>Ga0335084_10005759_pt1 | contig 12273 bp, 11 predicted proteins | sample Lox_Sample_44_FD_206721 | JGI IMG/M metagenome (GOLD analysis project Ga0335084, IMG submission 206721) | Soil microbial communities from Loxahatchee National Wildlife Refuge, Florida, United States - Lox_Sample_4.4 | ecosystem: Environmental > Terrestrial > Soil > Wetlands | place: USA...
TCGGGGCACCGGCCCTGGGTGCGGTAGCCTTGATGACTCCGGCCTGGGGTGTCGAACACGAGCGAGGCATCCAGATCGTCCTGCAGTCTAGCGGATGGGGTTGAGCATGACCCTCACCGCTCGCTCGAACACCCGGGCGCCTACGGAGGCGTCGTAGCGCCGCGCCCGCACGACGCAGTGTCGCCGCATGTCGTCGAGCGCCTCCGGGGTCTGCGCTAACGCCCGTAGCATGGCCTGGGCGACACCCGCCAGGTCGCCCGCGGACACCCGCCAGCCAGTGACGTCGTCGCGCACCAGATCGAGCGTAGCGCCGGCCTCAACCGACCCGATGACCGGGAGTCCGCTCGCCATCGCCTCGGGAATTACGAGACCCCAGCCGTCGTACCGGCTCGGCATCACGAGGAAATCCCCCTCCCGATACAGCTCGGGTAGGCGCGCCCAGGGTACGAACCCCAGACGTTGCACACGAGCCGCCGCCGCCGTCGAGAGATAGCGATCGAAGGATTCGCGGGTGTCTCCGTCTCCGGCGACGACGAGTCGGGCTTGGGGGCGCATCTTCACGACCTCATTGAACGCACCAGCGAGCGTGTCAAGGCCCTTGCGACGAATGAACGAGCCCACGAACAGAAAGGTTGGGTCACGCGGTGGCCGTGGCGGCCGCAGACTGAACCGGGTAAGGTCGCTGAAATAGGGCACATTCAGAATCGGCCGCCCGCCGCCGAAAACCCGACGGTAGTTGCTCACACCCTTTCCGCCCACCGCGAAAAAGCCAGCCGCCCATCGTCTCGCAGGTAAGAGTGCGAGGGCCCGGCCCGCACGTCGCAGCAACGCGTCGCCCCCCGCCCCCACTGCCTCGCCCCAGAACACCCATGGCACCCTGGCCAGGCTGGCTTGCCACATCGCCAACTGGACGGTAGGAGTTGTGTACACCGAGAGTACGGCGAGATCGGGCCGCCACCGAAGGAGTTGGCGTGCGGGACGAGGATCGAGGTACCAGTGCTCCCGCGCGGTCTTGACCCGCCACCCTGCGCCGATCTCGTGTGGGTGACTCGGGCGCTGCTCTTCCCACAGCCGACGAGCATCCCGTGGAGCGCAGTACCACACGCGCAGGTCGATCCGCCCCCGCCGCGCGATGGCGTCGAACAACTCCACTTGGTACGGACTGGGAATGTTGGTCAGCAGGCCCACCCGCGGCTTCACGCCGCCGCCTCGCGTGAACGGGCGGCGAGGCGCAGTACGCGAACCGCCAGGTATGCACAGGTAGCCGCCGCAGCAACCGCCGAGGCCAGCCCAACTCCGGGCACACCGAACCGACCCACAAACAACGCATTCCCGAGCCACTTGACCCCGAGGAATACGGCGGCCGCCTCGCACACCGCCCAAGGCGCGCCTGCGACGAGCAGAAACTGGCGAAGTAGCACGGCGCTGGCGTAGAACACCTGGCCCAGGGCCAGGCTGCCCACGGTTTCACCGACCGTAAGCGCGAGGCTCTCGGTGAACACCCCGTGTCTGTAGATCAGGTGTACAATCGCGACCCCTTCGGTCACGAGGACGACAGCGACCGGCACGAGGCCGAGCACTACGAGCCGAATGGAACGCGAGAGGCTGGCAAACGCGTTGGGTTGGTGACCATCTCCCCAGAACCTGCTGTACAGGGGAAAGAACACCGTTGCCACCACGCCTCCGACAACGCCCTGGGGTGCCGCCATCAGATTAGAGGCGATCGTGAAGGCCTGCGCACCCCCGATGCCCGCGCGCGAGGCGAAGGCGTTGTCCACGATGCCGGTAAGCGCGCCCAGCACCACCGCAGCCAACAAGGGACCGACAGCCCGCGGGAGGGAGGGCAGCTCCACCCCGACCGCCGGGGCCCGGAGCATGAACGCACGCGCATGGTCTCGGCTCATGCGCGCCGCATAAGCAATCGCGAGCCCGACCCCGAGCACACTGCCAGCGAGCAACCACACCAGTGTGGGATGGGACGCGCTCAGAAGCACGCATGCGATCAGCACGGTCGATCTGAACCCGGGCAACAGCGCCCACGCCGAGAAACGCGCCCGCGCCTCGAGGGCAGCCCGCACTACCCCAAGTACCAGAAGTCCTGGGATCAAGGTCGAGAGCACCGCGATACTGATCCGCAAACCGCCGAGCGCACGATGGCCCGCGTACCCCGGCGCTAACCATTGGGGGGAGAGCACTCCCGCTGCTGTGAGGAGCAGGGCAGCGCCGCAACCAACCTTGACGGCGAAACCCAGACGCGCACGCAGAAGGTGACCATGGAGTCCTTGTGCGTCCCCCCCCGCGCGCGCGAACTCGGGGAGAAAAGCGAGATAGGCGAGGGACGCCCCTTCCATGCCAAGGAACTGGGCGGGAGAGAGCGCGATAAAGTAGACGTCGAGAGCCGGGGACCCTCCGTAGAACGCAGCCAAAACAGCGTCGCGCAGCGCGCTGACAAGGTATCCAAGCACCGCAAGCAGGCCCACGAAGATGATGGACCGCCGCACGCCCGGACCGGCGATGTCCTTGGTCAAAGACGGAAGCGGGGCCGTTCTACGCGTTGGCGGCTGATAGTCGACCATCAAGCGGGCCGGGGGCATGAGCTGCGCGGCGCAAGGTCGCAATCACGAGCGCCAGCGCGAACCACTTGAGCCGCTGGCCGAGGCCGGGGTTGACCATGTCCATGAGTGCAAATGCGACGCATATCGCAAACAGCGCCGCCGCCCCCGGCAGCTTCCGACGCGCGGCTTTCAACCCGACCCACAACGTCCCGGCGTAAATCCACATGGCACCGAACAACGCGAGCGCACCTCCGGCAACCCAGGATTGGAGGAGAACAAAGTGGGGGAGATTGAACGCGACCTTTGTCGGTGGGTTGGGCGTGTCGACGTCCTCCATCCCGTATCCAGTCAGGGGGTCGCGCAACAGGAGCTTGGTAGCCATCGTCAGGTCGCGGCGCCGCTGCCAGTCAGCGTCGAAGTCCCGCCGCGGCTGCACGCTCTCCGTTAGACGCCGCAGGGGGTTTGATGGAATCTCCTTGAGGCCCCCTATGGTCAACGCGACGACAAGAAGGCCGAGGCTGACTGCGCTCACCGTCGTCACGCGACGCCGTACGACCCGGTCCGTGAATGCCAGCAGGACGACGCCACCAACTGCCATCCCAACAATCGCGCCGCGCGACCCGGAAACGATCAAGGCACCCCCGCACACAGCCAGTCCCGCGAGGCCCGCGACTACGCGCCGCCGGCCCGTGGATGCGCCGATCTCGGACACGCACAAGAGGGCGCCAAATACCGACAGGTATCCCAGTGTATTGGGGTGTCCAGTCGGACCTCCGTAGCGCAGTGCCTCGCTGAGGTTATCGAAGCGAACCTGGTAGCCGGGTGTCGTGACAAACCGACCTGCAAAGCGGGTGCCGATGAGCAGATCCGTCCAGGTTGCCACGGCAATCAGGCAGAAACCGATGGCGTACAGCGCGCGCGCCTCATCGCGAGAAGAGTAACGTTCGATGGCAATCGCCACCCACGGTAGCCAAATGCATGCCATCGCGAAGTACTTGAACGTGATCCGCCATGACGCCCCTGGTTCTTCTGATTGCAGAGAAGCGACCGCACCACCCAAGGCGAGCAGGACTCCACCCCACAGCAGCCATTCCATCTCCCGCAGGCTGCCCAGGAACTCGTGCCACCGACGCTGGTCCAGGGATGCAAGCCATGTCAAGGCGTCCGCCAAGAACACGGCGAAGAAAAGGACATCCGACAGGTTTCCAACACTACCGAGGAACGGTCGGTACTGGTCGAGCCCGATCGTCAGCACGGCGGCGCAGAACATGGGTCTCAACAAAGCGCGCATTGGAGATCCAAAATAGCTGATTCTAGGAAGCGAAAACCGCTTCCAAGGCCCGAGCTGCTGCGTCCCACGTGTACCGGGAGCGCGCCCATTGTCGTGCCTGCAACACCGTATCGCCACCCGCGCCCAAGGCAGCTCGAATCGCATCAACGAGCGCATCAACCGTGAAGTCGCGACCTACGAAGCCGTGGCCATCGAGCATCTCCACCACTGCCTGCGCCGGCGAGGCCGCCACTGGACAGCCGGCCGCCATCGCCTCCAACACGGGAATCCCGAACCCCTCGAATTCACTCGCCGACACGAGCGCCGCCGCGCGGGTGAACACGGCGGGCAGCGCTTCCCGCTCCATGGGAGGCAGAAACACGATCCGGCGCCCGGCCTCGGCCGCCACAGCGCGAGCCCGCAGCTCCGCGACGGCGTCCTTGCTGCCCGTATGAGTCCCCGCCATCACCAGGTACAAATCCGGGTCCTCTCGCGCGATAACGTTGAAGGCGTCAAGCAGCACGTCGAGTCGCTTGTGGGGATACGCCCCGGCAACCGACAGCACGTAGCGGTCCGGTAGCTCGAGCCCCGCCGGAGCGGTAGGCGGATTCAAGAACGCGGCGTCGACACCCGGCGAAGCCACCGTGATGCGCTCGAGCGGCACCTTCAACCTCGTGGCAATGTCGCCCTTGCAGAACTGCGAAATCGTGACGACGTGATCGGCGCGACGCGCCACCCGCCCGTACACCCAGCGCAGGTAGAGCCGCTTGTGCCAGGGAAAATCGGTCGCCCTTGAGAGCAGCAACACATCCAGCACTGTGACCACGGCGCGTGGCCGATGCCACCGGGGTGCCACCGCCAGCGGGAAGAAGATCGTGCCGACGCCGTAGCGGGCAGCGTACGCGGGGAGGCGCAACTGCTCGAACAGCACCCGCAGCCCGCGCTGTTTGGGATGTGGACCGCACGTGACGAGCGTGGCGCCGGATGGTACCTGGGCGCCCCAGAAGTCCCGGTAGGCGGGGGGGACGAACAACACGTACTCGTTCACCGCGCGTCGCACCAAGGCCCGGGTGATTCCTACGGCGTACGTCCCGGCGCCCCCGGTCCGCAACGGTGCCCAACCGAGGAGGCTGATTCCAACTCGCGTGCTAGGCGGGTGCGCCAATCTGAATCACGACGTACTGGCAGAAGCGACGCAACCCGGACGCGAGAGCGACCAGGCGGCGATCCAGCCCGAGCGTCAGGTCCAGGAGGCCGGCCGAGAGTCGGTCACCCAGGAGGTAGGGCGCCGGCAGGAGGAAGAGCCCCAGGAAATTGAAATATTCGATCCGCGCGTGTGAGAAGCCGTGCACAAAGTTCGAAATATCGCCCTGAGCAAGCGGCCGTTCGGTTGGCGAGTGCAGGTGTGGGGTGATCGCCCGATAGAGGCGCAACAGCGGGTTGTGGATCAGCGGCTCCTGGAACTGCGCTACGCCACCTGGTGCCATGAGATGCGATAACGTGTCCTTAAAGGCCGGAAGGTCCAGGTGATGAAGCACGCCGTTCCCAATGACGACATCGAATCGCTCGCCGTCTGCGGCCAGCGCCTCAGCCGCGGCGACCCGGAATTCCACCCGGTCCGCCACGCCGGCCTCGGCTGCTCTGCTCCGCGCCCTGGCGACGAGCGCCGGAGACAGGTCCACCGCCACCACCCGCGCACCCTGCCGCGCCAGCTCGATGGTCTCTCGCCCCACACCGCATCCCACGTCCAGCAGCCGCTTGCCGGCCACTGCTCCAAGCATGGCCCACTGCCGCTCGCGCAAGCGCCGCAGCACGAGCTTCTTGTATCGCGAGATCTGCTCTTCTTCACCGACGTCCGGATGCGCTTCGTGCCATTGGAGCTCGAGCGCGTGCTTTGCCTCGGCCGGGTCCGCACTCCCGCTCATGCTACCGCGCGACCAGCTCGTCAGCGCCAATCCGCCCTGCCTCGATCAAGCGGTCGCGGATCCACTCGTAGGTGCGCCGCAAGCCTTCCTCGAGCGACACCTGCGGCTCCCACTTGAGCACCTGGCGCAGGCGACTGTTGTCCGAGTTCCGGCCCCGCACCCCCTGCGGCGCGGTCAGGTTGTGGCGTTTGCGGATGCGCTTCCCGGCGATCCCGGCCACCAAATCCACGAGCTCGTTGATCGTGATCAGCCGGTCCTGGCCGAGGTTGAGCGGCTCGCGGTGCTCGGAGCGCATGAGCTTCGAGATCCCCGCGACGCAGTCGTCGATGTAGCAGTAGGACCGGGTCTGCTGTCCGTCGCCCCACACCTCTATTTCGTCGCTGTCCCGCGCCAGCGCCACCTTGCGACAGATGGCCGCCGGGGACTTTTCCCGCCCGCCGTCGTAGGTGCCGAGCGGCCCGAAGATGTTGTGGAAGCGGACGACCCGGGTCTCAAGGCCGTAGTCCTCGTAGTAGTGCCGGCACTGCCGCTCGCTGAACAGCTTCTCCCACCCGTAGCCGTCCTCGGGATCGGCCGGGTAGGCATCCTCCTCCTTCAGGGGCGTGACCTCGGGCGAGCGCTGCTTGTAGCCGGGATAGATGCAGGCGGAGGACGTGTAGAGGTAGCGGCGTACCCCGTTCAGGCGCGCGGCCTCGAGCATGTGCACGTTGATCAGCACGTTGTCGTGCATGATCACGGCCTTGTTGTGCTCGATGAATCCGATCCCGCCCATGTTGGCGGCGAGGTTGTAGACCTCGTCGATGCCGCGCGTGGCGCGCAGGCAGTCGTCCCAGCGCGTCAGGTCGAGGAGCTCGAATTCATCGGCCCGCGTGCGCTCGTATTCGGGGTGTTTCAGGTCGGCGCCGCGCACCCAGCTGCCCTGCTGCTTGAGGAAGCTCACCAGGTGATGCCCGATGAACCCCCCAGCCCCCGTCACCAGCACCCGCTGCATGCGCTGTCGCCCTCGTTTCGTTAGGAACCGGAGACCAATTGTGGCGCGTCGGTACGACAATACCTGGAACGTATCTCCCGCGCCAGCGGACCGTACACGGCGTCGCGGTCGAACGTGCGGAGCGCGAAGGCCCGCGCCCGCGCGCGGTGCGACGCGACGTCCACCTCCCCGCGGCGGATGCGCCCGATCGCGTCGACCAGCGCCGCCTCGTCGCTCGGCGGAATCACCAACCCGCCGCCGCTCTCAGTGACGAGTCGCGCGGTCTCGCTCGCGGCGTCGCACGCGGCCACCACCATGGCGCCCGCGCCGAGTGCGGTGACGAGCTTCGACGGCACCACGATGTCCACCACCTCGGGAAGCTGGCTCACGAGCACCACGTCGGCACCGGACAGCATGTGTCGGAGCATCGGGCGTTCCTGCAATGGAAAGTGCGAGACGTTCGTGAGCGCGAGCGCGGCGCAGCGCTCGAGGAACGCCGCCCGCGCGGCGCCATCTCCGAACACGTAGAAGTGCACGCCCGCGTCACCACGCAGCCGATCGGCCGCCCGCACGATGAGGTCCAGGTCCTGCTTCTTCCCCATGTTCCCCGCGTGGAGCACGCTGAACACCCCCGGTGCTACGAACCGCCGGCGGAATTCGTTCGAAGCGAAGGGCACGGGCGCGAGCTCGGCCCCGTCGATCGTATCAGGAACGATGCGGATCTCCTTGGCCGGGCCCGCCACGCTGGCGATGCGCCGCCGCATCCCCTCCCCCAGCGTATGGATCTCCGAGGCCAGGGCGTACGTGCAGCGCGCCATCCAGCGCGATACGGCGATCATCACCGGGTTGCGCATCATGCCCAGCTCGACCGGGGCGTCGGGCATGATGTCCTTCACGACCAGAATCTGCTTCACACCCATGAGGGCGGCGACCAGCGCGCTCGTGAACGTGTAGGAGAGCAACGGCAACGCGACGATCGCGACGTCCGCCCCCCGCAGCGCCCGGACCATGTTGGCGATCGAGAAGAACGAGAGGCTCACCTCGTGCATGATCCGGGTGAAGGACGAGGGCTTTGGCCGGATCAGATGCCACGCCCGGTAGATGGTCATCCCCCGATGCGTGTCGGTGCGCCACAGCGCGCCCCGATACTCGGGCCAGATCTCCCACTGTGGGTACCAGGGCATCGAGGTCGCCACGCGCACCGCGAACCCCTCGCGCGCCAGGTACTCGGCAAGCTCGGTCACCGTCTGGCCCGATCCCGTCTGCTCGGGCCAAAACGCTGCCGTCAGCACGGCGACGCGCCCGCCGTTCGAACGCGCCGCGCCCACCGCTAGTGCGCCCCCCGCCGCGTGAGCACGGCAAGCGGCGTCCGCAACACGATCCACAGATCCCCGAGGAGCGACCAGCCCGCGAGGTATTCCATGTCGAGCCGCACGCGCGTCGCGTAGTCCAGGGCCTGCCGCCCCGACACCTGCCACAGTCCTGACACTCCCGGTTTGGCCGTGACCAGCTCGGCCGCGAACGCGCCGTACTTGGGCAGCTCTTCGGCCGTGATCATACGCGGACCCACCAGGCTCATCTCTCCGCGCAACACGTTGATGAGCTGCGGCAGCTCGTCGAGCGACCAGCGGCGGAGCGCGCCACCGACCCGCGTGATGCGCGGATCGCGCTCGAGTTTGAAGGAGCGCTGAAACGCCGCTGCCATGTCGGGAGACTGGCGGAGCCGCGCGTCGGCGTCGGGCACCATGGTGCGGAGCTTGAAGGCGTCGAAGGGGCGCCCACCCAGCCCCACCACGCGCCGCCGGTAGACGAGGGGCGGCCCCGATCCGATCAGGACCGCGGCGGCGGAGAGGACCAGGATGGGCGAGGCGATGATCAGCGCGAGGGTGGCCCCGACGACGTCCAGCACGCGCTTCCCCGCATGCGCCGCGCTCCGGTGGACGCCCACCGCCGGCGCTATCTGCTGCGCAGCCATTCGACCATCCGCCGCACACCTTCGGCGAATGGCACCTGCGGGCACCAATCGAGCTGCCGCCCGGCCAGCGTCGCGTCGAGCGCGATGTGGCGCACCTCGCCCGGCCGGAACGGCTGGAAGTTCGGGGCCGCCCGTGACCCCACGGCCGCCGCCACCGCGTCGTACACCTCCCGGTCGGACACCCCACGGCCCGTGCCGAGATTGTAGACGCTCCCGCTCGGCGCGCCGAGCGCGAGCATGGCGGCCGCAACGACGTCCGAGACGAACACATAGTCGCGGGTCTTCGTGCCGTCGCCGAAGATGTCGCACGTCTGGCCCGCGAGCAGGCGGCTGGCGAAGATCGACACCACTCCCGCCTCGCCGTCCGGGCGCTGCCGCGGACCGAACACATTGGGGAAACGCAGGGTCGTGACCTCGAGCGCACCGCGCGCATGGTAGACCGAGAGGTAGTGCTCGACCGCGAGCTTTGAGGCGCCGTACTCGGAGATAGGGTGCGGCAGGTAGGTTTCCGCCACCGGGACGCGCTCCGGCTCGCCGTACGCCGCGCCGCCGCTCGACGCATAGACGACACGCCGCACGCCATGCGCGATGCAGGCCGCCAGGAGCTTGACCGACCCCACCACGTTCGTCTCGGCGTCGAACACCGGCTCGCGCACCGAGCGGCGCACATCCATCTGCGCCGCCAGGTGGAACACCACCTCGGGCTTCGCCTCCGTCAGCGCGCGCCCGAGCGCCGCCTCATCGCAAATGCTTCCTTCCACGAACCCTGCGCCTGCCGGTACGTTCGCGCGCAGCCCCGTGGACAAATCGTCCAGCACGGCAACCGCCACGCCGCTTTCGAGCAACCGGTCCGCGATGTGCGACCCGATAAACCCCGCGCCCCCGGTCACGAGCGCGCGACGCGGGTAGCGAATCCGTGGCTCGACCGATGCCGTGGTCAGTCGCCGGCGATCCTGCGGAGGGGGGCGTCAGCCGCGGCATCCCGCACCGCGTACGCCAGCACGTGATGCAGCGCCACGTGAACGGTCTCGACCCAGCCGTAATCGTCGCTCGGCACCACCACGGCCGCGTCCACAAGCGCTCGTGCCTTGCCGCCATCGCGGCCGAGCAGCCCAACGGACGTGATTCCCATCGCCCGTGCCGCGTTGAGAAGCGCGATCAAGTTGGGCGACGAACCGCTCACCGAGAACACCACCACCGCGTCGCCGGCCCTGCCCAGCACTTTGAGCTGCTCGGCGTAGACGCGCTCGAACTCCGTGTCGTTCGCCCACGCGGTGATCAAGCCGACATTGTCGGACAGCGCGAGGGCGCGGGTGCCGGCTGCCTTCTGCAGATCCAGCGCCAGGTGCGACGCGGTGGCCGCGCTGCCGCCGTTCCCCGCCACGAACAGCGTCCCGCCGCGCGCCCGCACGTCGAGCAACACCCGCGCGGCGTTGGCCATGGCACGCCGGTCCACGGCGGCCAGCGCCTTGCCCGCCTGCTCGAGCCAGCGGGAGACGGCCGCGCCGAGATCCGGGGTGGGGCTCATGAACGGCTCGGGATGGAGGTGGAAGACGTGGGGGCGGAGGATGTAGAGGACGTGGAAGGGACAGGGGCGCCATCCGTCGGCCTCGGCGCCACCTCGACCATCCCCGCGACCACCGGCCGCGCCTCCTGCCATCGCGCCAGGCCGTCGTCGCGGCGCAGGCTGCGCAGCAACAGAGCACGAGCCGTATGCCAGAGCACCTGGATGTCGAGCGCCAGGGTGTAGTTGCGGATGTAGTACAGATCGAGCGCCACGCGATCGTCGATGGCGAACTCCCGCGCGCGCAGCCGCCACATCCCGGAGAGCCCTGGCCGCATGGTGAACAGGTTCGGCAGCCACGGCTCGTGCGCCTTCACTTCAGTGCTCGCGATCGGCCGCGGGCCTACCAGGCTGAGCTGCTGCATGAGCACGTTCCACATCGCGGGCAACCGGACCAACAGGGGCGACGCCGTCAGCAGCGGGTTCAGGGCCACCATGTTGAACGGCTTCCCTCCCACCCCCAGCACCTCTTGCTTCTCGAACATCGGCACGTGACGCGCGCGCGCCCGGGCCCATGAGTACGCCCAGAACGGCAAGAACAAGAGCAGCAGGGTCGCGGCGCAAGCCTGGTCCATCGTCGTCTTGGCCAGGCTGTTCAACCCGGACAGCCGCGTGTGCGTGAGGGAGAGCATCGGGACGTAGGCGACGTGGCTCAGCTCGGCGGACGTCGTGAGGAGATCATAGAACGTGGGGGAGATGCGCGCGTCGATCGGGGCATCGGGACGGGTAACCATCTCGGCCAGGAGCCGTTGGCTCTCCCATGCCAGCGCGCCCGCGATGATGATGACCTCGTCGGCACCGAGCAGCTGCGCCTGCTCGAGCACGCTCGCGGGATGTCCCACGACCGAGACGCCCGGCACGATCTCGGTCCCGGGCCGCTGGTAGTCGTCCAGGAAGCCGAGCACCATGGTGCCGTGCAGCGTCGGGTTGTGGAGCTGCTGTGCTACGGCCACGCCCTGCCGATTCGCGCCGGCGATGAGCACTTTGCGCACGAGCAGCCCGTCCCGTCGCCACTGCAACGCCACCTGCCGCCACAGCAGGCGCCCCACGGAAAGACACACGATCGAGTTGAGCCAGGCCGCGAGCAGCCAGCCCCGCGACACGAGGGGCGATCCACCCAGGATGTAGCTCAGCACCATGACGGAGAGGACGCCGTAGGTGGCCACCGTGGCGAGTAAAGGATAGACGCGGTGGCCGCCGAGCAAGGCCCAGCGCCGATAGGTGCCGTACTGCCAGGCGAGGAAGACGGTGAACGCCGCCACCGCGAGGGCGAGGATGGGATAGACCGGCCACAGCACCCCGCCAAACTGCACGTGCCCGAACCCGAACCGGGCCCCAGCGGCGAGCGTGTACGCGGCGAGCACCGCGAGCACGTCGCCGACGATGACGTCTACGCGGAGGCGGCGCCAGTAACGATCCATCGTCCCTCAGGGTAGGTGAGGCCGGGCACGTCCGGCATCGAGTTCACAAGCACCTGCGCCCCGCCGTCGTCGAAATGGAAGCCGAGCCGCGCCAGTCCCTCGGCCTCGAGCACGCGCGTGACCGCGGCCTGGTTTTCGGGCTCGACGTACAGGAGAAGAAACCCGCCTCCGCCTGCCCCGGCGATCTTGCCACCCACCGCGCCGTGCTCGAGCGCCAGCTGATACAACCGGTCGATGCGCTCATTGCTGACGCCGTGCGCGAGCTGCTTCTTGCGCTGCCAGGAGTCGTGCAAGATCTCGCCCACCCGTCGCAGGCGTCCATCCTCGAGCGCCTGGCGCGCCTCGAGGGCGTCGCGCTTGATCCCGTGCAGGTTCTCGATCACCCGCGGGTCGTCGTTCGCGGACGCCTGGCGCTGCTCCGTGAGGATCGTCGCGGCGCTGCGCGAGGAGCCCGTGTAGAACAGCAGAATGCTCCGCTCGAGGCGGCCCCGCAGCTCGAGCGACAGTCTGAGCGGCGTGACCGTCGCGCCGCTCGACTCGAAATGAATGCAGTTCAGGCCTCCGAACGCCGCCGCGAACTGATCCTGCAGGCC
>Ga0335084_10005760_pt1 | contig 12272 bp, 7 predicted proteins | sample Lox_Sample_44_FD_206721 | JGI IMG/M metagenome (GOLD analysis project Ga0335084, IMG submission 206721) | Soil microbial communities from Loxahatchee National Wildlife Refuge, Florida, United States - Lox_Sample_4.4 | ecosystem: Environmental > Terrestrial > Soil > Wetlands | place: USA: Florida...
GCGCTTCGGCCAGGAGGTACAGCTCGACAAGATCGCAGAGAAGCTCGGGCTCGATCCCGCGGAGCTGCGCCTTTCGATCGTTGCGAAACCCGATACGCTCACGGCGAACTGGCTGAAGATCGGGTCGATCGGTCTGGCCGAATGCATCCGCAAGGTCGTAGCGAGCTCGGATTGGAAAAACAGGCATGGCAAGCTACCCGAGGGCCGCGGCGTCGGCATCGCGTGCGGGGCGTACCTGTGCGGCGCAGGACTGCCGATCTACTGGAACAAGATGCCGCAGTCGGGCGTGCAGCTGCTGCTCGACCGCAGCGGTCAGGTCACGGTGTTCTGCGGCGCGACCGAGATCGGGCAGGGCTCGGACGACGTGCTCGCCGCCATCGTCGCCGAGGTGCTCGGGATCGACCCTTTCGACGTGCGCGTGGTCACGGGGGATACCGGCATCACGCCGGTCGACCTCGGCTCCTACTCGAGCCGGGTGACGGTGATGATGGGCAACGCCGCGATCCAGGCGGCGGAGCGGCTGCGCGATCTGATCGCGCGGGCCGCCGCCGATCATATGGATACTCTGCCCGACAACGTCGGGTTTGCGCACGCGCGCGTATTTCGCGCCGACGATCCCGGCAAGCTCATGAGCTTCCGCGAGGCGATCATCCTTGCCGAGGAGAAGTTCGGCACGCTCGGCTCGGTCGGCTCGTATACGCCGCCGCGCGCGCCCGGGCGCTACAAGGGGGCGGGTGTCGGGCCTTCGCCCGCCTACTCCTACACGGCCTGCGTGGTCGAGACCCAGGTCGACAAGGCCACCGGCTGGATCAGCGTCCCGAAGGTGTGGATCGCGCACGACATCGGCCGAGCCATCAACCCGGTGCTCGCGCGCGGCCAGGTCGAAGGCAGCGTCTACATGGCCTTGGGCGAGGCGCTGATGGAGGAGCAGGTGTTCCGGCGCCTGCCGCCGAAGCTGTCCAATGCGCTCGTGCACAAGATCCCGTCGCTCCTCGAATACAAGAGCCTGACATCCCTGGACATGCCCGAGGTTTTCACCGAGCTGGTCGAAGACCCCGACCCGAATTGCCCGTTCGGTGCCAAGGAAGTGGGGCAGGGGCCGCTGCTCCCGGTGATGCCAGCGGTGGCGAACGCGATCTACGATGCGATCGGCGTGAGGATCGACGAGCTGCCGATCACGCCGGACAAGGTGCTCGCGGCTCTGGAGAAGAAGGCCAAGGGCGAGAATCCGCGCGTCGGGCCGGAACGCTTTCCGGACGTGCCCTATCCCGAGCCGATGCAGGTTCTGCCGCCCTGGGAGGGCGGCGACGGCAACGCGATCGACGTGCCGCGCCGGTCCGCGCCGAAGGAGAAGGTCGCGTCATGATGCGGCTGCCGTGGTTCGGCTTTCGATCGCCGGCGAGCGTCGGCGAGGCGGCGCGGATTCTCGCCGCCGAAGGTCCGCAGGCGATGCTGATCGCCGGCGGCACCGACCTGCTCCCCAACATGAAGCGGCGCCACCAGACGCCGGCGACGCTTGTCTCCATCAGCCGTATCGAAACACTGAAGAAAGTAGGGAACGGCTCCGGCGCCGTCCTGGGCGCCGGGCTCACGCTGAGCGAAGTCGTCGCCAGCCCCGCGGTGCGGGAAAATTACGCCGGCCTGTGGCAGGCGGCGGCGCAGGTCGCGACCGTGCACCTGCGCAACATGGGCACGCTCGGCGGAAACCTGTGCCTGGACACGCGCTGCAACTACTACAACCAGAACTACGAGTGGCGCAAGGCGATCGACTTCTGCCTGAAGAAAGACGGCGAGATCTGCTGGGTCGCGACCGCGAGCAAGCGCTGCGTCGCGACATCGTCGACCGACTGCGCGCCTGCATTGATTTCGCTAGGGGCGAGCGTTCGCCTCGTGTCCGTTCAGAGCGAGCGCGAGGTGGCGCTCGCCGACCTGTACAAGAACGACGGCATCGATTACCTCGCGCGCCGGCCCGACGAGATCCTCACGGAAGTAAAGCTGCCCTCGCCCGCGGGCTGGAAGAGCAGCTACTGGAAGCTGCGCCGCCGCGGCGCGTTCGACTTCCCGGTGCTGGGCGTCGCCGCGGCGGTGAAAACCGCGCGCGACGGCACGGTCGAGGAGGCGCGCATCGCGCTCGGCGCGGTATCCTCGCGCCCGTTCCTGACCAAGGGCGGCGAGCTGTTGATCGGCAGGAAGCTCGGCGACGACGCCATCGCGGAAGCCGGCGCCAAGGTCGCGTCGGCGGCGAAGCCCATGGACAACACCGACCTGGATCTTTACTGGAGGAAAGGCGTGGTGGCGGAATTCGTGGGCTACGCGCTGCGCGAGATCCGGGGTGACGACATGAGCGAGACGCGCACGCGGATCACGCGCCACGCACTCTAGGACGGCGCCACTCCGATCAGCTTCTGGATCACCGGCCGCGAGCCTTCGAGCGCCACCCGCTGCATGTAGAAGGCCAGACCGCGCATCCCGCCGAGCTCCTCCCCGCCGCCCGCGCGCCCCGGGCCACCGTGAACGAGCTGCGGCAGCACGGTCCCCGGCCCCGGCGACATCTCGATCTTGGGGTGCCCGAGAAAGATTCGTCCGTGATAGGGCGCGATGCCGGTGACGATCTCCTCCAGGAATTCCGCATCCTCCGAGTACACCGAGGAAACCAGCCCGCCGTTGCCGCGGGCGACGATCGCCGCCGCGTCCGCGCCCTTCCCCGAGTAGGGCAGGAGCGAGGCCACCGGGCCGAACACTTCGCTAGCATGCACCGAAGCGGCGAGTGAATCTTTCGAGAATTCCATCAGCACCGGGGAGATGAAAAAGCCCTTGCCCGCGATCGCGGCCGCGCTGCCGAACGCCGCTTTGCCTTCGCTGGCCAGCTTGGCGATGCCTTGGCGCACTTCGGCGAGCTGACTGCCCGCGGCCAGCGGTCCCATGCGCGTTTCTTCCTGCGAGGGGTTGCCTACACGCACGGCCTTCAGTCCTTCGGCGAGGTCGTCGCGGACCGTTCCGGCGTGACCTTCGGAGACGAGCACGCGCCGTATCGCGGTGCATTTCTGACCGGCCTTCTGGGTCATGTCGCGCAGCACATCCTTGAGGAAAGTCTCGTACATGTCGCTGCCTGGCTCCACATCCGGTCCGAGGACCGCCGCGTTCAGGCTGTCCGCCTCGACGTTGACGCGTACCGATTCCCTGATGACGTTGGCGAGCGCGCGAATACGCGCACCGGTGTCGCCGGAGCCGGTGAACGCGAGCACGTCCTGGCTGCCGAGCAGCGCGGGCAGGTCGCGCGGTGCACCGACGAGGAGCGAGAGCACACCCTCGGGCAGGACCTTCCGCTCGACGAGGATTTCCATGACGCGGTGCGCGACCATCGCCGAGCTGGTCGCCGGCTTGGACAGCACCGGCATCCCGGCTAGGAGAGCCGACGCGGCCTTCTCGGCCAGTCCCCAGGCGGGGAAGTTGAACGCGTTGATATGCACGGCGACGCCGTGGCGGGGGACGCACACATGCTGCCCGTGGAACCGCGGCGAGCGCCCGAGCTGGATCCCTTCGCCGTCCACCAGCAGCTTCACCGCGCCGAGCTTCTCGCCCAGCTCGGCGTAGGTCTGGAGCGTGAAGATCGCGCCGTCGACATCGAATTTCGCGTCGGAGCGGGTATTGCCGCCGTTCGCGACCGCGAGATCGAGCAGCTCGTCGCGGTGCGCCTGGATCGCCTTCGCCATCTCCTTGAGGAGAGCGCCGCGCCCGGCGAAGGACAGGGCGCGCAAGGCCGGTCCTCCTCGCCTGCGGGCGTGATCGAGGGCGGAGACGAGGTCGAGGCCCTCGCTCGAGACCTCCGCGAGCGGCTCCTCGGTCGCCGGATTGACGAGCGTCTGCGGCGCGCCCGATCCTTCGATCCAGCGGCCGCTCAGGTAACTGCGCAAGGTCTTCATGCGGGACTCCTCTTTCGGCTGACGCTAGGATAGCCGAAGCGGGAGGTTTGCCGGCATGCACTAAAATGCATCGCATGTTTCCCATTACTGCCGGCAGGCCATCAACCTTGGCGCCGAACGGCATGGTTGCCTCGCCGCACTCGCTCGCCTCGGCCGCGGGTGTCGACGCGCTGCGCGCCGGAGGATCCGCCGTGGACGCGGCTGTCGCCACGGGCGCGGCCCTGTCGGTACTCTATCCGCACATGACGAGCGTCGGCGGCGACGCGTTCTGGCTCGTCTACGACGCGCGCACGCGTCGCGTTCGTTACCTGAACGGTGGCGGATGCGCGGCCCGCGGCGCAGGTATCGACTGGTTCCGTGCGCGCGGCATGAAGGAAGTTCCGCTGCGCGGTTTTCTTCCTGCCACGCTGACGACGCCCGGGGCGGTCGCCAGCTGGTGCGCCGCGCACGAGGAGTACGGCAGGCTGCCGCTCTCGCGCGACCTCGCGGCGGCGATCGGCTACGCGCGCGAGGGATTTCCGGTCACCGGGCGGCTGGCGCGCGCGATCGAACTGCACGCCTCGGACGGATCGCTGAATGCCGGCGCTCTTGCGATATTTGCTCCTGGGGGCGCGGTACCGCGCGCCGGCGACAAGCTCGTCAACGGCGGGCTCGCGCTGGTGCTGGAGCGGATCGCGCAAGGCGGGCGCGAGGGCTTTTACGGGGGCGAGACGGCGCGCTCGCTCGCGGCGTTCGCCCGCGCTGGAGGAGGATTCTTCGACGAGGTGGATTTGAGCGCCCAGCGTGCGAGCTGGGGCGAACCGCTCTCCGGCAGCTACCGTGGTATCGAGATTCTCGAGACGCCGCCGCCGACGCAAGGGTTTACCGTGATCCAGATGCTGAATCTGGTCGAGACAGCCGAGGTTGGCAGAATGGATCCGCTCGGGCCGGAGCTGGTGCACACGCTGGTGCAGGCGAAGCAGATCGCCTATCACGACCGCGACCGCCTGCTCGCCGACCCCGAGTTCCAGCCGGTGCCCGTGGAGAAGCTGATCTCCAAGGATTATGCCGCCGAGCGCAGGCGGCTGATGCGCGCCGACCGCGTGCTTCCCTGGGACCTGGTTCCTTCTTACGGCACCCTCGCCGGCGATACGGTATTCGTCTGTGCGGTCGACGCCGAAGGCAGCGCAGCAGCCCTGATCCAGAGCCTGTATTTCACCTTCGGCTCGGGCGTGGTCGCGGGCGACACGGGTATCGTGCTGCAAAACCGCTCCGCGTACTTCTCGCTCGACCCGCAACATCCCAACCGGCTCGAGCCGTGCAAGCGCCCCATGCACACCTTGATCGCTTCTATGGCCCTGAAGGAGGGCCAGTTGCGGCACGTGCTCGGCTGCATGGGGGCGGACGGGCAGCCGCAGATCCACCTGCAGACCTACGTTGATATGGTCGATTTCGGGTTCGATGTCCAGCAGGCGCTGGAAATGCCGCGCTGGCTGTCGGGGCGCTTCAACATCGGCGATCCGCGCGACCTGCTCAACATGGAAGGGCGATTCCCGGATGCGACCATCAGGGATCTGGAGCGCCGCGGGCATGCAGTGAACCGATGGCCGGACTGGTGCGAGCTTGCCGGGCATGCGCACGGCATCACGATCGATCCGCTCTCGAGCATCCGCACCGGCGGGGCGGACCCGAGAAGCGACGGAGCCGCCGCCGGCTACTAGAAGGGGTCAGGTACCGGGCTGAGACTCCTTGACGCTCCGGGCAGGGGAGCGAACAATGCCAAGCAGCGCGAACAGAGGAGGAGCGCCGTGCCGTCCCGAAGCAGCGCCGATCATTCGGTCAGCCCGCCCAGCGTCCGGATTCCCCGCGACTACAACGCTGCCTACGACCTGATCGAGCGCAACCTTGCCGCGGGGCGCGCAGCGAGGATCGCGTACATCGACGATGCCGGGCAGTACACGTTCGGGCAACTCGCCGAGCGGGTCAACCGTTTCGGCTCGGGGCTGCGGGCGATGGGCCTCGAGATGGAGCACCGGGTGCTCCTTGCTCTTACCGACACCATCGACTTCCCCACGGCGTTCCTCGGCGCCATCAAGGCGGGGATCATCCCGATCGCCGTGAACACGCTACTCACGCCGAAGGACTACGAGTACATGCTCGCCGACAGTCGCGCCAAGGCGCTGATCGTGTCGGAGCAGCTGCTGCCGCAGTTCGCGAGCATTGTCGGCAAGCAGCCTTTCCTGAAGCACGTCATCGTCTCCGGCAGCGCCTCAGGACACATCGCATTCAAGGACGTGCTGGCAAAAGGGACGCCGGACCTTTCGCCGGCCCCGACCACGTGCGACGATGCCTGCTTCTGGCTGTATTCCTCGGGTTCGACCGGGATGCCGAAGGGCACGGTGCACGTGCACTCGAGCATGATCCTGACCGCGGAGCTGTATGCGCGCGGCGTGCTCGGCTACAAGGAGAGCGACGTGGTGTTCTCGGCCGCGAAACTCTTCTTCGCATACGGCCTCGGCAACGCGCTCTCCTTCACACTCACCGTCGGCGCCACCGCGGTGCTGATGGCCGAGCGGCCGACGCCCGCCGCCGTCTTCAAGCGGCTGAAGGAGAAGAAGCCCACGCTCTTCTTCGGGGTTCCGACCCTCTACGCCGCGATGCTGGCGAGTCCCGATTTCCCCGGACGGGACGCGCTGGCGCTGCGCCAATGCATTTCGGCAGGCGAGGCCCTGCCGGCACAGATCGCGAAGAGCTGGAAGGAGAAGACCGGAGTCGAGGTTCTCGACGGCATCGGATCGACCGAAATGCTTCACATCTTTCTCTCCAACCGGCCGGACGATCTGCGCTATGGCACCACCGGAAAGCCTGTTCCCGGGTACGAATTGCGCGTGGTCGACGAGCACGGCGAGCCGGTGAAGCCGGGCGAGATGGGCGAGTTGCAGATCAGCGGACCCACCAGCGCGGCCTACTACTGGAACAACCGCGACAAGAGCCGCAGCACCTTCCACGGCGGCTGGACCAGGAGCGGCGACAAGTACATCCAGGACAAGGATGGCTACTACGTTTACGGGGGGCGCTCGGACGACATGCTGAAGGTGTCGGGAATCTACGTGTCGCCGGCAGAGGTCGAGGCCGCGCTCGTCGGACACGAAGCGGTCCTGGAAGCGGCCGTGGTCGGCGCCGAAGACGAGAACAAGCTCATCAAGCCCAAGGCGTTTGTCGTGCTCAAGCCGGGCAATTCGGGAAACGACGCGCTCAAGGCGGCGCTGCAGCAGCACGTGAAAGACAGGCTCGCCCCATACAAGTACCCGCGCTGGATAGAGTTTCTCTCCGAGCTGCCGAAGACGGCGACGGGGAAAATACAGAGATTCAAACTGCGCGCCTGAGGGCGCGCACGAGATTCCGCCGTGGAGCGCTAGGGCGACGCCGTGCTTGAGAAGCTGCGAAGCATCAAGACGAAGGCCACGCTGGCCGTCACGGTCTGTGTCGTGTCGCTCCTCGTTCTGGTCTCCGCGCTCGAGATGGTCCGGGTGCGGGCGAACTTGAGCGAGTTGCTCGGAAACCAGCAAATGACGCTGGTCTCCCGGATGGCCGAGGAGATCGACGAGAAGCTCAGGTCCACGCATGAGGTGCTGATCGCGATGGCCAAGATGCTTCCGCCGGAAATAAGCCGTGACTCCGCGCGGCTGCGGAAGTATCTCGAGGACCGTGCCGGCGTTCGATTGCTGTTCGACAATCTTCTGGTCTTCTCCTCCGCCGGAATGACCCTCGTCGACCTCGGGGCGACCGGTCTCGAAGGAACCAGCGTGAGCGATCGCGAGTTCTTCCAGAAGGCGGTGAGCGATCGCAAGCCCTATATTTCGCAGCCGTTCCTCGGCAGGAACAGCAGCAGGCCCTTTGTCGTGCTCACGGCGCCGGTACTGGACCGGCGCGGCAGGGTGGTGGCTGTTCTGGCCGGCTCTCTGGCCCTGTTGCGGCCCAATTTCCTCGGCAAGCTGGGGACGGCGAGCGTCGGCAAGACGGGCTCGTTCGCGCTGCTGGGGCGCGACCGGACCATCATCATCTCGAGGTCCGCGGACCGCATCATGTCCGCGGGACCCGCACCAGGTGTGTCCCCCTATTTCGATCGCGCGGTGGCTGGCGAGGCGGGCTGGCAGGAGGGCGTCAACAGCCGCGGGCTGCATGCCCTGTTCAGCTACGCTCCACTCGTGGCTGTACCTTGGGTGCTGGTCGCCGCGCTTCCTGTCGAAGAGGCCTTTGCGCCCATTGTCGCGACGCAGCGGGACATCGCGCGGATCACGATGCTGCTCATCGTCCTTATTGCGCCGCTCGTTTGGCTTGGAACGCGATACCTCCTTGCGCCGCTGCTCGGGCTGCACGACGCAATCCGCCGCGTGCGCAGCGACCCGAGCGCGGCGGCGGAAGTGCCGGTCCGCAGCCGCGACGAGATCGGCGAGCTGGCAGACGATTTCAACAGCCTCATCAGGGAGCGTACCCGGGTCGAAGCCTCGCTGCGAGAGAGCGAGCACCGCTTGCGCATGATCACCGACAACACGCCCGCCCTGATCGGCTACGTCGATTCGGACCTGCGTTATCGCTATTGCAACGGGACCTATCTCGAATGGTTCGGAAGAAGGCCCGAGGATCTGCTCGGACGCACCCTGCAGGAAGTGCTGGGAGAAGCGGCATACGCGGTTCGGGAGCCGCATGTTCGCGAGGCGCTCGCGGGCAGAGAGGCGAACTTCGAAGTGCCCCCGGCCGTCTCGGGCTTCAATCGATATGCGCACACGCGCTATGTGCCGGACCGGCGTCCCGACGGCAGCGTGCAGGGGTTCTACATACTCGCGAGCGACGTAAGCGCTCTCAAGAAGTCGGAGGAGCAGCTCCGCGAGAGCGAAAGGCAGCTAAGCCTCGCGCTGGAAGGTTCGGAGCTCGCACTGTTCGACTGGAATATCAAGACCGGCGAGGTGTTTCTCAGCGAACAGTGGTCGGTAATGCTGGGCGGCGAGCCCCAAATAACTCACACTACGTTCTCGGCGCTCGAGGAGATCACGCACCCCGACGACAGACCCCTTCTGCAGGGAATCCTCCGCGACGCGCTCAAGGGCCTGACCTCTCACTACCGCGCCGAACACCGGGTCAGGACCAACAATGGCGCATGGATCTGGGTACAGGGCCACGGGCAGGTGACTGCGCGCGATTCCGCCGGCTTCGCGACGCGCATGGTCGGCACGAGTGCCGATGTCACTGAACGCAAACGGGCCGAGCACGAGCTCGCGCAAAGTCGCGCCGAGCTCGAGCGCGTAGCGTGGTACGACGGACTGACAGGCTTGCCCAACCGCAACCTCCTGGTCGATCGCCTTGAGCAGGTACTGGCGCGCAGCCGCCGAAGCCGGCAACCGCTCGGCCTTTTCTACCTCGACCTCGACGGCTTCAAGGCGATCAACGACAGCATGGGCCACGCGGCTGGGGACGCCCTGTTGAAGCAGTTCGCCGAACGCCTGCGCCGGGCCGTGCGCACCAGCGACACTGTTGCGCGGATGGGCGGTGACGAGTTCGTGGTTCTGCTGGAGGATCTGCGCGCGCCCCGGGACGCCGATGCGATCGCAAGCACTATCATCGAGGCGGCGCGCGAGGAATTCACGATCGACTCCAAGGTGCTCCGCGTAACGACTTGCATCGGTATCGCCTTCACCAAGGGCGAGACAACCGGCGCAGAGCTGCTCAAGCGCGCCGATGCGGCGCTCTACCAGGCAAAGCGCGCCGGGCGCGACCGGTACCACATCGCCCAGGCCGACCCTCCCCTCGACCAATCACGGGAAGCGCCTGCGCGAGGCCGCTCTTGATCGGCCAGGTCCGATCATGGGTGGGGGAGGCGAAGCGCATCGTCGTCCTGACGGGGGCGGGAATCTCGACAGAATCGGGCATTCCCGATTTCCGCGGGCCCCAGGGGGTGTGGACCCGGGACCCGCAGGCCGAGAAGCTGTCTGATATCCGCTGCTACGTTGCCGACCCCGAGATACGCCGGAAGTCGTGGCAGTCGCGCCTGGACCATCCGGCCTGGAGCGCGCGCCCCAACGCGGGCCATGCCGCGATCGCCGGCCTTGAGCGGCGCGGCAAGCTCCACGCCCTCATTACCCAGAACATCGACGGGCTCCACCAGAAGGCCGGCAACTCGCCCGAACGCGTCGTCGAAGTCCACGGCACGGTCCATGTCGCGGTGTGCCTGTCGTGCGCCTGGAAGGGGCCGATGCAGGAGACGCTCGAGCGCGTTCGCCGCGGAGAGTCCGATCCACCCTGCGCGCGCTGCGGAGGGATACTCAAAAGCGATACCATCTCGTTCGGGCAAGCGCTGGTCCCGGAGGTGATCGACCGCGCGATGACTGCCGCGGTCGAGTCGGACTTGTTCATCTCGATCGGCACCAGCCTGCAGGTCTATCCGATTGCCGGTGCCGTTCCCGCCGCAAAGAGGGCCGGCGGGCGCGTGGTCATCGTCAACGCGCAGCCGACGCCGTTCGACGGAATTGCGGATGCGGTGTTCCGCAGCGCGATCGGGGAAACCCTGCCGCAAATTCTCGGCGGCGCGGACGAAGCACCCTCTTGACGCGGGCGCACTTAGGGCGCCAAATGCGCACCCTACTAGGCACAGGAGAGACGATGGAGGCAGTTTCCGCGGACGCCCAGGATCGACGGCGGGGATTCTGGGAGCAGCTCCTGCCGCTCGGGCACTGGCTCGGCGCGGACGCCGGGGGAGGCAGCGAGCTGGGACAGGCCAAGACGCGCCTGTTCTGCACCTTCTTGGGCCTGGGCGGCTTCGGGGTCATAGGGTATTTCTCGGGCCTTCCGTCCGGCATCGTCGGCATCGGGATCGTGTTCTTCCTGTACACCGTCATCTACCTGATCCTCGTGCACAGGCATCCCGTGCCGACGCACGGGAGGCGCGGCTTTGCAGTGGCGATGGACAATCTGGCACTGATCTACATCGCGTACTTTGGCGGAGCGTACGCCGCGTACGTGGGCTTCCTATACCTGGTGACCGTCGGATGGGGGCTGCGCTTCGGGCGCCACTACCTGTTTCTCGCGACGGCTATCGCGACCGTCGGCATGGGCGGCAACCTGGCAATGAGCCCGTATTGGAACGACAACCTGCTCTTCGGCGGTACCATCATCTTCGGATTGATCGCCAACGCGGTCAACGCGTCGATCCTCCTGGGAAGGATCTCCGCGGGCAATCGACAGCTCGCCGAAAAGATCGGGGAGATCTCGCGCCTTGCGTGGCAGGACCAGCTGACCAAGCTTCCCAACCGGCCGTATTTCCGTGACCGCCTGGGACAGATGCTCGCGGCGGCCGCGCGAAGCGGGCGCCAGGTCGCGCTGCTCCTTTTCGACATCGATGGCTTCAAGGCGGTGAACGATACCTTGGGACACGAGGCAGGGGACAGGTTGCTGCGCGAGATCGCCGAGCGGGTCGGACGCCGGGTTCGCCAGGCCGACACCTTCGCGCGGGTCGGCGGCGACGAGTTCGTGATTCTCATGGACATCGCTCACGACAAATCCGACGCGGTTCCGGTGGCCGAGACGGTCGTGGCCGCGATCGCCGAGATCGGGATATTCGCCGAGCAGGGACTGCGCGTCGGTGCCAGCGTGGGAATCGCGTGCAGCGGAAGCGTGGCCAGCCGAGAGCGGGTCGCGGACGAACTGCTGATACTGGCCGATCGCGCCATGTACGAGGCAAAGCGCGCGGGGAAGGGACGTTACAGGTTCGCGGACGCGGGTAGTTGATCCGGCATGGCGAATGCGAACTCAAGCACGCACGTGAATTCATCCACGATTGTCCCGTCCGCGTGCGTCGGCTTCGTCGGCCTGGGAAAGATGGGATACCCGATGGTTCGTAGTCTCTCCCGTGCCGGGTACCGTATCCTTGTGCATGACCTCGACCCGGAGGCCGTGCGGCGCGCGTGCGAAGCCACCGGCGCGATAGCACCGGGGTCCCTGAAGGAGATCGGGCAGGGCTGCCAGGCTGTGATCACGATGCTCCCTGACGGGAACGTGGTGCGGACGGCAGCCTTGGGTCGCGACGGATCCGGGGAGGGGCTGCTCGCCGGGCTCGCCTCCGGCAGCGTGCTCATCGACATGAGCTCGTCTTCGCCGGTCGGTACGCGGGAGCTCGGTGCGTGCCTCGCCGAGCGTGGCGTTGAAATGATCGACGCCCCCGTCTCGGGGGGCGTGAGGAAGGCCGAGGATGCGACGCTCTCCATCATGGTCGGAGGAGGCGAGGGGACCATCGCGCGCTGCAAGCCGGTGCTCGAAGCGATGGGCAAGCAGATCTTCCTCACCGGTCCGCTCGGTTCGGGGCACGCCATGAAAGCC
>Ga0335084_10005761_pt1 | contig 12272 bp, 14 predicted proteins | sample Lox_Sample_44_FD_206721 | JGI IMG/M metagenome (GOLD analysis project Ga0335084, IMG submission 206721) | Soil microbial communities from Loxahatchee National Wildlife Refuge, Florida, United States - Lox_Sample_4.4 | ecosystem: Environmental > Terrestrial > Soil > Wetlands | place: USA...
TCGAGCTTCTCGCGCGCAAAAGCGTCGGAGGTGACGATATGGAGCGGATAGCCCTTGACCGCGCAGACGAGGGAAAGCGACACGCCGGTGCTGCCGCCGGTATATTCGACGACCGTGCCGCCGGGCTCGAGCCGCCCATCCGCCTCGGCCGCCTCGATCATGGCCAGCGCCATCCGGTCCTTCATGCTCCCCGTGGGGTTCTCGTTCTCGAGCTTCAGCAGGATGCGCGCGCCCGTCTTGGGCGGGATGCGGCGCAAGGGCAGGAGGCGGGTGTTGCCGATGCAGTCGAGGATGTCTCTCGGTTGCGCGTTCATGACCCTGGCTGCTTTCTCCCTTTGTGCGGCCGCTCCAGCCAGGCCTTGAGCGCCACGGCGTTGTTGTGCGCCTCGTCGCGCGCGGCGTAGAGCAGGGTGACCGGGCCCTTGCGCAGGCGCTCGCGGAGCTCCGCCACGGCCGCCTGGGCCGCCGGCGCTTCCAGCTCGGCCGCGTAGGCGGCGCAGAACGCGTCCCAATCTTCCGGATGCCCGTGGAAGCGCTTCCGCAGCGCATCGCTCGGCGCGATTTCCTTGAGCCAGAGATCGATCGCGGCCTTGTCCTTGGCGATGCCGCGTGGCCAGAGCCGGTCGACCAGGATGCGCGTCCCGTCACCGGAAGCGGGCGGGTCATAGACGCGCTTCAGCGGCGGTTTCGTCTCTCGATTCCTCGGCATGGGTGCGGATTCCCATTTCCATGCAGATACAAATGATGTATATACATACATCGATGACCACCACGAGGCAACAGCGAAAGAGTCTGCGGACGGATGCCGCCGCCCTGGTCGGATCCTGCCCCGGCTGGAACAGCCGGCTGGCGGCGCGGCGCGTCACCCAGTTCCTCGATGCGGAGCTGGCGGGGTTGCGCCTGACCGCGGCGCAGCTGGGTCTCATGGCGGTGATCGCCGCGGCCGCAGACGACCGGCTGGGCGCCGTGGCCGAGCGGGCGGGGCTCGATCAATCGACCCTGTCACGCAATCTGCGCACGCTCGAATCCCAGGGGCTGGTCGAGATCGCCGCGGTCGAGCGAGACCTGCGCCGGCGCGCGGTGTGGCTGACCGAGGCCGGCGCGCGCCGGCTCGAAGCGGCGATCCCGGTCTGGCGTCAGGCGCAGGCGAGGCTGGCGAAGCAGTTCCTGCCCGATCTGGCGCGCCGCCTGGCGGAGCAGACCGAGGCGCTGACGAGCAGCTGATCCGGCGCGGTCCCGCGCCTCATCGCCCAGCGGGCCGAGGCGATGCGCGCCGGGAGCGAGACGCTCAACGCTGACCCACAAAAATCTCACGGCTAGCCGATCTGCTCGGCCGTTTCGTTCTATGCGAGCGGCGGCCGGAGGCGCTAAAGAGTCGCACAGAACCGACGGTGCTCGTCTGCCATTGCCGGGAATGACCCTTCACAGCGAAGGGATGTGGTGATGGGCCGTCGTCACAATCTCGTATGCGCCATCTCGATATGAGACGAACGGCGCGACGGTCTGAGACGTCCTCGGCAGCAACCACAGCCGGCGATAAGATCGCCCGCGGGACATTGTTCAAGGAAGGGAGCAAATGGCAAATCCGAAGCTCGAGGTTCTGACACCCAAGAACTCGCAACTGATCTTCATCGACCAGCAGCCGCAGATGGCGTTCGGCGTCCAGTCGATCGACCGGCAGGTGCTGAAGAACAACGTCGTGGCGCTGGCCAAGGCAGCGAAGATCTTCCGGATCCCCACCACGATCACCACGGTCGAGACCCAGGGCTTCTCCGGCTACACCTATCCCGAGCTCCTGGACGTCTATCCCGACAAGAAGGTGCTGGAACGGACCTCGATGAACTCCTGGGACGACCAGAAGGTGCGCGACGCGCTCGCCGCGAACGGCCGGAAGAAGGTCGTGGTTTCGGGGCTTTGGACCGAGGTCTGCAATTGCACCTTCGCGCTTTCAGCGATGCACGACACCGATTATGAGATCTACATGGTGGCGGATGCTTCCGGCGGCACCTCGAAGGAGGCGCATGACTATGCCATGCAGCGGATGATCCAGGTCGGCATCGTCCCGGTTACCTGGCAGCAGGTCCTGCTCGAGTGGCAGCGCGACTGGGCGCATAAGGAGACCTATGACGCCGTGATGGCGGTGGTGCGGGAGCATTCGGGGGCCTATGGCATGGGCGTCGACTATGCCTACACCATGGTTCACAAGGCGCCGCAGCGCACCAGCGTGCTGCATGAAGCGATCCCGCCGGTGCCGGCGCGCTGAGCGCCGATAGATCCTTCGTGCCGCGCCGTTCCGCCGCGCGATCCGTCATGAACCGGCGTCAGGGCCGTCCGCGCGTTCGATAGAGCCGAGCCGGTCGGTTCGAACGGCGCGGGGGGGCGTTGTCGTGGGCTCGGTTGGCTGCGTTTTCCCAAAGAGGGAGGCGAAACCATGAAGCTCTATCTGCTCTCGCTGGGCGCCGGGCTCCTGGTCGGCGTCATCTACAGCCTGCTCAATATCCGCTCGCCGGCGCCGCCGCTGGTGGCGCTCATCGGCCTGCTGGGAATCCTCGCGGGCGAGCAGATCATCCCGGTCGGCAAGCAGATTCTCGCCGGGACGTCGCTCACCGGCGCCTGGCGCCTGTCACAATGCAACACCCATATGTTCGGCGAGCTTCCCGGCCGCCAGGCCGAGCCGATCGCCGAAGCCCAATCCCCCCAGCCGCCGGAGACACGCTCATGAGCGCACTCGCCAAGGAGCCCGATCTCATTCTCCATCACGGTCGGTTCACGACGCTCGACCGCGACAATCCCAAGGCCGGAGCGGTGGCGATCAAGGACGGGCGCTTCGCCGCGGTAGGTCGCGATGAGGAGATCATGCCCCTGGCGGGTAAGAGCACCTGCAGCATCGACCTCAAGGGCCGCAGCGCGCTGCCGGGCCTCATCGATAATCATCTCCACCTCATCCGGGGCGGGCTCAATTTCAACATGGAGCTGCGCTGGGACGGGGTGCGCAGCCTGGCCGAAGCGATGGCGATGCTCAAACGCCAGGTGGCGGTGACGCCGCCGCCGCAATGGGTGCGCGTGGTCGGCGGCTTCACCGAGCATCAGTTCGCCGAGAAGCGGCTGCCGACAATCGAGGAGCTCAACGCCGTCGCACCCGAGACGCCGGTCTTTCTGCTGCATCTCTATGACCGAGCCCTGCTGAATGCCGCGGCGTTGCGAGCGGTCGGCTACAGCAAGGATACGCCCGAGCCCCCGGGCGGCCAGATCATGCGCGACGCCAAGGGCGTGCCGACGGGGCTGCTGCTGGCCAAGCCCAATGCCGGGATCCTCTACGCGACGCTGGCCAAAGGGCCGAAGCTGCCGTTCGAGTACCAGGTCAACTCCACGCGCCATTTCATGCGCGAGCTCAACCGGCTGGGTCTCACCGGCGCGATCGATGCCGGCGGCGGCTTCCAGAACTATCCGGAAGACTATGCGGTCATCCAGAAACTGAATGACGAAGGACAGCTCACCATCCGCATCGCCTACAACCTCTTCACGCAGAAGCCCAAGGGCGAGAAGGAGGATTTCCTGAACTGGACGCGGACCTCGAAATACAAGCAGGGCGACGATTACTTCCGGCATAACGGCGCGGGCGAGATGCTCGTCTTCTCGGCCGCCGATTTCGAGGATTTTCGCCAGCCGCGCCCCGACATGCCGCCCGAGATGGAAGGCGAGCTCGAGCCGGTCATCCGGATCCTGGCGGAAAACCGCTGGCCCTGGCGGCTGCATGCGACCTATGAGGAGACGATCGCCCGCGCGCTCGATGTCTTCGAGACAGTGAATCGGGATATCCCGCTCGAGGGGCTGAACTGGTTCTTCGATCACGCGGAGACGATCTCCGACCGGTCGATCGACCGCATCGCAGCACTTGGCGGCGGCATCGCGGTTCAGCACCGCATGGCCTATCAGGGCGAGTATTTCGTCGAGCGCTATGGCGCGCAGGCGGCCGAGGCGACGCCGCCGGTGCGGCGGATGCTCGCGCGCGGCGTCAAGGTCTCGGCCGGAACCGACGCGACGCGCGTCGCCTCCTACAATCCCTGGGTCTCGCTCGCCTGGCTGGTGACGGGCCGGACCGTGGCGGGCTTGCGTCTCTATCCTAAGAGCAACCTGCTCGATCGCGAGACCGCGCTCAGGATGTGGACCGAGAACGTGACCTGGTTCTCGAACGAGGAGGGCAAGAAGGGCCGCATTCAGGTGGGCCAACTCGCCGATCTGATCGTGCCGGATCGCGATTACTTCGCCTGCGCCGAGGAGGAGATCGCCGATACGACCTCGGAGCTGACGATGGTCGGCGGCAGGATCGTCTATGCAGCTGGCGATTTCGCTGCGCTCGACAGCCTGCCGCCACCGGCTGCGATGCCCGACTGGTCGCCGGTGCGCCGGTTCGGCGGCTATGCAGCCTGGGGCGACGCCGAGGGCGCCGGACAGCCGCTGCTCCAGCAGAAGCTCGCCGCGGGCTGCGGCTGCGCGAACCATTGCCAGGTTCACGGCCATGATCATGCATCGGCCTGGACGAGCCGACTGCCGATCGCGGACTTGAAGAGCTTCTGGGGCGCGCTCGGCTGTGCCTGCTGGGCCGTCTGAAGGGCGTTTCCCGCGCTGACGGCCTGCGGCACTATTGCCGGGAGGGCCTCGCATGACCGAACAGCCCGCTATCAAGACTCTGAAGGCGCTGCGCACGGCGGAGGCCGTGTGCACACGCTGTCCTCTCTATGAGCGCGCGACGCAGGTCGTACCGGGCGAGGGGCCGGCGCGGGCGCGGCTCATGCTGGTGGGCGAAGAGCCGGGCGATCAGGAGGACCGCCAGGGCAAGCCCTTCGTCGGCCCGGCCGGCCGCATCCTGGCGCGAGGCTTGGAAGAGGCCGGCATCACGCGCAACGAGGTCTTCATCACCAACGCGGTCAAGCATTTCAAGTTCGAGGAGCGCGGCAAGCGGCGGCTGCATAAGCGCCCGGACGTCCATGAGATCGAGCGCTGCCATTGGTGGCTCGATCTCGAGCGCCGGATCGTCAAGCCGGCCATCGTGGTGGCGCTGGGCGCCACGGCGGTGCGCAGCCTCAGCGGCCGCACGCTCACGATCGGCAAGATCCGCGGGCGGGCGATCACGCTGGCGGATGGCGGGACGATGGTGGCGACGATCCATCCCTCCTACATCCTCCGCATCGAGGAAGAGGCCGACAAGCGCGCGGAGTTCGCGCGCTTCGTCGCGGATTTGAAGGTGTGCAAGCGGCTGAGCGCGTGAAGCAGTCAAGCGGTGCGGCTTAGTTCGAGAAATGCGACGGGACCCCTCCCCCTACCCCCTTAGTTGATATGATCGCTTCGCTCTACTTCAAAGCTTCGAGACGGCCCGGGATCGGGGCGCGGTGTCTCTTTCAATCAAGCCCCCTCCCCTTGCGGGAGGGGGTTGGGGGAGGGGTGACGTACGCGCATTGTTAGAGGGGAGGGGTGCCACATCACGCCATCAGCGCGCCCACGCCCCGCACGACGACGTAGAGACCCACCACGGCCACGACGCCGGCGAAGACCTGCCCGAGCAGCGCCTTCTTCGTTGCCAGGTGCCCGGCCAGGCGCGCACCGAAGAGGCCGCCGAGGATGCCGCCGCCGATGAAGAAGACGACGAGGCGCCAGTCGATCAGCCCCGAGAGCGCATAGCTCGCGGCCGTCGTCACGCCGAAGGCGGTCACCGCCACCAGCGACGAGCCGACGGCCGAGAGCAGCGGCATGCGGGTGGAGGCGAGGAGCCCCGGCACCACCAGGAAGCCGCCGCCGATGCCGAAGAAACCCGAGAGCGCACCGACGCCGGCGCCATAACCGAGGAGGCGCGGCAGAAGCTGCGCCGCCGAGGCCGCGGTGAGGCGCACCGAGGGGTTGCCGGCGCCATGCTTGCGCAGAAGCATCACGCCGGCGATGACGATCATCAGCACGCCGAACAGCAGCAGCAGCTTCTGCCCGTCGATCGCCTTGCCGATATGCGAGCCCACAGCCGCGCCCAGCACGCCCGCGGCCGCGAACACCAGCGCGCAGGGCCATTTGACGTTGCCGGCGCGCGCATGGCCCGCGAGATTGGCGGCGGCACTGACCGCGACCGCGACCGCACTGGTGCCGATCGCGACATGGGGCGAGGCCACGCCCACGACATAGACCAGCAGCGGCACGGCGAGGATCGAGCCGCCGCCGCCGATCAAGCCGAGGATGAAGCCGACCAGCGTCCCGGAACCGGTGGCGAGCAAGTCGGCAATGGATATCACGCCGCCAGCTCCGGCTTCGCGAACCATTCATGGCCCCGCAGCATCGCCTTCCAGTAGACCGGCGGCAGGATGCGTTCCTTGAGCAGCCAGGCGGCGCGGCTGGGCACGGTGCCGTCGATGAACCATTTGGGGAAGGTCGGCAGCAGCTTGCCGCCATAGCCGAACTCGGCCAGCAGGATCTTGCCGCGCTCGACCGTCAGCGGGCAGGAGCCATAGCCGTCATAGACCGCATCGGGCCCGCTGAGGGCACCCATATCCTTGAGGAGATTATGCGCCACGACCGGCGCCTGTTTGCGTGCCGCGGCCGCGGTCTTGGCGTTGGGCGTGCTGGTGGTGTCGCCCAGGCCATAGATTCCAGGGAAGCGCGGATGGCGCAGCGTGCCCTGGTCGACCTCCATCCAGCCCGCGGCATCGGCCAGAGGCGAGACCCGGATGAAGTCCGGGGCCTGCTGCGGCGGCACCACATGGATCATGTCGAATTTCTTCTCGACCGTGGTCTTGGTCCCGTCGGGATCCGTGCGGGTGAACCAGGCGGTCTTCGCCGGCCCGTCGATCCGTGTCAGCTGATGCTGGAAGCGGAGGTTGGCCTTGTAGCGCTCGACATATTTCATCAACGCCGGGACGTAGTCCTTGACGCCGAACAGGACGGCGCCGGCGTTGCAGAAATCGATCTCGATATTCTGCAACACGCCTTGGCGCGACCAATGATCGGCCGAGAGGTAGAGCGCCTTTTGCGGCGCGCCGGCGCATTTGATCGGCATCGGCGGCTGGGTGAAGACGGCGCGGCCCGACTTCAGCCCCTGCACCAGCTTCCAGGTATAGGGGGCCAGGTCGTAGCGGTAGTTCGAAGTGACACCATTGCGTCCCAAGGTCTCGACCAGACCCTCGACGCCGGCCCAATTGAGCTTCAGGCCCGGTGCGACCACGAGGCGGCCATAACGCACGACCCGGCAGCCGTCGAGGATGACCGCCTTCTGCTCCGGCTCGAAGGCCGCGACCGCGGCCTTGATCCAATGCACGCCCGAAGGAATGAGCGAGGCCATGGTGCGGGCCGTGGTCGCGGCGTCGAAGACGCCGGCGCCGACCATGGTCCAGCCCGGCTGGTAATAGTGGATGTCGGCGGGGTCGATGATGGCGATGTCGAGGTCGGGCTTGCGGGCCTTGAGGCTGGAGGCGACCGCGATGCCGGCGGCACCGCCGCCGACGATCACCACCTCATGGCTCGCATCGGCGATGTCGGTCGGCGTGCGCCCGCCATTGGCGATGCGCCGCACCACGCCGCTCATGTCATAGCCGGCACCTTTCGCGGCGGCCAGGATCTCGGGCAGCGGCCGGCCGCGCGCTCCTTCCGACAGCGCCCAAAGAGTGGCCGAGCGCGTGCCGGTGCGGCAGAAGGCGAAGACGGGCTTGGGCAGAGAGTCGAGCAGGCGGCCGAACTCCCTCGCGTCCTCATCCCTCACCTTGCCGGTGACGATCGGCAGGTAGGCGGCCGCGAGGCCTTGCGCCTTGGCGGCGGCCTCGATCTCGGCGAAGAGCGGCTGGTCCGCACCCTCGCCATCGGGACGATTGCAGATGATGGAGCGGAATCCGGCCGTCGCGATCGCCGCGATGTCCGCCGGGAGCACCTGTTCGGAGACGGACAGGGAGGCGGTGATGGGTTTGGCTTGCATGGAGCGTGACCTTGTCGAGAGGGCCGGAGGGAGACGCCGCCTCCGGATCGGCGCCGTTCAGAGTGCGTTGATCGGAACCTTGAGGAAGCGCTTGCCGCTGTTGTCGGCGGGCGGAAGCCGGCCCGCGCGCATGTTCACCTGGATCGAGGGGATGATGAGCTTCGGCATGTCGAGGGTCTTGTCGCGCGCCGTGCGCATGGCGACGTACTCGTCCTCGCTGACGCCGTCATGCACATGGATGTTGAGCGCCCGCTCGGCCGCGACGGTGGTCTCCCATTGGATCTGCCGGCCGTTCGGGCCGTAATCGTGACACATGAAGAGCCGCGTCGCGGGCGGGAGCGAGAGGATGCGCTTGATCGAGCGATAGAGGACGCGTGCATCGCCGCCGGGAAAATCCGCCCGCGCCGTGCCGCCGTCCGGCATGAAGAGCGTGTCGCCGACGAAGGCCGCGTCGCCGATCACATGCGTCATGCAGGCCGGCGTATGCCCCGGCGTGTGCATGGCGAAGCCCGTCACGTCACCGATCCGGTATTCGTCGCCGTCGGCGAAGAGGCGGTCGAACTGGCTGCCGTCGCGTCGGAACTCAGTGCCCTCGTTGAAGACCTTGCCGAAGGTGTCCTGGACCAGCTTGACGCCTTCGCCGATGCCGAGCTTGCCGCCGAGCTGGCCCTGGATATAGGGCGCGGCCGACAGATGGTCGGCATGGACATGCGTCTCGATCAGCCATTCCAGCTTCAGGTCATGCTGGCGGATGAAGGCGATGATCGCATCGGCCGAGCGATGGGCGATGCGGCCCGCCGCATAGTCGAGATCCATCACGCTGTCGATCACGGCGCAGGACCGGGAGCGGGGATCCTTGACGACGTAGCTCACGGTGTTGGTCGGCTGATCGAAGAAGGCGGTGACCTCGGGCTTGACCGAGAGATCGACGGAATGGGGCAGGGTCGGCATCGGCGTCTCCATCTGCGTGGCAGCGCGTTGGGTCATGCGATCTTGCGGCGGTGGGGTTCGGCGCGGCCGGCGGCGAGCCAGCGTGCCGCGGCCATGCCGGCGAGCATGGCTGGAACGAAGGCGAGGGTCCCGGGCGCGCCGAGACCGAGCGAGGTCAGGGCCGGGCCCGGGCAGAAGCCGGCGAGGCCCCAGCCCACGCCGAAGACCGCTGCACCCAGGAGGAGGCGCGCATCGATCTTGCGCCGGGTCGGCAACTGGAAGTCAGGCGCGAAGATGGGCTTGGGCCGCGCGAGGACCAGCCGGTAGCCGAGCGCGGTCACGGCGAGGGCGCCGGCCATGACGAAAGCGAGGCTCGGATCCCAGCTTCCCGCGACGTCGAGGAAATTCTGCACCTTCGCGGGATTGGCCATGCCGGAGATCACGAGGCCGATGCCGAAGATGAGCGCGGCCGCGAATTGGACGAGGATTCCCATCTCAGCCTCCGATCAGGTGGCGAGTAACGAAGACGGTCGCGGCTCCCGTCGCCACGAAGACGAGCGTCGCCACGATCGAGCGGCGGGAGAGCCGGGCGATGCCGCAGACCCCGTGGCCGCTGGTGCAGCCATTGCCCCAGACGGTGCCGAATCCGACGAGAAGACCCGCCGCCATCATCAGCGGGAGGTTCTCCGAGACGGTCTGCTGCAAGGCCTCGCCGGTGGCGGCGATCACGGCGAACGGCGCCGCGACGAGACCGAGGACGAAGGCGAGCCGGCCGGGGAATCCATCGTCCTCATAGGGCGGGAAGAGTCGCGAGGCGATGCCGCTGATCCCGGCGATTCGGCCGTGCGAGGCCATCAGCAGCACGGCCGAGAGCCCGATCAGGGCGCCGCCGAGGAGCGAGGCGACGGGGGTGAATTGCGTTATCGCCATCTTGGCTTCACTTCGTGGGGCAAGTACGAATGCCGAGGAACGTGTAGGCTGGGCAGGTGCGGAAGATCGCGGTCAGCAGCAGAACCGCGCCGACCAGGGGGAGAACCCAGATCCAGGCGCCGAGCCCGGCGAGGGCGGCCGCGGTCGCGGGGATGAAGGGGAGCAGGAGAAGAACGATGCCGATCAGGGCGCGAAGAACGCGATCGACGGATCCGACATTGGCCATGGGCGGCTCCCTAATTTGCATTGATAAATATATTCGAACATACTAATATGTCAAGCATGAGAAGCAAGACCCTCAACGCCAAGGCGCCGCTCGCCGTCCTCGAGGAGAAGGCGGAGGAAGCGGCCGAGCTGCTGGCCACGATGGCGAATGCGAAGCGATTGCTGGTGCTGTGCCATCTGGTCGAGGGCGAACGCTCGGTCGGCGAGCTCGCGGCGATCGCGGGGCTCAGCCAGCCGGCCTTGTCGCAGCATCTCGGCAAGATGCGTCTTCAAGGGCTGGTCGAGACCAGGCGCGACGCGCAGACAATCTTCTACAGCGTCGCGAGCGACGAGGTCCGGGCGGTGCTCAAGACGCTCTACGGCCTCTACTGCGGGCCGACGCCGCGGAGGAAGTAAGCCCGAGGGACTCCTCCTTCCTCGCGCCGATCAGCCCGGGCACAGCCCCGCCGACGTCAGGCCGGCGTTCCCCTCCGGCAGCTCCCTGCTATGCTCGCACAATCGAAGAATTCGAGAAGGCGCGCCGATGAGCGGGAGCGAGACGGCTGGAAACGAAGCGGTTGACCGCGCGCGTCCTGAAACAGGCTCGCCCGGCGAGGTGTTCCGCGCCTTCCTGAAGCTTGGGCTCAGCTCCTTCGGGGGGCCGATCGCCCATCTGGGCTATTTCCGCAACGAGCTGGTGTTGCGCCGGCGATGGATCGACGAGGCGGGCTATGGCGATCTCGTGGCCCTCTGCCAGTTCCTGCCGGGGCCGGCCTCGAGCCAGGTCGGATTCGCGTTGGGAATTCTGCGCGGCAAGGGGCTGCTCGGCGGGCTTGCCGCCTGGCTCGGCTTCACCATGCCCTCCGCGCTCGTCCTGCTCGCCTTTGCGCTGGGTGCGGGCGCCTTCACCGGCCCCGCCGCCGAAGGCTTCCTGCATGGGCTGAAGCTCGTCGCTGTCGCCGTGGTCGCGCAGGCCGTCTGGGGCATGGCGCGGACGCTGGCCCCCGACCGTACCCGTGCCGCCATCGCGCTGGCGGCGCTGGCGATCGTCACGCTCGCCGGCGGATCCCTCGGCCAGATCGCGGCGATCGCGCTCGGCGCTCTCGCGGGGCTCACACTCTGTCGCGGCGAAGGCCCGACGATCACGGGCCGCCTGCGCTTTCCGGTGTCGCGACGACTTGGCCTCGTTCTTCTTCTCCTGTTCGCTCTCCTGCTCGCTCTGCCGCCACTGCTCGCGGCAGGAACCGGCGCTCAGGCCGTGGCCCTGTTCGACGCCTTCTATCGAGCTGGCGCGCTGGTCTTTGGCGGCGGACACGTGGTGCTGCCGCTGCTGCAGGCGCAGGTGGTGACGCCGGGATGGGTCGGCAACGAATCCTTCCTCGCAGGATACGGTTTGGCGCAGGCGGTGCCCGGCCCGCTCTTCAGTTTCGCGGCCTATCTCGGCGCGGTGATGGAGCCCGCACCTCATGGGCTCGCCGGTGCCGCGATCGCGCTGGTCGCGCTGTTCTTGCCGGGCTTGCTGCTGGTCTATGGCATGTTGCCCTTCTGGGACGCGCTGCGCTCGCGGCCCGCGGCGCAAGCCGCCATGCGCGGCGCCAACGCGGCCGTCGTCGGCATTCTCGGGGCGGCGCTCTACAACCCGGTCTGGGTCAGCGCCGTGCTGTCGCCGCGCGATTTCGCGCTGGCGCTGGCCGGATTTCTCCTGCTCATGGTCTGGAAAGCGCCCTCCTGGATCGTGGTTGTCTCGCTCGCCGCGGCGGGCACGATCTCGGGCTCGATCGGCTGACGATCGCTTTCTCGTCGAGAGGTTGCGCGGAACGCCCGACGCAGCTTGCCGGTCTCCGGCGAGCCCCCTAGGATTGCGGCCGCGCGAGGCGGGGCCGCAAGCGGGAGGAGCAAGTTGAGCATCGAATTCTTGCTGACGACATTGATCGTCGTGATCTCGCCCGGCACCGGCGTCCTCTATACGCTGGCGGCGGGCCTGTCGCGCGGCGCGCGCGCCAGCATCGTCGCGGCTTTCGGCTGCACGCTCGGCATCCTGCCGCATATGGCGGCCACCGTCCTGGGGCTTGCCGCCCTCCTGCATACGAGCGCGCTCGCCTTCCAGGCCGTCAAATATCTGGGCGTCGCCTATCTGCTCTATATGGCCTGGGCCACGCTCAAGGAGCGGGGCGCCCTCACGGTGGAGCAGGATCTGGCGCCGCGCTCGGCGCGGCAGGTGGTCGTCTCCGGCATCCTCGTCAACATCCTCAACCCGAAGCTC
>Ga0335084_10005762_pt1 | contig 12271 bp, 9 predicted proteins | sample Lox_Sample_44_FD_206721 | JGI IMG/M metagenome (GOLD analysis project Ga0335084, IMG submission 206721) | Soil microbial communities from Loxahatchee National Wildlife Refuge, Florida, United States - Lox_Sample_4.4 | ecosystem: Environmental > Terrestrial > Soil > Wetlands | place: USA: Florida...
CACGGCGAGATCCGGTGCGAGCGCGGAGGCGACGCCCCGGGCAAGCCTCGCGTTCTGAAAGCAGCCGCCGCTCAGCACGACGGGCAGCCGCCCGACCCGTCGAGCCGCGGCGCGCACACAGTCGGCCGTCGCGCGCACGATGGTGTTGTGGAACTTGGCGGCCATGCAGGCAGCCGGCGTGCCGGCGGTGAGGTCGGCGACGAGCGCCCGGACCAGCGGGCGGAGGTCGACCTCCCACGGCGTCACGCGGTCGTCGATCGCGTACGGATAGACGGCCGATTCGTCCGCATCCGCGGTGAGCTCGAGCGCGAGCGCGACCTGTCCCTCGTGGCGCGACTGCCCGCGTTCGAGCAGCAGGGCGCCGGCGGCGTCGAAGTAGCGGCCGACGCCCCGCGCGCGCGGGACGTTGAGCCCGGTCCCGATCATCTGACGAACGATGTCGACCGATTCGCGTGGCACGGTCGCGAAGAGCGGGATGCAGTCGAGCGGCGCCGCCTGGTCGAAGGCGTCGTCGAGCAACGCGAGCGCGATGCGCCAGACCTCGCGGATGGCGGTGTCGCCGCCGGCGAGCGGCAACGGACGGAAGGTCGCGAGGCGCTCGAATCCGGCGAAGTCCGCGAGCAGCAGCTCGCCGCCCCACGCCGTGCCGTCGGTCCCGTAGCCCGTGCCGTCGTAGGCGACGCCCAGCACCGGACCGGTGAGGCGGTGCTCCGCCATGGCGCTCGCCACGTGGGCATGGTGATGCTGGACGCCGATCTTCACCACGTCGGGCCGGGCGAGCGCGTAGGCCGTCGACACGTAACCCGGGTGAAGGTCGTGTGCGACGACCTCCGGGCGCACGTCGAGCCAGCGTTCCATGCGCGCGATCGACTGCTCGAACGACCGCAACGTCTCCACGTGGTCGAGGTCACCGACGTGCGGCCCGAGATACGCGGCGTCGCCGACCGCGAGGCAGAAGGTGTTCTTGAGCTGCGCCCCGCAGGCGAGCACCGGACGCGCCACGGGCCGCACGTGGACGGCACGCGGCACATAGCCGCGCGCTCGGCGCAGAACGACCGGCGCCCCGGCGATGACGCGCGCCACGGAGTCGTCGCACGGCGTCTCGATCACGCGGTCGTGAACGAGGAGGAGATCGGCGATGTCCGAGAGGCGCTCCAGGGCGTCGGCATCGCGATGGACGATCGGCTCCCCGGAACAATTGGCCGACGTCATCACCAGGGGGCGATCCAGGTCAGCGAGCAGTAGATGGTGCAACGGCGAGTATGGCAGGAAGAGGCCGATCAACGGAGTGTCCGGGGCGACCCGATCGGACAGCTCGGCCTCGGGGCGGCGACGCGCGAGCACGATCGGCCGCTCGACTGAGCCGAGCAACCGGCGCTCGTCGTCGGTGAGCTCGGCTAGGCGTTCCGCGGCGGCGAGGTCGCGGACCATGACGGCGAACGGCTTCTCGTCGCGACGCTTGAAGGTGCGCAGCCAGCGAAGGTGTGGCGAGGAAGCATGGCACGCGAGATGGAAGCCGCCGACGCCCTTGACTGCGACGATCAGCCCGGCACGCAGCGCCATCACTGCGTCCCGCAGGGGGTCCTTCGACTGCAGATCGGCGCCGTTGGCCGCGACCGTCCGGAGGCGTGGGCCGCACGCCGGACATGCGTTGGGCTCGGCGTGAAAGCGCCGGTCGGTGACCGACTGGTACTCGCGCTCGCAGTCCGCACACATCGTGAACGCGGCCATCGTGGTCGCGGCGCGGTCGTACGGGACGTCCTGCGCGATCGTGAAACGCGGGCCGCAGCGCGTGCAGTTGGTGAAGGGATAGCGATATCGTCGATCACGAGGGTCGAGGATCTCCGCCACGCAGTCCGCGCACGTGGCGCGATCGGGCGGGATGGACACGTGCCGTTCCACCCCGGCGGCGCTCGGAACGATCCGGAAGTCACCGCCGGGCTCGGCCGCGATCGGCGCCCACGCGACGTTCCGGATCGCGGCGCCGGGCGGCGGCGACACCGCGAGACGCTCGAGGAAGGCGTCGAGCGCAGTGCTCGGGCCGAAGACGTCGATCGTGACGCCGCTCGCATCGTTCCGCACGCGTCCGCCGAGACCGGCCTCCTGTGCGATCCGGTAGACCCAGGGGCGGAACCCGACCCCCTGCACGACGCCGCTCACCTCGATGTGCCGCCCTTCGACGCTCATGGGCTCTCCGTCGCGTGCCGGAGCCACCAGGCGTCGGGTGGCGCGCCGTCCCGTCGGGCGCGCGGCGCCAAGCCCAGCCGGGCGAGCTCGTCGACGACCAGGGCCGCGGCCGCTGGGCAGGCGGCGCGGAGCGGAGCGCTCAGATTCGTGTCCATTGCGAGCGAGGCCGGCACCGCGCCCACCACCAGGACCGTCCGTGGCCCGCGGCCGGCGAGGTCGGCGATGGCGAGCGCCTCGAGCACCGCCGGGTCGTGCGGGCTGACGCGCGAGAGGATCGGCAGCCGCGCCAGATCCTCCCGGCGATAGAGCCGCAGCTCCCCGGGCGCGCCCGAGCCCGCGACGGCGTCGATCAGCACGAGCGCGTCGCGTCCGTGCACGGAGGCGACGAGATGGAGCCCCGGTGTGCCGCCGTCTATGAGGTCGACGTCCCCCGGGAAGTCCCAGCCCGCGCGCAAGAGCGCGATCACAGTCGGTCCGAAGGCGTCGTCGCCGAGCAGGACGTTGCCGAGCCCGATGACGGCCACCGGGGCAGTGGCAGTGGTGGCGATTTCGCGTGCGGGTCTCACAGCACCTTCACCGTGGCGACCGTCTGCCCCTCGGCGTCGAGCACGTGGCAGGCGCACGCCATGCAGGGGTCGAAGGAATGGACGGTGCGGAGCACCTCCAGTGGTCGGTCCGTGTCCGCGACCGGGTTGCCGAGCAGCGAGGCCTCGTAGGGCCCCGGCGTGCCGTGCTCGTCGCGCGGGCTCGCGTTCCACGTCGTCGGCACGACGGCCTGGTAGTTCCGGAGGATGCCGTTCTCGACGACGACCCAGTGCGAGAGGCTCCCGCGCGGCGCCTCGTGGAAGCCGACGCCTTCCACGGCACCCTTCGGAAAGCTCGGCGGCACGTACGTCTTCGCGTCGCCACGCCCGATGTTGTCGGCGAGGAACTCCCAGTGCCGGTTGGCGAGGTCGATGAGGATTGCCGAGCGGATGGCGCGCGCGAGGTAGCGTCCCATCGTCGACTGCAGGTCGTCGACGGTCACCCGGCGACCCGCGGCGGTGGACACGCGCCCGAGCGCCATGTCCGTCCACTGCTTGGTGAGCGGATGGTTCTGCGCGTAGCCGACGAGCACGTTGGCGAGGGGTCCGACCTGCATCGGACGCCCCTGGAAGCGGGGGGCCTTCACCCACGAGTACTTCCCGTCGTCCTGGAAGTCCGTGTAGGCGGGAATCGTCTCGCCCGCCCACGGCTGCTGGGCGCCCGCGCCCTGGTACCAGGCATGGGTCACGTCCTCGGCGACGCCCGCGCGCCACCAGTCGTCCCGCGGGCTGCGTATCGGATGAATCGTGTCGAGCTTGCCGTCGAAGATCGTCCCGCCGGGCAGGTCGTACGCCGTCCCGGCGCCGTCGGTCGGGAGATCCGGAACCGCGAGATAGTTCTGCACTCCGGCGCCATAACGGAACCAATCCGGGTAGAGGCCGGCGAGCGCGCACGCGTCCGAGAAGTAGGCCTGCTGCACGAACGCGACGATGCCGTCCAAGAGCCCCTTCACCATCCACAGCCGGTCCATGTTGAACGTGGCGACGTTGTCGAGGTTGATCGCGTTCATCACCCCGCCGACGGCGAGGTTCTGGATGTGTGGCGTCTTCGCCCCGAGGACGGCGACGACCTTGTTCGCCTGGCGCTGGAAATCGAGTGCTTGCAGGTAGTGCGCGAGGAGCAGAAGGTTCACCTCCGGCTCGAGCCGCATTGCCGGATGGCCCCAGTAGCCGTTCTGGAAGATGCCGAGCTGCCCGCTCGAGAGGAGGGCCTTCACCTTGTCCTGCACCTTCTTCATCTCGAGGCGCGAGTTGCCGGGCCAGTCGGAGAGGCTCTCGCCGATCGCGGCGGCCTTGGCCGGGTCCGCCTTCGGGATCGTCGTGACGTCGATCCAGTCGAGCGCCGAGAGCTGGTAGAAGTGGACGATGTGGTCGTGGAGGCCGTGCGCGATGAGGATCAGGTTCCGGATGTACTGCGCGTTCGGCGGGATCGGCATCTGGAGCGCGTCCTCGACCGCCCGCACCGATGCCATCGCGTGCACCGTCGTGCACACGCCGCAGAAGCGCTGCGCGAAGACCCACGCTTCGCGTGGATCGCGGCCACGGAGGATCGTCTCGATCCCGCGCCACATGGTGCACGAGGCCCAGGACTTCGTGACCCGACCGCCGTCGACGACGACGTCGACGCGGAGGTGCCCCTCGATGCGCGTGACCGGGTCAATCGTCAGCCGGGTTCCCATAGACGTCGAGCCTCCATTCGGGGTGACGGGCGCGTGCGACCGCGACCAGACGATTCCAAGCCTCCCGCGGCGCCGGGAGGATCGCGAACGTCTTCACCGCCACGCTGAAGCCGATGATCGCGAGCGCGACCCAGCCGAGCATGATGAGTAGCTCGGGCACCGACGGGAAGTAGACGTCGCGCGGACCGCCCGGACGATACGCGAGGGTCGTCGGTGCGAAGCGATAGAGCAGGGACGCGAGGCCCGCGAGCGTCGCCATGTTGTACAGCACGCGCGGCGTCTCGCGCAGGCGGCGCGAGCGGAACACCAGCGCGGGCAAGAGGACGCCGAGGTTCTCGGCGAGGAAGATGAAGCTGTAGGTGTCGAACGCGAACGCCGCGCCGAGCTGATGCCGCCAGGCGATGTCGGCGAAGCGGAGCCCGAGCCACAGGAAGATCGTCTTCGAGAGGAGATCGGCGAGCTCGGACAGGATCGGGACGTCGATCGGGCGCTTCCAGTACAGGGAGGCGGTCATGAGCGTGAAGATGATCGCGGCGAAGCCGCACACCAGCGCCTGGACGAGGTAGAGGACGGGAAGCCAGGGCGTCTGCCACAGCGGGTGGACCTTCCAGCCCGCGAGCGACAGCAGCGCACCGAGCGACGACTGGTGCATGGCGGGCAGCACGTACGCGCCGGCGACCATGAACGGGTAAATGCGACGCAGGAAGGGCTCGGCGGCGCGGATCCAGCGGCGGACGCGCGGTCCGCCCGTCACCCAGAATCGCTCGAGCACGTAGGGAAGGTTCTCGAACGCCAGGAAGATGAAGGCGTAGGTCGGCATGCAGAGCGCGACCTCGAACATCGCCGACTCGGTGTTCCAGTGCCACGGGAGGAGGATGTTGTAGAAGTTCCACACCCGACCGACGTCGACCCCGAGCGCGACGAGTCCGGTCCCGTAGAAGAGCAGGCTGATCAAGAGCGCGGTGCGCATCACGACGTGGAGGCGGTGGTGGCCGAAGACCCAGGCGGCCACGCCGACCGAGAAGCCCGCCGAGCCGAAGGCCGTGAGCGTCATGACGTTGAAGGTTTTCCAGACGCCCCAGGCGTACAGGTCGTTCATGCCGCTGAACGGTCCGAGCGGGGATACGAGCCGCAGCGCCGCGAGGCCCAGCCCCACTCCCGCGACCAGGCAGAGGCCGACGAAAGGCAGGGTGAGATACCGCTCTTCCCAGACGGGAACCCCGCGCTGCCAGTAGTTGATCACAGCTGATCCTTGAGGCCGGTCTCGCACTCGAGCTGGTGCGCCTCGGTCTCGTGGCGGCGCCAGCGATGCTGGATCACCCCGGCCACCACCGCGTAGAGTGCGATCGGCCCCCAGAGCCATTTGTACAGCCGCCGCGGCCACTTCCGCGCGTACTCCGGGTTCGAGTTCGGACCGAGCGCCGGGAGGCCGATCGCCTCGAATGGAACGTGCGAGAGGTAGAGCACCTGCGTGCCGCCGCCCTCGTGCTCGCCGTAGACGCGCTCCTCGAAGTACTTCCCCGGCGCGGCGTCGATGCGCTCGTGCGCGTCGGCGAGCAGGGCCTCCCGGGACCCGAAGATCACCGCCCCCACGGGGCAGGCCGCGGTACACGCCGGCTGGAGTCCCTCGGCCAGCCGATGATCGCAGAACTGGCACTTCACGATCTTCGGGTTGAAGCGGTTCCACTCGAACTTCGGGATCTCGTACGGGCATGCGACCTCGCAGTACCGGCAGCCGATGCAGAGCGACGGCTCCCACCCGACGACGCCGTCGAGCGGGTTCTTCTCGAGCGCGCCGAACGGGCAGCCCGACACGCACGCCGGGTCGAGGCAGTGCATGCACTGCCGCTTGACGAAGGACCATTGCGAGCGGTCGTCGGCCTCCCACAGCTTGATGATGTTCTTGGTCTGGGCGTTCAGGTCGAGCGGCATCTGCCAGATGCCGCCCGACATCGCGGTGTCGGGCTCGAGCCCGTTCGCCTCCGCGCACGCCGGCATGCACGCTTTGCAGCCGGTACAGCGTGTGGTGTCGTAGAGCATCGCCACGGGCTCGCGTGGCGCGTTCGCCATGACGGCCCCGGCCGGGCGGGGCTCCACGACCGCGCGCGCCGCTCCGAGCGCCGCTAGACCGAACACCTCCCGGCGGGTGACGCCTCTCATGTCTCGTCGTTCTTCTTGTCCGGAGGCGGCTCGATCGTCGGCACGCCCTGGTCGCCGGATTTCGTCGCAAACGCGCGCGAGGCGACGTACCCCGCGCCGAGCAACCAGCCTGCCGCAGCACCGGCGAGGCCCGCGGCGACCATGTTACGGCGGCCGTGGGGGGAATCGACGGGCGCGTAGAAGTCGGGCGGGGTCGCGTTGTGGATGGGCACCGTCTGGAACATCGGCACGCGGAACGCCAGGCGACGTTCCGTGCAGCCGACGCAGGGTGCACCGATGCCGATCGGCCAGGCGTCCACCACCTCGTTGAAGTGCATGACCGAGCATGGGGCATGGGTGTCGGGTCCTTTGCACCCGAGGTGGTAGAGACACCAACCCTGTCGATGCCCCTCGTCGCCGAACTCGCGCGCGAAACGGCCCGCGTCGAAGTGCGCGCGGCGCGGACACTGGTCGTGGATCACGCGGTCGTAGGCGAACCTCGGGCGCCGTTCGTCGTCCAGCTCTGGGAGCGTCCCGAAGCGGGCGTACTGGAGGACGGTGGCGAGCAGCGTGTACGGGTTCGGCGGGCAGCCGGGCAGGTTGACGATGGGCTTGCCGGTGACGATCGCGTCGACCCCGACCGCACCGGTGGGATTCGGATCGGCCGACGGGATGCCGCCCCACGAGGCGCACGAGCCGATCGCGATCACGGCCGCGGCCTGCCCCGCCACCTCGTGCAGGACTTCGAGCGCTGGCTTGCCGGCGAGCTTCATGTAGATGCCCTGGTCACGGGTGGGAATGGAGCCCTCCACCACACAGACGAACTTGCCGGCGTTCTCGCTCGTCGCCGTGCGGAGCGCGCGCTCGGCGTCGTATCCGGCCGCGGCCATCAGCGTCTCGTGGTAGTCGAGCGAGATCAGGTGGAGGATCAGCTCGCTCAGGTCGGGCTGCGAGGTGCGCAGGAGCGACTCCGTGCAACCCGTGCAGTCCTGGAAGTGGAGCCATACGACCGAGAGCCGTCGCGCCTTTGCCACCTCCTTCGCCACTTGCTCCGCACGCGCGACGTTCGTGAGCGCGAGCCCGAACGGCGCCGCGACCATGAGCTTGCCGCAGAGCTCGAGGAACTCGCGCCGGCCGACGCCGCATCGCCGGAGATGGCGCCCGATCGTTTCGTCCGTCCTCGCTCGCATGCGATCCCTCGCTGGTTCAGGGCGCCGCGGCGACCCGCTGCGCTCGCCGTTCCTCGAGCCACTCGATCCACGCGCCGATTCCTTCGCCAGAGCGGGCCGACACCGCGATCAACCGCGGCTCCGGGATGACGCGTGCGAGCGCGTCCTCGAGCGCCGCCCGGTCGAAATCGAGCACTGGCAAAAGGTCGGTCTTCGTCAGCACCACGAGGTCGGCGTGGCGGAACATCACCGGGTACTTGAGCGGCTTGTCCTCGCCCTCCGTGACCGAGAGCGCGACGACGTTCGCCTCCTGCCCGAGATCGTAGATCGCCGGGCAGACGAGGTTCCCGACGTTCTCGATGAACAGGTAATCGGCCGGCGACCGTTCCGCGCGGTGAAGCGCTCGATGCACCATGTCGGCGTCGAGATGACAGGCCTGCCCGGTGGTGATGGCGCAGGACGGGATTCCGGCGGCGCGCAGGCGGTCGGCGTCGCGCTCGGTGGCGAGATCTCCCGCGAGCGCGGTGAGCCGCCGGAATTCGCCGAGCCGATTGGCGGTCGCCTCGAGGAGTGCGGTCTTTCCGGCTCCAGGAGACCCCATCAGGTTGATCGCAACGAGACCGTGCTCGTGGAAATGTTCGCGGTTATGCCCCGCGCCCTGGTCGTTGTGCTCCAGCAGGCGCGCGTGCACCTCGATCGGGACGAGATTCGGGTCGCCGCATCCGCAGACGTCACACATGAGATGGCAACTCGAGTTCGATCCGCTCGAGCACGATCGCGTCTCCACCCGCGAGCCGCGCCGGGAAGAGACACGTGGGGCAGACGAGAGCAGCGCCGGGGGGGATTGGCGCGTTGCACGCGTCGCAGCGCCAGTCGATCTCCTCGGTCTCGAGCACCAGCTCCGCTTCGTGACAGAGCGTGCCAGAGCGGCAGAGCAGGTAGGCGTTCGCAAAGAGATCGCGATCGACCCCGGCAAGCGGGCCGATGCGGACCGTGAGCCGATGCACCGCGGTCGCCTCATGTGCGTGGGCCTCGGTCTCGACCCGCCCGATCAACGCCTGGACGAGCGCGTACTCGTGCATGAAATCACCCGAGGCCCCGCGCCGCGACGTCATGGCCCCGTTGCGTGCACCGCGGAGACCGCGAAGTCGGCGCCCTCGCCATGACACACCTCGCAGGCCTCGACGCCCGCCCCCGTCGTGTTGGTCTCGGCGTGGGCCGCCGCGACATCGGAGTCGTGGCACGCGAGGCACGCGCTCTGAATGGGCGGGACGCTGCCGGTCACGGTCTCGTTCGGGCCGTTGACCTGCGTCAGCAGCGTCGGATGCACGTCATCCGGCAGCGGCAGCAGGAACGTGTTCCCCTTGTGGCAGGCCGCGCAATCGCGGCGATCGCCAGGGTACTCGACGTCGCTGAAGTCGTTGGCGCTGCTGCCGAAGCCGTAGATCACGTACGGAGCGTGCTCGAGCATGTTGCCGGTGTGGATCTTGTGGATCATGTGCTTCAGGTTGATCGTTTCGTCGTTCGGGTCGGCATTCGCCTTCCCCTTCCGGGCCGCATAGTCGGTGTTCGACGGGTTGTGGCACACCACGCAGTACTCGGTCTGGTTGCGCAGGTTCCCGTGGATGCTGAAGCCCTGCGAGAACGTGCCGTGGCAGCTCTGGCAGTTCGTGATGTCTACGACCTGACGGCGCCCCTGCGGCATCGAGCCGTCGACGCTGAAGTCGAGCACCGCGTTCTGCAGCGCCTCGTTCGCACTCACGGCCGCGTGTCCCGTAGGAACGGTGAGGGATACGGTGCGCCGGCCCTCGATCCCGACGCGCCAGGTGCCGGCCGCGGTCGCCGGAAGGCTGTTGGCCGCTGAGCTCACGTACGTGAAGACCCCGTCGACGTCGGGACCCGTGAGCGTGCCCGACGCGCCCCCGCCGACGGCGGTCGGGGCGATGACCTGATCGCCCGCCGTGAGGTCCTCGCCCACCGACAGGATGTTGCCGAAGTCGGGGACGGTGGGCCCGCTGTAGGCGAAGCCCACGCGGTTGAACCCGGCGAGGCTGGTGATGGTGGCCCCGGTGTTGTCGGTGAGCTTGAACATCACGGTCAGCGGGTTCCCCGCGGTCCCGGACGCGCCGAGGATCTGCGCATGGATGCCCGCGAGCTGCGCCGATTGCTCGGGGACGGTGTGGGCACCGGGCACCGTGATGTCGTACTCGCTGTCCTCGGTGGGCTTGTGGCAGACGGTGCAGAGCGCGTCGGGCTGCGGGCCCGGAAGGTGGCCGGTCCCCGGCGCGCCGGCTGCGGTGGCCGTCTCGCCCGGGTTCACGTCGTCGTGACAGGACGTACAGGCCGCCACGGAGGGCTTGCTCCGGAAATCGACCACGGTGGCGCCGGCGCTGTGACACTTGGCGCAGTTGCGGATGTCCTGCGGAAAGGCGACGCCGCTGACGGTCGAGCCCGTGCACGTGCCGCCCGTGCCGCAGTCGACGTCCGTCGCGCACCTGACGTTCGCCAGCGGCCCACCCACGCAGGCCGCGACCTTCTCGGCAAAGACCGAGTTGGAGATCCCGTACTTGGTGCCGACGGGACCGGCAGTCAGGCTGGGGAGGTCCTGGCCGTCGTGGATGCGGTGGATCATGACCTTGAAGTCGATCGAGTTGCCGGTCACCACGTCTATCGCCTGGTCGGTGTGACAGGTCTGGCACAGACGCACCTCGCGTCGGCCACCACCGTGCGCCGAGAGCGGGTCGTGGCAGGTGTTGCACTGCGCGGTTGTGGTCAGCTCGCGCATGGTCGTCACGGCGCCGCCGCCGGGCACGAAGTCGAAGATGGGATTCGCGGTGAGCGAGGCGCCGTCGAACGTCCGCCCGATCTGCCCGGCGATCGTATGGGTGAGCGTCGCCGGGTAGCCGGCGGGGAGCGCGGTGTTGAACGTATACGTGTAGATGCCCGCGACCGGATCGACCGTGCTGAGGGTGCCGCCCGAGTCGAACGTCGGCTGATCGGACGAGAGGTGGGTGGTGTTGTTGGTCACGTGGCGCGTGATGTAGTTCACGTAGCGCGTGAACGTGGTCGTGAAGCCCTGACTGGTTTGGTCGACGGTCTCGAGGCGGGCGATCGTGAAGCGCACCCGGGCCTTGTTCGGGTCGGTGGTCGCCGCGGCAACGGGGGCGACCGGGTTGCCGGCGTCGTCGGTGAGGGTGAACACGACCGTGACCGTTCCGGTGGCGCTCACCGCCGCGCTCGTGATCCGGGCCTGGAGCCCGGCACCCGGGTTCAAGATGATCGGAGTGGGCAGCGTCGTCGTCGGTGCCGGGGTCGTCGTTGACGTGGCGACGGTCGTCGTCGATGTGGCGACGGCCGTCGTCGATGTGGCGATGCTCGTGGTCGTGGTGGTGGCTGCGGCACAAGAGGAAAGTGCCCCGCCCGCGCAGCTGCATTCCCCGGCCCTGCAGGCGACGGGTACCAGCTTCCTGCAATTCCGCTTCGCGCTGCCATGCAGGCCGGCGCACCTCGTCCTTATGGCCGCCCTGCAGCTGAGCAGGCTGCACGGCTTGGCCGCGTACCCGTCTGGAACGATGACGGTCATGCCCAGCGCCAGCCAGAGGGCTATGAGAAGTCGTCGTCGTGCCATGGGTCCTCCTCGCTGCGGATCAGGCCGTCTCGGATCTGGGAGATCGCGCCGCCGCACGAGCTCCGTTCTCGACGATCACTTGCCTCCGGCGAGCTGCTTCACGTGGGCAGCAGCCGCCGCTAGGTCGTCGGCGCTCAGCTTGCTGGCGAACGAGGCGTGCTTCGGGTTCTCCTTGATCAGCTTGACCAGATCGTCCGTCGTGGTCGCCGCGACCTTGGCATCGCCGGCGAGGGCAGGCGCCTTCAGCGCCTTGCCGACCGGCGTGTCGGCGTGGCCGGTGTCGCCGTGGCACTTGGCGCAGTTGGCGGCGTAGACGGCGGCTCCGTCCGCCGCGCTGGCCGCGGTCACTGTTCCAACCAGAAGTAGGGCCATTCCTAGGATCGTTCGCATCATGTGATTCTCCTCGTCTTGGGCAATGAGTGGCGTCAGTCTATGAGCAATCGCCGTACCCGCAGCGGGCGAGCGGCGCCGTCAGGACGAGTGGCGCGAGAATCATGCACGACACGGTCAAGCCTCGGGCCCGAAAGACGGCCGGCCGGCAACTCTGACGACCGATCGACACGATCTGATGTACGCCGCGGCACAACGCGCGGCGTCGCGTGTGAGATCGCCGCCAGCCCCGGAGACACGCTCAGCCTCTCTGGGAACGAGATCCGGGGAGCAGCGTTCACTTCTCCTCTGGCGTTGAGGGCGCGCGGACGAGAGGCGGAGGGCGACCATCGTCGCGATCGATGATGGTTCGAGCGTCTGCCGACGCGTCGTCACATCTCCTTGGGGCTCGGCATCGAGTGCTCCGCGACGCTGCGGACTCCGCGCACGGGCTCATTAGTCTTTGTCGGCGGGGATCTGCTTCGTGACGGCACGGCAGTTGCGTGCGGTCGGTTG
>Ga0335084_10005763_pt1 | contig 12270 bp, 12 predicted proteins | sample Lox_Sample_44_FD_206721 | JGI IMG/M metagenome (GOLD analysis project Ga0335084, IMG submission 206721) | Soil microbial communities from Loxahatchee National Wildlife Refuge, Florida, United States - Lox_Sample_4.4 | ecosystem: Environmental > Terrestrial > Soil > Wetlands | place: USA...
GAGCCGCCGCATCTCGTCGTTCTGGAAGCGCGGCGCGAGCAGCGGCGCCTCGGCCGCGGTGGTGCGGTGCACGGCGCCGAGAAACTCGCCCAGCGCGAACAGCGTGTCGGGCGAGGCGCGGCCCGAATCGAACAGCGCGTCGAGTCTCTCGGCGGGACTCACGTCTTCCATGACCAGCGCGCGGTCCTCTTCCACGAAGCGCAGCACGCGCGGCAGGAGCCGCGCCTGGCCGGGCACCAGCCGCCGCAGCACCTCGCCGTAGCGCGCCTCGTACACGATGCGCTGCGTGTCGACCCGGTACTGCGGGAAGCGCTCGAGCGCGGGCCGGGCCTGCTTCACCACCACGCGCGTGCCGTCGGCCGCGGTGACTCGCCGGACCCAATTGATGTTGCCGTCGCCCGCGGCTGCCACGCGCGCGCCCGCGGCGCGCAGCACGCCCAGGGCCTCGAGCCACGCGGGCAGGCCCGCGTCGGTGAGCGGGGTCAAATCGTGGTCACGCTCCCGCCGTCGACGGGAATCACCGCGCCGGTCACGTACGAGCCCGCGCGCGAGGCCAGGTAGATCGCCGCGCCGGCCATGTCTTCCGGCTCGCCGATGCGGCCGCGCGGGTTCTGCTTCTTGATCATCTCGCCGAAGCGGTCGAGCGTGGCCTTCATCATCTGGCTCTCGAACGGGCCCGGCGCGATCGCGTTCACCGTGATGTGCTGCGGCGCCAGCTTGCGCGCCAGCACGCGGGTCATGTGGTGCAGCGCCGCCTTCGCGGCCGAATACGCGTAGGTCTCCAGGATGGGCACGTGCAGGCCGTCGATCGAGCCGATGTTGATCACGCGCGCCGGATCGGAGTGAGTACCTGCCTTGCGCAGGAGCGGCAACAGGTCGCGAGTCAGGAAGAAGATCGACTTCAGGTTCAGGTCCATGACCTTGTCCCAGCCCGATTCGGGAAACACGTCGAGCTCCGCGCCCCAGTTCGCGCCGGCGTTGTTCACCAGGACGTGCAGCGCGCTCTCGCGCGCCGAGAGCTCGCGCACGATCTGCGCAATGCCTTCCGTTGTGGCGAGGTCGACCGCGAACGCCTTGCACTCGCCGAGCTTTCCGAGCTCGCGCTCGGCCTCCTCACATGCGTCCTTCTTGCGCGAGCACACGTAGGTGCGCGCGCCGTTCTCGACGAAGCCGCGCGCGATCATCCGGCCGATTCCGCGCGTGCCGCCCGTCACGAGGGCGACCTTGCCTTTCACCGAAAACAGCTCGTCGAGCTTCATTCGCGTCTCCCTGGGGCCCGGCATCCTACCCGAACGCGGATGTAGAATGCCCTTCAAATCCGCTGCGAAAACCTGGAGGAAGGGATGCCGGAATTCTGCAAGACCGAGCGTGACGGACACATCTTCATCGTCACGATGAACCGGCCCGACGTGATGAACGCGCTCCACCCGCCGGCGAACCGCGAGCTGGCGGCGGCGTGGGACGAGTTCGAGCACGACCCGAAGCTCTGGATCGGCATCATGACCGGCGCCGGCGACCGCGCGTTCTCGGCGGGTAACGACCTGAAGTACCAGGCGGGCGGCGGAGACATGGGGCACCAGCCGCGCACGGGCTTCGGCGGACTCACTGCGCGCTACACGCTGAACAAGCCGATCATCGCGGCGGTGAACGGCGTGGCGATGGGCGGCGGCTTCGAGATCGCGCTGGCGTGCGACCTGATCATCGCGTCGGACAAGGCGGTGTTCGCGCTGCCCGAGCCGCGCGTGGGTCTGGCGGCGCTGGCGGGCGGCTTGCAGCGGCTGCCGCGCATGGTGCCGCTGAAGCAGGCCATGGGCATGATTCTCACCGGCCGGCGCGTGAGCGCGCAGGAAGGCAAGGAGCTCGGCTTCGTGACCGACGTCTCGCCGCACGACGAGCTCATGAAGCGCGCGCGCGCCTGGGCGGACCAGATCCTGGAGTGCTCGCCGCTGTCGGTGCGCGCCAGCAAGGAGACGGTCATGCAGAGCCTCGACATCGCGGACCTCCGACACGCGATGGACAACTCGCAGTACGAGGCGATCCACGAGATGACCTACAGCGACGACTTCGTCGAGGGGCCGAAGGCGTTCGCGGAGAAGAGGAAGCCCAATTGGAAAGGCAAGTGACTCAGAAGAGCCGGCGCGAGCGCATCGTCGCGGCGCTGTGCGAACGCATGCTCGCGCGCGGCTTCGCGGCGACCAGCCTGGCCGAAGTTGCGCGCGCGGCGCACATGACCCCGAGTCACTTGCTCTACTACTTCAAGGACAAGGAAGAGGTGCTGAACGCCTGCTTCGAGACCGTGACCGCGCAGATCATGGAGGGCCTGGCCGGGCTGGACCGGCTGCCGCCCCCGGACCGGCTCGACGGCGTGGCCCACTACTTCTTCGGCGGGAAGCTCCTGGAGAAGAACGACCTGGGCATCACGCTCGAGTTCTTCGGCCTGGCCGTGCACGACAAGGATCTGCACGCCACCAAGGCGCAGTTCGACCGGATCGTGAAGGGCTGGCTCGCGCACCTGTTCGCGGCCTGCGGCTGCCGCGCGGGCGCGACGCCCGAGGACGCCGCGGAGTCGGCCTACGCGATGATCGTCGGGCTCTCGACCTCGTCGTTCTTCGACGAGCGTCTCGGCTTGCCGCGCGCGCGGGCGCTCCTGCGCGAGTCACTCTACACCCTGGCGGGACGTGCGGTCCCCGGAAAGGCACTCCCATGAAGCTGCTCTGGTTTCATCTCATGCCTTACACCGATCTGCCCGACGACTTCACCAAGAAGCACGCGTCGGTGTGGGTCGACATCGACTCGAAGCTGTTCGACCCGGCCAAGGCGCACGGCATGTACAACGACTTCATGGACGAGCTCGAATTCGCGGCCGAGATCGGCTTCGACGGCGTGTGCGTGAACGAGCACCACCAGAACGCCTACGGGCTCATGCCCTCGCCCAACCTCATCGCCGCCTCCCTCGCGCGCCGCACGCGCGACGCCGCGATCGTGGTCATGGGCAACTCACTGGCGCTCTACAACCCGCCCACTCGCGTCGCGGAGGAGTTCGCGATGCTCGACTGCATCTCGGGCGGCCGGCTCGTGGCCGGATTCCCGGTCGGCACGCCCATGGACACCTGCTACGCCTACGGCCAGAACCCGAGTCAGCTACGCGAGAAGTATCTCGAGGCGCACGACCTGGTGATCAAGGCCTGGACCGATCCCGGCACGTTCGCCTGGAACGGCCGCTACCAGCAGCTGCGCTACGTGAACACCTGGCCCAAGCCGGTGCAGAAGCCGCACCCTCCGGTCTGGATCCCGGGCGGCGGCTCGATCGAGACCTGGCGCTGGTGCGCCGAGATGGACTACGTGTACGCCTACCTGAGTTACTTCGGGTACAAGCTCGGCCTGGCCACCATGCAGGGCTTCTGGGACGAGATGGCGCGGCTCGGCAAGGACAAGAACCCCTTCCGCGCCGGCTTCCTGCAGTTCGTGGGCGTGGCCGAGACGCACAAGGAGGCGCTCGAGCTGTACCGCGAGTCCGCCGAGTACTTCTTCAACCGCTGCCTGCACGTCGACGCGCGCTACGCGAACCCCGCGGGTTACTCGAGCGAGGCCACGATCCGCGCGCGCGTGCAGTCACAGGTCGTGGCCGCGGCGAACAAGGCCACCGACGCACAAGCCTTCGGACAGCCCTCGTTCGAGGAGATCGTCGAGAAGGGCTACGTGATCATCGGCAGCCCCGACGAGGTCGCGGAGAAGCTGCGCGAAGTGGCGGTCAACATGAACGTCGGCCAGCTCATGCTGCTCTTGCAGTACGGCAACATGAAGAAGGACCTGGCGTTCTACAACACCGAGCTCTTCGCCAAGCGCGTCGCGCCGCAGCTTCGGGGCCTGTTCGAGGACCAGTGGGAAGACCACTGGTGGCCCAAGCCCCTGGCGCGCGAGGACCGCTCCGATCCGCGCGCCGTGGTGGTGCGATGACCACCGGTGGAGTCATCGAGCGCACGATCAAGCTCGGCGGTGAGTCGATCCGGATCTGGGAGAAGGGCAAGGGCGAGCCTTTGGGCTATCTCGCCGGCCTGGGCGGGCTGGTCGAGTGGAGCCCGTTCCTCGACGGCCTGGCCGAGCGCCGGCGCGTGATCGTGCCCTCGCTGCCCGGCTTCCCGGGCGGCGGCCTTTTGCACAAGCAGCTCGACACACTCCCCGACTGGGTGATCTGCATGCTCGACCTGCTCGAGGCCTCGGGCCTCGAGGGCAAGGACCTCGTGGCTCACTCGATCGGCGGCATGCTGGCCGCCGAGCTGGCCGCGTTCTCGCGCCAGAGCGTGAAGAGCCTGGTGCTGATCGCGCCCTTCGGCCTCTACGACGAGACCGAGCCGCCGGCCGACCCCTGGGCGCGCCGCGCGCCCGAGATCGCGCCCCTGCTCTCGGCCAAGCCCGCCGAGTACGCGAAGGCGCGACTCACTCCGCCCGCCGGCCTGTCGTCCGAAGACCAGATCGAGTGGACGATCGTACAGACCCGCGCGGTCGAAGCCGCCGCGCGCCTGCTCTGGCCCTTGGGCCAGCTCGGCCTGTCCAAGCGGCTGCACCGGGTCACCTGTCCGGTGAAGCTGGTGTGGGGCGCCGAAGACCGGCTCCTGCCCGCGAGCTACGCCAAACGCTGGGCCCAGAGACTCCCGAGCGCGACCGACCTGCAAATCGTGGCCGGAGCGGGGCATGCGCTGGACTTCGATGCGCCGGAGGCGGCGGCGAAGCTGGTCTGAGCAGTATCTCGCTGCCCGCCTAGAGCGCCCGGCGCAGGAGCCGCAGGCCCGGTGAGCCCCAGGTGCGCTCGAGCTCGGGGCTTCGCTTCTCGCTCACCATGCGGAAGCCGACCTTCTCGTAGGCGGCCTGCGCGGGGTCGTTGCCGATGAACAGGCCGATGTCCGTGAGCGCCGCGCCGCGCGCACGCCCGCGTTCGAGAATGACTCCGAGCAGCTCGTCGACCAGGCCGCGGCGGCGGAACTCGGGCAGGGTGGCCACGTTCTCCACGATCCACGTACGCGGTGGGTGCTCGGGGGTGACCGTGAAGAAGGTCGCGTTGCGCGCCATTCCGGCCTGGCCCTCTTCGGGCGTGCGGCCGAGTCTCTCGTCGACCTCGGCCATGGCCTGGCCCAGGATCGCGTAGGTCAGCTCGTCTTCGAAGTAGCCGCACAGCGCCGCCGCAGGCCTGCCGTCGACCTCGGCGACCACGAAGCAGGAATGGTGGAACATGTGCGGCTGGGCCGTCGCGGCGAGCAGCTCGAGATAGCGCAGGCAGTTGCGCTCGGGATAGTCCAAGTAGAAGTCCCAGAAGCCGCGCGGAAGCTGGGAGCGCGCGGCCGCGAGACAGACCCAGGCGACGAACGCCGCGTGGTCCTTGGTGCCGTCGACGATGCGCACCGTCATGAGCAGAGCTTATCCCGAAAATCCAAGTTGTGTTTTGCCCTCAGCCCGCGAGATCATCGCCTGAGATGCGTCTCCGGTGGGCAATCGCGGGGGTCCTGGGTGCGTGGGCGGCCGCGTGGGCCGCGCCGGCGCACGCCGCGCCAGTCACCGTGAGCTTCGCGGGGGTGGTGCTCGAGGCCGATGACCCCGACGGAATCTCCGACGGCTCGGTTCACCCGGGGACCGCGGTCTCCGGCACGCTGACTTTCGAGCGCACGGCGCCCCCCAGCTCGCTCGATGCGCAGTTCGGGACCTGGGAGCTCGCGGCGCCGCTCGCCGCCATGCACATCGACGCGGGCAGCTACTCGTTTTCGTCACTCGCGGGTATCGAGATCCTCACCGCCGACTGGGCGCCCGCCGACGCGCCCTACAACGACGTGTTCCAGGCGCTGACCGTGCTGAACGCAGTCTCCGGCGTGGTAGGCGCGAACCCGCAAGCGGGGTTCGGCCTCGTGCTCGCCGACAGCAATCGCAGCGCGCTCTCCTCGCCCGCGCTCACGGACGTGCCGTTCGCGCTCGGCGCGTGGAGCACGCCCGAGATCGCGTTCCGGCTGGTCTCCGACTCCGGAGAGCTCACGAGCGTGATCCAGGTACAGTCACTGGCTCCCGAGCCCGCGCTCGCGGGGCTGGTCGCACTCGGGCTGGCCGCGCTCGCCGGCGCGCGAAAGAGACTCGCGCGCTGACCCGCAGCGCCGGTGAGTGATCGCGCTCACCGGCCGACACGATCTCACCATCGAATCGCCGCGCACTCCGACGCCTGCGTGCGCGATTCGACATGGCCCGAGTCGTCCTAGCGGGGCCGTCCATGCCGGACGGCGCAAAGGAGACATGTCACATGCGAACGAATCCATGGGTTCGAGCTGCGCTCGTCGTCGGCTCGGTGAGCGCGCTCTCATTGGGCGCGTCGGCGAACGGACTCACTCCCGTTCCCAGCGCAAACACGCGCGTCAACGGTGAGGCGCGGCCGAACGTGCTGTCCGTCGAGCTGACCGAGACCATCGCGGCTCAGGGCTCGAATGCGCTCGAGAACCCGACCTCGAACAACCCGTTCTACGGCTACGACGGCGACGGCCCCATGCTGCCGCTGGCCGGGGACGTGCAGTCCGACACGCACAACGTCGAGGCCACCAAGACCGAGCCCGACAAGAACACCTATCTCGTGCTGGACCACGTGCAGGGTGCGGACCCGAACTACGACTACGGGCACCACTTCCTGTTCCAGGGTCACGAGCTCTCGGTCACGGACAGCGCCGACCGCGCACTGAGCTTCATCTCGCGCATCAATCTCGACGCCGACGGCGCGCACCGGGTCACGCTGCTCGCCGACCACGACACCGACGGCAACCCCATCTCGACCATCGACGGCTCGACCTGGAACCCGTTCGCGCAGCGGCTGCTGTTCACGACCGAGGACGCCGGCGCGCCCAGCGTCTACCAGGCCACGCTCGGCGTGCCCTCCAGCGTGGTGAACCTGACCTTCGCCTTCGGTCACGCGGGCTACGAGGGCATCCAGAACGACGCGAACGGAAACGTGTGGCTCGTCGAGGACCAGAGCGGCGCCGCGGGCGCGCTGAACAAGCACGCCAAGCAGCCCAACAGCTTCGTGTACCGCTTCGTGCCCAAGGACCCGCGCGACCTCACCAAGGGTGGCAAGCTGCAGGTGCTGCAGCTGCAGTCACTCGCCAACCCCGGCCAGCCGATCGTGTTCCACCCGGGCCAGGCCGACGCCGACATCCTGTCTCAGGACGTCAAGGACGAACACACCTACGGGAAGGTGTTCCGCACCAAGTTCATCACCATCCACGACAACGCGACCGACGGCACGGGTGACTTCAACGCCAACGATCTGGCCAAGGCGGCGGGCGGCACTCCGTTCAAGCGCCCCGAGAACGGCGTCTTCCGCCCGGGCTCGAAGTTCACGCAGTTCTTCTTCTCGGAGACCGGTGACACGAACGTGCAGACCGAGGCCGGCTCCGACTTCGGCGGCTTCGGCGGGATCTTCCGGCTTTCGCTGACCCGCCCCAACGCCGACACGGGCACGCTGTCGATCTTCTACAACGGCGACGTGGCTCACACGGGCCTCGACAACTGCAACTTCCTGACTCCCAACGGCATCGTGTTCGTCGAGGACGCGGGCGCCGGCGTGCACCAGGCGCGCAACGGGCTCGACTCCGCCTATCTGTTCGACGTGCGCACCGACTTCTCGCAGGGCGCGCTGCCGACGCGCATCCTGGCGCAGGGCCGCGACGCCTCGTCGACGCTGGACGCCTCGCTCGCCGACGCGGGCCACGGCTTCCAGAACGAGGACGACAACGAGATCACGGGCTTCCACGTCTCGGACGGCGACCCCGGCGTGAACGGCATCCTGGGCGCGAAGCTCCCGATCCCGTTCGTCGCGGGCTGGCGCGTGTTCTACACGCAGCAGCACGGCGACAACTACACCTGGGAAGTCGTCCCGGCTCGCCCGTTCTTCGCGCTCTTCGACGGCAACTAGCACCGAGACCGCCCGGAGGACTCACCCTCCTCCGGGCGGTGGTCTCTGGGCCTCTCACTCTACTTGCAGGTCTTGTCGAGCACGTTGCCCAGGCTCTTGATGCGCATGCCCGGCGCGAGCTCGACGCGCGGCGTGCCGACCCAGTCGAGCTGCATGACCACGGTCTGGGTCTGACTGCAGCCGACCTCCGACGCCGTCCGCCGGCACAGGAACACGATCTCCTGCGGCGCGCCCGCGATCACCTTGTCGGAGGTGTTGCACGCGAAGCCCTCGCCCTCGAGGCGCGCGGTGGCTGCCTGCGCGGTGACTCCCGCCAATCCCAGCCCGGCGATGTAGCTCTTGAACTCGGAGTCCGACGCGTACGGCTTGGGCTGCATGGCGCTGCAAGACAGCGCCGCGGCGGCGCCCACGGCGAGGACGAAGCTTCGTGGTTCCATCGCCGCATTCTGACATTGCGCGCGGGGTCTGAGACCATGGGTCCCATGACGCTCGAGCTCGACGTCTTCTGGTCGTTCCGCAGCCCCTATTCGTACCTCGCCACGCCGCGCCTGGTGGAGCTCGAGAAGACCTACGACCTCGCGATCCACGTGCGCCCGGTGCTGCCGCTCGCGGTGCGGGTCGAGGGCTTCTTCGACCGGGTGAACCCGCTCTTCCCGATGTACCTGCTGCGCGACACGGTGCGCATCGCCGAGTCACTGGGCATGCCGTACGCCTGGCCGCGGCCCGACCCGATCGTTCAGGAGTTCCCCTCGCGCAAGGTGGCGGCCGAGCAGCCCTACATCTACCGGCTCACGCGGCTGGGGGCGCTCGCGGCCGAGCGCGGGCGCGGCCTGCCGTTCATCAGCGAGGTCTCGCGCGTGATCTTCGGCGGCACCGCCGGCTGGAACGAGGGCAGTCACCTGGCCGACGCAGCCAAGCGCGCCGGCTGCGACCTGGCCGAAATGGATCCCGTGGCCGCGCGCGAGGCGGAGCGGCTCGATGCCGCGATCGCAGAGAACCAGAACGCGCTCCAGGCGGCGGGTCACTGGGGCGTGCCCACGATGGCCTTCCGGGGCGAGCCCTTCTTCGGCCAGGATCGAATCGAGCTCCTGGTCTGGCGCCTCCGGCAGCACGGCTTGAAGGAGAGGGTGCGCGCATGAAGGGCTTCCTGGCGGCCGTGTTTCTCGCGGCGATGGCGATCAGCGAGTCAGCCGCGTTCAAGCCGGCCGAGATTCCCGGGCCGATCCGCGACGCGGTCGCCGCCTCCGACCGGCCCGACGCCGACAAGGCGCTCGACGCCGGGCGCCAGCCTGCGCAGATGCTCGCCTTCTTCGGCATCAGCCCGAACATGAAGGTCGCCGACCTGTGGGCCGGCGGCGGCTACACGACGGAGCTCCTGGCCCGCGTGGTGGGCGCGGGCGGCAAGGTCTACTCGCAGGAGCCGATCTTTCCGCCCGAGCTGAAGCAGATCGAAGACGCCTGGACCCGGCGCGTGGCCTCGCCCGCGCTCGTGCACGTGGTGATTCCGGTGCACCAGAACACCAGCGACGCCGACTTCCAGCTCGCGCCCGACGGGTCGCTCGACGCGGTCGTGGTCAACATGAACTACCACGACTGGGTGCTGCAGAAGCTCGACCGCGAAAAGATCAACGCCATCGTGCTGCGCGCGCTGCGCCCCGGCGGCGTCTACGGCATCGTGGACCACGCCGCCAAGCCGGGCGCCGGCGACGAGTCACTGCAGCTCCACCGCATCAACGAGGACTTCCTGATCGCCGAGGTGGAGAAGGCCGGCTTCAAGCTCGCCGGCGCCTCGGCCGCCCTGCGCAATCCCGCCGACGACCACAGCTGGAGCACGTCACCGCGTGTGGCGGGCGAGAAGCGCGGCACGAGCGACCGCTTCATGCTGCGCTTCGTGAAGCCCTGACTCACGCCGTCATCTGGATGAACTGCTCGATCAGCGCGCAGGCGGTCTCGGGCGCGTCTTCCTGGATGAAGTGACCCACGCCCGGCAGCGTGACCACCGGCCCCTTGGGCCAGATCGAGCGGAAGGCGCCGACCGACAGCTCGGTGGGGATCGCGCGGTCGGCTTCGCCGTGCACGTACATGGCGGGCTTCGCCGCGAGCTGCGGCAGGTTCGCGACGTGCTCCAGGATCGCCGCCACCGTCTCGGGCGTGCCGATGTTCTTGGGGAACTGGAGCGCGCCCTTGCAGTCGGCGGGGGTCGGGAAGGCCGACGCGTACGCGCGCACCCAGGTCTCGTCGACGTGATCGGCGCGCTCGAAGCCGATGCGCTTCATCACGGACAGGATCGTCGAGCCCAGGTTCGACAGCACCGGCTCACTCGCCGGGCCGTGCGCCCACTGGTACCACGGCAGGTCTTGCACGCGGCGCGTGCCCGCGGGCGCGCGGCCGGGCACGCCGGTGTTCATGTAGCAGAGCCGCTGCACGCGCTCGGGATGGCGCAGCGCCCAGCCGCTCATGATCGGGCCGCCCCAGTCCTGACCCACGAGCGTGATCCGTTCGAGCTTCAGGTGACCCAGGAGTGAGTCGAGATTGTCGATGTGCGCGCGGATCGAGTACTCGCGCTCCTGCGGCGTCGCGCTCTTGCCGAAGCCCATGTGGTCCGGGACGATCACGCGCCCGAGCTTCGCCAGCCGCGGGATGAAGCGCCGGTACAGGTAGCCCCAGGTCGGCTCGCCGTGGAGACACACGATCGGGTCGCCCGCGCCCTCGTCGACGTAGTGCATGCGGAAGCCCGCGCCGTCGTAGAAGTGCGGGCGGAAGGGCCAGGTGCCGTCGAAGGTCTCGCCTGCGCCGATCATGGCCCTAGTTTGCCCAGTTCACGTACTCGTCGTCGTCCTGCCACGGCTCGGCCAGGCTGTGGTCGATGGCGGTCGGGCCCTCGATCAGCGCCGGCCAGATGGGCTTCGCCATCTGTGAGTCGAGCTCGCCCAGCTTGGCCATGAGCTCGGCGACCTTCTCGGGCTGCGCGTCGGCCAGGTTCTTCTGCTCGGTCGGATCGTTCGAGAGGTCGAACAGCCAGATCTTCTCGGGCCGCTCGGAGCTCTGCAGCTTCCAGCCGTGCGACAGGATCGAGCGGTAGTGACCCGAACGCCAGTAGATGGCGTCGCGCTGGCGTGAGTCGGGCTCGCCGCGCACGCGCTTCACCAGGTCCACGCCGTCGATCACGCGATCCGCCGGCAGCGGCGCGCCGGCGGCGGCCGCCGCGGTGGCGAACACGTCGACGTGCGCCGCGGGCTCGTCGTACTTCACCCCGCGCGGCAGGCGCGCGGGCCAGCGGGCGAAGAACGGCGTGTGTACGCCGCCCTCGAAGAACGTGAGCTTCCAGCCGCGGTAGGGCTTGTTGATGTCGGGCAGGCCGATGTAGTTCGCGCCGCCGTTGTCACTCACGAACAGCACCAGCGTGTTCTCTTCCAGGCCGTTGGCGCGCAGCGCGTCGAGCACCTGGCCCACGCCGCGGTCGAGCGCGCGGATCATGGCGGCGTACACGCGCAGCCGGTGCGGCTGGATCTGCGGCAGGGCGTCGTAGTCGGCGCGCGTGGCCTGGAGCGGCGTGTGCGGCGCGTTGTAGGCCAGATACAGGAAGAACGGACGGTTCTTGTTGGCCTCGATCGCGCGCGAGGCCTCGCGCGACAGGTAGTCGGTCATGTACAGGTCGGGCGCGAACTGCGGGCTGCCGTTCCAGCGCACGCCGAAGCGCAGGTTGGCCCACAGGAACTTGTCGATCGGATCGAAGTCCTGCTGTGAGCCGACGCCGTTCGGGTCGTCGGGGTCGAGGAACATCGAGGCGCCCGCCAGGAAGCCGAGATACTCGTCGAAGCCGCGCTTCTCGGGACGCATGGCGGGCGCTTCGCCCAGGTGCCACTTGCCCAGGCCCATGGTGTGGTAGCCATGGCCGTGCAGGAGCTCCGCGAGCGTGATCTCGCCCGGGGGGATGCCTTCGTCGGCGAGCGGCGGCACGTCTTTCTCGCGCTCGTCGTAGTAGTGGAACGGGCGCGGTGACTTGTCGTTGAAGTGAGCCACGAGCCGCATGAACGCCTTGGGCGCGGGCGTAAACTCGAAGCCGAAGCGGGTCGCGAAACGGCCGGTCATGAGCGCCGCGCGCGAGGGCGCGCAGGTGGCGTTGCCCGCGTAGCCGCGCGTGAACTCCACGCCGTCCCTGGCGAGTGAGTCGATGTGCGGCGTGGGCACGGCGCCGCCGGCCACGCCGCCGCCCGCGAAAGTGAGGTCGTTGTAGCCGAGGTCGTCGGCCACGATCACCACGATGTTCGGCGGGCGCGCGCCGGGCGCGGGCGCGGGCGCGGACGGCCCGGCGGCCCAGGTCACCGGGTGGA
>Ga0335084_10005764_pt1 | contig 12270 bp, 10 predicted proteins | sample Lox_Sample_44_FD_206721 | JGI IMG/M metagenome (GOLD analysis project Ga0335084, IMG submission 206721) | Soil microbial communities from Loxahatchee National Wildlife Refuge, Florida, United States - Lox_Sample_4.4 | ecosystem: Environmental > Terrestrial > Soil > Wetlands | place: USA...
ATGATCGCAGAGCCATCACTCAAACGATTTGGAAAGGTTATCCCGTCATCTGGTTGCTGATGTTGATCAGCCTGGGGTGCGTTGCATTGATATTCGCCGGGCGGAAGATTTGGCGCGTGATATCCCGGCGCGTAAGACCTCCTGTGGCGCTGGCATTGGGGCCGGCGAAATTCATCACGCCACTCGCAATCCTCATTCTAACGATCTTCGGGTTGCGGGCCTCGTTTGGCAGGCGGCCTGTTCAACAGAAGGACGCAGCGGTCACGACCGATCCATTCCTCAACAGGATCGTGTTGAACCCGTTAATGGCCCTACGCTACGCCGTTGAACATCAGCTGATGCTGACGGCCTCGACGGGATTGCGGGTCATATTGCCGGACGGCAACGTGCGGGCGGCGGCACGGGCCTGTTTTCCGCAAACCGAAACTGTGACGAATCTGGACGAGTGTTTGAAGCGCACCGCTGCTGGCGCGCCCGTTCGGCCGCCGCTGCATATCTTCCTTGTCTGCGAGGAAAGCTACGACTCGTGGGGATTGCGACCGGAGTTTGCGCCGCTCCACGCGACAGACCGTTTGTACGCCCTTGGCCGCGGCGGCATTGCGGCAGACTCGTTTGTTTCCGCAGCCGACCACACCATGCCGAGTCTTGCGGCGCTGATCGCGGGCCTCCCGGACGCGGGCATTCATGTGAACTACCAGCCCGCCTCGAAAAAGCCTTTCCCCACGTCAATCGCCCCGATCTTCAAGCGGCTCGGCTATCACACACGGTTCTTTTACGGCGGTTACCTAAGCTGGGAACGGGTGGGCGATTTTGCCCATGACCAGGGATTCGAAGAAGTCCACGGCGGTTCGGAGATGAGCGATCGTCTGACCGGCAACGAATGGGGGGTGAACGACGAAGACTTATTTAAGTTCGTTATCAGCCGGCTGGGCGACGAACCCTCGTTCAATTTGATCATGACGACGTCCTACCACCCGCCGTTCAGCGTGGACCTTAAGGCCAGAGGCTTTCCGCAAAAGGAAATCCAACCCGAACTCGATGCGCGCGGGTTTTCGGCCCAGGACACCAAAGTTCTCGGTCACTTGTGGTATGCGGACAAATCATTGGGAGACTTTGTCGTGGCGGAGTTGAAAATATTCCCGCGCAGCTTGTTCGCCATCACTGCCGATCACTGGTCGGTTCGCGCTTTTTCTTCTCGGCCAATACTATTTGGGCAGCGTGCGGTCCCGTTCGTGTTGTATGGGCCGGAGATCTTACGCCACGTGCCGCGACCGCCGAAGATTGCGGGAAGTCACACAGACATCCCGCCCACACTCATCGAGCTGGTCGCGCCGAAGGGATTTGAATACCACGCCTTCGGTCGCAACATGCTCGACCCAACGCAAACCCAGATCGGGTTCGGTAACGGCGCCATACTCACACCCGACTTCATTCTGGAAGCCAACCCACATGGTGCGGTCCAAGACCTGCAGGGAAACCCAGCTAACGACCGCGTCCCCGTCGATGAATGGCGTCTGCGCTACCGACAACTACACGCCTTGAGTTGGTGGTTGGTGATGAAAGGCAGCGAGTTGCCGTCAAACACGGGCAACTCTTCGCACCGCTTCGTGTCCCGCTGATCTTTAGTGGTACGCGGCAACCACGATTGCAGTTTCGTGGAAGACGGAAGATGGAGCGGTCAGGTGGATTTTCGCACGAGGAAATCGCCGATCGCCAGGTTCTGTAGATCGCTGCCGTAATACATGTTCAACGCGTCGTCGGGCGAGCAGACGATGGGTTCGCCGCGTCGGTTCAGGCTGGTGTTGAGCACCACCGGGATGTGCGTCTTGGCGGCGAATCTCTCGAGCAACTCGTAGTAGCGGCGGTTGCTCTGTGCGTCGACGATTTGCGGCCGCGCGGTGCCGTCGACGTGGACGATTTCGGGAATGCGGGACTTCCATTTCTCTGCGATGTCGAAGGTGAATGTCATGTAGGGTGAGGGATGCGCTGACTGCAAGATCTCCGGCGCGGCCCGGTCGAGGATCGATGGACAGAACGGTCGCCAGCGCTCGCGGTATTTGATTTGCGCATTGATCTTGTCTGCCGTGCCGGGCATCGCCGGGTTGCCGAGGATGCTGCGGTTGCCGAGCGCGCGCGGGCCGAACTCCATGCGGCCCTGAAACCAGGCGACGACCTCGCCTTTGGCCAGCAAATCGCTGGCGACGTTGGTGATGGAAGCAACGGTTTCGTAGCGAATGTCGCGCTTCTTCAACGCCGCTTCGATCTCGGCGTTGGAATACTCGGGACCGAGATAGGCGTGCTGCATCGGTTGAATCGTGTCGCCGAGTTGGTACGCGGCGTACGTGGCCGCTCCCAGCGCAGTGCCCGCATCGCTGGCGGCGGGTTGGACGAACAATTCAGCGTCCTTGCCGATGTATTCGATGAGGCGCTTGTTGCACTTGACGTTTAGAGCGACGCCTCCGGCGTAGCAGAGGCGATGCGTTCGAGCGATGTGGTCCCCCAAATACGATTCGGTGAGAGTGAGCACGATGTTTTCGAGATTCTTTTGCACGGCGGCGGCGATGTGGATGTACGGCTCGTCAATGTCGTCACCCTTGCGTGCGAGTCCCCAGAGGTCCACCAAACGCTGGGCGAAGAATGTCCCCCGGCCTTCCTCGGTCTTGTGGCGGCGCCAGCCGCTGCAATTGACCAGCTTCGTGTTGACCTTGAATCCCTGATCATTCCAGTGGATCAGTGGTTTGATGTCGAACTTGCTCGCGTCACCGTAGGGGGCCATCCCCATGACTTTGTATTCGCCATCCAGCGGCTGAAAACCGAGAAACTCGGTCACGCAACTGTAGACTCCGCCGAGCGATTCCGGCCAATAGAACTCCTTGAGACACTTAATCTCGCCGCCGTAGCCGGTACCGAACCACGTCGTGCAGTATTCGCCAACACCGTCGATGCTCATGATTGCCGCGTCCCTGTAACCCGACAAATGATACGCACTGGACGCATGCGCGAGATGGTGCTCGACTGGTATGAACTCAATCTTCTGTGGATTGATGCCGATTCTCTCCAGCATCGCGAATACCTGCCCCACGAAACGATGGTAGCGTCGGTTGCCGTTGAAAATTGCCGTAAACGCCCGGTCCGGCGTGTACCAGTGCCGGCGCGCGTATTGCCAACGGGCCGGGCTGGCCAGAGTGATCGGCGCGAACGGAATGGCCACCGCCTGCACATCGCCTGACTTCAAACCGGCTTGCGTGAGGCAGAAGAGCGCGGCCTTCTCCGCCTGTTTGCCCTTGGCGTGCTTGTCGCGGATGAAACGTTCCTCTTCCGCTGCCGCCTCCACGCGACCGTTGATCACCAGCGCCGCCGCGGGGTCGTGGCCGACGGCGCCCCCGAGTCCGAGCACAATCATCGCGCGTCCCCGCTGCGTTCGAATACTGCGACGTGCAACGTGTGAATCAACGGCGTCTGCGCGAAATCCTTCACGAGTCGAAAGCCGGCCTCGTGGAAGTAGCCGGCAACTTCCTTGAGCGGGGTGATGTACTTCTTCGAGCCGCTGCGCCGTTCGCGCAGTTTGCGGCGCACCGCACTCAACGACGGGGCGAAGTACGACAGCACGACAGTCTTGACTGCGACCCGGCAGAGACTGTGCACGACGCGGCGCCGAATCTCCACGGTCGGGAAATGGTGGAACAACCGAAAACTCACCACGGTGTCAAACGCACAGTCGGGAAACGTCAGCCTTTCGATATCCTGTTGCAGCACCGGCACGTCAAGCGCGTTCCGTTTCATCGTCTCACGCGCCACTTCGATCATGGCCGGCGACAGGTCTGCCGCGGTCATCGCGTAGCCGCGCCGCGCAAAATGCACGCTGACCCGGCCGCCCCCACATGGGGCATCAAGCACCCGATGCTCCTGGGGAATCAGGGCAAAGGCGCGATCCAGCAGCCTCATCTCGGCCTGGTGTTTTGCCGGGGGACGCTGTTGGTACTTGCGGGCGCGTTCGCGTGTATACTTGGTCCGCCCAGCGTAGCCGGTGGAAGTTGTGGTCATGAATGGCTTGGAGTATAGCCAAGTTCGACCAACCGGTCACGGGTCATTTTCTCCACGAGTGCCAGGTCTTCCTCGGTCAAGTCCCGCCGCCACCGCGCCACCGCCTGATCGGACAGGGGCTGCGTGGCGGCGACGTTGGAAATGAACTTGCTCGGGTCGCGCGACCCGCCGGCCTCACGGTGATACTCCAGCATGGCGGGTTCCCACGGCTCCTCGATGAGCTCGCACACGCGGCGCAGCGTTTGTTCACTGTTTGCGAGCAGGTCTTCGTAGCGGACTTCGTGATACTGGGGGTGCCCCCGCCAGCGCAGGCCGGCGGCGGTATCGCGCAGCCAGACGTTGATGCACGGCGACAGCGGCCGCCGAATCCCGCTTGGCACACGCTGGCCATTGACGAGGCGAAACCGCGGATGGGTTCGCAGCGAACAGACCACGTCGCGGCCGTCCCGAATCACGTGGATGAATTTCGCCTTGCGAAAATGTTTCCAGAGATACGCGACGTAGCGGACGTTGCGGGGCGTCTTCTCAGCCCAGCGCGCCTTGCCGCGCAACACAAGGTACCGGTCAAAAAACAACTCGATGAAGTGCGCGTGATCCCGCGCTTGCCGACGCAGCGCGATGATGTCGGGCAAGGGAATGTCGAACTTACGCTCCAGTACCTCCGGCAGGTAACTGCCGGCGAGCAGGCTGCTCTCCGGGCCGCAGGCGATCCGCGAGTGAGAGTCGAGCATCACGCGCAGCAGTGTCGTGCCGCTGCGTTGACAACCGCCGAGGACGATCGGGGCTTGTTCCGAAACGTGCCGCGAGCCACGTCGGCGAAGCCAGCGGGCGACCGAGGAGTTGTTGGTGTCGCGGCGCGATAACATGACAGACCGAATGAATTGTACGCTATCGGTTTCACTACCGGCGCGCAATCTTGAAGTTGCCGGTGGCGGTTTGCTGTTGCACGGGTTGGAGGGTTCTCTTAGTATCCGCGCTCGCAATGCAGGTGTTTCTCAGCACAGTGATCCGCGGCGCGCCCGTTGACGAGGGTGGCGAACTGATTTCGCTGGACTGGAAGACCAAAAAGGTTTTGGCTCGCGTGCCGATTTGTCCGCCGCCGCCGATGGTGTCCGATGAGAACACGCGCGGCGGCTGCCGCGGAGGGCGGGGGATCGTCGTATTTCCAAACGAGATCTTCGTGGCCACTTACCACACCTTGCTCGGGTTCACTTGGGACCTGAAACCGACGCGCACAATCACCCACAACAATTTCTCGGGCCTGCATGAGTTGAAGCGGGTCGACGACGGCGTGTGGGTGACCTCCACGCCGCTCGGCGCGACGATCAAGGTCGACCTGCAAGGCAAGGTTGTCGACCAATGGTGGGCGCACGACGACCGGGTTGTACACCGGGAATTCGGCGTGAACACGTTGGCGTTGGACAAGAGCGCCGACAACCGGCTCGCGGTGGTCGAGGACACCGATAAGTCGAAGCTGCATCTCAACAACGTGGAAGTCCACGACGGTCGCGTCTACATCTCGCTCAACAATCATGGCGCGGTGCTGCGGTTGTTCCCAACGGAGGTGGTGGCGCATCGACCCGAGTTGAAGGGCTGCCACAACGGCCTGATCGCGCCTGGCGGCGAATTGCTGCTGAACAACAGCCATCATCACACGCTCATCGTATTCGACTTGCACACCGGCGAAATTCGACGGCAATTGAATCTCGCCGAGTTGCCGGGCGTGGAGAGATTGCTGGCGGCGAACCGGTACAAAGGCGTGCCGCTGCGGACGCGGCTCTGGAATTTCATTATTCGCAAACGCTTGTCGCGCCCGCTGTTCAACCGCGGCATGTGTGTGCTGGATGATTCGCGGGTGTTGATCGGCGTCTCGCCGGCGAGCGTGCTGGAGATTGACTTCCAGAGCGGCAAACTGCTTGACCTCTGCCAGGTCTCGGACGCGGTCAACGAATGCGTGCACGGCTTGGAAGCGATTCCGTCGCTCGACAATCCGTCCGCTCGGTGAGCCGTGCTGGCGTCCTACACCCACAACTTCCTGTTCATCCACATCGGCAAGGCGGCTGGCACCAGCATCCAACGCGCACTGCAACCTTACGCGCCGGCGCAGACGCACAACCCGTTGAAACGCTACCCGGTGGTGCTTGGCCCCATCTGCCGCGTGGCTGGGTTGTATCGGTTTGTGGAATTTCGCGAACACGTCAAGGCTCGCACCGCCCGGCGTTGCCTGCCGCCAGCGGTGTATGCCGGGCTGTTCAAATTCGCGTTCGTGCGTAATCCATGGGACGCGCTGGTGTCCCGGTATGCCTACCTACTGCAAACGACGGAACATCCCCGCCATGCCTTTGTGAAATCGATGAAGGACTTTGCGGAGTACGTGCAATGGGAGATCCGACGCGGCAAACAAATCCAGCACGATTGGGTCGCCGACACGACCGGCAGATTGATTGTCGATTTCATCGGACACTACGAGAATCTGCACGAGGATTTCGCCGAAGCGTGCCGCCGCATCGGCGTGAGAGCAGAGTTGCCCCGCGTCAACATTTCCAGCCATCGCGATTATCGCGATTATTACACGCCAGCGACGCGCGATTTGGTGGCGAGGGCGTTCGCGCGCGACATCGAGACGTTCGGATACGATTTCGATGGCTTGAAACGCCGCTGAATCTTCCGGCGTTTGGGCACCCCAAAGAACGATGGCCGCGTCTGCGTGAATCAGTAATGAAACGCGAAACTCACATCGCGCATTTCGTTGGTCAGCGCGCTTCGTAAGTTCTCGGGAAGTGGAGAGAACGGGGCTGCGTTGTTGACAGCCGTGAGGCAATACCGCGCCAGATTCGCGCCATCGTTGTTTGCGTTCACCGCCGGGTTGTGAATCTGGCCGTCCGCGTCCAACTGGAAAACCACCTGCACGGTTACGTCCGTTGACGGTATCTCGTTCTGCCGACAAAGAGCGTACCACGCAGTCTCAACTTTTCTGTACACAGCCTCGTCGTAGGTGGCGGGCGGACGGTTCGAGGTCGTCGTCCCGCGGTCAGACGCACAACTGGCCGCGAGCATCGCAATGCATAAAACCGCAATAAACCTTCGCATCATTCTCCTTGTCCCCAATGAAATATGATTCGTCTTGGATCTGTCAATGCTTCATTCTGCAGGATTGGCCCCAAGTGACAGGCGTTTGAGCATGACCGACCGAGGGAGCCGAGTCACCCTTTCGTCCAGATCGCCACTGTGAAACGAGCCACCAGCCCGGCTCGTTCGAGGTTCCTCTGGCTCGTGGAACCGAATTCGGCGCGACTGAACACAAGCCGTGCGGCGGTGCGCCGGCTGTCAAGAAGACGTCTGTGAATCAAGGCGCTCTGAGCACCGCGAGCGCGGAACTCCGGAGCTGTGGCCGCATCAGCCAAGTAGGCGACGTCACCGTGCTCGAATAACACCGCGACCCCGATCGGCACATTGTCCTGGCTCGCCAAGCACAAGGTCCACCCGCGCAACTTCGGCCAGTGCTCGATATACGAGCGCAGGGTGGACGCTAGCCGCTCCTCAGTTTGCCAGCCGCGAACATAAACATCTTTGAATGATTCAAGGGCATCGCCCGACTCGACGCGGCTGACCTGGATGTCCGACGCAGGCGACCGGGACAGTTCGCGAGTACTTTGGATCAGTATGGGATCCGACTGTGTGTGCATGAACTCGCGCCGGGCGAGACACGACGCAATCTCGCGTGAGAGGGCGCCGGGACCGATCTCGAATCGGGGTGCCATTCCATGCTGATCGAACAGAGCGAGCACGCGCTCGACGTCTTGTGGCTTGGCCGGCCCCGAAACGAAGACTTGGTTGAAGATGGGGTTTGGAATGGCAGGTGCGATGCAGGCGCGCAGATGCTCGGCTTCGTAGTAAACTGTCGCATTGGGATCGCCCCGCACGTCTCGCATTACGTTCATGCGCCCGCGCAGGTACTCGAACTGAGTCGCCTGAATCTGAGAGACGAGGTCAGCATCCAGATGCAGCGCAATCACGCCGGGAGGTTAACAAAGCGAGCGCACGCAGGTCAATCGAGCATGCAGTGTGATCGCCCGCATAACAGCCAGGCTGTGAGCCGCGACCCTTTTGCGCCGTCGGCTCCATGCCCTTGTTAGGCCGTGGCATCAGGCCAGAACCGCCGTCGCTTCAATTGCTGCTCGGACGTTATGCGATGCCTGCCCTGCCTGCTCTAGAAGACTGGCTCCACCAACTATCCCTTTCTGCCGCTGGCTACCACGATTTGGGAGAATCCATGCGGCAAGTTGGGAAAGAGTGTCTTCGCATTGATGTATTCCTTTGTCATGAATCAAAGTCTGTTGGCTCTACACGTCAGTCTAACACTCAAGATAGCTGACGGGACGAAGCTTCGGTTGCTCTCTCACGCTCGCCTCGGATTGCTTCAACATGGATGACAAGGGCATCGGCCACGGCGCCGATTCCAACTCCAGTCGTGTCAATCACTGGCAGATTCAGCGCATCCGCTTGACCACGCAGGTACGCCGCCCAACAATCCATCTGCGGATTACAGAGTTCGGGCTGCCGGCGAGGTCCGGTCAGTCGTGCGTGCCGCACCGCAGGTGTCGCATCCAGCAGCACAACCCGCGCGATCGCGACCCGGGCTCTTTCGGCAGCGGTGCGGACAAACGAAGGGCGAGTTTGAGCATCGAGGACGCAGACCTCCGTCCCGTCCGCAACCGTGGCTAGCCGATCAATCCATCGCCGGGTCGTGAGGGCCTGCCACTGCTCAGGACTGCCAAAGTCGCGGCACATCTCCTCGGTGGACGGCACGCCGACCGAGTCAAAGTAATAGCAGCGGATGCCGGGCAGCGCACGCGCTTCAAGGGCGCACACGGTCGCGGTTTTTCCGCTGCCGGACGCTCCGGTGATGACAAGGATAGCAGGTGCGGTCATAATGTTGTTTTCCTCGCCAGCGACAAACCGAAGCTAAGCGATGGCTGACCGCGGGTCAACACAACCAAGTTCGCAGACTACAGAGTTGGCGCCGTTCACAATGGCACGGTTAGCGGCGCGCGCGCGGGTAACCGTTGACTCGAGCAATCTCATTAGGCTCCCTAGGGCTGTGCAAGTTCGCACAGCACGCGAAAGCCGCGGTCTTCGAAGAGGTCGGCAGGGTTGTTGCCATCGCGGGCGCAGGATTTGAGATGACGCGTGCGCGTGTCCCAGCCGGCTCCCTTGTCGACGCGCATGTGTCCGGTTGGTGGGCCAGTCGGGTCGGTTTGTGGTTCGCTCGGAAACCAGTCGAACCAATCGTTGACCCATTCCCAAGTGTTACCGATCATGTCGTAAAGACCCCACGGATTGGGCGGATAAACTCCCACTGGCGAGGTGTACATGTAGCCGTCTTCGCCATAACTTTCCTGGGCCTCGCGGATGCCGCCGACGTTGGCCTTGCGCCGGTCCCACGCGTTATCGCCCCAATAGAGGATCGTGGTGGTGCCGGCCTTGCAGGCGTACTCCCATTCGGCCTCGGTCGGCAAGCGGTAGAGCCGGCCTTCCTTTGTTGAGAGCCAACGGCAGAACTGCTGGCATTCGCGCCACTTGACGCCGATGACGGGATGATCTTCAAAGCCTTTCCCGCGCTCGTACCAGACGCGCCGTTTCACGAACGTTGGATCGTACTGCTCGAAGAGTTCGATCGTGGTCTCGTAGGCGGCGATGTAGTACGGTTTGGTGAGTGTGACTTGATGACCGTACTTGTGCTCGCCATGCATCCGCAACGACTGCGCCTTAGTCAAGCCTTCCCAGAACGTCCCGGGTTCAATGCGAACGAGCTTCATACCAACTGAGTTGATGTAATAGGTAATGTTTGTGATCTTCAATCCGTCCGGGGTGGCGACTTCGACGGCGACGGTTGTGTTAGACCAGGCGAGCGGCGGTCTCGGCCACTGCGTTTTGTCCAGGGGAGGCAAGTCTTGCAGACTCGGCACCGGCTGGCGCGGCCAGCGATACCGGTTTGACCAGTTGACGTAACCAAAGATTCCCCCGCCTATCACGCCAAGGGCCACCACAAGGCCGAGCAGTGAAAACATTCTTCGGCGAATTCGAGGTGAGCAAGTTGCCAAGAAGTATCCCAACAATCCGCCTCCCAGAATTGCGATAGCGGATGTGATGATCATCACGACGGTCATCATGCCTTGATTGATGGTGGTATAACCGCTGGTGCTTACGGCTGATCTCCGGTTGGGGTCTCAATATCGCACGCAATTCGAAAGCCGCGCACGTCCGGGATGTCTGCGGGATCATCGCCGTCGCGCTCAACGGACTTGATGCTATACCAGCGCGTGGTCCAGTTGCCGCCTTTGTACACACGGAGGTGGCCGGAGGGCGGACCGCGCGGGTCGACCGCAGGCTCGGTCGTCAGACGGCTGTACCAATCCTGACACCATTCCCACGAATTGCCGATCATGTCGTACAAACCCCACGGGTTAGGCGGATACGTGCCGACAGGCGAGGTGTATTCGTAGTTGTCCATGAACCAGGAGTCGTGGTCCCACTTCAACATGCCGACGTTGGCTTTGTTGCCGTCCCAATACGCGTCGCCCCAGTAGAGACGGGTCTGTGTCCCGGCTTTGCAGGCGTATTCCCATTCCGCTTCGGTCGGCAACCGGTACTCGCGACCTTCCTTGGCCGAGAGCCAGCGGCAGAACTTCGCCGCTTCCTCCCACGTGACCGGCTCGACGGGATGGCGGTCGCCGTCCCTGACGCGTTGGTACTTGGGACGTGTGTGTTTGGCGAACTGCTCGTAGTCCTTGTTGGTCGTTTCGAAAATGGACAGATAATAGCCGTGCGTCAGCGTCACCTGATGCAACGGATGATTTGGTGTGCGCAGCCGCTGCGACTGCTGCGGAGTCAGCCCCATCATAAACGTGCCCGGTTCGATGTGCACAAACTTCATGCCGATGGAATTGATGTAGTAGGTGATATTGGTGGGCTTCATCCCATCGGGCGTCGCGACTTCGACAGTGACCGTTTCATTCGACCACCCAACGGGTGTCTTGGGCCAAGTGGACTTGTCTTCAGGCGGCAGGTCTTGTACCCAGGGGATCGGGCGATGCGGCCAGATATAGCGGTGCGAATAACTCTTGTAGGCAATCAATCCACCGCCAATCATCGCGAGCGCCAGCAGCGCGCCCAGCGCCCGAAACGCTCGCCGTTGGCCCTGAGGCGCGCGCGTTGCCAGATAGTAGCCGAACAACCCGCCGCCAAGCACGCCGGCGAGTATCGCCAGAACGAAGAAGAGTTCGAGCAAACCGTTGTAGGATAGCGACAGGTCACTCATGAGCGGTGGAGAGTAGATAAGCCGCTGTTATCGCGCAAGGGGAAAGCAGACCGGCTCGGGATTGTCGCGAATCGATCGTTCACTTGGTGAATTGTCTCATGCCTTGGAGTGCGCTCAGCAGTTCGGCGCGATGCGCGGTCAATTCATCGCGTTGGTGCGGCAGCGGCGCGTAACTGGAATCATATACGGTCGTCTCAGCCTTGTACGCTTCGAGCCCAAACATCGTAGTCGTCTGGTCGTCAATGACAGCCGCGGTATCCCAGCTTGCGACGTACACGAACGGCCGCGCCTGCGCCGTGGTCAACGGCAACCCTTGCGTGTAGTCCGACAGCGGATTCTCCGCACCCAAGCATGTCAGGATTGTCGGCGGAACATCCAGATGACTCGTCAGCCTTGTGATTTTGCGGGGCGCTTCGCCGGGAATGTGCGCGACCATCAACGTCTTGGTCTGCCACGGGCTGAATGAACTGTCGTGTCCGAACAACCCGCACTCCCGAAACTCCTCACCGTGGTCGCCCATCACGAACACCAGTGTATTGGTCATCCGACCGTGCTCTTGGAGCGCCGCGAGCGCGCGACCGAGTTCGGTGTCCACGTAATGTAGACTGTTCTTATACCGATTCTTGATGAAAGCCATGCCCTTCGCATCGTGCGGAAGCTTTAGGTAATTGATGTCGTCGGTCACACCGCCCACGTCAAAGACCGCGTGCTCGGGCGGGTAACGGTACGGCTGGTGTGATGCATCGTAGAACATGAACGCGAAATACGGCTGCTGGTTCTCGTCGAGGAACCTTAGGAACTCGTCGGTCATGGCTTTGTCGCGTTCGACTTTCTCGCCGTGCCACTTGTCGGTGATCGCGTCGGGAACATCGATGAAACAGGTGCGTCGAAACTCGGGATAGTTC
>Ga0335084_10005765_pt1 | contig 12269 bp, 12 predicted proteins | sample Lox_Sample_44_FD_206721 | JGI IMG/M metagenome (GOLD analysis project Ga0335084, IMG submission 206721) | Soil microbial communities from Loxahatchee National Wildlife Refuge, Florida, United States - Lox_Sample_4.4 | ecosystem: Environmental > Terrestrial > Soil > Wetlands | place: USA...
CCAGAAGCGGATCGGTACGACGCGCAACGTGATCGTCCAGCCGTCCACCTATGGCACGGACAATGGCTGCACGCTGGATGCATTGGAGCAGATGGGTCCTACCGCACGCGCGGTCGCGGTGGTCGATGCGACGGTCTCGGACGAAGAGCTGAAGCGGATGGATGGCCTCGGCGTACGCGGGATTCGCTTCAACCTGGTTCAAACCGGCGCCACCAGCATCGAGATGCTCGAACCGCTATCCAAGCGGGTGAATAACCTCGGCTGGCACGTGCAGATCCACATGCTGGGTGGCCAGATCGTGCAGATCGAGGATTTGCTGCAGCGCCTGCCTTCGCCGATCGTGTTCGATCACCTGGGTCGCATACCGCAACCGGCCGGTACCGTCCACCCTGCCTTCCGCGTCATTCGCAAGTTACTCGATAAGGGCAACACCTGGGTGAAGCTATCGGGCGCATACCAGGATTCCAAGGTCGGCCCGCCCACCTATGCGGACGTCAATGAACTCGCGCAAGCCTACGTGCAGGCAGCACCGGAGCGAATGCTTTGGGCCACCGATTGGCCGCATCCGACCCAGAAGGTCAAGCCAGACGATGCCGCGTTACTCGATCTTCTCCTCGAATGGACGCCGGATGCAGCGACGCGCCGCCAGATCCTGGTCGAGAATCCGGAGGCGCTGTACGGTTTCTCGAAAGCCGGTTGAGGTCGATTCACTTGCGGAAGAACCAGACTGCGAACGTCAGCGCCACTCCGATGGTGTAGAGCAGCCACGTCTGCGGCACAAAATAGGGAAACACCATGAGCACGATGCCCAGGATCATCGGCATGAGCATTGCGGATCGCTTTCCGTACCGGAAAGCCGCAATGCCGACGATGCCGAACATCAAAGATCCGAATAACGCTGCTGCGCTTGGCATGGGAGATGACCTTTACGGGTACTCGAACCGTTCGCTGAACGTTTAGCGGCACCGCCGCACCGTGTCTTAAGCTTTGCACATGCACGCGCGCATCGTTTCTATCTTCTCGCCGCTGATCCAATCGTCGCCGCTGCGGCATGAGCGGTTCCGGTCCTTCTACATAGGGTCGGTCGGCACGGCACTGGGCTATACCATGCAGGCGACGATCGCGGCGTGGCTGATGGCTACGTTGACGTCATCGGCGCTGATGGTCGCGCTGGTCCAGACCGCGAGCACCGCGCCTTCGCTGCTGTTCGGGCTGGTCGCCGGCGCTCTTGCCGACATCGTCGACCGGCGCAGAGTGCTTCTGATTACGCAGGTCCTGCTGCTGACTGCCACTCTGGCGCTCGGAGCCGCAACCCTGGCTGGAATGATCGGTCCGACCGCGTTGCTCGTGTTGACCTTCCTGGTCGGCATCGGGTTCACCTTCTATATGCCCGCGCAGCAGGCGCTCGTCAACGACCTGGTGCCGCGGACCGAGCTGCCGCGCGCGGTAGCGCTGTCGGCTGTGGCATTCAACCTCGCGCGGGCTGTCGGACCGGCACTGGCGGGGGGGATCGCTGCCTGGCTGAGTTCAGGCAGCGCATTGCTGGCCAGCGCCTTGTTCTTTGTCTGGATGATCGTAGCCCTGCGCGGGTGGGCGAAGCCGGTACGCTCCATTCCCGGCGTTCCCGAGACGCTGCTCGCGGGTGTCCGCAGCGGCCTGCGTTATCTGCAGCACTCGCCCCCGCTGCGGGCGCTCGTGATCCGAAATCTGAGCTTCGCCGTGTGCGCAAGCGCGCTTTGGGCTCTGTTGCCGCTGGTTGCCCGCGATGAGCTGAGGCTGGGCGCCGGCGGCTTCGGCATGTTGCTCGGCTTCTTCGGTGCCGGGGCTGTCGTCGGCGCACTGTGGATCCCGCGGCACCTGCAGAAGGTCTCCTTGAACACGGTGGTGAGCGGGGGATATCTGCTATGGGCTATCGCAGCGCTGATCATTGCATTCGCGCCATGGGCCATCATGGCCGTCGTGGGAACCTGCGCAGCCGGTGCCGCCTGGGTCAGCGTGTTTGCCAGCTTGTCGGCGGGAACGCAGACCTCTGCTCCGGCTTGGGTCAGGGCGCGGGCGGTAGCAACGAACCTGGTCACTACGCAGGCCAGCCTCGCACTGGGAAGCGTGGTCTGGGGTGTAGTGGCCACGGCGGCGGGAACACCCATCGCGCTAAGCCTCTCCGCCGGTGCCATGATGTTGCTCTACATGCTGAGCCGCCGGGTGCGCGTCGAGTTGGGGAACGAAGCCGATGTCACCATGGGCGTACAGCCGCCGGAGCTGTCGATCGCCGTGCAGCCGATGCCCGACGACGGGCCGGTCCTGATCCAGATCGAGTACCGGGTCGAGCCCGCGCATCGCAGAGCTTTCCTGCGCGCCATCCGCGCAATCGAGGCTATCCGTCGGCGCAACGGGGCGGCCAGCTGGCGCGTCTACCGCGATGTCGAAGACGCGGAGCGCTTCGTGGAGCGCTTCGTCATCACGTCATGGGCGGGATACACGCGCCAGCGATCGCGCATGACAGTAAAGGACCGCGAACTCCAGGATCGTGTGACACAGTTGAATCGACCCGGTGTTCCTGTCCGCGTCTCGCGTTTCATCGGGGTCGAAGCATCCGAGGCCGCGCACGCCGATCGGAGCTGACGCGTGGGCGACTCGGGGCCGTTCAATTCCCTATCACATCTCCGAACCGCACCCACTCCTTGCCGTCGAAGCGCTGCAGCTGAACCTGGCGGATAACGCGATAGTCCGTCGGGCTCGTGTTGATGCGGATCCCGGGCAGCAGCAGCGGCAAGTCGAAATTCTTGAGATTCGCCGCCTGGGTCATCACGTTCTCGCGCGTCAGATCATCCCCGCACTGCTTCAGCACCTGCACCAGGGTCTGAGCGACCGCGTAGGCATAGACGTTGTACCAGTCCATCAGATCGCCGTCCGGATAGTACTTCTTCATGAAAGCCCGCCACTCCTTCATCGCCTGATCGTTGTTCCACTGCGGGTCGGTCGGGTCCTTCATGAAGCCCACGGTGATGACGCCGATGCCTTTCTCCAGGCCCGCAGGCACCATCACCTGGCCGACCGATGAGCCCGGCATCGCGACGAACTGCAGCGGCTTCCAGCCGATGTCGAAGGCCTTGCGGATGGCCTGGGCCGCGAACTTTGCCGTGCTGATGTTGAAGAACGTGTCGGCGCCGGATGCCTTGAGCGTGACCAGCTGCGAATCGACCGTAGGATCGGTCAGCTCGAAGCTCGATTCGGCGACGATCAGCTGCTTCCTCCTGTCTCCCAGCTCATCGTACAGCCCGTTGAGATAGTCCTTGCCGAAGTCGTCGTTCTGGTACAGCACCGCGATCTTGGCGTTGGGCCGATTGTGCAGAATGTAGCGCGCGTAAGCTCTGGCCTCGTTGTAGTAGGTGGGCAACCAGCCCATGGTCCAGCGGAAGTTCTTCGGGTCGGTGAACTTGCTCGCCCCCGTGGACACGAAGAGCTGCGGGACCTTCTTCGCGTTGAGGTATTTCTGCACGGCAGAGTTCGCCGCGGTCCCGTTGGAGTTGAACACCAGCAAGACTTCGTCCTGCTCGACCAGCTTGCGCGTCTGCTCCACGGTCTTGGGCGGCGTGAACGCATCATCCAGTGAAATCAGCTTCACTTTGCGCCCGTTGATGCCGCCCTCCGAGTTGAGCTTCTCGAAGAAGCCCAGCTGCACCTTGCCGCCTGCGCTGTAGGCGGAAGCCGGGCCGCTGTAGGGCTTGGTCTGGCCGATCCTGATCTCGGTGTCGCTCGCGCCCGGGTCGTATTTCTTCTCGGCCAAAGCCGGCGCGAACGCGACCGTAAAGGCCAGACCAACGATGAGCCGCGGAAGCAGATTTGGCCTGCCCATGCGCCTCACCCGTGCCGAGTCAGATTCTGCAAGGGTGCAGCGCACGGCCAGCGCAGTCTGCGCGCTATTTGCCCAGAGTCGGCTCATCCCCCTCGCGCGCCCTGCGTGTTGACGTACAGCGAGTAGACGCTCTTGCTCGCCGCCATGAACAAGCGGTTCCGCTGGATCCCGCCGAAACAGAGGTTGGCGCAGCGCTCGGGCAGGTTGATGCGGCCGATGAGCCTGCCGTCGGGGTTGTAGATGTTGACGCCGTCCAGCGCGGCGTCGCCCATTCCCCAGCCCATCCACAGGTTGCCGTCCACGTCGCAGCGCATCCCATCCGGAGTGCCCGCACCCACATCGATGAGCTTGCGCCTGTTGGTGAGCCGCTTCCCACCGTCCACGACATCGTAAGCGTAGAGGTTGCGCGGCGTGCTGCCGGACTCGACGAGGTAGAGCCTCGACTCGTCGGGCGAAAAGCACAGGCCGTTGGGACGGTTGACTTCGCCTTCGACGACGCTCATGTCCCCGCTGGCGCCGTCGACCCGATACACGTTCATCGGCAGCTCCTGCGTGGCGAGGTATCCCTCGTAGTAGCCGAGCAGGCCAAAGGGTGGGTCGGTGAACCAGATGGAGCCGTCCGATTTGACCACCACATCGTTCGGCGAATTGAGCGGTTTGCCCTGGTAGCGATCGGCGATGACCGAGATGGTGCCATCGTATTCGGTCCGGGTGACGCGCCGCGCTCCGTGCTCGCAGGTCACCAGGCGTCCCTGCCGGTCACGCGTGTTGCCGTTGGCGAAGTTGGACGGTTTGCGAAACACGCTGACGGCGCCGGTTTCCTCCTCCCACTTCATCATCCGGTTGTTCGGGATGTCGCTCCAGAGCAGGTAGCGCCCATCTCCGAACCAGACCGGGCCCTCGCTCCAGCGGAAACCGTGCGCGATCCGTTCCACGGCTGCAAGGTTGAGGCGGTACTTGGCGAAGCTCTGATCCAGGACCTGGACCGCGGGATCCGGATAGCGCTGGCTCGGCTGCCACTGGAGCCCGTCCATGCGTCGCCTACATCACCACCTTCTGCACCTCGATCGTGCTCCCGGTGCTGTCGTCGATCCGGACGCGAACATGCGCGCCCTTGCGCATCGCATTGGTGACGACCGTCCACACCACGGCGGATTCCGATTCCTCGCGCTTGAAACCTGCCGCGACCGGCTCATCCCACCGCAAACCGGCAGTTTCGGTTGCGAGCTGCGCCAGGCTGATCGCTTCTTCTCTCGAGAGATACGTCACGACGGGAGTTTCCACACGGTGGACGCGCTTGCCGGTGTCTCGAAATAGCTTCATCTCAGCACCTCTCTTGCTGGTTTGGGTCTGTGGGCGTGCCCGGCGGTACAGCTACCCGACGCCGAGTGCCCCACGCAAGAGCGATGGTAAACCTAAAGCCGCCGCAATGTTGCCGGGCTAGAGGTAGTCTTTGCCCCAGCGAGCGTAGTCGTCGTTGCGCATCAGGCGTTTCATCAGCTCGTCGCTGGCGATGCCTTCGAGGCGCTCGGCCGGTGTACCTTCCCGGAGCGCCTTCAACGTGTCGTGGACGGCCCGGACCGCGGCCATGAACGGCTGATGGCCTTGCAGGCAGATGCGCACGCCCCGTTCACCGAGGTAGGCTAGGTCGAGCAGCTGCTTGCCGGGCCCGCCGAGAATGAGCGGCAATTTGACCTCACCGGCGATCGCATCGAGATCGGCTCGTGTCTTGACTCCAACGAGGAAGATCGCATCGACACCAGCAGCCGCATAGGCGTTGGCGCGCTGGATGGCATCCGCGACGTTCGAGATCGACGCGGCGCTCGTGCGTCCGGCGATGACTAGCCCTGTATCCCGGCGCGCTTCGAGCGCGGCGCGCATCTTGCCCACGCCCTCCTCGATAGATGTGAGCTGGGCCTTGCCTTTGCTGCCGAAGGGCTGCGGCAGCACGGTGTCTTCGATGGACAACGCTGCGACTCCCGCGGTCTCCAGCTCCTCCACCGTGCGCATGACGTTCAACGCGTTTCCGTAGCCGTGATCCGCATCGCACAGCAGCGGCAGATTTCCCGCACGGCAAATGCGGTACGCCTGCTCGGCGAACTCGGTCAGGGTCAGCGCGATGACGTCGGGCGCCCCGAGAACGGCGAGCGATGCGATCGAGCCGGCGAACATCCCGACTTCGAACCCCAGGTCTTCGGCAATGCGCGCGGAGATCGGATCGAACACCGATCCCGGGTGGACGCACTTCTTTCCCGATAACACGGCGCGGAAACGCTCGCGGCGCTCGGACCAATGCGACATGGGTGGACTCCTTTCAGCTCGCTTCCCTGACGGTCTAAGATACGGTTCGGTCTGACGCTCGACAGCCTGACCGGACGCATCCGGCTGCCCGGCACCAACAACAAGCGCGGCCCGAAGGAGAACACTTGTCGACAGAGATCAATCCCTACGCAGCCCCGAAAGCGGCAGTCGAGGATATCAGCGACAGCGCGAATCCGCGGGCCGAGGCGATTCGTCGGGCACACATCAATCACGAAGCTTCGATCAGGTCCATCGGAACGCTGTACTACCTGACTGCATTCCTCACGGCCGTGGTCGCAGTAGGCGCTCTGTTCCAGCTGTGGACGGGACATCGGGATCTCGGCGACGTGGCAATCTTCGCCATCTCCGGTGTGCTGGCCACCGGGTTCTTCGTCTTGGGACGGGCTTTGCGTACGCTGCGGCCCGGGGCGCGGACTCTGACCGCCATCCTCGCGGGTCTCGGCCTGCTCGGGTTTCCTCTCGGCACGTTGATCAACGGGTACATCTTATGGTTGGTGCTCTCCAAGAAAGGACAGTTCATATTTTCTCCGGAGTACGCGGCCATCGTAGAAGCGACGCCCCACGTAAAGTATCAAACCTCACTCCTGGTCTGGATCATTTTGGCAGCGGCTGTGATCCTGGTCCTCGTCGGTATCTGGGTCTGGGTCGGCGTACATCCCCGTTAATGCAAGCCCACCGCTAGTCGAAGCACACAGAGCGGCCCTTCGACTCCGGAAGCATGAGCTTCCTACGCAGAGCCTGCCCCGGGCCCGAACCGGGGGAGAACGGGGGCTAGTGATTGTCCCTCGGCACGCCTTTGCTCGCGACCCGCTGATATTTGACCGCCGGCTTGAGCACCATCCCGCGCGAGAGCTCGTCGACCATGCTGCGCTGGATTTCCTGCCAGGGCGTCTGATTCTCGGGGATCTTGTAGCCACCCCGCCGCTTGAGCGCTGCACGGCGTCGCTCGTACTCGGCCTTGCTGATCAGGATGTCGGCGGTGCGCTTGTTCAGATCGATGCGCACGCGGTCCCCGGTCCTCAGAATCGCGAGGCCGCCGCCGGTCGCCGCTTCCGGTGAAGCATTCAAGATGGAGGGCGAACCCGAGGTACCCGACTGTCTTCCGTCCCCGATGCAGGGCAGCTCCGACACGCCCTGCTTGATCAAGCTGGCCGGCGGCTGCATGTTCACCACCTCCGCCGCGCCCGGGTAGCCCACCGGCCCGACCCCGCGGACGAAGAGCAGGCAGGTGTCGTCGATCTTCAGCTTCGGATCGTCAATGCGATGGTGATAATCCTCGGGTCCTTCGAACACGATGGCGCGGCCCTCGAAGGCGTTACGGTCTTTGGGATTGGACAGGTAGCGCTTGCGGAACGCATCCGATATCACGCTCGTCTTCATGATGGCGCTCTCGAACAGATTACCCTTCAAGTTGAGGAACCCGGCCTTCTTCTTGAGCGGATGCTTGTACGGGTAGATCACGTCGAAGTCCAGAACAGGACGATCCTTGCAGTTCTCACCGATCGTCTTGCCGTTGACGGTAATCGCATCGCGGTGGATCTTGCGGGCCTTCATCAATTCGTTGATGACGGCCGGCACGCCGCCGGCGCGATGGTATTCCTCGCCCAGGTACTTCCCGGCCGGCTGCAGATTGACCAGCAGCGGAATCTCGTAGCCGATTCTCTCCCAGTCGTCGTTGTCGAGCTTCACACCGATATGGCGTGCGATGGCGTTGAAATGGATCGGCGCGTTGGTCGAACCGCCGATCGCCGAGTTCACCACGATCACGTTCTCGAATGCTTCCCGAGTCATGATCTTCGACGGACGCAGGTCCTCCCACACCATGTCGACGATGCGCTTCCCGGTTTCATAGGCGTTCTCGCCACGCTCCCTGTGCGGAGCAGGGATCGCGGCGCTCCCGGGTAGAGACATGCCGAGCGCCTCCGCGAGCGAGTTCATGGTCGTGGCCGTGCCCATGGTGTTGCAATGGCCCGTCGAGGGCGCGGAGGAGGCGACCAGCTCGATGAACTGCTCGCGATTGATCTCCCCCGCGGCCAGCAGCTGACGCGCCTTCCAGACGATGGTGCCCGAGCCGGTGCGTTCGCCGCGGAACCAGCCGTCGAGCATGGGTCCGCCGGACAGCACGATCGCAGGGATGTCCATCGTCGCCACGGCCATCAGCTGGGACGGCGTGGTCTTGTCGCAGCCCGTGGTCAGCACCACGCCATCGATGAAGTAGCCGTGCAGGATCTCGACTAGCCCCAGATAGGCGAGATTGCGGTCCAGCGTCGCGGTCGGGCGCCTGCCCGTCTCCTGGATCGGGTGCACCGGGAACTCGAAGGCAATGCCGCCCGCCTCGCGGATACCCTCGCGCACGCGCTCGGCGAGCTCGAGATGGTGGCGGTTGCAAGGCGACAGATCCGAGCCCGATTGCGCGATGCCGATGATCGGTTTGCCCGCCTGCAGCTCTTCGCGCTTCAGCCCGAAGTTCATGTAGCGCTCGAGATAGAGCGCAGTCATGTCGGGGTTGTCCGGGTTGTCGAACCACTGGTGCGATCTGAGCTTTGACGGATCTCTTGAGTTGTTTTGCTTTGCCATGACCTCACTCCTCCTGGGGCGTCGGGCGTCGAAAGGCAGAACGATAGCGCCGATGTCCGTAGGCGCGCAAGCCACGCCTCCCGTTTGAGGCGCTACCCGGTCTACAATGCCCCGAACTAACAAGCCTGGCGCACCCAGAGGTCGACATGAGCGAATCCATCACGGTTACTACAAAAAATGGCATCGGCGTCGTCACACTGAACCGGCCCGACGCCTTCAACGCGTTCGACTTGGAGATGGGGACGCGCTTCGCCGGCCACCTCGTCGCCTTGACGTCCGAGCGTGGCGTGCGAGGCATTGTGATTTCGGGCAGCGGCAAAGCCTTCTGCGCCGGGGGCGATTTGAAGTGGGCATTGTCGGCGCAAGGCGGTACGGCAGCGGCCTTCCATCGCCTCGCCGGACACTTTCATCTCGCCATCACCGAGATCAGACGCATGCCAAAGCCGGTGATCGCCGCGATCAATGGCGTGGCGGCCGGCGGCGGCTTCTCACTGGCGCTCGCCTGTGACTTCAGAGTGATCGCTAGATCGGCCGTGCTGCGCCAGGCCTACACGTCGAGCGGACTGTGCCTGGACGGAGGCGGAACGTTCAGCCTGCCGCGGCTCGTCGGTCTCGCCCGGGCTCTGGAGATCGCTGCGTTCGATCAGCCGATATCGGCCGAGCAGGCTTTGGCCTGGGGGCTCGCGACCAAAGTCGTGGAGGACGGAACAGCGCTGGCGGCCGGTATCAAGATGGCCGAGGAGCTCGCGCAGAGATCCCTGAACGCTTTCGGCGCGGCGAAGCTGCTGCTGACCGATTCGTTCGATACGTCATTCGAGACGCAGATCGAGCGGGAGCGCCAGGCGCTCTCCGCGTGTGCGGAGCACCCGGAAGGCGAAGAGGGATTGAAGGCGTTTTCCGAGAAACGCAAGCCCCGCTACGGAGTCGTGTAGGTGCGAACGTACACTGCCACCAACGCAGTTTTCATTGGTCTGTCGCGATCAAACCGGTCGACGTGGAGCGCCGGTCGCAGGTAAGCGAGATACAACGGAAGCGGGCTTGAGTGCTCTCCGTCTAGCGGTTGCGGCTGCCGAAGCCCAGGTGCCAGCCGCTGTCCACGAACACGCATTCGCCGGTGACCAGGCTCGCGCCCTCGATCAGCCATACCGCCACCTCGGCGACATCGTCCGGGCTGGCAGCCTTGCCCAGCGGCACCATCTTCTCGTAGTCGGCCTTGAACTTCGCGTAGCCCTCGGCGTCGAAGCGGTCCTTGTGCCAGCGCGTCTCGATCATCCCGGGGCACACCGTGTTCACGCGAATGGTCGGCGCCAGAGCGCGCGCCAACGCGAGCGTCATGACGTTGAGCGCGCCTTTGGACGTCACATACGCGGTGGATGAACCGACACCGATCACGCCGGAAACGGACGAGATATTGACCACGGCGCCCGCACCCTGCTTCTTCATCGAAGGCGCACAGGCGCGGATCATCTGATAGGGCCCGATCACGTTCACCGCGTAGATGCGCTGGAAGTCCTCCGCGCTCAGGGCATCGAGATCGCCGGCTGCGGCGTACTTGGTAATGCCGGCGTTGTTGATCAGCACGTCGATACGCCCCCACTTGCTCAGCGCCGTTTGGGCCAGCGCGCGGCAGTCCGCGTCGCTGGCGACGTCGGCCTTACCCAGCACAGCTTCGCCACCCGCCGCCGCACAGGCCTTGACGGTCTCTCGCGCTTCCGTTTCGCTACGGCTGTAGTTCACCACCACGCGCGCGCCTTTGCGGGCAAGCTGGACGGCGCAGGCCGCGCCTGCTCCGGTCGCGGCACCCGTGACGATACACACCGCTCCTTTGAGATTCATGCGACACCTCCATATCCCCCTCCCTGTCCCTCTCCCGCGCGCGGGGGAGGGAGGGATAGGATTAGCTGCAGCTCCCTTTCTGCGACTGCTCTAGATTCCGGCCTTCGCCGGAATGACGTCACCTATTGCGTAGCCCAACGACCGCTTCGATCTCGACCTTCATGCCCGGCACCACGAGCTCCTTGATGCCGATGAGTGTGCTCGCAGGTCGCGCGGAGCCGAAGAACTCCTTGCGCACGGGGTTGATCTTGGCCCGGTCCCGGACGTCGGTCAGAAACACCGTCACTTTCAGCACGTCCGCGAATGTGGCCCCGGCGGCGTCGAGAATGTCCTTCATGTTCAGGAACACCTTGCGCGTCTGCTCGACGACATCGTCGCTCACGAGCCGCAGGTCCTTGTCGAGAGGTGCGACTCCCGACACGAACAGCAGGTCGCCCCATCGCACCGCATCGGTGTAATGGCTGACTGGCTCATGAAGCGTCTTTACACGGAACTCCTGCCTGCGGTCTGTATCGTCGCGAGTCATCGGTCGGCTCCTTTGCCGGGGTCAAGGCTTCTGGTACTTGAGAACAAACTGATCGACCGGGACCGTGGCTTTGAAGAACGGCGCATCGCGCGGGTCGGACGGGTTGCGCAGGAACTGTGCTTCGTCCACGAGCCGAAAGCCGGCGGCTTCCAGCTCGGCGCGCTCGACGCTCTCTTCGATGCGATGCAGCGTCTCCGTCTGCGTGGCTCCGGTGCCGGGATTGCCGGCGTGATCCGCGACCACGAGATACCCTCCAGGCTTGAGTGCGTTGAACAGCGCCCGGTTCATGGCCGTGCGGTCACGCCCCATCCACACGGAGTCGTGGTAACCGAAGATGAAAGTGATGAGGTCGTACGGCCCCGAGTCGGGCGGAACCGGAGCGTCCAGCGGAGCGACGACGGTCCGCACATTCTTCATGACGTCCTGGCCGAAGCGCGGGTCCCATTGGCCCTTGAGGAATTTCTCGAAGACGATCGGATCGTTCTGCGCGACAACCGCCCCTTCGGGCCCGACCGCGCGCGCAATCAGCTCCGCGGTATAGCCTCTCCCCGTGAACACATCGAGGACCACCATGCCGGGTTCCACACCGAAGAACGCGAGCATTTCGGCGGGATGGCGGCGCCGGTCCATCTCGCGGTCGGCTTGAGTGCGGTCCGGGCTGTCGACGACTGCCTGGATCTGCGGAGACACGACAACATCGCCGGACAACGCGGTGCGAGCGCCGGCGGGCGAGAAGCTCAACCCTGCAAAAACCGCCAAGAGCCACAGGCGGCCCATTGTTCCCGACCGGCACCGTCGATCGAGCCACGCAATGGCGTTGTTAGAGTGCGCCATTCTCCTGCCTTGCGATTCGTTAACTGATCAATACCATCCTGGCGCGAGGAGTATACGCTTGACGCACGCGGTACACTCACGCCGCACGCTTTCGAACAAATCCCAAACAGCGAGGCGCACGATGAGGAGCGGGCCCCAGTTGCACATCGCCGTACTGCCCGGCGATGGGATCGGAATCGAGGTCATGGACCCCTGCCTGCAGGTGCTCGAGGCACTGTCGCGTCGCACCGCGCTGCGCTTCGACTGGAACAAGCTGCCGGGCGGCGCCAACGCGTATCGTCAGACGGGGAACGCCTTCACCGACGAGGCCATGCGCGC
>Ga0335084_10005766_pt1 | contig 12269 bp, 11 predicted proteins | sample Lox_Sample_44_FD_206721 | JGI IMG/M metagenome (GOLD analysis project Ga0335084, IMG submission 206721) | Soil microbial communities from Loxahatchee National Wildlife Refuge, Florida, United States - Lox_Sample_4.4 | ecosystem: Environmental > Terrestrial > Soil > Wetlands | place: USA...
GATGCTGCCGCCGGTGATCGGCGCAAGACCGGAGATCGCCATGAGCGTCGAGGTCTTGCCGGCGCCGTTCGAGCCGATGATGGCCGTGACCTCGCCCTCGGCCGCCGCTAAGTCGATCCCGCGCAGGGCCTCGACGTGGCCGTAGGCCACCGCCAGTCCCCGCACTTCAAGCATGGGCCTGTGCCGCTTCGAGCTCGCCGGGCGCGCCCAGGTAGGCTTCGATCACCTTGGAATCGCGCCGGATCTCGGTTGCGGTGCCCTCCGCAATCTTTTGGCCGAAGTCCAGCACTGAGATGACGTCCGAGACCCCCATGATCAGGTCCATGTGGTGCTCGATGATGAGCAGCGTCACGCCGGCGTCCTTGATCTTGCGAATGATCCGCGCGAGATCCTGCAGCTCGGTAGGATTTACCCCGGCAGCGGGCTCGTCGAGCATGAGCAGCAGCGGGCGTACCGCGAGCGCGCGCGCGATCTCCAGCAGACGCTGCTGGCCATACGAGAGGTTGTCCGCGCGGTCGAATGCACGCTCGGAGATCCCCACGAACTCGAGCAGCGCCATCGCCTTGCGCCGGAATGCCGCCTCCTCGTCGACGGCGCGGCGAGTCTGCAACAGGTGCGCCCAGAAACCCGCCTGAAGCTGCAGATGAAATCCCACCATGACGTTGTCGAGCACGGTCAGCTCGCTGAACAGGCGGATGCTCTGGAACGTGCGCGTCATGCCAAGCTGCGCCATGCGATGCGGACCGAGTCTGGACGGCACACTGCCGGCGAACTCGATGCGGCCGTCGGTGGGCCGATACAGACCGATCACGACATTGACGAAGGTGCTCTTCCCGGAGCCATTCGGGCCGATGAGGCCGTGCACCGTTCCGGGCTTGATCACGAGGTCCACATCGCTTAGGGCACGGATGCCGCCGAAGCTTCGGCTCAAGCCTTCCACCGCCAGGACGGACCGGGCACCCGGCGCGCTGCGGGCGAAATCGAGCGCTCCAGTGTCAGGCGCAACCGGCTCGGGCGCGCGCTTGAAGCGCTGGAACAGCGCGATCTGCTGGAGGCTGCCGACGATGCCTTTGGGTAAGAACACGATAGTCACCAGGATGATCGTGCCGTAGACGTAGAGCTGGTACTCGCGCAGCGCCGCGAACACGGTTGGAATCAGGTTGAGGATCACGCTGCCCACCAGCGGACCGAAGGCGGTGCCGCTGCCGCCCATCAGCACGGAGGTCAGCATCGAGACCGAAAACGCGAACACGAAGGTATCGCTGTTGATGAAGCCGTTCTGGTGAGCGAAGAAGACGCCGCCGATGCCAGCGCAGACCGAGCTCAGGACGAAAGCCATCACCTTGTAGCGATACACATTGATGCCGACGGTCTCGGCGGCGATCTCGCTGCCCTGAACGGCACGTAGCGTGCGTCCAATCCGCGAGCGGAACAGGTTGAGAGCGAGCAGCTGGCAGATCAGGGCCACGGCGCCGATGAACCAGAAATACTCCTTCGGCGTCATCTCTCTCCCATTCGGCAGCGTGGGCGCGGGAATCGACATGATGCCCATCGGACCGCCGGTGAGACTCCAGCGATTGGCAGTCACCTCCGCCATGAAGCCGAACGCGATCGTCACCATGGCGAGGTAGGGGCCCTTGGCCCGGAGCGACGGAAGCGCGAGCAGCGCCCCGCAGATCCCGGCAAGCAGGACCCCAAGCGGTGCGCTCACCCAGAACGGCAGACCGAGACGGGTCGCGATGAGCGCCGTCGTGTAAGCGCCCACCGCATACAGCCCGGCGTGGCCGAGCGAGATCTGGCCGGTCCAGCCAACCAGGATATCCAGTCCGAGAGCGACGATGAACAGGTAGCCCAGCGATTGCAGCACCAGGATGAAGAAAGGATCGTCCAGCACGATCGGCAGAACGAAGATCGCTGCGGCCGCAACAGCGGTCAGCGCATAGTGCTTGAGACCCGCGAAAGCGAACAGCGGCAGGCGCATATCAGACCTTCGTGATCTCCTTGCGCCCCAGAATGCCGGTAGGCCGGATCGCCAGGAACAGCAGCACGGCCAGGAAGGTGACGCCTTCTTTGATGTTGGAGTTGATGATCCCGAAGATCTGCTCGAGCAGCCCGATGGTAAGCCCGCCGATCAAGATGCCGATGGGATTCTCGAGCCCGCCGAAGATGGCCGCGGCGAACGCCTTGATGCCGGGGATCGTGCCCATATACGCCCACGCGAACGTGATCGGCGCGATGAGGACTCCACCGAGCCCGGCCAGCGCGGAGGAGAGCACGAACGCGAGGATGACCATCGCTTTGACGTTGATCCCCATCACCGCGGCGGCATTCCGATTGAACGCCACAGCCATGAGCGCCTTGCCCAGCACGGCTCGCCGGAGGAAGACCTGCACCGCGATCACGGTGCCGATCGCGGCGCCGATGATGAACAGCTCCTGTGGGAAGATGCCGGCCGCTCCGATCCGGATCACGCCGGCGCCGAAAGGCGAGGGAAACTTGATCTGCTCGGGCCCCCAGATCTGAACCGCCGCATTCTTCAGGATGATGCTGATCGCCACTGTGCTCAGCACCCAGCTCAGCGAAAGCGCGTGGCGCATCACCGGCCGGATCGCGATGCGCTCGAGCCCAACCCCCATCGCCGCGGTGAGCGCGATGGCGCAGAGCAGCGCAAGGGCATAGGGCAGGCCGAGTGTGAGGTAGCAGGTCACGCCGGCGAGCGCTCCGATCATCAGGAATTCGCCTTGGCCGAAGTTCAGCGCGCCGGTGGTGATGTAGGTGATGTAATACCCTTGGGCGATCATCGCGTAGATGCTGCCTACGGACAGCCCGCTCACGAGCGCCTGCCAGAGCTTGACGCCGATGGTTTCCATGGTCGCGGTCGGATCGCGCAAACGGTCGCGGCGCCTCGGCGCCGCGCCGCGCTCTCGTTTGTTTTAGTCGGCCCGCACCAGCTTGCCGTTGCGATAGACGACGAGGAAGCCGGTGTCGCGGCCGAGAGATTCGTGGTTTCCGTGGGTGAACGGATGCGGCTTCATCTTCGTGACCGCCTCCGTGAAGTCGTCGATCTCTTCCAGCGCGTCACGGATCTTGATGGGGTCGGGGCCGACTTTGTCCAGCGCACGCAGCAGCAGGCGTGTGCCGTCGTAGGTCTGCGCGGTCGCAACCGGGAAGAAGTCCCCCGTGTCCTTGTACTCCTGCTCGACCTTGGCGTGGAACGCCTTGGCATTCGCGCTGTGATCGATCGTGTAGGACGTCACCGCCATCACGCCTTCGACCGTATCCTTGCCGCCCAAACGCAGGAAGTTGGGAGCGGTGAAGCCCCACGTCGAGGTCCATGGCACATGCAAGTCGATCTTCTGCATGCTCTTGGCGAGCTGCACGCCAGCCGGCGCGAGCGAGTACGCGATGATGAAATCGACCTTGGCGTCCTTCATCTTGGTGAGCTGTGCGGTCATGTCCGTATCGTTCTGGTCGAACACCTCGGGACCGGCGACCAGCGGGAGCGCCGACTCCTTGAGCAGCCGCAGCGCGGTGTCCCGGCCGCTCTGGCCCCAGCCGGTGGAATCGTGCATGAGGCCGATGCGCTGATGATGCTTCTTTTGGATATGATCGATCATGAACGAGGTCTGGATGCCGTCGTTCAGCGAGACGCGGAAGATATAGCTCTTCGGGGCATTCTGATAGCGCTGGATGATCGGCTCCGCAGTGGCGATGGTGTCCATCAGCGGCATCTGGTTCCTCTGCGCGATGTCGATGATCGCGAGCGCGACGCCGGAATTCACCGGCCCCACGATGGCGAAGACCTTGTCGCGGGTGATGAGCCGGGTGACGTTCTCCACCCCTTTGGCCGGCTTGGTCTCGTCGTCGTAGATGACGGCTTCGACCTTCTGGCCCTTGTAGCCGCCTCTGGCGTTGTATTCCTTCAGGGCCAGCAGAGCGCCCATCTGGGCCGCTTTGCCGTAGTCGTCCGTGCCCCCGGTGAGCGAGAGATCGATTCCGAGCTTGAGATCGGCCGCCCCGCTCGGCCCACACCCAATCCCGAAGGCCAGCGCCAGCGCTATCCACTCCACACGGGTTCGTTTCGTCGCCATCTTGGATCCTCCTCCCAGGTTCCCCGATCGCGCGCCGGGTTGATCGCCTGCTCCCAGCAACCGTCGGGCGTCTTGTGGATTCGAGCGAAAGTATAGTCCCCGACGATGGGGCGATGCGCAACCGGCTCAGCCGATCCGGACCAGCGCCCCGCCATCCACCGGCAGCGCAACTCCGGTGATGAAGTTCGCTTCGTCCGAAGCCAGGAACAGTGCCGCGTTGGCCACGTCCCAGGCGGTGCCCATGCGCCCGCGGAGTGGCACTTGTGCGTTGCGCTCCGCGACCACTTCCGCTCGCGTCTTGCCCCATGCCTTCACGCGGTTCTCGATCGCCATGGGGGTCTCCATCAACCCCGGCAGGATTACATTGGCGCGGATGCCGAACTCGGCGTTCTGGATCGCGATCTGCTGTGTATACGCGATCATGCCCGCCTTGGTGGCTTTGTAGGCAACCAGCGGATAGCTCGCCCAGGCAGCGACCGAGGAGATGTTGATGATCGTGCCGGAGCGTTGGCTGCGCATGATGGGCAGCACGTGCTTGCAAGCCATCACCGTTCCGCGCAAATTGATCGCGCAGATGCGGTCGAATGCTTTTTCCGTGATGTCCAGCGGCGAGCCGTCGCCGCCGGCGATGCTGACCCCGACGTTGTTGTGCAGGATGTCGATGCGCCCCCAACGCTCGCGCGCGAACGACATCGCCTCGGCCAGCGTGGCTTCGTCGGTCACGTCCGCTTCGAACGCCACGCATTCGCCGCCTTCGCCGGCAACCAGCGCGGCCGTCTCCTGGGCGGAGGCGAGAGTGCGGTCTAGGGCGAGCAGCTTCGCGCCTTCGCGTGCGAAGCGCAGCGCCGTGGCGCGGCCGTTTCCCATGCCTTCGCCGGGGCTCTGGCCGGCGCCGACTATGACGGCGATTTTTCCGTCGAGACGCATCGCAAACCCATAGTTGCCTCTGCGACGCAAGCGTCTAACAGGGTCGGCGGGATGTCAACAGGTTCCGCGCCTGGCGGCGCCTTCACTGGGCCAGGGTCGCGCGACCGGCCGGCTGGCCCGGAGCACACGCCGTCCGTCGGGCGGTGGCTGGGCGTTGTGATCTCAGCCGCCGAACCTCGGTTCCGGCAATCCGCGGATCCCCAGCCCGGTGACGCGAAACAGGCTGCCGGCCAGGAACTGGGGCTGGATTTGCCTAGCGAACCGGTCGTGCGCGGCGGGATGCTTCACGCGGGCCATCGACGTCACATACAGCTCGTCGAGCCTGTCTCCACCGAACATGACGCTGGTGATGTTCCTGACCGGCATGCCGATGCGCCGCTCGACGCTGCCGTCCGGCGCGTAGCGCACCAGGTCACCCGAGATGAGCTGAGCATTCCACACGAAACCTTCCTCGTCCACGGTCGACCCGTCGGCCACGCCCGCGTCCTGGGCAAACGAGGCGAAGACGCGCTTGTTCGACAGGGTTCCGGCGGCGACGTCGTAATCGTAAGCCCACATCTCCCCCTGGAAGGTGTCGGCGAAATAGAAGGTCTTGTCGTCGGGGCTCCAGCACGGGCCGTTGGAGCAGATGATGCCCTCGGCGACGCGGGTCACACTCAAATCGGGGTCGAGACGCCAGAGCGCGCACAGCTTCAGCTCTTCCTTGTCGTCCATGCCGCCGGCGAAGAAACGTCCTCGGCGGTCGCACTTGCCGTCGTTGAGACGGGTGCGCGGCTGCTCGGCATCCACCCGCTGAATCAGCTCGAGCCGGCCGGAGTCGAGGTCGTACAGGTAGAAGCCGTCGTCGAGCGCGAGTACCAGGCCCCCGCCGCGGCGCAGCGCGAACGCCCCCACATCGCGGTCGAGAAACCAGTGCTCGGTCCGGCCGGCGCGCGGATCGAACCGCCAGAATGCCGGTTTCCCGACTCGCCGGCCGGTGCCGTCGACCCAGTAAAGCCGAGCTTCCTCGACATCCCACACCGGGCCTTCGCCGAGATGGTTGTCACATTCCAGCACGCACTCGATCCGGATCCCCACGATCGCCTCCCGCTAGCGCTGCGGCGAGGATACACCGGTCTGTGTTCGTCTTGCGGGCTTTGGCCGCCATCGTGCATTACGAGCGCTCGGTCGCTGGAAGCGCGGCGGCACGCGCGCGCCGCATGGCGAGGCGGGAACCGACGGCCGCTGTGCTACGCTATCGCGGTTTCCCGGGTTCCTCGGCGCGTCGGGCGCCCTGGCGGTTCAGGTTCCGATTTGGAGGTCCTTCCATGTCCGAAGCAGTGATCGTCTCCACCGCACGCACCCCACTTTGCAAGTCCTGGCGCGGCGGGCTGAACATGACCCACGGCGCCACGATGGGGGGCCACGTCGTCAACCACGCGATCGAGCGCGCCAGGCTGGAAGTCGGCGAGGTCGAGGACGTGATCATGGGCTGCGCCAATCCCGAGGGCGCCACCGGCTGGAACATCGCGCGCCAGATCGCGATCCGGGCCGGCCTGCCGGTGAGCGTGTCCGGGATGACGGTGAACCGGTTCTGCTCGTCGGGACTGCAGACCGTGGCCATTGCCGCGCAGCGCGTGCTGGCTGGCGAGGGAGAGATCTTCATCGCGGGCGGGGTCGAGTCCATCTCCTGCGTGCAGAACGAGATGAACAAGCATATGTACCAGGAACAGTGGCTGGTCGAGCACAAGCCGGCGATCTACTGGCCCATGCTGCAGACGGCCGAGAACGTCGCCAAGCGCTACAAAATCTCCCGTGAAGCGCAAGACCGCTACGGCGTGGACAGCCAGCTCAAGGCGGCCACAGCGCGTGCGCAGGGCAAGTTCAACGACGAGATCGTGCCGATCTCGACCACGATGAAGGTGGTGGACAAGAACACGGGCGACGAGACGCTGAAGGACGTGACCGTTTCGGCGGATGAGGGTATCCGCCCGGACACCACCTTCGAGGGCGTTTCGAATATCAAGCCGGCCATCGAGGGCGGCGTGATCGCCGCCGGCAACGCCAGTCAGTTCTCCGATGGCGCCTCGGCGCAGGTGGTGATGAGCGACAGAGTCGCCGCGGCGAAGGGGCTCAAGCCCATGGGCGTTTTCCGCGGTTTCGCGGTCGCCGGATGCGAGCCCGACGAGATGGGCATCGGTCCGGTTTTCGCGGTGCCGAAGCTCCTCAAGCGCACCGGCATGAGGATCGAAGACATCGGGCTCTGGGAGCTGAACGAGGCCTTCGCAGTGCAGGTGATCTACTGCCGCGACCGGCTCGGGATTCCCAACGAGCGGCTCAACGTCGACGGCGGGTCGATCGCGGTCGGCCATCCCTACGGCATGAGCGGCAGCCGCCTGCTCGGCCACGCGCTGATCGAGGGCAAGCGCCGCGGGGTGAAACACGTCGTGGTCACGATGTGCATCGGCGGTGGCATGGGTGCCGCCGGATTGTTCGAAGTCGTGTGAAGCAGCACGAGCGGTCCGCGCAGGGTGGGACGATGAGCGTGAAGAAATTGTTCGATCTCAGTGGCCGAGTGGCGCTGGTCACCGGCGGTTCGCGCGGGCTGGGGTTGCAGATCAGCGAGGCGCTCGGAGAGATGGGCGCGAAAGTTGTCATCACTGCGCGCAAGCCGCCCGAGCTGGAGGAGGCGGCCGCACATCTGAAGGCGTTGCGCGTGGAGGTGATGACCATCGCCTCCGACCTGCAGGACTTGCACGCTGCGCAGGACCTTCCGGGTCAGGTCCTGTCCCGCTGGGGGCGCATCGACATCCTTGTCAACAATGCGGGCGCCACATGGGGTGCGCCGGCGGAGGAGCATCCGCTCGAGGCCTGGATCAAGGTCATCAACCTCAACGTCAACGCCGTGTTCGCCCTGACCCAGGCAGTCGGCACGCAGGCGATGATCCCCGCGCGCTACGGTCGTATCATCAACCTCGCCTCGGTAGCCGGCTTGTCGGGAACCCATGCCGGATTCATGCGCACCCTCGCCTACAATACGAGCAAGGGCGGTGTGGTCAATTTCACCCGCTCTCTCGCCGCCGAATGGGCGCAATACGGCATCACGGTGAACGCCATCGCGCCGGGTGTCTTCCCGACCAAGATGGCGAAGGTCATGGCCGAGCGCAACCGCGACCTCATCATGGAGCTGACCCCGCTGAAGCGCTTCGGCGGGGACGAGGACCTCAAGGGGGCGGCCGTGCTGCTTGCTTCCGACGCCTCGTCGTTCATGACCGGCCAGACCATCGCGGTGGACGGCGGGATGAGCGCGATCTAGCGGGCGCTCTCTGCAGAAGGCCTCGTCGACATGAGCGAGACCGGTTTCGACATCAACATGCCGTTCGTCGAACACCTGGGCATGCGGTTGCTCGAGAAGGCAAGCGGCCGCGCCCGTGTGCGCCTCGACCCACGGCCGGAACACCTGAACAGCTGGAAGGGCGTGCACGGCGGGGTGCTGCTGTCGCTTCTCGACGTAGCGCTGAGCAGCGCGGCACGCGCGCTCGACCCCGCGTGCACCGGGGCGGCGACGGTGGAGATCAAGGTCAACTTTCTGGCCGCCGCCCGGGGTCCGCTGCTCGCCGAAGGCCGCGCCACCCGCACCGGCCGTACGCTCATCTTCTCGGAAGGCGAGCTGCGTGATCTCGAAGGCGGCGTGCTGGCCAAGGCCAACGGGACCTTCAAGCTGGTGTACCCCAGAAGCGAGGAGTGATCCCCCCCATGCCACTCGATCCCCAGGCCGCACTTGTCATCCGTCTGGTAAAGGAGTCCGGTGCGCCCGAGCTCTGGCAGCTCACACCCGACCAGGCGCGCGCCCAATATCTAGTGCGGGTGCAGAGGCTGGAAGTCAAGGAGTCCATCCACCGCACCCAAGACCGGCGCATCCCGGGTGCGGGCCGCGACATTCCGCTGCGCATCTACTGGCCGCGTGAAGCGAAACCGGGAGAGCTGTTCCCGGTGTTGCTGTGGTTTCACGGCGGCGGCTTCGTCATCGGCAATCTCGATACGCACGACTCCGTCTGCCGCATGCTTTCCGGCCAGGCCGACTGCATGGTGGTCGCGGTCGACTACCGCCTGGCTCCGGAGTTCAGGTTTCCGGCGGCAGTCGAGGACTGCCACGCCGCACTACGCTGGCTCGCGCTGCATGCATCCGAGATCGGCGCGGATGCCAAGCGCATCGCCGTGGGCGGGGACAGCGCGGGCGGCAACCTCGCCGCGGTGATGGCGATCCTGGCACGCAACGACGGCTTCCCGGGGCTCGCGCTCCAGCTCCTGATCTACCCCTGTACCGCGCCGGAGCCGGAAACGCCCTCTCATCGCCAGTTCGCGGATGGCTACGTGCTCACACGGGACGGCATTGTATGGTTCTACAAGCAGTACCTCTCGAGCGCGAAGGACCGCAACGACTTCCGCTTTGCGCCGCTGGTGGCGGACGATCTTTCCAGACTGCCCCCCGCACTGGTGCTGGTGGCCGGCTACGACCCGCTGCGCGACGAGGGCGTGGACTACGCGAAACGGCTGATCGATGCAGGCAACCGCGTGAACTTGAGCAACTACGAGGGGATGATCCACGGTTTCTACCTCATGGGCGGAGCGGTCGATGCCGCGAAGCGTGCCGTGGCGCAGTCTGCGCAGGCACTCAGAGAGGCGTTTGCAGGTGAAGAGGTCAAGAAGTGAACAGGTGAAGAGGTGAAAAGGTGAAGAGGTGAAGAGGTGAAGCGGCGAAAGCGTCGGGAGTGTGATGGTGGAGCGGTATTCCCGTCGCTCGGACCGGGAGGCAGAGCGAAGGTCACGGGGGTCACCTATTCACCTTTTCACTTCTTCACCTCTTCACTTCTTCATCGGAGCACGCGAACCCGGTTCGCCCCTTGACCCAAACCCAGGAGGAAATGATGTCGACCCTACAAGGCAAGGTTGCATGGATCACCGGCGCAGGAAGCGGGATCGGGCTGGCGGGCGCGCAGGCGCTCGCGGGTGACGGCGCGACTGTGGTCATGTCGGGGCGGCGGGCCGATGTGCTCGAGCGCGAGTGTGCCGGGGTCCGCAGTAGCGGCGGCGCGGCCGAAGTGCAGCCGCTCGACGTGAGCGATCCGACCGCAGTGAAACGAGTTGCGGAAGCGATCCTGGCGCGCCACGGGAGAGTCGACATCCTCGTCAACAGCGCCGGGCTCAACAACCCGCAGCGCTATTGGCGCGACCAGACGGTCGAGAGCTGGGACCAGGTGATCCGGATCAATCTCGACGGCACGTTCTATTGCACCCAGGCGGTGATCGGGGCGATGCGCGCCCGCAAGGACGGGATCGTGATCAACATTTCCTCCTGGGCCGGCAAGTACACCTCGGCGCTGGTAGGCGCGGCTTATAACGGCAGCAAGCACGCGGTGGTCTCGCTCACCGAGACGCTCAACATGGAGGAGTGCGTCAACGGCATCCGCGCCTGTGCGATCTGCCCGGCCGAAGTGGCCACACCGATCATGGACCGCCGCCCCGTTCCTCCATCCGCAGAGGAGCGCGCCAGGATGTTGCGGCCGGAGGACCTGGGCCAGACGATCCTCTGGGTCGCGCAGCAGCCTCCGCATGTGTGCATCAACGAGATCACGATCAGCCCCACCTGGAACCGGATCTATGTGGGTGGCGCCGATATGACGCGGCGCTAGTCTCCCCGGCGCGGCTGACCACAGTTCCAGCAGCACGTCTCGCAAGTGGCCCCGACGGGGCTAATGCTGGCGAGCGAGTTGTCGCGTCCGCCTGCCTGATTCACATTGCCGCCGCATTTCGACGCCGGACTGTCTGAGCTGTTTGCGGCGAGCGCCACCCCTGTCCCAACTAACCCCCGGGTGGAGACACGGGCTTGACCCCTAAGGCGGACGTCCGGCGCCCCGCCGGGTCCCATTATCGGTTTCATTCAAGACTGCCGGGCTGGCCGCCGATAAATTAGATTCGGGGCTACCCCGATCTAGTGACGGTTCGCAACCGGGCTTTCAGGCACCACCGGGTTGCGCCAAGCATCGACAAACTGCGTGCGGAACTTGTCGGGTTGGCGAACCGCCGAGTACATGCCGCCAAACGTCAATACACGATCGTTCCGGGCCAGCCGGCGCAGGCGCGGCCGCCGTGCCGGCCGAGGCCGGGCTTGGCTCGGCTTTGCACGGGCTCACCACCCCGGCGATGCAGGCTTCCCGGAGGCGGAGACCACGGTCATGCCATCGCCATCACGGTGCTCGAGAGCTCTCGGCTTTACCCTGATCGAACTGGTCGTCGTACTGCTGATGGTCGCGATCCTCGCGGTCGTCGCGATCCCTAAGCTCACAAACCTGGATGCGCTGCGGCAGCGAGCAGAGTACGACAAGGTCTTCTCGGCCATCGAGTATGCGCGCAAGGCCGCGATCGCCAAGCGGCGGTATGCCTGCGTCTCCCTGTCGGCATCGCAGGTGTCGCTGACTATCGATGCCAATCCTCCGGAAGCGACCGCGACGCCCTTCGGCGGGACCTGTCCGTTTACGACCGCGCTTCCCCTCCCATCGCCGGATTCCAACTGCGCCGGATCCAACCAGACGTGCGTGAAGACCAGCACGATCACATCGACGTCGAACATGTTCCAGTTCGATGCCCGCGGTCGCGCGTCGGCCACCGTGGTCGTCACCGTGTCGGGCTACCCCTCGTTCACGGTGGAAGCGGAGACCGGGTATGTCCACTGAACGGTGCTTACGCTCCGCGCAGCGTGGTCTCAGCCTCATCGAGCTGCTTGTATTCATCGTGGTCGTGGGCGTCTGCCTGGCGGGGGTACTGGCCGCGATCAACCTGGGCACGCAACACAGCGCCGACCCGATGGTGCGCAAGCAGGCGTTAGCGGCCGCAGAGTCGCTCCTGGAAGAGATCGAGCTACAGCCCTTCACTTTCTGCGACCCGCGCGATCCTTCCGCCACTACCGCCGCCAGCTCGGCAGTGGGCCCGACCGGATGCAGCGCAGCGGGCTATTCGATGGACACGCCGGCGAATTGGGGTGTGGGCAAGTCACGCTACGCATCGCCGTTCTTCGACAACGTGGCCGACTACAACAACTTCTCCATGGCCGGGACGCTAAACGATCTGTTCCAGCAGGCCAGTTCCCGGCTCGCCGGGTACAGCGCGAGCGTGAGCGTGAGCCAAGTGGGTAGTGGATTCGGTGCGGGAGTCCCAACCGGCGATGTGCTCCGGATCGACGTCACCGTGACCGGCGGCGGCGAGACCGTCAAG
>Ga0335084_10005767_pt1 | contig 12269 bp, 14 predicted proteins | sample Lox_Sample_44_FD_206721 | JGI IMG/M metagenome (GOLD analysis project Ga0335084, IMG submission 206721) | Soil microbial communities from Loxahatchee National Wildlife Refuge, Florida, United States - Lox_Sample_4.4 | ecosystem: Environmental > Terrestrial > Soil > Wetlands | place: USA...
CGCGCAGAAGATGCTGACGGTCGAGGTCTCGCCCTCCCCGGCCGAGTTCACCGCCCAGGTACGCAAGGAAACGCAGGACTGGGCCGCCTTCGTGAAGGAAGCGAAAATCCGCATCGAGTAGGCCCGCGCCCCGCGGGCGCTCGCTAGCGCATCTTGTTCCTGGCCTGCTCGGCGCGGGCGGCGCCGATCGCGCTTTTCACGTGCTTGCGCTCCTCCGGCGGCGGCAGCACCGCCTTCAGGCCGAGGCCGTCCATCCACAGCTCGCGCGTCCAGCCGCGCGAGTGGTAGAAGTGCTCGTCCTCCTGGTCCTCGACCTCGTTGTAGGCTTCCTTGAGGGCTTTCGCCTCCGCGCCTGAGAGCTTCTTCGCCGCCTCGCCGATCAGCTCCCAGTCGAGGTGGTCCTTCAGCTCGGCGATGGTCACGCACTCGCAGGCCACGATCTCGGCCTTCGCCGGGTCGCCGGCGCCGGCGGCCGCTTCCATCGCAGCGACCAGCGCCTGGCCGAGGTCGCGCACGATCTTGCGTCCCGGCGACTGCTCCTCGGTGTCGAGCTGCATCTGCGCGAAGACGTCCTGCAGCACTTCGACGTGGCGCTCGGTCTGCTGGTGGTATTTCTCGAACTCCTCCTTCAGGTCCTCGTTCTGCACGCACTTGAGCGCCGCTTCGTAGACCTTGATTCCGCCGCGCTCGTGCTCGAGTGACTGCAGCAAGAGTTCCTTCAAGACCTTCTGTTCCATTTGAGCATCCTCCGGGTTGGTTCGCCAGCAGGGAGCAAAGTTCGTTCCCGGGGCGAGCGCAAGCGCAAGCACGGCTAGCTTTAAGGGTGCTGAAAGGTCGCCGCGCTAAGCTGCCGGCGTGGAGGACATCGAAAGAAAGGTGCGCACGTGCGCCGTGCGCCGCGCCGCGGAAATCCTCGGCGGCAGCCGCGCCTTGCGCACTTACCTGAACGCGTCGGCGCTGGTGGTCGGCCTGTGGATTTCCGGCAGCGCCATCCCGCCGACCGATGTCTTCCTGAAGGTGGTCGACCTGATCGTCGAGAAGGATCTAGACAGCCTGCGCCGGCACTAGGCCCTGGTGCCGTGCAGCCCGTGCGAGGCGTCCTTGCACGTGAAGAACACGCAGTCGGACTTGCTCTCGTTGCGCGCCTTGTGGATCTTGCCTGCCGGCACATAGAACACGTCGCCAGCCTTGCCCTTGCGCCAGCGGCCGTCGAATTCCATCTCGAGCTCGCCCTCGAGGATGAAGATCCACTGCTCGTTCGGATGCGAGTGCGCGTCGGAGGGCTTGCCCGCCGGGTAGCGCATCAAGGCGACGATCATGCGATCGCCTTCGATGCAGCCGCCGAATACGGGCGAATAGGCCGGGCCGCCCATTATTTGGTTTTGTTTTTCAAAACTGAATAAGTACTCTCCCGGCCTTGCGCGGGTCGCGCCCGGCGTACGCGCCTCAGAATTCGTAGGCATCGTGCGCTTCCGTCTGCCCGTGCGCGCCGCTCAGCGCGGATTGCGTATCGCCGCTCACCATGTGCAGGCGGTTGCCGAGCACCGCGCTCGCCAGGCCGTGGCGCGAGGTCGGCATCGAGGGCAGCGTGGTCCAGGTGTTCGTCGCCGGGTCGTAGGACTCGAAGGCGCGGAAGGTGGCCATCATGTTGGCGTCCTGGTACTCGCCGCCGGTGATGTAGATCCGGTTGTTGTAGACGCCCGCCGCCATCGCGCTGCGCGCGGTCGGCATGCGCGCCTTCGGCGCGCCCCAGCTGTCGCTGGCCGGGTCGTACTCCTCGACGACGGACGAGTTGCTGCTGCCGGCGGTGACGAAGGCGCCGCCCACGCGGCCGCCGATCACGTAGATCTTGCCGTTCACCGCGCCGCCGACGGCGTGGTTGCGCGGCGTGGGCATCGGCGCGCGGGCGCGCCAGCTGTTGCTCGCCGGGTCGTACTCCTCCACCGCGGCGACCGAGGCGTGCGGCCGCGCCGGATGCACGACCGTCGCGCCGGGCAGCGTCGTCGCGCCGCCGATGACGTAGATCTTGTCGCCGACGGTGACCGCGATCGGCGAGCCGCGCTTGCTGGGCATCGGCGCCAGCGCTTTCCAGCTGTCGTTCGCCGGATCGTATTGCCACGCGTTGTTGAGCGGCACCCACGCCGGCGGGCCGGATTCGGGCAGCGTGAAGCCGCCGAAGGCATAGATCTTCCCCTTGTATTCGGCGAAGGCGACGTGGTGCGAGGGCAACGCCATCGGCTTCTTCTTGGTCCACTTGTCGCCGGCCGGGTCGTACTCGTACACCAGCGCCTTGGGCTTCCAGCCCGGCGCGAGGCCGCAGAACACGTACATTTTGCCGTTCGCCGCCGCGCCGAGCAGCTCCTCGGAGGGCTCGGGAAACGGCGCCAGCTTGATCCATTTCCCTTGGGGAAAGGCCGACGTCGAGAACACGAACAGCAGAAGAAGCAGGTAGCGCATGGCGTTACTCCTTCAGAGCCTGGTTGACCTTCGGCATGACCTTCTCGGCCATCAGCTGCATCGAGCGCCTGGCGAGCGCCGGATCGACCCAGTCGTGGCACGGGTAATACAGCGTGCCGAACGGACCGACCTTCTCGCGGAAGGCGAGGATCTGCTCGACCACGCTGTCGACGGTGCCGGCGATGACGAGCTTGGGCGTCATCGTGTCGGCGTTGATGGACGCGTCGGGCTCGTTCTGGTCGAGCTTGAACAGGTTGCCGCGGCCGCCGGCGCCGACCAGCTTGCGGATCAGCTGCTTGAAGTAGAAGTGGTACGGTCCTTTGGGACCGTGGCCATACTCCTTCGCCGTCTTCTCGTCGTCAGCGACGAAGATGGACTTGGCTACACGCCAATCCTTTCCATCGGGGTTTTTATCGATGGAAAGACAACCTTCCTGGTACTTCGGCCAGTGAGAGGCCACCCACTCGGGCAGCAGGAAGTTGGCCGAGATCGGCGTCCAGCCGCGCTTCGCCGCCTCGGTCACGCCCTTCGAATGCGGCGCCACCGCGGTGACCACGATCGGCGGGTGCGGCTTCTGGTAAGGCTTGATGATGGTGCCCTGGCCGATCTCCGGAATTTTCGTGTTTTCCGTGGAAATACTGAAGAACTGCCCGGTGAGGTTGTAGGGCGCCTCGCCCTTCCAGATGTCGAGCACCATGTTGATCGACTCGAGGAAGATGGCGTTGCGGTCCTTCTTGTAGTTGCCGAACACCTCGGCGTCGGACATCAGGCCGCCCGGGCTGATGCCGAAGATGAAGCGTCCCTGCAGCAGGTGGTCGAGCATGGCGACCTGCGCCGCGATCGCCGCCGGGTGCGAGTTCGGCATGTTCACCGTGCCGCTGCCGAGGACGATGCTCTTCGTCTCGTGCGCGAGCGAGGCGAGGAACATCAGGCAGGAGGTGACGTTCTCGGCGAGGTCGGTGACGTGCTCGCCGACCAGCGCCTCGGCGTAGCCCAGGCGATCGGCGAGGAGGATCGCTTCGCGGTCCTCCGTATACGTCTGCCACGGCTGGCGTCCCGGCGGGTGCAGCGGCATCATGAATGTTCCCAGCTTCATTTCTTTTCAGCCCTCCACGGCTTCCGCCCGGCCGGTCTTGGCCGAGGTAAAGATGGCTTCGAGCGCCGACACGTTGGCGATCATCTGCTCCTGCGGCACGGGATACGGCGTGAGGCCGTTCACCGAATCGGCGAACGCCTCGAGGTTGGCCAGCACCGCCTTCGCCGGCGGGTAGTCGACGGCTCGCGTCGGCTCGCCTCGCTTGCTTACCGTCAGAACCCAGCCTTGGGGGTCTTCCGGGTGCGCCCGGTCGCGCACCTCGGCCCAGCCCTTGCTGCCGTAGACCGCGAAGCGGCCGTCGAACGGCGTGGCGAGGATCGCGCTGATCAGCGCGTTGGCGCCCGACTTGTGCCGCACCATCACGCCCAGCGTATCGCCGTTCACGAGCTGGCTGCCGAGCTGGCTGCAGCTCGCCCAGACGAGCTGCGCCGGCCCGAGCAGGCCGATCGACAGATCGAGCAGGTGGATGCCGGTCGCGGTCATCGGCCCGGCCGGCGCCTCGGCGCCCGAAAGGCGCCAGTTGTCCGCCGGCAGCGAGAGGAACTTGTCCTGGCTGAAGTTGGCCTCGATCTGCAGCAGGCTGCCGAGCTCGCCGGCCTGCGCCATCCGGAAGATCTCCAGTATCGGCGGCTCGAAGCGCTTCTCGTGGCCGACGGCGAGCTTGACGCCGTTGCGGTTGCATTCGCGCACTGCGCGCAGCACCGCGGCGCGCGAGAGCGACAGCGGCTTCTCGCAGAACACGTGCTTCATCGCGCCGGCGGCGCGCACGATCTGCTCGGTATGCTGGGTATGCGGCGTGCAAAGGATCACCGCGTCGACCGCGCGCGTCTCGAGCGCCTCTTCGAAGCGGGTAGTCACGTGAAGGCCGGGACTCATTTTCGATACGTCGACCGGCTGCACGTCGATTCCCATCTCCAGCCGGAACTTCTTGTGTCCCTGCAGCAGCGAGACGATGGTGCGGCCCCACCAGCCGAGGCCGACGACGGCGACGCCGAGCGGCGGCGCCTCAATCGGCCGTAGCATTCGACTCCTTGGCGATGCGCGCCCAGCGCCTGGTCTCTGCGGCGACGTACTCGCCGAATGCCGCCGGGCTGGGGCTGGTGATCGCGAACGCGCCGCCGGTCGCGAGGCGCGACACCACATCGGGCATCGCCATCGTTTTCACCGCCGCATCGTAGAGCTTGTCGACCGCTTCCTTCGGCGTTCCGGTCGGCACGAACAGCCCTTGCCACGAGCTCGCCGCCAGGTCCGGGTAGCCCGCCTCCTTCACCGTCGGCGTATCGGGCAGCTGCTCGAGGCGCTTCTCTCCGGTGACCGCGAGCGCCTTCAGGCGGCCGGCCTTGATTCCGGGCAGCGACGAGGCCGCGGTGGCCGACATCAGGTTGGTCTCGCCGCCCATCAGGCCGGCGACCGCGGGACCCGCTCCGCCCTTGTAGGGGACATGGACCATGTCGAGACCGCCGATCTTGCGCAGGATCTCGACCTCGAGGCGATCGACGCTGCCGCTGCCGGGCGAGCCGTAGTTCAGCTTGCCGGGATTCGCCCTGGCGTAGGCGATCAGCTCTTTCACGCTCGATACCGGCAGCGACGGGTGGGCGATGATGATGCTCGGCACGTCCACCACCTGCGTGATGGCGATCAGGTCGCGCGTCGGCACAGACGACTGCGCCGGCAGCACCGCCGGATTGATCGCGATCGAGCCGATGTTGCCGAGGAACACCGTGTAGCCGTCGGGCGCCGACTTGGCGACGTAGTCCATGCCGATCGAGCCGGCGGCGCCGGGCTTGTTCTCGACGATGATCGGTTGGCCGAGCAGCTCCTGCAGCTTCGGCTGCATGATGCGGCCGACGAAGTCCGACGCGCCGCCCGGCGCGAACGGGATGATGATGCGGACGGGTTTGCTCGGGTAGTTTTGAGAAAAAACTATCAGCGGAAAAAACAAAGCGATGAAAAACCAGACCCTCTTCATGCATCCTCCGATTCGATGGGCAGTGACACTGCCTTCTTGCGTTTCGCCGAGAGATCGAAAGCTTTCGTGAGCATCAGCCGGTTGTGCGCCTCCGCCGCCGTCGCGTGCTGGGTGGTCAGGCCCATCGAGACGCGGTTCAGCCATTGCTCGGTCTCGTCGCGCATCGGGCCGCGCAGCTCGCCGAGCGCCATGTCGCCCGGTGGATAGCTGCCAAGGAAGTCCACCCGGCGCGCAGAATCCGGCGCGTAGCCTTCCGACTGCTGTTTTTCGGTGGCCAGAACGATATCCCGATGGGTGTCGTCGATCGTGAGGACACCTTCGGTGCCGGTGATTCCCACGTCGAGACTGTAGACCGCGCCCGGCCAGACGGTCGGCAGCGCCCACGAGATCGCCGAGTGGTACAGGCTTCCATCGGCGAAGGTGATCACGCCGGCGGTCGCGTCGATGCCTTTGCAGATAGGTCCCAGCGCCTTGTCGATCGATCGCGCGTACAACTCGACCGGCTGCTTCGCCTCCATCATCCACATCACAATGTCGAGTGCGTGCGTGCCCGATATCACCATCGGCGAAATTTTCGACGGGTCGCCGGTGCGCTTGTAGTTATCGAGCGCCACCAGCCGGTTCATGAACGCCCGCGAGGTCACCAGCGTCACGTCGCCGAGCGCGCCGGTACGCACTTTTTCCTTGGCCGCCAGCCACCGGCGCCTGAATCGCTGCGTATACCCTACGACGGCATCGATCTTCGCTTTCTGAATTGCAGTCAGGACTCGTTGGGACTCCTTGAGCTCCGTCGCCAGCGGCTTCTCGATCAGCAGCGAGATTCCGCGCTCGCAGGCCGCCAGGATCGGCTCGACGTGCAAGTGCTCATCGGTGGAGATGATGGCCGCGGTGATCTCCGGCCGTTTCAGCAGCTCGCGGAAGTCGGTCGTGGCGAAGTCGGCGCGGGTCTTGCTCTGGACCAGCTCCAGGCGGTCCTCCTTCAGGTCGGCCAACCCGATGAAGTCGACCATCGGGTGGCGCGCCGCCACCTCGCCGCGGAACAGGCCGACGCGACCGGCGCCGACGATGGCGAGGCCGATGCGCTTAGGCTGCTTTCTCAAGCGACTTGCTCTTCAGCGGCAGATCGACCGGCTGGTTCTTCTCCGCCGACAGGTCGGCGGCGATGTAGACCTCCATCACCATGCGCGCGTGCTCGGGGGTGACGAGGACCGGCCTGTCGAGCGCGACCGCCTCGAGGAAGTGCACCGTCTCGGGCGCCATCGCGCCGGCGTAAGTGTGGTCGACCGCTTCGCCCGGCATGGTCGACATCGGCAGCTGCATGCCGCTCTTCATGGTGTTGACGACCACGTCGCGGTGCGAGTCGTCGACCATCACGGCGCCTTCGGTGCCGATCATCTCGATCCAGGTGGTGGAGAAGTTCGGGTAGCCCGGCGGCAGGCTCCAGCCGCCGCCGACGACGAAGCTCATGCCGCTGTCCATGGTCACCGTGATCCACTGCTGGTCCGGCACGTGCTGCGCGCCGGCTTCGCGCATTGCGCCGTAGTTGACCTGCGAGTACACGCGGACCGGCTTGGCCGGCTCGAGGCACCAGAGAATGAAGTCGAGGTCGTGCGTCGACTCCATCGCCGCCGGCGAGAGCTTGATGCGGCCGCTGATCTTCTTGCCCAGGCCGCGCGTGATGTGGCGGCTGACCAGCGCCGAGACCGGCTTGCCGATCGTGCCGTCGCGGATGCAGCGGCGCACGTACGCGTACTTCGCGTTGAAGCGCTGCGAGTAGCCGATGGTGAACTTGAGGCTCTTTTTCTTCGCCAGAGCGATTAGTTCATCGGCTTCGGCAAGCGTGACCGCGATGGGCTTCTCGAGGAACACATGCTTTCCGGCCTCGAGAAACTCCTTGGCCATCGGGAAGTGCAGGTTCTCCGGCGTGGCCGAGATGTACACCGCCTCGAGTCCCTTGCGGTCGAGCAGCTTGCGGTAGTCGGTGGTCGCGGTGGTCGGCCGCACCTTCGCCTCCATCTCTTCGAGCCGCTCCTCGCGGATCTCGGCGAGGTGAAGGTCTTTCACCAGCGGGTGGACGGCGAGCGTCTCCGCGCGGATGCCGCCGCACCAGCCGACGCCGACGACGGCGACTTCCACCGGGCTGCTCCGACTCACGCGCTCTCCCCCAGGATGAACTTGTTCACAGTTTAGCCTTCTGCACGAATTCCGGCCGCAGCGCCTTGCTCCAGTCCGGCATCTCCTTGATCTTCTTCTCGCGCAGCAGGATTTCGGCCTGTTTCTGCATGTAGCCGGCCACGCCGGACGGGAAGGAAGGGTCGACCTCGATGGTGGAGACCGCCTTGGAGAAGGTCTCGGGCGACATCTTGTAGCCCTTGGAGGCATAGAAGGCGTAGATGGCGTCGGACACCTTCTTGCGGCTGCTGCGGAAGTCCTCCGCCACCGCGAGCCAGGCCTTGAGGTAGGCGACGGCCGTGTCGGGCTGGCGCTCGAGGAACTCCGGCGTCGCCGCCATGAACACCGGCATGCGGTCCACGTCCCAGTAGTTCATGACGGTGGTCGCGATGCCGTCGGCCTCGGCGATCGAGTTGTACGGCTCGACATTGATCATGGCGTCCACCGTCTTCGCCGCCATCGCCGCGACCATGTCGTTGACGTTCATGCGGACTTCCTGCCAGTCCTCCTTCTTCAGGCCGGCATTGGGCGCGATGGTGTCGGTGAACACCGAGCCGATCGAGGAGCCGGTCTGGTTCGCGACCTTCAGACCGCGCAGCTGCTCGACGCGGCGGATGCCGAGCTCCTTGCGCGCCATGACGCGCGTCGTCTTGCCCACCTCCTCGATCTGGGCGATCGCCACCAGGCCGCCGCGGGCGTGGCCGATGATGAACGAGGGCCCGGCGTAGGTGCCGAGGTCGACCTGCCGGCCGACCATCTGCTGCATGGTGAGGTTGCCCGAGGGTACCGCGAACTCCTCGTATTTCACCCCCTGCTTCTCCAGCGCGCCCGAGCGCAGCAGGTAATAGGTCGGCATCCCCCACATGTTGGTCTGGTAGCCCTGCCGCACCGTCATGCCCTGTGCCAGCGCGCGCGGCAGCACGCCCCCGGACAGCGCGGCCGCCGCCGCACCCATGAAATGTCGTCGGTTCACGGCGCCTCCTCTCTCTTGAGATGACCGAGCAGCTCCTTCTGAGCCTGCAGAAATTCTACGCCAAGCGGGTCGCGCGGCCGCGGCAGCCGCACCGGCACGATGGCTTTGATCGCGCCCGGGTGCGGCGTCATCACGATGACGCGGTCGGCGAGATAGACCGCCTCGGCGACGTTGTGCGTCACGTAGACCACCGTCTTGCGCGTCGCGCGCCAGATCTCGGCGAGCAGGCGCTGCATCTCGTCGCGCGTCAGCGCGTCGAGCGCCGCGAACGGCTCGTCCATCAGCAGCACCGCCGGGTTGTAGGCGAGCGCGCGCGCGATCGCCACCCGCTGCTGCATGCCGCCCGACAGGTGGTGCGGGTAGGCGCCGGCGAACTTCTCCAGCCCGACCAGGCGCAGGTGCTCGAGCGCGATGCGCTCGCGCTCCGCGCGCTCGACGCCCTTCATCTCGAGGCCGAAGGCGACGTTGCCGAGCGCGGTGCGCCAGGGAAAGAGCTGGGCGAAGTCCTGGAACACGATGCCGCGGTCGAGCCCCTGGCCGCTCACCGGCCGGCCCGAGACGAGGATCTCGCCGCTGGTCGGCGCGAGGAAGCCGGCGATCAGGTTGAGCAGCGTGGTCTTGCCGCAGCCGCTCGGTCCGACGATGCAGAGGAACTCCGACGGCGCGGTGGCGAAGCTCGCCGCCCGCAGCGCCTCCACCCGCCCCGCCGGAGTGTCGTAAGCGAGCGCGACCTCGCGCAGCTCGATGGCGCTCATGCCTGGCCGGGCCGCACCATGCCCCAGCGCAGCACCGTGGCGCGCTCGAGCGCGCCGAAGGCGAAGCGCTCGAACAGGTAGCCGAGGGCGCCGATCACGGCGAGCGAGGCGAGCATCACGTCGGCGTTGAGAAACTCCTTGGCGTCGAAGATCACCCAGCCCAGGCCGAAGTCCGAGGCGGCGAGCATCTCGGCGCCGACCGTCGCGATCCAGGCGCGCTGGAACGCGAGGCGCAGCCCGGTGATGATGAACGGCGCCGCGCCCGGCACCACCACCTTCCAGAAGAGCTGCGCGCCGCCCGCGCCCATCGCTGCCGCGGCGCGCAGCCATAGAGGGTTCACCGCGCGCGCGCCGCTCCAGGCGTTGACCAGCATCGGGAAGCTCGCCGCGTAGAACACGATCAGCACCGTCGCCGCGTTGCCCAGCCCGAACCACAGGATGAAAACCGGCGCCCAGGCGAGCGACGGGATCGGCATCAGCGCGTTGACGAGCGGCGAGACGAAGCGCTCGACCGCGCGCGAGCGCGCCATGGCGAAACCGAGCACGAGGCCGGCCGCGGCGGCGAGGGCGAGACCGGAGAAGACCCGCGCCAGCGTGCTGGCGGCGTGGCGTTCCATGCTGCCGTCGGCCAGCATCGTCCAGAGCGTATGCGCGATCGTCGGCAGCGTCGGCACCAGCGCGGCGGCGAACCAGCCGCTGCGCGCGACGAGCTCGTAGGCGAGCAAAGCGGCGGCGACGGCGGCGAAGTGCCTCATGCGGCCATCATTCCCCAGCGCACCACGGTGTAGCGCTCGATCCGGCCGAAGACGAGGTGCTCCAGCGCGAGGCCGATCGCGCCGATGGTGGCGATGCCGGCGAGCATCGCCGCCGTGTCGAGGAACTCGCGCGCGCCGAAGATCAGCCAGCCGAGGCCCCAGGGCACCGCGGCGAGCATCTCGACCGCCACCAGGATGCGCCAGGCCTGGGCGAGGCCGAGCCGCAGGCCGCCGAGGATGTAAGGCGCGGCGCCGGGCAGGACCACATGGCGGAAGAGGCGCCGCTCGTCCGCGCCCATGGTGCGCGCCGCGCGCAGCCAGATCTCCTTCACTGCCTTGACGCCGGTCCAGGTATTGAGGACCACCGGGAACAGCGCGACGAAGGCCACCAGCGCCACCGAGCCCGTGTCGCCCAGGCCGAACCAGAGAAGGAACAGCGGCGCATAGGCGAGCCCCGGCACCGGGGCGCCGATGCTCACCAGCGGCAGCAGCAGGTCCTCGACGCGCCGCGAGCGGCCCATCGCGATGCCGGCGAGCACGCCGACCAGCGCCGCGGCGGCGAAGCCCGCCGCGAGCCGGGCGAGCGTGAGCGCGGTGTGATGCGGCAGCACCCCGCTCGCGGTGAGCCGCGCGAAGGTGAGCGCGACCTCCTCGAGCGGCGGGAACAGGCGCGGCGGGAACGCGCCCGAGTGGGCGAGCGCCTCCCATAGCGCGCCGACGACGGCGAACGGGACCGCGGCGCGGAGCAATGCCCTAGTTCGCCGTGATGTGGGCGCGCTTGATGAGCGCCGCGTTGTCCTCCAGCTCCCTCGCGATCAGCGCCTCGAACTCCTTCACCGACATCGGCAGCGGCTCGCAGCCGAGCTTCCTGATGTGGTCGGTGACTTCGGGCGACTCGACCAGCGCCGTGATGTCGTCGTGCAGCTTGTCGACGACGGCGCGCGGCGTCTTCGCCGGCACCAGCGCGCCGACCCAGAAGTTGTAGTCCGAGTTCGGATAGCCCAGCTCGAGGGTGGTCGGCACGTTGGGCATCAGGCTGGAGCGCTTGGGCGAGCCGGTGGCGAGCGCCACCACCTTGCCGGCGTCGACCATCTTCTGCGCCTGGAACACCAGCGCGAAATAGCAGTCGGCGCGGCCGCTGATCACCTCGGTGAGCGCCTCGGAGACACCCTTGGTGTGCACGTTGACGACGTCGATGCCGGCCGAGTAGGCGAAGCGCTCGAAGTTCATGTGCGTGGCGCTGCCGACGCCGGCGTCGGAGCACACCAGCTTGCCGGGCTGCGCCTTCGCCGCCGCGACGAACTCCTGCACGGTCTTGTACTTGCCCGGCGAGGTGACCATGATGGTCGGAATCGTCGCCACCATCGCCACCGGCTGCAGATCCTGCGCCTTCAGCACGTCGGGATTGAGCAGCGTCGAGACGGTCAGCGCCGAGGCGTACATCATGATGGTGTGGCCGTCGGGCTCCGACTGGGCGACGTACTTGGCGCCGATCAGGCCGCCGGCGCCTAGCTTGTTCTCGACGATCACCGCCTGGCCCCACTTCGTCTGCAGCTTGTCGGCGAGGATCCGCGCCATGGTGTCCGAGGCGCTGCCCGGCGTGACGCCGGAGACGAAGCGCACGGTCTTGGTGGGGAAAGTCTGCGCGGCGGCGGCCGCCGACATCAGGGCGAATGCAATTGCGAACAGCTTTTTCATGGGCAACTCCTCCTAGATCTTCGGTAAACCGAGCTGGCCGGCAAGCCAGTCCGCGCTCCGGCTTCGGTAACGATACGGCCGGTTGTTGGCATTGTGGCCGCCGTCCTCGACCATCAGCAACTCCACCGGGCCGGCGGCGGCCTTGGCGAGCATTTCGGCATGCGAGGCCGGCACCAGGCGGTCCTGGCGGCCGGCGACGATGAAAAGAGGGCACGTTATGTTCTTTGCGGCTTCCCGCAAAGTGAGCTTCGCTGCGCTCGCCTTGGCAGCCTGCGGCGTTTTCGAATGGCTGCGCGCCTGGAAGGTTTCGCGGGTCAGGTCGGGCAGCGCGTCCCAGATCAGCGCCCAGTCGAACGGCCCCGACAGCGCGATGCAGGCCTTGAAGCGCTTCTCG
>Ga0335084_10005770_pt1 | contig 12266 bp, 16 predicted proteins | sample Lox_Sample_44_FD_206721 | JGI IMG/M metagenome (GOLD analysis project Ga0335084, IMG submission 206721) | Soil microbial communities from Loxahatchee National Wildlife Refuge, Florida, United States - Lox_Sample_4.4 | ecosystem: Environmental > Terrestrial > Soil > Wetlands | place: USA...
TAGGGTGATGTGGCCCATGATTTTGAACATATTCTCAGAGTAATCAAGAATGCACAAAAAATTGCAAAAAAAGAGAATGGAAATTCCAGGTTAATCATGGTGGCAGCCCTATTACATGATCTAGTATCTTATCCAAAATCAGATCCACGATCAAAGAATTCTTCAGTCGAGAGTGCAAGAAAAGCACGAGCGATACTCAAGAGATACAGCTTCAAAAATAAGGAGATTGAAATCATTGCAGACTCTATAAGAGATCATAGCTATTCCAGAGGAATGATTCCCCAGACACTTGAAGGGAAGATATTGCAAGATGCAGATAGACTTGATGCAATGGGTGCCATAGGTATTGCTAGAGTTTTTTCAGTTGGCGGTTCAGAAGGTAGACCATTTTATAATGAAAAGGACCCATTTTGTAAAAAACATATTCCAGATGATAAGATTTGGACTCTGGACCACTTTTACAAGAAATTGCTACATTTAGAAAAGACAATGAATACAAGAACGGCTAAAATCGAAGCAAGGAAGAGAATCAAAATAATGAAAGAGTTTCTCTACCAATTGAAAAAGGAGATTTAACTAACCATAATCAAGATATCTTTTGAATCTCTTTTCTATTTCTGGATTGTTTCCTGATAGAATTCTGCGTATTTCTTCATCGTGACGATTCTTAATGTGGGTGGTCATTTCACTAAAGGTTTCATTTTGAGGATATACTGCGACAAGAGGATCAATGATATGAAAGTATTCAACTACTTTTTCTCTAAATTCATCCTTGGTAGGACTCTTTCGTCCCTGCAGTCTAAACCAAATTGTTGCCCAGCTAGCTCCTACTACGTGTGGGAGCAGGTCGTACGCACGATCTATCTCGAAGCCGTCGCCTTCTCTCATTTCTCGCTGAGCGCTCTTGCAGCAATCTTTGAGAAATATGTTACTATCATATCTGCGCCTGCACGTTTTATGGCTGTGAGAATCTCTAATGTCACTTCTCTTTCATCAATCCATCCTTGCATAGCAGCTGCCTTTACCAAGGCATATTCACCAGAGACACTATATGCCGCAATTGGAACGTTAAATTTTTCTCTAGTCATGTAAATCAAGTCAAGATAAGCAAGTGCAGGCTTTATCATCACAATGTCAACACCTTCTGCTATATCGGTTTCAACTTCCCTCATGGCTTCTTTTGGATTTGTGTATGGCAGTTGGTACGTCTTTCTGTCTCCAAATTGAGGTGCAGAGTGAGCCATGTCCTTGAAAGGTGAATACAGAGAAGACCTGTGTTTTGCAGAGTGTGACATTATGGCCACATCATGAAATCCTGAATCGTCTAGACCCTGTCTTATTGCCTTTACCTGCCCATCCATCATTGCAGAAGGTGAGACCACGTCAGCCCCTGCCTGAGCTTGGCTTACTGCCACTTTGGCTAGGGTTTGAAGACTAGAGTCGTTATCAATCTTGTCACCTTTGACAAGACCGCAATGACCTGCGCTGGTATACTGACATAGACATACATCTGACATTATTGCAATCTCATTTCCAAGATTTTTTCTTATTTCGGATATAGCTTTTTGTACTATTCCATCTTGGGCAAAAGCCGATGTTCCCTTGTCATCTTTATTTGATGGTATTCCAAATACCATAATTCCTGGAATTTTTAATTCTGCAATAGAATTTACTTCATCTACTACATCTTTTAGTGGCAATCTTTCCATGCCAGGCATAGATTGTCCTTGAATCTTCGATTTTAAATCCTCTTGAACAAATATGGGACAAATAAGATCCCTTGGAGAAAGTCTTACCTCTTCGAGCAGCTCTCGAATCTTGCCTGTTTTGCGCAAGCGACGAAGTCTAAGGTTAGGAAATGACATTATTGAACAAAATACTCTTTTCTAGCAATATAATTTGTTAGTCTTTTGTCTTATAATCAAAAAGTCTGGTGACTGTTCTTACGATTTCAGAGTCTCCCTGTTCTGATGCCTTTCTGAGATTATTCATTGGAGTGGACATGATGTCTTCAACTATTGCATGTGTCAGCTGTTCAATTATTCTAATTTTTTGTTCATCTGTCTCTCCAAGCATTTGAAGAGCCTTCTTTAGTTCCTTTACTCTTGCCTGGTCAATCTCTTTAAAGACATTAGTTACTATTGGTTCAACCTCTATTCTTTTCATTGCTGCTTCTACTACAGGTAGCTCTTCATTAATTATTTTCTCTGCTGAGGATACCACGCCCATTCGTGTTCTCATGTTCTTGTCTACCATTTCTGCAATTTGGTCTAGATTCATCATCTTAATCATCTTAATGGTGGCAACCCTTTCATCTACGGTTCGTGGATTTGATAGATCCATTATGAGCATACCCTTCTTTTTGGATTCCATTGCTTCCTTCACTCGGTCATAAGTTACGAGAAAATATGGTGCTACCGTAGCTACAAACAGCACATCTATTGATTTAAAGTCAGAAATTGCTTCCTCAAATTGTATTGGTTTTCCACCTACGGTATCAGAAAATGCCTTCGAACGCTCATACGTTCTGCTTGTCACAAGAAAATCAATCTCGCGTTTTTTAAGAGATTTTGCAACAAGACTAGCTGCTTCGCCTGTACCAATTAACAAAATGTGCTTTGCTTTTAGGTCATCAATGTTTTCTTCCGCAAGTTTTACTGCCATAGAACCAATTGAGATACTTCCTCTTCCTATTCCCGTTGCGCGTCGGACTCGAGTTCCAACACGAATAGCTTTATCAAACAAAGTATTAAGACCCGTACCAGATGCTTTTATCTCTCTTGCAGTACCAATTGATTCTTTTACCTGCCCTAGTATCTGCTCTTCTCCCACTACAAGAGAGTCAAGACCTGATGTGAGCTTTAGTAAATGAGTATATGCTTCTGTACCTTGACTTATCTCAAGATTTTCTTTAAAGGCATTTTCTTCAAGCCCTGCAACAGATGCCCAAGTTTTTTTTATCTTTTCAACATTGGTATCAGAAGCACGTCCAAAGAGTTCAACTCTATTGCATGTTTGTAATATCACACATTCCTCTAATCCTGAATGTTTCAGAAAGGACTTGTAAGCTGTGTCAAGATCAGGAAAAGTAAATCTCTCAAGCATATGAATAGGAGATTTCTTAAAAGTAACTCTAGCGTTTATAATTTCACTTGCTATCTTAGACCACCTAGCATCTCGATTACTCTCTTTTGTGCTTTTTTTAGATTTCCATCTTCTATTAATTGTTTAATATGATTGTCATTCATGACTCCGTATAGGAATTTTTTTCGCTCAGGAAAAGTTGGGATCTTGGCTTTGGCAGCCTTGCGGGCAAAATCCTGTAATTTTATATGATAAATATCTTCTTTTTTGATTAATTTTTTAAATATTTTTTCTACTTGAAGTTTTATCTTTCTTGCCATGGCAGGACTTCTCCCGCCTGTTGATATGGCTATCTGAATAGTGTCTTCTATGTTTATCACTGAACCAAATGCAAAATCACTTACTTCAGGATCGTCTGCAGCATATGCATAACATCTCATTTTTTTTGCTTGGTCAACAATTTTGCGATTAATGTTACGATCGTCCGTTGCTGCAAGCACCATAAATGGTTTGTACTTTTTTAGAAATGTCGCATTTTTTAATTTTGTTTTTACAAAACGCAACTTCTTCTTTTTTACATAATTTTCAATTTGTCTGTTAGTTGAATCACTGATAACTAGAATTTTGCAATCCTGTGTCAATAGTGAATTTACTTTCTTAAGCCCCTCATTTCCAGCACCGACCACAATTACTAATTTTCCTTTTAGATTTAGATCAACTATCAACGATCCTCCGTGTCATGAAAATGATATTTATAGATTCATGGAAATCTAGGCAACACTTTTAATTGTAATATGGGTCGTGTTTAATGATGGAGAAACTGGATAAAGAGATATTAAATGAAATCCAGTGGACATTTCCTCTAGTTCCAAAACCATATGCTGTAATGGCAGAAAAGTTTGGACTATCAGAAGAAGATATGATGCAAAGACTTAGACAGCTAAAGGAAAAGGGAGTAATCAGGCAGCTAAGTGCAATTTTTGATACAAGAAGGCTCGGTTACAAGAGTGCGCTTGTTGCAATGTCAATTGAGCCCGATAAATTAGATTATGTTGCAAATATGATAAACAAACACCCAGGTGTTAGTCACAATTATGAGAGAAATCATGAATACAATTTGTGGTTTACTCTTGCAGTCCCTCCAGGATCTGACCTAAAGACAGAGATCGACAAGTTCTCAAAATTATCTGGGATCAAAAAAACAAGATTACTTCCCACCATAAAGCTCTTCAAGATAGGAGTAAAGCTTGAGATGGTTGAGGAAAAAAAGGCCGAAGTCAAACCTAGTGAAGAAAAGAAAAAAATTTTAGATGTCAAATTTATTGCAACTGAAGAAGATAAGAATTTCATACGAGAATTGCAAAAAGACCTAGAAATAACTGAAAGACCATTTTTGTGTTCTGCGCAGAAACTTGGAATAACTGAAGAAGAACTGCTTGAAAAAGCAAAGTACTATGAAGAGATTGGAATAATGCGAAGATTTGCAGCCATCCTAAGGCATAGGGAAGCAGGTTTTATTGCAAATGGAATGATAGTCTGGAAGGTTCCAGATGAGAGAATCGAAGAAGTGGGTGCAAAGTTGGGTGCATTTCCGCAAGTAAGCCACTGTTATCAAAGACCTGTATATCCAGACTGGCCATACAGTGTATTTTCCATGGTACACTGCAAGTCAATTAGTGACGCAGAGGAAATGGCAAAGCAAATTCAAACGCAGATAGGTGTGCAGGACTACAAGATTTTATTTAGTTCAAGAGAATTCAAAAAGACAAGAGTAGAATATTTTGTTGAAAACGAATTCAAAATAGAAGAGCCCATAACTGTTTAATCAAGTTACAAAATGAAGTTCTAGGATATCTCGATTTGCGTATCAGTAAATGATTTTAATGATACCCTAATCGTACTCACCTTGCTTTGATACATGAAGAATTTTTTACCAGCCTTGTTTGTCGCGCCCGATATTTTTACAAATCCTGCTTTATGTAATCTACGAACCCATCGATATACCTGAGTCAGAGGGATTCCAGATATTGTGCTGATTTCCCACACAGATTTTGGTGCATCAATGGTGCATGAAAGAACTAACATGGCTTGGTCATTTGAAATAATTTTAAGAATTACTGCTTTGGCGCTATTTTGGTCAAGATTTCTACCCTGAAGTAGTACCTGCACAGTTACTCTTACATATCCAAAAATATAACAACGATGGTTATAATGCACTCAACTGCAATTGTTTGCAAACACTATTCGGAAAATCTGAAGGATATCATGCCTGCGTCATAGTCAAAGTCAACCTTCTTTTCTAGAATATCTTTGAATATTAATTCAAGAACTATTTTATGGTATAACGACCAATTTTCCCCCAAGTCATGCTTGACAATAAAGGTATGATTGCTCTCCTTAATGTTGTGGTTTAGTTCTATAGAGGATGCCCTCATTCTTGCCTCAAACCATGATATGAAAGACGATAGACTGATGTCACCTTTCATAAATAGTGCAATATCTCGAACGACGTTCTTGCCGATACGGTTTGCCATGTCTACTATCTCGTCTTTGCTCATCTTTCCAAAGAGTTCAACAATAATTGGCTTTGCAATTGGAACCATTCCGACTCTAGACTCGTACATGCCCCACTCTACGTATCTTTTGAATATCTGATTTACAAATGTGTTCAAGCTAGTCTCACGATGCTCTGACTCTGAACGAAGTTTGTTGAGAACATCCTCATCTATTCTAAATGTCATAGTTGAAGTTTTTTTATTGCTGACAACCATTTAAGATGGGTTTGTAATGCAGCTTATTTTATTCTGTCGAACTTTAGTATGACTAGGCAGTCTGGGCAGATGCTTTTAGTTCATACGCAGGCCATTGGTTGAAAAGTGAAATTATCAAATTCTTGTCTTCATCAGATAGGTATTTGCCATCAGACATCTGAGAGAACATCTGGATTTCTTCTTCACTTATTACGGTTGGAAGTACAGACGAGATTGGTTTTTGAGACAAGATAAACTTGATTGCAAGTTCTGTAATATTTAGGCCATTTCTTTTTGCAATTGGCATTAACTGGTCTACCTTTTTTAGAGATTCTTTTACCCAATCTCCTGATCTTACTGAACGATGGTCTTTTTCACTAATTTTTGTATCAGCATTTACCTTTCCAGTCAATATTCCAGAAGCATCTGGCACTCTAACCAGTATTCCTACATTACGTTTTTCCGCTTCTTCAATGAGTATGTTTCCTGGATTTTGTTCAAGTATATTGTAGACAGTTTGTACTGCACTAGCATTTGTTATTTTCATTGACTCTAATCCCTCGTTTGTCCATCCTATTGCGGGACCCAAAGCAATTTGATAACTCCGGATAATCCCTTCCTTAATTTTTTTATCTAGAAATTCAAAGATTTTCTTATCTCGTATGGTGTGGATTTTTGGATTGTGAAGACCGTAAACATCAAGATGATTTGTTTGTAGTCGTTCAAGGCTCTTTTTTAGTGCAAAATCGGTAAATTCTGGTGTAAATTTCTGAGGAAGTTCTTTGTGACCTATCTGCTCATTTGAATATATATCATAACCATACTTTGTAGATATGATAACATCATCCCGCATATCGGCAAATACTTCACCTATTAGCTTCTCGCTTTTTCCTCTACCATAAATGTCCCCTGTCTCAAAATAGTTTATTCCCAAATCATATGCTTTTTTTAACATTTTCCTTGCCTCATCATCTTCTATCTTCTTGCCCCACCAGTCAAGACCTAGTGTCCATGCACCAAAACCAATTTCTGATATCTTGATCCCACTCTTTCCTAGATTTCTATACTTCAATTTACTGCACTCCTAAATTCCGATAACTTTTGTTCAAGCTCGGCATCACTCAAAACAGTTTTTCCAGCTTCCGAATTGACATTTAATTCTATCCAAGATTTGCAACCTTGATACTCAGCAAGTACTGGTATCTCTATCGGTGCAATTCGAAATACTTTGACAAAAATTGCTTTCATTGGCTTTTGAGGCATCCAATTCATTCTCTCAGTCATGTATGAATCACTCCATATATGAAATGACGAGAGATCTTCAATTTTTTGCATTGAGGATACGTCATATTCATCAAGTACCTCTGCAAAAGAAGAAATTCTGTTTGTACCCTCTCTTGGTTTTTGTTCTCGCACATCTGCAAGATATGAATAGAATTGTGGTTTTAGAGAGGCATTATCCTGATGTTCAAAGGTTGGAAAGAGTGCAAACCTTTTGGACTCGAGTTGGAATCCGGATGCAGTTTCAAGTATTCCACCCTTGCGGAGTAGCACTGTTTGATTGCCTGTCTCTAATGCTTTTACAACAGTAGCCCATTCCTTTAGTGCTTTCATCACCCAAGGCTCCTAATCAGTGGAATAATGTCTTTTTTGACACAGACTAACATCGGTGTGTCCACAGCAACATGCCCACTGACGCGGGTTTCCCTCAAATCCATTATAAGATCTTGGAACTTGTGTAGGTCATCTGTCTCAAATGCTAGCATAAAGTCTTCGTCGTGAATTCCAAAAGAGTAAGTTGTGTTGAGTTTTACTTCTGGATATTTCTGGCCTACTGCTATATGCTCTGCCATCATTTCTTTTCTTTTTTCTATTGGCAAGAGATACCATTCTCGAGTTTTTATGAATGGATATACGATGACATATTTTTTTTGCTCCTCTCCCCCAAGCCAACCGTGTGCTGTCGGATTCTTGGCATATATTGATGGCCTAGTGCTTGACAGATAAACATGTGTTGGAATAATATATTTCCCAAATACAGTAAGGTATAGTTTTGACATTACATCCTGAATCTTCTCAACTGATTCTGATGCAAACCACAGCAGAAATTCTGCATCGTCACGTAGACCCAGTGTTGAGTATGATCGATACATTATCTGTGAATGGCTTAGAACATTTTCTACTTCTTTAGCCGATTCCTCCTTTGCCAAGTCTGCCATCCAGCGCCACTTTTGATCTATCTTAAAGAATGAAAAGTTGAAAAAATATCTAGTCTGGTCGCTCATGCTGACCTAATCTTTACAACCTTATTTAAAATCTGATGACATTTGTCTGAATTGAGAAATTAAATGTTAAAAGTTTCCGCACTTTACAAGTGATATCTTAATTAGAGGAAAAATGAGGTCAAGATTACATGAATAGAAAGACCGTTCTTACAATAGCCATAGGATCTATCTTTGGGGCTTTTGCGATTGTTATGATTATCTTGGTCTTACAGGCATTCTCATAAAAAAAATACCAAATTACGGATACAGTGTGGAAAGAAACCGCATGCGTTAAATGCTACCAAAAACGCTGGAAATTATGGTAACGATAAGACATCAGCCCATCACCGAGATCATAATCCACGAGCTTGTCAAAGTCAACAATATCGAAGATTTTCTTAGTATCAAGACCAACAATGTTCCTCTTGGTACTGCAGCACCTCCTGCACGATGGGCAGATGGAATACTCTATGAGCCTCAAGGTTTTCCCCCTACTCCAGAAATAATCAAAGATCAACTAGAAGGAAAGCTTCACTTTGCAGCAGTTGAATATACTGAAATGAAAGAGTACAAGCCATACCTAAAAAATAGCAACAACAATGTGCTTTTGCCAATAATTGACATGTCTCACAACGATGTAACAAAACAAATTACGCAGTGGCTAAAAGGCCAGATTATTCCCAAGTAGAATTTCATAAAAACCAAGACCTTTACTTAATACACCTTTTGATAATAGTGTTACCGGAAGATTCCTGAATAATCATGGACAGATTGGAATTAGTGCAAAATAAGATTGAAAGTCTTATCAAGTTGGCTTCTCAGAATATGTAGTGAATATCAAAAAAAAATGAATGGTATTTAATAGCAATTTCAATTGCGGTTGGTTCAGTAATAACAATTACCTATGATGGTCTCCAATCATGTTTCATTGGATTATTTGATCCTAAAATTCACAGTCTTACTTGTGATCCAAATGCTCCTGCAAAAATGTTTACTGGTTTAATAGCATTTTTGGTTGGAATGGCATACTTGAAAATATTCATGAGGCCTCCAAAAAACAACAAATCAGATACTGCAAACTCAGAATCTTAACACGGAGAAGAATTGTTATTTGAATCCAGACATCTTGCCAGAGCGAGATATCAAAACACTTATTATTTCAACTGGGAAAATTTTCCTAAATGCCAAACATAGGAGAACTTAACAGACCACAAAATAAGCTCGAAGCAATAGAAGGAAGTATTGATAGCATTAGCGAGCCAAGAACCGTCAATCTCAAAACTGGCGGTCAAGCACAGGTTGCTGATGCAATGCTAAAAGATGATACTGGTCAGATCAAGCTTACATTATGGGATGCACAGATAAAGATGGTAAAACAGGGCTCTAAGGTTAGAATCGAAAATGGGTACATTACCACATTTAGAGGCGAAAATTCACTAAATGTTGGCAAGTATGGAAAACTAACCGTATTAGAATTCTAGATATACCTAGACTGATCCTTACTTCTCTTCCAGTCCACTACTGCAAGTATTCCTCCTGATATCATTACCACTATTCCTATTATCAAAAGGAGCCCTGCCATTGCAAGCGGAATTATGTTCTTGACAAAGGGTGAGTTAGGGTCAGTCAATGCTTTAGATTTTTCCGGATTTTCGGTAAACATCATTATTATGGTTATAGAATCTTTGCCAGTGTTTTCTACGTTAAAGTTGTAGGTATCAATTTTTGGAACCGTAAAGGACTTGACAAGTATGGGATCACTATCTGTGAAGGCACCAAACTTGTCTCCAAAAATATTGGATATGGTAATAGATACACTATCGCCTGACTTGTAATCTGTGATATGAGCGCCCCACATTAAAGGCACATTTGCCACATTTGTAGAATGCGAAAAGGTGGAGGCGCTTCCCGGAGCAATTTGCACCTTATCAGTTACATTGTCAAACATGTTCTCTGGCACAAACAAATTTACCCCATTGGTTCCCGATTGCATATTTGGAAAAACTGAATATGCTGTAGACATTGCTACAATTGTCATCACTGCACCGGCAATAATTATGATAAGACCGCGCTTTTTCATCTAACTAATGTACCCCAATTTCCTATCATGTTGAGGCATTGACAAGGATTCGCCACCGGTTCGATGTCCCATTTGTTCTTCTATTGTTTTTACAAGTTGTTCTGTTTCTTGAGCTTTCTTTGCAATTCCAGTCAAGTCCAATTTAAGACCCAACATTTTTGCCAGAATTTCAAGTACGGCTTTTGATGCTTTTGCATCCACAACATAACCTGATGTTTCTCCAAGCAAACAAACTCCAGTAATTCCTTTTCTCTTGCCAACTCCTATGATAAGACCGTTCATTCCAGTTATGCTTCCCGCATTCATAGTAAACACATTATTCTTTTGAAATTCTTTTACAATTTGTGGTGAAGTACTTGTCCCGTATACTTTGGTGGTTTTAGCAAAAGTGCCCGTAATATAGGCTGCAAGAGTATAGATAGTTTTTACACCGAGTTTGTCAGCAATTTTTGTAATTTCATCAGCCATTTCATATTCACTTTCAGGAGTTACTGGTTGAGCATCTCCACTTAGTAAAACCAAGTCACCAGATTTTCCTTTACTGTAATGCAATACGTTTTTCATTAGATCAGATGTTCCATCAGACTGGATCAATATTTGTGGCGGAAATGATGATGAGAATATATTTGCAAATGGAACAGCTTTTAGTTCTTCAATTAGATGATCAACTGCAAGTTTTCCAACATAGCCACTTCCCGGCAATCCACAAATCAATGATGGGTTTTTGAGATGTGGCATTTCAAGTATTTCAACAATTATTCTTTGAGAAGAGGATGACATACCATTCCAAAATAGATTCATTCAATATTAATTAAGCGTAGGAATTACTTTCTTCGTCTAGAACTTTTTCTTTTTGTTTTTCTATTTAATATTTTTCTTCGTTGTGCTTTCTTTGTACGAGATTTTATTTTTGCACCTAACTTTCTCCTAGCAACTTTCCTTGCCTGTCTTCTAGCAAGTCGTCGTTTTACTCTCCTGACTCTTTTTATGCTTCGTTTTACTTTTCTTACTCTAGTTGTTACTCTTCGTTTTGCCTTTCTTACTCTTGACTTTGCTTTTCGTTTTACCTTTTTCCTAGTCTTTCTTTTTTGAGCAGCTAGTTGGACCAATTTCTTTTGGACTGTTTCCAAAACCTTACTTGCCTGAGCTTCACGCTTGACTAGTGATTGAAATCTAGGTCTTAGTGTGACCTCCTGGCTAGTACTAGCTTTTAGCTGAGCAACTAAAGATGGCTTGGCTTGAACTTGCCTCTTTATCTGTTGGTCAATTTTTGCCTTGTCTTTCTCATAGGATTCTATGATCTTTACCAGTCTTGCCTGGGTGGCCTCTCTTTCCTTAATCTCATTGTGTAATTCGGCTATTTTTTCGTCGATATACTTTAGCCTCTCAACTGAAGCTGTCTTGTCCTCAGTTGAGCCATACTCGCTTTGTTGCTTTGCCTGGTCTCTGGCATCTTGCTCCTGTCGTAGTCTTTCCTCAGCCGCAACACGCAGTCTCTCTATGCTTTCTCTTTGGGAGAGATGTTGATTTAGTAATTGTAAAAAATGTTCTCTTTGTCTTGCCAAGTCCTCCTTCTTCCTTTCGATGGCAGCGAGTCCAGACGTAGACCTTCTTTTCGTTGAAAGGGCCTCTTTTAGCTTGTTTTCGCTCTGTTTTTTTAATTTTAATGCCTGGATTTTTCGTTCTCTATATGATTTAACAAGTGCAGCAAGGGATGCCATGCGATTTAGAGCCTTTATAATCGATTAAGTTTTTGTTATGATCAGTATTTGACATGTGAGTAAATATTTTTAACATGTTTTGCGCAGTTTCTACGAAATTTTAGCATTGTAGATCTCTTCATCAGCTAGATTTTATTTAGCAAAAACTTATCCATGTCATGGATTTCCATCCCTCCCAATTGCCGGTTGTGCAGTCCTTTCAGATAGAAGACGAACGCAAAGCAACCAGTCTTGCAGATCAGATGGTAAGAATGGGTTTTGCGTCTCAAAAGGGTGCATTTCGGATAATAATGACAAAGGAACAAAAAACTGCAAAGAAAATTGGTTTTACAGTTCTAAACGAACTCAATCTAGGATTAAGAAAGGC
>Ga0335084_10005772_pt1 | contig 12261 bp, 12 predicted proteins | sample Lox_Sample_44_FD_206721 | JGI IMG/M metagenome (GOLD analysis project Ga0335084, IMG submission 206721) | Soil microbial communities from Loxahatchee National Wildlife Refuge, Florida, United States - Lox_Sample_4.4 | ecosystem: Environmental > Terrestrial > Soil > Wetlands | place: USA...
TCTTTGATATCGAGGCCGCCGGAATCGAACGAGATGCCCTTGCCCGTCAGGGCGATCGGCGTGGCCTTGCCCGCGCCCGTGTAGCGCAGCTCGATCAGCCGGGGCGGGTTCACGGAGCCCTTGCCGACCCCGAGGATGCCGCCGAACCCCTTGTCGGCGAGCTGCTTCTCGTTCCAGATCGTGCAGGTCAGCCCGACCTCTTTCGCCATGGCTCGCGCTGCCTCGGCGATTGCCGCCGGCGGGAGGTCGCCGGCCGGGGTGTTCACGAGGTCGCGTGCCCAGCAGACCGCGTCGACGAGGATCGCCGCCCGCTTGGCGGCGGCCTTCATCCGTTTCGCGTCCCAGCGGGACGAGCCCAGGACGGTCACGGTCTCCAGGTCGGCGCCGTCGCCGGGACCGGTCTTGTACCGACCGAACCGGTAGCTGCCGAGCCCGAGGCCCTCCGCGGCGGCCTGGACCGCCTCGGCCGAGCGGGCTCCCCCGAACGCGAGCGGGAACGTCGTGGCCACCGTGCCGAACCGGCGGGCGACCGGCGCGGCCCTGCCCAGCGCGCGCCGCATCGCGGTCACGTCGAAGGCGCCCTTCGGCCCGACCCCGACGAGCAGCGCCGCGTCGGCGGCGAAGCCGTCGCCGTCGCGGCGCGGGATCAGCAGGGTCTCGCCGGCCTTGCCGGTGAGCTTCGATGCCGCGAACGCCTCGCGCAGGCCGGCCTCCCGAACACCGGGACCGGGGGCCCCCCCTTCGAACACCGGCAGCACGAGGAGGCCCGCCTCGACCTCCTGGGGCGAGGCGGACGTGTAGACGAACGTGGTCACATGCGCTCCTTCCCGGTGGGCCGGCCGTTGGCCCGAGCTGATCCGAACGTGGCGCCCTGGGGGGGCGGACGCGAGGAGTCTAGTGGGGGGCGGCCGCGGGCGGCCTCGATAGGCTGGCGGCCATGAGGACGCGGCGATGAGGACACGCAAGGTCACGGACCTGGTGCATTTCGACGACGACGCCGCGCGGACGGACGTCCTGCACGAGACGGAGCACCTCTTCGCGCAGGTCATCTGCCTGCAGGGCACGCAGGGGCTCGGCCCGTTGTCGGACGCCGCGGCCGACGGCCTCGTGGTCGTCCTCGCCGGCGAGATCGCCGCGCAGATCGACAAGACGCGCGCGCGGATGCGCCAGTGGGATTCGCTCGTCGTGCCCGCGGGAGAGCCGCTGACCGTCCGCAACGCCTCGGCAGAGCCATCGGTGGTGCTGCTGGTGCTGGCGCCGCCGCCCGCCTAGTCCGGCACAGCGTCGCGCCGAGGCAGGATCAGGACCCCCGCGCCGAACGCGGCGGCGAACCCGGGCAGGCTCCCCCCGAGCGCCGCGCCGGGGATCAGCGGCACGGGCAGGCCGAGCGCGCCGTGCAGCAGCCGCTCGAGCCCGGCGGACCACCAACCGACGAGCGTCGTCGGCGCGCACCACTGGAAGACGACGAAGCCGAGCGCCCACGCGGCGACGGCCCGCCAGCCGATCCCGGGAGGCGCGCCCTCGAACAGCGCCGCGGCGCCGTATCGGCCGCGCGCTCGCACGAGCCAATCCGCCAGGAACACCGCGAACAGCGGCACGAAGATCGATCCGATCAGCAACAGGAACGCCTCGAGCGTCGTCGCCGCGTTCGGGCCGATCACCGCCGCCACGACGAACCCGATCAGCCCGACGCCGACGATGAGCGCGCGCTGCGACCACGCCGGCCGGACGTTCTGGACGGTGACGGCGGACGAGTACACGTTGACCATCGCCTGATCCGACTCGCCGACCAACAGGGCGAGCAGCACGACGCCCCCGCCGGCCGCGGCGGCGATCGTCGTGCCGATGCCCACCACGTCGGTGCCGGCGCCGGCCGCGAGCACGAGGAGGGCGCCGAGGAGGTAGAACCACACGTTGCCCACGGCGTAGCCGACCGCCGTCCCCACGAACGCGCTCCGTGGATCGCGCCCGAACCGTGTGTAGTCGGCTGCGAGCGGCAGCCACGACACCGGCATGGCGATCACGAGATCCACCGCGAGCCAGAACGGCAGCCCGCCGCGGCCCGGCCGCGTCCACAGCGCGCCGAGATCCGCGGCCGACAGCACCTTCACGGTGATCCAGATCGCGACGCCGGCGACGATCCACACGCCGAAGCGCTCCAGCCAGCGCCGCACCGCGAAGATCGGCCCTGCCAGCGCGAGCGCCGTGCAGCCGACCGCGACGACCACGAGCCACACGAGGTAGGCGTCGATACCGAACAGATCGACCGAGACCGCGTTCGCGACCCGTCCCATCGCCCAGAACTCGAACGCCGTCCAACCCACGAGCTGCACGAGGTTCGCGAGCGACGGGAGGTAGGACCCGCGGAGGCCGAGGACCGGCCGGAACAGGACCATCGAGGGCACGGCCTCCCGCGCGCCCGCGGCGGCGACCAACCCGAGCGGGATGCAGCCGATCACGGTCCCGACGACGATCGCGAGCGCGGCGGTGGGCAGACCGAGAGAGGGCACGAGCAGCGCGCCGGTCACCAGCACGAGCAGCCCGATCGCGAGGTCGCCCCACAGGATGGCGAGGTCGATGCCCGAGAACCGCCGCAGGGCGGGCGGGACCGGGCGGATCCCCCACGTCGGAGCCTCGCGTTCGAGGGCCTCCTCGAGCCGCTCCGGGACCGATGCCATGCGCTCCCTCCGCCGGTACGAGCCGGATCAGGTTCGAAGGGTCGCCGGCGCCACAGCCGGCCTCTCAGCCCGGTTCCGCCGGGCTCCCCTGCCGCGGTCCCACGCTAGCACCGCGAGCGTCTCAACGCGGGCCCATCGCGATCACGGTCTCACGCAGGCGGCGCGCCGAGCGCGCCATCAAGGCGCCGAGCACCGGCCCGTACACGGCCGCGAGCAGCGCACCCACGACCGGCACCCGGAGATCCACGTCCTCGATCCACGTGAAACGCGTGCCACCCTCGGCCGGCCGCAGGACCCACGCGCCCGCCCCGCGGACGATCGAGCCGTGACGGATCTCGAGCCGACTCGGCGGCTCCCACGCCGTGACCTCGATCGGCTCGGTGAAGACGAACACGCCGAGGATGCGCGTACGCACCGCGAGGCGGACGCCGACGCCCTCGCGCCGGTCCGAGACGACGGCCACCCGATCGGCGTCGAGCATCCACGCACCCTGCTGTTCCCACGCGACGAGGACCGCCCAGGCGTCGTCGGGAGGAACGGGCAGGTGGACCGACCGCTGGACGCGCACCGTCACTCGAGGGGGGCGGCGACCGTCGCGGCGGCATCCACCAGCCGTCCGCTCCGTACGAGCTCCCCGACGGCCTCGATGTCGGGACCGAACTCCCGGTCGCGCTCGAGGAACGGCACCTCCGCCCGGATCGCGTCGCGGACCGTCGCGGTGGCCGGCCCGGCGGACAGGGGGGCGCGCAGATCGAGCGCCTGGGCCGCGGCCATCGCCTCGAGGGTGAGCACCATCTCGGCGTTCGTCACGATCTCCCGGGCGTGGCGGGCACTCGTCATCCCCATGCTCACATGATCCTCCTGCCCCGCGCTCGACGGGATCGAGTCCACCGACGCCGGGTGGGCGAGCGTCTTGCATTCGGAGACGAGCGACGCGGCGGTGTACTGGAGCAACATGAAGCCACTGTTGAGGCCGCTCTCCGCCACGAGGAACGGCGGCAACCCGTTCGAGGTCTTCGCGTCCAGCAACCGGTAGAGACGGCGGTCGCTGATCGACGCGAGCGAGACCAGCGCGAGCGCGAGCGCATCCATCGCGACCGCGACCGGCATGCCGTGGAAGTTGCCGCCGCTGCGGACCTCGTCGTCCTCGGCAAGGACGATCGGGTTGTCGGACACGGCGTTCACCTCGATGGCCAGCACGTCCCGGACGTACGCGCACACATCACGCGTGGCGCCGTGGACCTGCGGCGCACACCGAAGCGAGTACGCGTCCTGCACCTGGTGCGTCGACTCGCGATGCGATCGCACGATCGGCGAGTTGGCCAGCAGCCGGCGCAGGTTCCCGGCGCTCGCGACCTGGCCAGGATGCGGTCGGAGTCGCTGGAGCCGTTCGTCGAACGGCGCGTCCGTGCCGAGCGCCGCCTCGATCGTCATCGCCGCCACGACGTCGGCCGTCCTCGTCAGCCGTTCGGCCCGCACGAGCGCGAGCAGGCCGACCGCGAGCATGCCCTGCGTCCCGTTGACGAGCGCGAGGCCCTCCTTCGCCTCCAGCTCGAGCGGCGCGAGGCCAGCGCGCGCGAACGCGGCCGACGCCGGCTCCCGGCCTCCGTCGGCCGTCAGGACGTGCCCGGCACCGATCAACGGCAGCGCCAGGCACGCGAGCGGTGCGAGGTCCCCCGACGCGCCGAGCGACCCTTGCTCGGGCACGGACGGGATCACGTCGCGGTTCAGCATCTCGACCATCAGGTCCACGACCTCGGGCCGGACGCCCGAGCGGCCCACGGCCAGCACATGCGCCCGCAGCAGGAGCATCGCGCGCGCCTCCTCCCTCGGGAGCGGGCGCCCGACCGCGGTGGCGTGCGAGGTCACGATGCCGCGCTGGAGCGCCGCGACCTGCGAGGGGTCGATCGCGGTGTCGGCGAGGGCCCCGAACCCGGTCGTGACGCCGTACATCGTGCGGCCCTCGGCGAGCGCGCGCTCCACCACGTCGCGAGCCGCGCGCACCCGGGCTCGAGCCGGCTCCTCGAACACCACCGGCCGGCCGCCGGCGACGTCGACGACGTCCTCGAGCGACAGCGGCTCTCCGATCCGGACCGGCATCCCGGCGAAGGCTACCGCCCGGTCCGCGGTCGGACCATAGCCGCAGCCGGTCGGACGGGGGAGGCCCGCAGCGGCCGGATGGGTGATTGCACAGGGCATCTGGGCTGGCTAGCGTGGTTGCGTCGTGGCGACAGCCCGTCTTCCCCGCCCGCATGCAGTCGACCCCAGACCCCGGATCCGGGTGCTGGTTGCCGACGATGAGCCCGCCCTGCGCGGTGCTCTTGCCGAGCTGCTCGCCCACGAGGACCACGTCTCGTTCGTCGGGGCGGCGGCCGACGCCGACGAAGCGATCGCCTTGGCCGCCCGCGAACGCCCCGACGTCGCCCTCGTGGATGTGAAGATGCCGGCCGGCGGCGGCCCGAGGGCCGCCCGGGAGATCCAGCGCCTCTCACCCGCGACCCGCGTGATCGCGCTCTCCGCGTTCGAGGACCGTCCGACCGTGCTCGAGATGCTCCGGGCCGGCGCCGTCGGCTACCTCGTGAAGGGGACCGCCACCGAGGAGATCCTCGGGTCGATCCGCCGCGTCGCCGAGGGCGGTACGAGCCTGTCGGACGAGGTCGTGAACGGCATCGTGCACGAGCTCTCGTCCCAGCTGCGACGCGAGGAGATCGAGCGCGAGGAGGTCGAGGCACGTCGCGACGAGATCCACCGGTTCCTCCAGGGAGAGGGCGTCTCGATGGCGTTCCAGCCGATCGTCGACCTCGACAACCACGATGTGGCCGGCGTCGAGGCCCTCGCACGCTTCCGCTCCTTCCCGCTCCGATCGCCCGACGAGTGGTTCGCCGAGGCGATCGCGCTCGAGCTGGGCGTCGAGCTCGAGCGCGCCACGATCCGCCACGCGGTCGCCCTGCTGGACCAGCTGCCGCCCCGCGCGTACCTGTCGGTCAACTGCTCGCACCGAGCCGCGCGCCTGGGCGACCTGCTGTCGCTGCTCGCGCCGGTCGCAGAGCGGATGGTCGTGGAGATCACCGAACACGAGGCCGTGGACGACTACGACGAGCTGGCGCGGGCGCTGGCGCCCCTGCGCGAGCTCGGGGTGCGCATCGCGATCGACGACGCTGGCGCCGGCTACGCCAGCCTGCGACACACGCTGCAGATCGCGCCCGACATCGTGAAGGTCGACATCTCGCTCACGCGCTCGATCGACAGCGACCGCGGCAAGCGCGCGCTGGCCTCCGCGCTGATCTCGTTCGCGGAGGAGATGGAGATGACGATCGTCGCCGAGGGGATCGAGACCGCCGCGGAGCTCCAGACGCTCAAGGACCTCGGCGTGCACTACGGGCAGGGGTACTTCCTGGCGCATCCGGGGACGCTGCCGGGCTTCTGAGCCCCGCCGCCCCGCTGGTCGATCCGCTAGTTGATACGGCGGTCGATCGCCCACGACGATCCGGGCGTCGACTTCGTGAAGTTCTTCATCTCGGTCGCGACCGCCACGACCTCCGCGAAGTGCGCGAACCGGCGCCGCTGCGTGCTGGCGATGCCGATCGAGATCGTGATCTCCGGGAACCGTTGCGGCTCCCCTCGCCGGTTCAGCACCTCGATCCACCCGCGCTCATGGTCGGCTTCGTCGTAGTAGCTCGGGACCTTCTGATCGAAGCGCTGGACGATCGTGTCGGCCACGAGGGCCGCCGCCGAGGGCGACACCACGAGCACGAAGTCGTCGCCGCCGAGGTGCCCGACGAACGAGTCCTCCGGCGCGAGGTCCGCCAGCACGGACTCGGTCAGCTCGCCCACGTCACGGATCACGTTGTCGCCTCGGGCGAAGCCGTAGTGGTCGTTGAAGGCCTTGAAGTGGTCGATGTCGGCATAGAGCAGCGCGAACTCGGCCCCGGAGGCCACCTTGAGCTCGATCTCCTCCTGGATGCGGACGTTCCCGGGCAGGCCGGTCAGCGGCGACTCGTCCTTCATCTCCTTCGAGCGACGCAGGACCCCGCGGACCCGGGCCAGCAGCTCCGGGGTGTCGAACGGCTTGACGATGTAGTCGTCCGCGCCGATCGCGAAGCCCTCCAGCTTGTCTGCCGAGAGCCCGCGCGCGGTGAGGATGATCACCGAGATCGCCGCGGTGCGAGGATCCTGGCGGAGCAGGCGCGTGAGTTCGAAGCCGTCGACGTGCGGCATCATCACGTCGGTCACGACCAGGTCGGGCGGGTCCGCACGGATCAGGTCGAGCGCCTGCTGCCCGTCGTTCGCGACCCGGACCCGGTAGCCGGCCGCGGCGAGCTCGATCTCGAGGAGACGGGCGATGAACGGGTCGTCATCGACGACGAGCAGCTGCTCGCCACCGCCCGTCTCCGCCCCGCGCTCGACCTCGCTCACGCTCGCGCTTCCCCCATCCCCCGTCCGCCGACGCATCGGCAGCTTACCGTCCTGACCTGAGCGGACGTGGGACGATGAACGCCGGCCGGGCAGGGAGGATCGCCGCTGATGCAGGTGCTCGACACGTTCCTCGACGCGATGGGCAACACGCCGCTGGTCCGCCTCCGGGCGCTCACGCGCGGGATCCGGCCCACCGTCCTGGCGAAGCTCGAGATGCTGAATCCGGGCGGCTCGGTGAAGGATCGGATCGGGATCCGGATGATCGAGGACGCGGAGCGCCGGGGCCTGCTGCGTCCGGGCGGCACGATCGTGGAGCCGACCTCCGGCAACACGGGTCACGGTCTCGCGATCGCCGCCGCGATCAGGGGCTATCGCTGCATCTTCGTGATGCCGGACAAGATGAGCCAGGAGAAGATCGCGCTGCTGCGGGCCTACGGAGCCGAGGTCGTGATCTGCCCGACGGCGGTCCCCCGCGGGTCCCCGGAGTCGTACTACTCGGTCGCCGACCGGCTCGCTCAGGAGATCCCCGGCGCGTACCAGCCGAACCAGTACTTCAACCAGGTCAATCCCCAGACGCACGAGGAGACGACCGGACCGGAGGTCTGGGCGCAGACCGACGGGAAGGTCGACGTCTTCGTCGCCGGGGTCGGCACCGGCGGGACGATCACCGGCGTCGGGCGGTACCTGAAGCGGATGAACCCCGCGATCACGATCGTCGGCGCCGATACGGAGGGCTCCGTCTACACCGGCGACGAGCCGCGGCCGTACCTCACGGAAGGGATCGGTGAGGACTTCTGGCCCGAGACGTTCGATCCGACCGTCGTGGATCGATGGGTCCGTGTGCCCGACCGCGACGCGTTCCTGATGGCGCGCGCCGTGACGCGGCAGGAGGGCATCCTGATCGGCGGCTCCGGTGGATCCGCGGTCGTCGCCGCGCTCACCGTGGCGCGCGAGATCGAGGACCCCGACGTGACGATCGTCGTCCTGCTTCCGGATACCGGCCGGCAGTACCTCTCGAAGATCTACTCGGACTCGTGGATGCGCCAGTACGGGTTCCTCGAAGGGCCCGAGGTCGTCACGGTCGAACGGGTGCTGCACGCGAAGGGCGGCGAGCTGCCGTCGATCATCACGGTCCGCGCGCACGACAAGGTCCGCCAGGCGGTCGACATCCTCCAGACGCATGGCATCTCGCAGACGCCGGTCGTCCGGGAGGACTCGACGGACGTCGCGCAGTTCGTCGGGTCGATCCGCGACCGCGAGCTGCTGGAGCGGGTCTTCGCCGACCCCGACGTGCTGCAGGCCGATGTGGCGAACGTGATGGCGCCGCCGATCCCCGCCGTCGAATGGGACGCGCCGGTCGACGAGGCCTTCACGGAGCTGGAGCGCGCCTCGGCGGTCCTCGTCGTGAAGGCCGGCCTCGTGCTCGGGGTGCTGACGCGCAGCGACCTGTTGAACTTCCTGGCCCATCGACGGCAGACGCCGTCGGCCTGATCCTCGACCGACGGTGCGGGCCCTCGGGATCGACGTCGGCGCCTCGCGGAAGGGGCTCGACCTGGTCGTGATGGACGACCGCCGGCGTCCCCTCCGGGTCGCGTCGAGGATCTCGATCGAGCGGCTCGGGCCGCTGATCGACGACGCCGCGGCCGACGTGATCGCGATCGACGCGCCGCCGGCATGGGCGCCGAGCGGCCGCTCGCGCCTGACCGAACGGCTCCTCGCGACCTGCAACCTCCACGCCTTCGCGACGCCGTCGGCGACCCACGGTACCGGCGTCGCGTTCTACGCGTGGATGGAGGTGGGCTTCGAGGTATTCGCCGTCGCGGGCGCGCACGGCTTCGACCGGTACCGGGCCGGGAACCCCGCCGGCACCGCGATGGAGGTCTTCCCGCACGCGAGCGCTGCGGTGCTGGCCGGGTGCCTCCCCCCGAAAGGGGCGCGGAAGAAGGACTGGCGCATGCGCGTCCTGCGCGCGCAGGGCGTCGCGACGGACGAGCTCACGACGACCGACCGGGTCGACGCCGCGCTCTGCGCGCTCACCGGACTGCTCGCGCTCGGCGGCAAACGGTTCGCGCCCGGCGACCCGAAGGAGGGCGTCATCGTCCTGCCGACGGTCTCGCTGCCGGCGCGGCCCTATCGCGCGTGTCCGCCCGAGGCCGAGGACGCGGGCACGATGCCGCTGTTCCGCGAGTGCGCCTGCGACGATCCCGGCTGCCACGAGCTCACGCGGACCGAGTTCGCGCCGGGGCACGACGCGAAACGCAAGTCCATGCTGTGGACGCGCGCCCGCGAGGGCCGGGACGCCACCGAGGAGCTGAGGAGACGGGGATGGGAACTGCCGCCGGAGATGCGATGAGGTTCGACACGGCCGCGATCCACGCCGGCCAGGACCCCGAGCCGCTGTACGGGTCGGTGAACGTCCCGATATACCAGACCTCGACGTACGCCCAGGAAGCCGTCGGCGCGCCGAAGGTCTGGGACTACGGGCGCGGCGGGAACCCGACGCGGCGCGCGTTCGAGCTGGCGCTCGGCGCGCTGGAGGGCGGCGACGCGTGCTTCGCGTTCGGGAGCGGGCTCGGCGCGGAGACGACGCTGCTGCTCACGCTGCGTCCCGGCGATCACGTCGTGTTGGCCGACGACGTCTACGGCGGCACGTACCGCCTGCTGACGAAGGTGCTCGGCCCGTGGGGTCTGACCTGCACGACGGTCGACATGGCCGACCCCGACGCCGTGCGGGACGCGCTCCGCGACGAGACGCGGTTCGTGTGGATCGAGACGCCGTCGAACCCGCTGCTGAAGATCGTGGACATCGCGGCCGTGGCGGCCGTGGCGCACGGAGCCGGCGCGACGGTAGTCGTCGACAACACGTTCGCGACGCCGGCGCTGCAAAGGCCGCTCGCACTGGGCGCCGACGTGGTCGTCCACAGCGTCACGAAGTACATCGGGGGTCACTCCGATCTGCTCGGCGGGGCGATCGTGACCTCCGACGCGGCGCTGACCGAGGCCGTCGGCTTCCTCGTGTATGCGGTCGGCGCCGTGCCCGGCCCGATGGACAGCTTCCTCGCGCTCCGCGGCCTGAAGACGCTCGGGGTCCGGATGCGGCGGCACGGATCGAACGCGGCGGTGGTCGCGAGCTTCCTCGCGGAGCATCCCTCGGTCAACCAGGTGTACTATCCGGGCCTCGCCGAGCATCCCGGTCACGACGTCGCGGCCCGGCAGATGGACGGCTTCGGCGGGATGGTCTCCTTCACGGTCGCGTCGGCCGACGAGGCGATCCGCGTCGCGGAGCGGACCGAGATCTTCCTGCTGGCCGAGTCGCTCGGCGCCGTCGAATCGCTGATCGAGGTGCCCGGGCCGATGACGCACGCGAGCGTCGCGGGCTCCCCCCTCGAGGTGCCGTCCGAGCTGATCCGCCTCTCTGTCGGACTCGAGGATCCGGACGACCTGGTCGCCGACCTTGACCGCGCGCTCGGGTAGTGGCCACCCGTCAGCGAAGCACGAGAGCTTCGCCGTCGGCGGGCGCGAGCGTCACGGCGCGGATGCCGAGCGGCTCGCGCGCGGCGAACGACACCCCGCTAGCAGCAGAACCTGTCCAAGCAAGGAAGCGCGCCTCGTCGCCAGCGACTTCGATGTTGGTGAGGGACGTGACACCACGAGGGTGGGCGACCGCGGTCCGCCCCGGATGGAGATCGTCCGATCCCCACGCGATGAAGAACGGCAGGTCCGGCGTGCGCCGCGGATCCTCGAGGCCGGCGCCGCGCCACCGGATGGTGCGACCGTCGGGCAGGGTCCGAGCGCCGGGGCGCACCTCGAGCGACAGGCGTCTGGCCGTCGCCTCGAGGTGGTCGTCGGCGAGGCACAGCGCGAGCCAACCGCCTCCCCCGGATGCGCGCTCGGCGACGGCGCGCCCGAACACGCTGTCCGCGGCGGCCTCGGGGTCGGCGACGGCGATCAACTCAAGATAGGTGGCCCCGAGCGGCACGATCCGGTTCGCGGTGCCCCAGCCGGGATGGACGCCGCCGGCAACCGATGCGAGTCCGAACGACGCCAGGAGACGCTCACCTTCCAGATCGAGGTCGGGCACGGCGCGGACGACGTGGTCGACCCGAAGCACGCCGACTCAGGTCGTCGGGCGCTTCAGGTACGCGACGGTCGAGATGGCGCCCATCGGCGTCGGCTGCGCGACGACGCCCACCAGCTCCCAACCGTCGGCGCCGAACGTGTTCAGGATCTCTCCCGGGTTGTGCTCCAGCAGCGGCGCCACGAAGTACTCCCACGTGGTCATGCGGTCCCCTCCTCCATCAGTCGTTCGCGCACGTGCTTGATGCAGACGCCCATGATGACGTCGAGCCCGCCGGCCGTCGCGACCTCCGCCGCCTCGTCGCTCACGATGCCCTCCTGCAGCCACAGCACGTGCGCCCCGCGGACGACCGCCTGCCGGGCGACCTCCGGCGCGTGCTCGGTGCGGCGGAACACCACCACGACGTCGATCGCCATGTCCTCGGGCACATCGGGCAACGACGCGAACGCCGGCTCGCCCAGCACCGCCGTCTCGTTCGGGTTGACCGGCACGATCCGGTACCCGTGCTCCTGCAGGTACGACGCGACCTCGAACGACGGACGCCCGGGCTTCGAGGACAGCCCGACCACCGCGATCGTCTGCGCGGCGCCGAGCAGCGCGCGCAGCTCGGGGTCCGGCGGGTTCACCGGGTCCACGCCGTCTCCGCGCGCAGGAGTCCGATCAGGTCGTGCAGCATCGCGCCGGTCGCGCCCCAGATCGTCGTCCCGGCCACGCGGTAGGTCCAGCCGGTCCAGCGCCGCCCGCCTCCGAGGTCGAGCTCGCGCCGCTCCTCGGCGGCGGCCACGATCGGGATCGGAACCGTCAGGATCCGCGCGATCTCGGCCTCGCTCTGCGTCAGGGCGGGGAGCGAGCCGACGGCCGCGACGAAGGGGCTCACGACGATGGATGACACCACGGTGTGCACGGCGGGCAGGGCCCCGAGCACCTCGGGCAGGCCGGGTTCGAGCCCGATCTCCTCCTGCGTCTCGCGGAGCGCGGTCGCTCGGAGGTCGGCGTCGCCCGGTTCCTGCAGCCCGCCGGGGAACGACACCTCGCCAGGATGGCGGTGCAGCTCGGCGGACCGCTCCGTGAACAGCAACGCCGGCTCCG
>Ga0335084_10005774_pt1 | contig 12261 bp, 14 predicted proteins | sample Lox_Sample_44_FD_206721 | JGI IMG/M metagenome (GOLD analysis project Ga0335084, IMG submission 206721) | Soil microbial communities from Loxahatchee National Wildlife Refuge, Florida, United States - Lox_Sample_4.4 | ecosystem: Environmental > Terrestrial > Soil > Wetlands | place: USA...
AGTTCCACAAGAAGCTCACGCTGACGGGCGTTGTGCTGACGAAGATGGACGGCGATGCGCGCGGCGGCGCGGCGCTTTCGATCCGCCAAGTGACGGGCCAGCCGATCAAGTTCATCGGCGTCGGGGAGAAGTACGACGCGCTGGAACCGTTCCATCCCGACCGCATCGTGTCGCGCATTCTCGGCATGGGTGACATCCTGTCGCTGATTGAGAAGGCCGAGTCGCAGATCGACAAGAAGAAGGCGCAAGATCTCGCCGCCAAAGTGCTCACCGGCGATGGCTTCTCGCTCGAAGACTTTCGCGATCAGCTCCGCTCGGTGCGTAAGATGGGATCTCTGCAGAGCATTATTGGGATGCTGCCGTCGATTGGCGCGTTTCAGGGCATCCAGAAGGCCGCGGATAAAGTCGACGAGAAACAGATCAACCGCGTCGAGGCCATCATCAACTCGATGACCGCTTACGAGCGCGATCATCACGAAGTCATCAACGGTAGCCGCAGGAAGCGCATCTCTCGCGGCTCGGGAACGAGCGTACAGGAAGTCAACAACCTGCTTCGCCAATACGCGCAGATGAAGAAGATGTTCAAGCAGATGGGCAAGCCCAGCTTCGCGCGCCGGATGGCAGGGATGAAGCTGCCGGGGATGTGAACCAGTGGGCAGTGGTCGGTGGATAGTGGCCAGTTTCCTTCTGATCAACGATTTTGCTCACGAAGGGGTTGTGTGAAATACAAGGTATTTTTCCATCAGGGCGATGAGCTCGGTTTGAAGACCAGGGTTTCGCGGGGCGAGGCTTGGCTCGATGAGTCCGGCCTGCATATCTCAGGCCCCACCGAAATCTTGGTCCCGAAAAACGAAATATCCTCCGCTGATTTGTTTCGGCTTCACGGTCTTGGCAGGGTGATCCGTGTGGATCATCGCAGCGGTAGACTGTTCTTGTCTGTAGTCCGTTTCATGATCGGACAATTCGCTTTGATCAACTTTTTTAAGACCGGTAGATTGCGGGACGAGATTCGTGCTGCCATCGCCCAACGTTCGGAGCGCTCACTGACCACTGCCCACTGACCACTGCCTTCTATGAAATGGCGCTCCCTCCAGGAATCGGATCCTTCCACTGACATTCGTACGCTGCGCGAAATCTTCTCAGAGCGCAAAGCGGCAATTGCCAAGTACGTGCCTGCTGATGTGCAGGCCATCCATGACCGCGCGGTCGCGGCGCTTAGAGAACAGGGTTTGGCCGCGAAGGCGTCGGCGTGAAGGCTCCGGCGTTCGAACTATCCGACCACAATGGCAAACGAGTCTCGTCGGCGGATCTGCTGGCCCAAGGCCGGCTCGTCGTTTGCTTCATCCGTGGGCGCTGGTGTCCATTCTGCGTGGGGCAGATGGAAGCGATGAATGCAATCACGCCGCAGATTGAGGCAGCGGGCGCCGCGCTGGTAGCGATCTCTCCGCAGACCGAGAAACAGGCCTACTTCATGCACGATCAGCACAAGCTGCGATTTCCGCTGCTGGTGGATACGCGCAACGTGGTGGCGCGCCAGTTTGGGCTGGTTTATCGCGTTCCGCAGGAACAACAGCAGCTTTACCGCCGCACCTTCGTCAATCTGCCGTTCGTGAATGGTGATGACAGTTGGGAGCTGCCGATTCCGGCTTCGTATGTTATCGCTGGCGACGGGACGATTCTCCATGCCAGCGCAAACGAGGACTACAGGGAACGTCCTGAACCAGCGGATATTCTGCATGTACTTAGCCTAACTCCGAACTAGTGGAATACCAGAAATCTGGCCGGGTACTGGTTGCCTAAACCGCTAACCTCCGGCATAATAATGGTTTGTCTTAACCCCGCCGGACTCTTCCGGACAAAGGACTGAAGTCTCGTGTTAATGATCCGTCTGGCGCGCATTGGTGCGCGCAAACAACCGTACTACCGTGTGGTGGTGATCGAGAAGGAGCGGGCTCGCAACGGGCGCTCGGTGGAAGTCGTGGGCACCTACAATCCGCGGACTTCGCCGGCCAGCCTGGAGTTGAAGCGCGAGCGCATCGATTATTGGGTATCGAAGGGCGCGCAGTGTTCGGATCGCGTCAAGAAGCTGATCGCGCTGCCCGCGTCGGCCGCAGCCGCGCCGGTGGCATAGACTCTTCTCTTCCCACGCGTGCAGAATTCTCCCTGCGGCTTCCGTGCCGACCGGAAGGACCTGGAGGGGAAGCGGTCGTAGAGAGAATCCCATTTCAGGAGTCCTGGATGATTGAACCGACCGCCAGCCCGCGTGGCATGATCGAGCACATCGCCAAGGCCCTGGTCGACGCGCCGGGCGAAGTGATCGTGGATGAGTATGAAGACGGCGACGAAATGGTGATCGAACTCGAAGTGGCTGAAGCTGACGTAGGCAAGGTGATTGGGCGATCGGGACGAGTGGCGCGTGCGTTCCGCACGGTGCTGAGCGCCGCGGGGGTGAAGCTGGATAAGCGCTACGCGCTGGAGATTATCGAGTAACCAGGAGTCGGGAGTCAGTAGTCAGTGGATCGATGCCACCTTCGATCTACTCAGCGGAGAAGCAAATCGCGGCGGAGAATGCAAGCGGCGAATTCATCACCCTGGCGGCAGTGATCAAAACCCAGGGTCGCCGCGGCGAAGTCGCAGTCGAGTCTCATACCGACATACCGGATCGCTTTCGGGAAGGGATGCGGCTTTGGGCGTTGCTTCGAAGCGGCGAGCGCAGGCAAGTCCAGATCGAAGGTCTCTGGCCGCACAAGGGATTGGTGGTGCTGAAGTTCGAGGGCGTGGATTCGATCTCAGACGCCGAGTTGCTGATTGGAGCCGAACTGCAGCTTCCGCGCACTGAACGGGCGCAACTGGAGCCTGGCTGGACGTACTTGAGCGACTTGATCGGCTGTGTGGTGTTCGATGGCGAGCGCAACCTGGGCCCGATCGAAGACGTGCGGTTCGGCGCCGGCGAAGCGCCGCTACTGGTGGTAAGGAGCGAAGGGAAGCTGCCCTACGAGATTCCGTTTGCGGAAGCGTATCTGGAAGCGGTTGATCCCGAACGGAAGCAGGTTCGAATGCGGCTGCCGGAAGGTTTGCTGGACGTGAACGCGCCCCTTAGGAAAGAGGAAAGGCGCCGTTAGTCGTTTGTTGTTGGTCGTTGGCAAGACGGGTTTGACTGGCGACTGACGAGTGGCGACCAGCGACTATGAAGTTCGATATCCTCACGATCTTTCCCGATTTCTTTTGCGGACCGCTGGACTATGGGATTGTCCGCCGGGCGCGGGAATTGGGGATAGTGGAAGTCGCAATTCACGACCTGCGGAACTTTACCAAAGACAAGCACCGCACGGTGGATGACCGCCCGTTTGGCGGCGGCGAAGGCATGGTCCTGAAGCCGGAACCGATCTTTGAATGTCTGGAATCGCTGGGCAGTGTCGCAGGGCACTCGGAACGGGTGAGCGGGAACGCGAGGCAATCGGTGATTCTGCTGTCGGCGCAGGGACGCAGACTCGATCAGTCGCTGGCAGCGGAACTGGCAGGGCTCGATCGGATCGTATTGATCTGCGGCCGCTACGAGGGTGTGGATGAACGCGTGAGCGAGCACCTGGCCGACCGCGAGATTTCGATCGGCGACTACGTCCTCAGCGGCGGAGAGCTGGGCGCGGCCGTGATTATCGATACTGTGACCCGGCTGATTCCGGGAGCGGTCGGAAATGAGGCTTCGACCCGGCAGGAGTCGTTTGTGGTAGGCGCGAATGCCCGCCCCACACAAACGGCGGACGAGAGTATCCGCTCCGCACCCGATTCCACCTGTGTTTCCGGCGGTTTGCTGGATTATCCGCATTACACGCGTCCGGCGGATTTTCGTGGTATTGCGGTGCCGGAAGTGCTGGTCAACGGCAACCACGAGCAGATTCGGCGCTGGCGGCGCAAGGCGGCACTGGCAAAGACGCTGCGCAATCGCCCCGACTTATTGGCAGGCGTGGCGCTCGCAGAAGAAGACTTGGAGTTGCTGGAAGAAATCAGGAGTCAGGAGTCAGGAGTCAGGAGTCAGCCTTAGGCTGAACATCCTCAAGCTTGGGTTCAGGAAGGAATTGCTATGCAGAACGCGGTCATTGAAAAATTGCTGGCGAAGAGTCGCCGCACCGATATTCCCGACTTCGGTCCGGGAGACACGATCAAGGTTCAGGTCAAGATTAAGGAAGGCGACAAGGAACGCCTGCAGGCGTTCGAGGGCGTCGTGATCTCGCGGACCAAGGGTCCGCAGGCGAGCTTTACGGTGCGCAAGATCAGCTTTGGCCAGGGCGTGGAACGCATCTTTCCGATCAACGCCAGAGTCATCGACAAGATCGACGTGTTGCGGTCCTCGAAGGTACGGCGAGCAAAGCTCTATTATTTGCGCGCCCTCAAGGGCAAAGCGGCGCGCTTGCGCGAGGTCGAGTAGACGAATCGCAAGCAACGGGCGAGGCTTGCGCTCTCGGTGCCCCGCGAGCCTTGCGGATCCGGGACTCCCCGGAGGTCCTGCGAGAGACGCGGCAAGTCGCGTCTCTACCTTTCGTCTTTCTGCTCAAAACGAATTTCTTTCTTCCACAGTGGCTTGCATGCGAAGATGCTGGCAAGGTCCTGTGGCATCCCGGTCCAAAAACTCGAAACTCCCCGGTGTTTCTCCTGCCGCTGTCAAATTGCGACTGCTGAAGAAATTGCGCTGCACACTCAAGTTCGAAAAGCAGGCTTGGGCGGAAGGCGCGAAATTTGTCGCAGGGGTGGATGAGGTCGGCCGCGGTTCGCTTTTTGGGCCCGTCGTCGCGTGCGCTGTGATTCTTGATCCGGCGTATCGAATTCGTGGGCTGAGGGACTCCAAACTTCTGCCTGTGGAACGCCGGGAAGAACTTGCCATCAGGATCCGCGAACACGCCGTTGCCTACTCGATCGCCGCCGTCGATTCTGCGCGTATCGATCAGATCAACATCTATCAGGCGTCGCGGCTGGCGATGCTGCGCGCGGTGGAACAGCTTGTGCCTGTGCCGGACTATCTGCTGATCGACGCGGTGCGAATCGACTGCGTCCTTTCGCAGCGGCCGATCATTCACGGCGACGCGCTTTCGGCCTCGATCGCGGCGGCTTCGATTCTTGCCAAGGTGGAACGCGATCGCATGATCGCAGCCTGGGACCCTGCGTTTCCCATGTATGGCCTGGCCTCGAACAAGGGTTACAGTACCCCGCACCATATCCGTGCACTTCGGGAGCATGGCCCCTCGCCGCTGCATCGTCAGTCCTTTGCTCCAGTGTGGATGGCTCCAGTTCCGCAGGAGGTTCTGAGTTTCATGTTGGAACAAGCAGCCGCCGAAGCCCCGGCCGGTGAAGGAGAAGTGGCTGCCCTGGCTGAGCTCGCCTGAGGGCGTCTTCCACAGGGTTCATGCGTTCTTCGGGCTCTCCGGGATTCCCCTTCTTTGGCGCGAAGCGCGGCTTCGGCTGCTATGATTCCCGACGTGCCCTCGCGCGGAAAATTCATCACGTTTGAAGGCCTCGACGGCAGCGGCAAGAGCACTCAACTTGCAAGCCTTGCCCGGTCGCTGCGGGCGCACGGAGTCCTGGTGACCACGACCCGCGAGCCGGGCGGCACCTCCACGGGGGAAAAGATCCGCGAGGTCCTGCTTCATTCCGCGACGCATGGAGTCTCGCCGTTTACGGAGATGGCCTTGATGTTCGCCTCGCGCGCGCAGCATATTCATGAGGTGATCCTTCCGGCGTTGGCCGAAGGACGCGTTGTACTTTGCGACCGCTTCACCGACTCGACCGAAGCGTACCAGGGTGGCGGCCGCAAGCTGGGCACCAAGGCGGTGCTCCTGTTGCACGAGGTACTGTGTGGAGGGCTACAGCCGGATCTGACCCTCCTTCTCGACAACGATGTGCGAGAAAGTGTGGCTCGCGCTCGGCGGCGAAACCGACGGCACAAGAACAATCGCCCAGAGAAGGATGAGAACCGCTTCGAGCAGGAGAGTCGCGCGTTTTTCGGACGTGTGCGCAGTGCGTACCTCGCGATTGCCGAGCGCGAGCCGCAGCGGGTGCAGGTAATCGATGCACGAGGAGCGCCGCGAGAAACGCATGCGGCGATCATGGAAGTGGTGCGCAAGAAATTGAAGTTCTGAAGGACCGATTGTCAGGTCTTAGGTCTTAGGTCTTAGGTCTTACGTGTTAGGTCTCGGTCCGGGATCTTGGGAAACGGGAATTCCGATGGCTTTCAGCGACTTTCATGGCAATGCGGAGACGGTCACTCGCTTGCGCGAGATGCTGGCGCGCGAGCGCTTTCCTCATGCCGTGATTCTGACTGGAGCGCAGGGATCGGGCAAATACACACTAGGGCTGATGCTGGCGCGGGCTATGAACTGCCAAGAGCAAGCCAAGACGGGCGGACTACCAGATTTTTGCGGACACTGCTCCAACTGCGCGCGCATCGGTCAAGCGGAAGACCTCGACGCGCGCTTCTCCGAGGCTGTTGAGGCGCGAGAAAATCTGCGCGAGACGGACAAGAAAGAAACGCGGATTTTTGTGCAGACTCATCCCGACGTGTTGGTGATTCCGCCGGACCCGCCGCAGTTGATGATCAAGGTCGATCAGGTCCGGCATGTGATCGCGAATATCTATTTTCGGCCGGCGGAGGCGCGCGAACGCGTTTACATCTTTACCGATTCCTGCTTTATGAAAGAAGCGGCCAATTCGCTGCTCAAGGTTCTGGAAGAACCGCCTGAGTTTGCGACGATTTTTCTGCTAACGGAAAATGCCGGCGAGTTCCTGCCGACCATTCGCTCCCGGTCGATGAGCTTCACGCTGGGCGCCCTGGCTGCGAGCGAAATCGACCGGTTGCTCGCTGAGCGGCAGCCACAATGGAATGCACGGCAGAGAGCGCTGGTCGCACGTCTGAGCGAAGGCGCGGTTGGACGAGCTCTGTCGTTTGATCTGGAGACTTATACAGCAGCACGCAATCACGCGCTCATTGTGCTGAATGCCGCGCTGCGAGGCGCCGATCACAGCGATCTGTTCAAGACCACCGAGACCTACCGGCCTGGAGCCGAAGGGCGCGACAGGATGGACAAACTCCTTCACACGCTCTACTTGCTGCTTCAAGACATCCTGTTCTTGCAGTCGAACGCGCCGCAGTTGGTCCGCAATACCGATGTTCAAGGCGAGCTTAAGAAAATGGCTGAAGCCGCGACTTTCGAATGGGTCGAACGCGCCGTTGCTGGAGTGGATGAAGTGGAGCGCGGCGCCCGCCGGAATCTGCTGCGCTCGCTCTCACTCGATGCGTTTGCCGCAGCGCTCGAGAGGGTGTAGCGTCGGGCGGCACGGATGTCTCCGCAGGCATCTTATAATCACAAATGATGAAACAAAAGTCGCTGGTCAGCCACACCCGGGTGAGATATATCGTGTCGGCGGCTGGACTACTATTTCTATCGTGCCTGTCCGCGTTGGCGGAAAAGGATTTTGTCATGCCCAGGGCCCAGGCAGGGCGCGCTTATCCGGCACATGATGAACATCCCATGGAAAAGGTCACGGTCGCCGTCGATCCTTACGATATGGCCGACAAAGCGCAGATGTTCAGCGTCGACTACCGCAGTTACGGGTATCTGCCCGTCTTTTTCGTCATCACGAACGACGGCGATCAACCTGTATCGTTGAGCGGCATGAAGGCAGAGTTGATCCTGGTCAATCGCACCAAGCTCTATCCTGCGACGAGCGACGATTTGGTGCGACGGATGGCGCACCCTTCGCCAAAGCAGCAAGTCCCGATTCCGGTCCCGTTACCGGGCAAAAAAATAAAAGGCACGGTGAACCGCAAAACACAGGACGAAATCGAGCAGTCGCAATTTGCCGCGCGAGCGGTTGAACCGCACTCGACTGCTTCAGGGTTCATGTTCTTCGACGTTTCCGGCACCTCGACGCCGCTGGCCGGCGCGAACTTCTATTTGACTGGTGTACGCGACGCAGGTGGAAACGAGTTGATGTATTTCGAAATTGCGCTGGAGAAGTATTTGAGCGCACCGGAAAAGAAGCCCTGAGACGCGCGCTGCCAATCGGGAGCCTTCGTATCCCTACCGTCTATAATCTCCCTTTATGGCCAGCACGCCAGCCCTCGCTGAGGATGTTCTCGCCAAGTACGAAGCGGTCATTGGACTCGAGGTACATGTCCAGCTTCTGACCATCTCGAAGATCTTCTGTTCGTGCTCGACTCAGTTTGGCCATGCGCCGAATACGAATGTCTGCCCGGTGTGTCTGGGACTGCCGGGAGCATTGCCCGTTCTCAACCGCAAGGCCGTAGAGTTTGCTGTGCTGGCGGCGATGGCGATCGAGTGCCGCATCAATGAAATATCGATTTTTGCGCGCAAGAACTACTTTTATCCTGACTTGCCCAAGGGATACCAGATTTCGCAATACGACAAGCCGTTGGCGGAACACGGTTTGATCGAGATTCCGTTAAGAGGTGGCACGAAAAAGATCGGCATCACGCGTTTGCATATGGAAGAGGATGCGGGCAAGAGCCTGCACGAGGGATTCGCCGAAGCCGCAGAGAAGACGGCGATCGACCTGAACCGCACGGGCACGCCGCTGGCAGAAATCGTGAGCGAACCGGACATGCGCTCGCCGGAAGAGGCGTACGAATATCTGACGAGACTGAAGGAGATCATTCTCTACACGGGCGTGAGCGACTGCAACATGGAGGAGGGATCGCTTCGTTGCGACGCCAACATCAGCGTGCGTCCCAAAGGCCAGAAGGAACTGGGGACCAAGACTGAGATCAAGAATGTCAATTCGTTCCGCTTTATCAAGCAGGCGCTGGAATACGAGATCGGCCGGCAGATCGAGGTGATTGAATCGGGCGGCAAAATCACGCAGGAAACTCGCCTCTATAACGCGAACGAGGGCCGCACTTACGGTATGCGTTCGAAAGAACAGGCGCACGACTACCGTTACTTTCCCGAACCCGACCTGCTTCCCTTGGTGGTGGATACCAGGTGGCAGGCTGAGATCCGCGCCCGCCTGCCCGAACTGCCCGAGACACGCCGTCAGCGCATGATGAAGGACTACGGCATCACCGCGAGCGACGCGCACACGCTGACGCTGACCCGGGCGATGGCCGATCAGTTTGAGTCTGTGGCGCGGGCCGCGAAGAATCCCAAACGCGTTGCCAACCTCGTGCAGGGTGAACTATTGGGACGGTTGAAAGGACAAGGGCTCGACCTGGAACAATCGCCGATTTCCATGGCGGGAGTCGCCGCCTCGGCCGACCTGGTGGAGTCAGGCGCAATTTCAGGCCGGATGCTGAAGGATCTCTACGGTCTCTGCTTCGAACGCGGCAAGGATTTCTCCGTCGTGTACGAAGAAGAGGGAAGACCGGAGCAGTCGCAGGACTCAGGCGCTCTGGAAAAGATCGTCGACGAATTAATCGCCGCGAACCCCAAGCAAGTCGAACAGTACCGCGCGGGCAAGAAAACGATGCTTGGATTCTTTGTTGGACAGGTGATGAAGGCGTCGAAGGGGCAGGCGAATCCTCAGGTTGTGAATGAGGTAGTGACCAGGAAACTGGAAAGCAGCTCGTAACTTGCAGCTCCCGACAATCCTGGGCGCGACATCGTACTGAAAAGACTCTGGCCTTCAGGCCAGAAAACTTGCTTTCGTCCTAGTAGTGCCCTTCTCCCACCTGCACCTTGCCTCGAAACATGCGGTAGATGAAAATGAAGTAGGCAATCGCCAGAATCGCGCCGAGCGTCCACCACACGATTCCAACGCTCAGGCCGTGGCTGCCGGCCGCCGTGTTGTAGATGGTGAGGTTGGAGACACGGTCCCTTGCAGGCAGCACAACCGGGTACATGGCAAATGCCGCGCCTACAAGCATGCCGACAATGTAGATACTGGACGCAAGGAACGCGAGCGTCTCCTTGCCCTTGGGTGTGGCCCAGAGCATTACTCCGAGACTGCTGAACACTACAACTGGAACCAGCCATCCCACAAGATGATGGCTATAGTTGTTCATCAGTTCCGGCCGGACAAAGTAGGTCACAACCAGACAGAAGCAGGTAAGAAAGAACTGTAACGGCCAGCACAACAACGCGATCCCGCGAGAGCGCCGTCCCAAATCCCCGTCGGTCTTTAAGGCGACGTAGTGGGAGCCATGCGCCGTGAGGGTTACCAGTGCGAGCACCCCGATGAGGACCGTGTACCAGTCGAGGATGCCGGTCTGGGGGCCGAGCTTGAAGTTCGTCCAAAGCGGCTCAAAGAAGTAGCCTGACGAATCCAGCGGCACCCCGCGAACTACATTGCCCAGTGCGGCACCGAAAAACACAGAGAGCAAAATACTTGACAGGCTGAATATCGCATCGAAAAATCTTTGCCACACCGGATGATCCAAATGGGTTCTTAGCTCAATGCCGACGCCACGCAGAATCAGCAACCAGAGAACCATCATGAGAGGCAGATAGAATCCGCTGAAACTGGAAGCGTAGAGCTGAGGAAACGCGAAGTACAACGTTCCTCCAGCAGCCAGGAGCCACACTTCGTTACCATCCCAAACCGGTCCAATCGCGCCGAGAATACGGCGGCGTTCTTCGTCGGTTTTGGCTGCAATCAGATAAATCGCACCCGCCCCCAAGTCGAACCCGTCCAGCACTACATAAGCCGCAACCATGACACCGACAATCCAGAACCAGAGCGTTGCCATAGTTATTTGGCCTCCATTCCGTGGGACATGGAAGGGGACTCGGCCCCCGGTCCATTCTCAATTTCCCGGCGCAACAGGAACAAGAACAGAATACTGAGCACTGTGTACATGCCCATGAACCCCAAGAGAGTGAATATCCCATTTCCTGCCGAGACCGCTTTGGAATAGCCTTCTTCGGTGCGCATTAACCCGTAAACTAACCACGGCTGGCGCCCGAGTTCGGCCGTCATCCAGCCCGCTGTGTTCGCGATGTAGGGGAATGGGGCAGACAACATCAGGATCCAGAGCATCCAGCGGCATTCGAACAGCTTCTTCCGCCACAGCAGAAGCACGCTGACCACCATTACGGCGATGAAGATTGTCCCAAGACCCACCATGATGTGATAGCTGTAGTAAAGCAGCTCGATGTTGTCCGGCCAGTCTTCCCGGGGAAACGAGTCAAGCCCATGGACGTTTGCGTTCCACCGCCGATAGGTGAGCATACTCAGCGCCTTGGGCACTTCCAAGGGATTGTCGATCCTCCCCTCCTTTGCGTTGGGCTGGCCCATCAGCACCAGCGGGGCCCCCTCCTGGCCCCGAAATAATCCTTCCATCGCGGCCAGCGTGACCGGTTGTTTCTCCGTCACCATCCGCCCCTGCCCGTCGCCAGTCGGGAAGAGTTGCAGGATGCTGAACACGCAACCGGCGATCACACCCGTCGTAATAAAGATTCGTCCGTGCTCGACCCACTTGCCCCACAACAGGTAGAAAGCGCCAATAGCGGCCATGACAAAAGCGCCCGTGATCACGGCTCCGCTCATGTTGTGCGCGTATTGCCACCAGGCCCATGGGTTGAGAACGAGATCCCAGAAGCTGGCAAGTTGCACTGACTTATCGGGAGCGACAAAGTAGCCGACCGGGTGCTGCATCCAAGCGTCGGTCGCGATAATGAAGTAGCCCGACAACCATGATCCGACAAACACCGCGACTGCCGACAGCCAATGCGCCCTCGGGCTCAGGCGCTTCTCTCCATAGAGAAACAAGCCGAGAAACGCTGACTCCAGGAAGAACGCAAACATGCCCTCCATGGCCAACGTCTGACCGATCACTCCACCGGCAAAGCGCGAGAAGTGCGACCAGTTCGTACCGAACTGAAATTCCATCGGAATTCCAGTTACAACTCCGAGCACGAAATTGATCCCGAAGATTCGCCCCCAGAACCGCGCCGCCTCGTGGTAGCGGGGGTCGTTTCGCCGCAAAGCAATGGTCTTGAGCGCCACGATGAGCAGCGACAGCCCCATCGTCAACTGCGGGAAAAGGTAGTGAAAAGTAACGGTGAACGCAAAATGCAGGCGATGAACAAGAAGTGCGCTATCCATGACGGATCAGCATACGCCTGCGCTGCAAAGGGAAAAAGCAGTTTTTCGCGGCAACTTCCGTTTTAGGAACGCGGCTTATGCCCGCGCCCGTTCAAACGCGTGCGCTACGCGCAAAATGGTGGCTTCGTCGAAGTGGCGGCCAAATAACTGCATCCCGATCGGAAGTTTCTCGTGATTCTCGCCGCAGGGCACCGAAATACCCGGGAT
>Ga0335084_10005778_pt1 | contig 12258 bp, 10 predicted proteins | sample Lox_Sample_44_FD_206721 | JGI IMG/M metagenome (GOLD analysis project Ga0335084, IMG submission 206721) | Soil microbial communities from Loxahatchee National Wildlife Refuge, Florida, United States - Lox_Sample_4.4 | ecosystem: Environmental > Terrestrial > Soil > Wetlands | place: USA...
CTTACCACCGCGCCTTGATGCCGATTCTCCGTTTGCGCGGGAGCACGGCGCTCTCCGCGTTCCGCCGGGCGAAGCTCGACACCGCCCTCCAGGCCCTCGATCCGAGTCTCGCCGTCGCGGCGAGCGCGTTCTGGCACTTCGTCGAAGTCGAGCGCGACCCGGAGGCGCCCGAGCGCGCGCTCCTCGACCGGCTCCTCCGCTACGGCGACACCGCCGGCGACCCGCCCCGCGACACCGCGCTCTTCCTCGTGACGCCGCGCCCGGGCACCATCTCGCCCTGGTCCTCGAAGGCGACCGACATCGCGCGTAACTGCGGGCTCGGCTTCGTGCGCCGGGTCGAGCGCGGGATCGCTCACCACGTCGCGGGCGGGGGCGCCGTCCGCGACCGGATCGCGGCCCTGCTGCACGACCGGATGACCGAAACGGTGCTCGATCGGCTCGAGGCCGCCGACGTGCTGTTCCGCCATTCGGCGCCGCGCCCGCTCGCGCGGGTGCCGGTGCTCGAGGGCGGGCGCGGGGCGATCGAGCGCGCGAACGCCGGGCTGGGGCTCGCGCTCTCCGACGACGAGATCGACTACTTGGTAGACGTCTTCACCCGGCTCGGGCGCGATCCGACCGACGTCGAGCTGACGATGTTCGCGCAGGCGAACTCGGAGCACTGCCGGCACAAGATCTTCAACGCGTCCTGGATCGTCGATGGCGTGCCGCGCGAGCACACCCTGTTCGGAATGATCCGCACGACGCACGCGGCCAATCCGCAGGGCACGGTCCTCGCCTACGCCGACAACGCGGCGGTGCTCGAGGGGCGGGTCGCACGCCGCTTCTTCGCCGACGCCGACGGCAGGTACCGTGCGCACGAAGAGCTGACCCACTACCTGGCGAAGGTCGAGACCCACAACCACCCGACGGCCATCTCGCCGTTCCCGGGCGCGGCGACCGGTTCCGGCGGCGAGCTGCGCGACGAGGGCGCGACTGGGCGCGGCGCGAAGCCGAAAGCCGGCCTGAGCGGGTTCAGCGTGTCCAACCTGCGCATCCCCGGGTTCGTCCAGCCCTGGGAGCACGACGCCGGCAAGCCCGACCGGATCGCCTCGGCGCTCGAGATCATGCTCGAGGGACCCATTGGGGCCGCCGCGTTCAACAACGAGTTCGGGCGGCCGCACCTCGCCGGCTACTTCCGCGCGTTCGAGATGCCGGCGGGCGGCGTCGTCCGCGGCTATCACAAGCCGATCATGGTCGCCGGCGGCGTCGGCAACATCCGCGCGCCGCTCGCCCTCAAGGGCGCGATTCCGCCGGGCGCGGCGCTCGTCCAGCTCGGCGGTCCCGGGATGCTGATCGGCATGGGTGGCGGCGCGGCGTCCTCGCTCGAGGCGGGCGCGAACGTCGCCGACCTCGACTTCGATTCGGTCCAGCGCGGCAACGCGGAGATCCAGCGCCGGGCGCAGGAGGTCATCGACGCCTGCTCGGCGCTCGGCGCGACGAGCCCGGTCCTCTCGATCCACGACGTCGGGGCGGGCGGGCTCTCGAACGCGCTGCCCGAGCTCGCGCACGGCGCGGGGCGCGGCGCGGTGATCGACCTCCGCGCGGCACCGAACGAAGAGCCGGGCATGACCCCGCGCGAGGTGTGGTGCAACGAGGCGCAGGAGCGCTACGTGCTCGCGGTCGCGCCCGAGCGTCTCCCCGACTTCCGCGCGATCTGCGAACGCGAGCGGTGCCCGTTTGCCGTGGTCGGCACGGCGACGGCGGACGGCCGGCTGGTCGTCGACGACCCGCAGTTCGACAACCGGCCGGTCGACGTCGATCTCGCGGTGATTCTCGGCCAGCCGCCGAAGATGGTCCGCGACGTGCGGCACGTCGAGCGCGCACTGGCGCCCCTCGATCTCCGCGCCGTCGAGCTGAAGGAGGCCTGCTACCGTGTGCTGCGCGCGCCGACCGTCGCGAACAAGAGCTTCCTCGTGACGATCGGCGACCGCACCGTCGGCGGCCTCTGCGCGCGCGACCAGATGGCCGGACCGTGGCAGGTGCCGGTCGCCGACTGCGCGGTCACCCTCGTCGATTTCACCGGCTACGCGGGCGAGGCATTTGCGATCGGCGAGCGCACGCCGCTCGCCGTCGTCGATGCGCCCGCCTCGGGCCGCATGGCGGTCGGCGAGGCGCTCACCAATCTCGCCGCCGCGGCGATCCCGGATCTCGCGCGCGTCAAGCTCTCCGCCAACTGGATGGCCGCTGCCGGTTTCCCCGGCGAGGACGCGGCGCTCTACGACACCGTGCGCGCGGTGGCGCTCGGGCTCTGCCCGCGACTCGGGCTCGCGATCCCGGTCGGCAAGGATTCGCTGTCGATGCGCACGACGTGGCAGGAGGCAGGGCGCACGAAGGAAGTGGTCGCCCCACTGTCCCTCGTCGTATCGGCGTTCGCGCCGAGCGAGGACGCGCGGCGCGCGCTGACGCCGCAGCTCCGCATCGATGCCGGCGCGACCGAGCTCGTCCTCGTCGACCTCGGGCGCGGCCGCAACCGGCTCGGCGGCTCGCAGCTCGCGCAGGTGTACGGGCAGCTCGGCGACACCGTTCCCGACCTCGACGATCCCGCGGCGCTGAAGGCGTTCTTCGCGGAGATCCAGTCGCTCAACCGGGACGGACTGCTTCTCGCCTACCACGACCGCTCCGACGGCGGCCTTTTCGCCTGCGCCTGCGAGATGGCCTTCGCCGGGCACTGCGGCGTCACGCTCAACCTCGATCTCCTCGGCTACGACCCGCTCGCGCACGACGTCGAGGGCAACGAGCGCCGGCCCGAGCTGATGCGCGGGCGCGACCTCGAGCGCGTGCTCGCCGGCCTCTTCGCCGAGGAGCTCGGCGCGCTCGTCCAGATCCGCGCCGACGACCGGACGGCCGTCATGAGCCGGCTCGCCGGGGCCGGCCTGTACGCAACGGTCGTGGGAGCGCCGAACACGCGCGACGAAATCCGGCTGGTACGCAACGCGAAGCCGGTGCTCGCCGAGCGCCGCGTCGATCTGCAGCGCGCGTGGTCGGAGGTGAGCTACCGGATGCAGCGGCTGCGCGACAACCCCGAGTGCGCGGAGCAGGAGTTCGACCGTTCGCTCGACGCCGGCGACCCGGGCTTGAGCGTCGCGCTCGCCTTCGATCCGCAGGAGGACGTTGCGGCGCCCTTCGTCGGGCGCGGCGCGCGACCGCAGGTCGCGATCCTGCGCGAGCAGGGCGTGAACGGCCAGGTCGAAATGGCGGCAGCGTTCGACCGCGCCGGCTTCGAGGCGGTCGACGTGCACATGAGCGACATCCTCGGCGGCCGCACTGCGCTTGCCGGCTTCAAGGGGCTCGCCGCGTGCGGCGGGTTCTCGTACGGCGACGTGCTCGGCGCGGGCGAGGGCTGGGCCAAGTCGATCCTCTTCAACCCTCGCGCGCGGCACGAGTTCGAGTCGTTCTTCGGCCGCGCCGACACTTTCGCCCTCGGCGTCTGCAACGGCTGCCAGATGATGGCCGGCCTGCGCGAGCTCGTTCCCGGGGCCGCGGCCTGGCCGACCTTCCGCCGGAACCGCTCGGAGCAGTTCGAAGCGCGCTTCGTGATGGTCGAGGTGACCGAGAGCCCGTCGATCCTCTGCCGCGGGATGGCGGGCAGCCGGATGCCGATCGCGACCGCGCACGGCGAGGGGCTGGCGGCATTCGACAATCCGGCCGCGCAGGCGCGGGCGCTGACGTGTCTCCGCTTCGTCGACAACCGTGGCGCGCCGACCGAAACGTACCCGCTCAATCCCAACGGCTCGCCGGGCGGGATCACCGGGCTCACCACGCCAGACGGGCGGTTCACCATCCTGATGCCCCACCCCGAGCGGGTGTTCCGCGCCGTGCAGTGCTCGTGGTCCCCGGAGACCGCTGGCGACGAGAGCCCGTGGCTGCGGCTCTTCCGCAACGCGCGGGCCTGGGTCGGTTGAACGCGCGCGGCGGGCCGACCGGGCAAACGAAAACGGGGGCCGCGGCCCCCGTTCTCTGCCGCTGACGCCGGGGACCGCTACTCGACCTTCGCTTTCGCGCGCAGCTCGCCGACGCTGCGCTCGAACTGCTGCTTCTGCAGCCCTTCGGTGATCTGCTGCTTGACCTCGTCGTACGACGGGAACTTCGCCGGCCGGATGTCCTCGACCAGGATGACGTGCCAGCCGAACTGCGTCTGCACCGGCGTTTCGGTGTACTTGCCCTTGTCGAGCTTCACCATCGCGTCGCCGAACGGCTTCACGTAGCCGGCGGGCGAGTTCCAGTCGAGGTCGCCGCCGCGGTCCCTGGAGCCCGAGTCCTTCGACTGCTTCGCGAGCTCCTCGAACTTGCGGCCCTTCTTGAGGTCGGCAATCACCGCCTTCGCCTCGTCCTCCTTCTCGACCAGGATGTGGCGCGTCTTGTATTCCTTGTCGCCGCGCGAGGCTTTCAGCTTGTCGTACTCGGCCCGCGCCTGTGCGTCGGCGATCGGATGCGTCTTGACGAAATCGCCGACGTACGCGTTCCACAGGACCTGCTGCCGCGCGAGGTCGAGCTGGACCTGCACGTCGGGATTCTTCGGCAGCCCCTTGCGCGTCGCCTCCTGGGCGATGATCTCCCGCACGATCAGCTGTTCGCGGACCTCGTCGCGCAGCTGCGGCGTGTCGGGGACCCCGCGCGCCGCCTGCGCCTTGACGATCGTGTCGATCCGCGACGCCGGGATCGCGACGCCGTTGACCGTGGCGCCTTTCGCTGCCGCGGCCGGGGCCTGCGCCGGGGCTTGCCCCTGCGCGAGGGCGGTGGCGAGGGGAAGGCCGAGCCCGAGCAGCGCGGTGGCTGCGAGGCACAGGCGGATTCGTGTCATCTGTCGGTCCTTTCGGTGACCTGCGTTATCGGGGGAGCGCCGCCCGTTCCTCCGGGGCGAGCGCCTGGATGCTCAAAGCGTGGATCTCCCGGCGCATCATGGGCCCTAGCGCGCCGTACACCATTCGATGCCGTTCGACCGTGCCCTGGCCGCGAAAGCGCGGCGACACGATCAGGAGCCGGTAGTGCCCGCCGCCGCTCGCCGCGCCGGCGTGGCCGGCGTGCAGCGCGCTCTCGTCGACGAGGTCGAGCGCCTCGGGGTCGAGCGTGGCGAGCCGCTCGCGGATCGCCCGCGCGACGTCGCTCACTGCTTCTCTTCCACGTACTTGGCCAGGAACAGCCCTTGCGCCAGCACGAACAGCAGCATGAGGCCCATGCCGCCGAACAGCTTGAAGTTGACCCACGCGTCGGTGGAGAAGTTGAAGGCGACGTACAGGTTGGCCGCACCCATGAACGCGAAGAACGCCGCCCAGCTCCAGTTGAGCTTGCGCCAGGCGTGGTCGGGCAGGACGAGCTGCTCGCCGAGGAGCGTCCGGATCAGGTTGCGGCGGAAGAAGAGCTCGCCGCCGCCGAGCACCGCGGCGAACAGCCAGTACAGCACCGTCGGCTTCCACTTGATGAAGGTCTCGTCCTGGAGCGCGAGCGTGGCGCCGCCGAATACCACGATGATCGCGAGGCTCGCCCACAGCATCGTGTCCACCCTGCGGCCGCGCAGCTTGAGCCACGCGACCTGCGCGAACGACGCCGCAATTGCGACACCGGTCGCGACGTAGATGTCGGAGAGCTTGAACGCGACGAAGAAGAGGATGACCGGGAAGAGGTCGAACAGGAACTTCATGCGGCCGGCATTATCCCAGAACACCCCCCCGGCCGCCACCGCCGGGATGGCGGAGAAGCCTGCCCGGAGGCTACTTTTTGTCGAATTTGAGGGACGCCGAATTGATGCAATAGCGCAGCCCGGTCGGCTCGGGGCCGTCGTCGAACACGTGCCCGAGATGGGCGCTGCAGCGGGCGCAGTGGACCTCGGTCCGCTGCATGAAGAAGCTCGAATCCTCCTGCGTTTCGACCGCGTCCGGGGTGTCCGGCTGCCAGTACGACGGCCAGCCGGTGCCCGAGTCGAACTTGTGCTCGGAGCTGAAGAGCGGCTGCCCGCAGCAGATGCAGTTGTACGTGCCCTTGTCGTGGTGGTCCCAGTAGATGCCGGAGAACGCGCGCTCGGTCCCGTGCTTGCGGGTCACCTTGAACTGGTGGTCGGTCAGCTGCTTCCGCCATTCCTCTTCGGACTTGCGGATCTTCTCGTCGGTCTTCTCGGTCATCGGATCTCCTGGAGGTGCGGTCTCTGGTCGCCCCGCGGCGCCGGACCTTACATCGATACGTCTAGAATACTCGAACGGATTCCACGAGGGAAACACCCGAGTCGGATGGACTGGGACTTCGCCGCGCTCGGCACGCCGGGGCGCTACAAGCTGCTCGTGGGGCTCGTCACGCCGCGCCCGATCGCGTTCGTGTCGACCCGCGGACGGGACGGCGTCGACAACGCCGCGCCGTTCAGCTTCTTCAACGTGCTGGCGGAGGATCCGCCGGTCCTCATCGTGAGCATCGAGCACCGGCGCGACGGGCGGCCGAAGGACTCCGGCCGCAACATCCTCGAGACCGGCGAGTTCGTCGTCAACATGGTGGACGAGGCGCTCCTCGAGCGGATGCACCTGTGTTCGGTCGAGTTTCCGTCCGAGGTGAGCGAGTTCGCGGCAGCCGGGCTCACCGCGGTCCCGGCGCACAAGGTCGGCGCGCCGCGGATCGCCGAGTCGCCGGTGTCGATGGAATGCCGCCTCCACACCCGCGTGCCGTTCGAGAAGCGCGACCTGCTGATCGGCGAGATCGTCTGGCTGCACGTCCGCGACGGGATCGTCGATCCGCAGACGCTGCGCGTCAGCGCCGACTATGCGCCGGTCGGCCGCCTCTACGCCAACCTGTACACGCGCACGCGCGATCGCGTCGCCCTCGACCAGAACGCTTACATCGAGGCGATGCGGCAGCTTGGACGGGTGTGACGCGAGCGAACGGGATCGCCGCGCCGCTAGCGCGCGGTCGCCCAGTCCTCGACCCTGATCCGCGCGACGACCCGGAACCCGTCGCCCGTGGGCAGAACAACCGCGGCCTCGCCTTCAGCCAGGTAAGGCGGACCGGCCACGGCGTGGAACGGGTTGCCGTGGCTCACGATCACGTCGTTGGTCCCGGGCGCCGGGCGTTCCGACAGCAGCTTGCGTAGTGCGGCATAGCGCGCCGGATCGTTGGCCTGCGCCGAGCCGCCGCGCACCTCTGCGGTCTTCTCCGCGCCTCCGAACAGGAGGTCGGCCGTCTCGACGGTCCGGCAGTACGGGCTCGCCCGCACCTTCCCGATCGGGATGCCGAACGCCTTGATCGCGGCGCCGACCGCGCGGGCGTCGTCCCGTCCGCGGTCGACGAGATTGCGCTGGGTCGGGCAGTCTTCGAAGCTCTTCATCCCGGCGTCGTCCTTCGTCATGTCGGTCGCCGCATGACGGAAGTAGAGGACGTAGCCGCCCTGGCGCAGGGCATTGACCGCCGTCGGCGGCGCGAGGAGATCGTCGGCGGCCGCCGCGCCGAGCCCGGCCAATGCGAGGAAGGCGACCCAGCGAAGCGTGCGCATGAGCGGGAACCTAGCACAAGCCGGAGCTGCTTCGCGGCGTGCTAGGCTCGTGCCGGAATGGAGGGGAGGCTCATGCATCGTCCGTCTCGCTGGCTGTCTCTCGCGCTCGGCGTTGCGGTCGCTGCCACGGTCCAGGCGCAGACCGAAAGACCGGTCCGCATCGTCGTCGGCTTCCCCGCCGGCGCCGTCCTCGACTCGCTGACGCGCCAGATTGCGGACAAGCTGCGGGCCGGTCTCAACCAGCCGGTGATCGTGGAGAACCGCACCGGCGCCGCCGGCCGCCTCGCGGCCGAGTACGTGAAGGGCCAGCCGGGCGACGGGATGACGCTCCTCATGACGCCGCTCGCCAACATGGTGACCATGCCGCATTCGCACCAGGGGCTGCGCTACGACCCGTTCCGCGATTTCGCGCCGGTGTCGCACGTCGCAAGCTTCCAGATCGCGTTCGCGGTCGGCCCGGCCGTGCCGTCGCAGAACCTCCGCGACTACGTGGCGCTGGTGAAGAAGGACCCGAAAGCGGGCAGCTATGCGTCGCCGGCCGCGGGCAGCATCCCGCATTTCCTCGGCGTGATGTTCGCGCGTACCGCCGGCATCGAGCTGACGCACGTGCCGTACAAGGGCACCGCGCCGGCGATCAGCGATCTCGTCGGCGGGCAGATCGCCGCCGCGGTGATGACCGTGCCCGACATCGTCCCGCTGCACAAGGCAGGCAAGCTCCGCGCGCTCGCCGTCGCGGGCGCGCAGCGCTCCGCGGCGCTGCCCGACGTGCCGACCTTCAAGGAGCAGGGCTACGACCTCGAGGGCAGCGGCTGGTATGCGGTGTTCGCGCCGGCCTCGACGCCGAAGGAAACGGTGGACCGGTTGAGCCGCCAGATCGCGGCTGCGACCCAGACGCCCGAAGTCCGTGCGTTCATCCAGAAGGGCGGGATGGAGGCGACCGGAACCAGCCCCGCCGAACTGGCTGCGATCCTGAAGGCCGACTACGACCGCTGGGGCCCGGTGATCAAGGCGTCCGGCTTCACCTCGGAAGACTGAGGCGGGACACGAAATCGGCGAGGAGGGCGTCGAATCGCGCCGGCTCGTCGACGAAGAGCGCGTGGCCCGCGTCCTCGAAGACGGCGACCTCGGTCGCCGGGCGGTTGCGCTTCAGGTTCTTGGCCTGCTCGGCGAATTGTGGCGTCACGACGTAGAGGAGCGGGACGTTCACCGCGTGCGCTGCGGCGCGCCAATGCTCCCGCGGATAGGGATAGGCGAGCAGCGCCAGGCTCGCATCGAGCGGGAGCTGCGAGGCGCTTCGCGTGAGCGCGTCGAGCTCGGCCTCGGGCCGCGGCGTGCGGAACATCGCGCGCACGAATCGGTCGAGCGCAGCGGCGCGATCCCGCTTGAGCTCGCTCCGGAAGTTGCCGCCCCGCGGCGCCGGCGGCTCGCCGACCGAGCTGTCGACGAGCACCAGGCCGGCGAGCTTCGTTTCCCCGTGGCCGCGGACGTAGTGGAGCGACTCGAGGGCGCCGAGCGACCAGCCGACGAGCACGACGCGCGGGTAACGGGCGACGAACTCGGCGATGTCGGCGGCGCGGCGATCGGCGGTGTAGCCCGTCCGCGCGATCTCGGAGCGGCCCTGGCCGCGCGGGTCGAGCACCGCGACGCGATAACGCGCCCCCAGCGATTCGATCTGGCCGCGCCAGATCTCCGCCGGCATCGACCATCCGGGCACGAACGCGATCACCGGCGCGCGGTCCGCCGGGCCGGCGTCGAGCACGTGCAGGCGGACACCGTCGGACGCGACGAAGAAGGAACTTTGCACGCGGACCTCGGACGCTGCGGCGATGCGCAGGCCGCAGAGGATACACAGCGCGCAGAGCGCGCCGCGGGCCAGGACCCGGGTCAGGAGCGCCGGGCGGTGCTGCGCGCGACCATCAGGCCGGAGCGGCCTTCCTGCCAGTGGTAGCCGAACGGGAACGGCAGGATCGAGACGTTCCCGACCTGCTGGTACGCCGCGGCGAGGTCCTTCTGGTAGCCGTAGTTGAAGTCCCGGATCGGACGTGCATAGCGCCCGAAGAGCCGCACGTCGAACCCGCGCTCCCGCAGGAACCGGTACGGGATGCCGGTGTCGTCCTGGACCACCAGGTCGCTCACCTCGAGCAACGTCCGGCGTGTGCCAGCGAACTCGTTCCCGTGCAGCAGGTACGAGGCCGATTTCAGGAACGTGATGCTCGGATTTTGCTTCGCCAGGAACGGCAGGAACTCCGGGTTCGCGCGCAACGCCGCGTCGGTCGCGTCGAGCGACAGATAGTAGAGCGTCTGCGGCTTGCCGACGAGCGGCTGGACGAAGGTCACCTTCACGCCCTGCGCCGGGCGCGAGGCACGGGTGCCGGTGTGCGGCAGCGGCCCGGTCGTCCGGCCGAGGTCGAACGGCTCGACCGCGGCGATCCGGACGTCGAGCAGGCCCATCGACGCGAGCATCAGCGGCAGCATGCCCTTCAGTCGCGGCGTCTGCAGCTCGCGCGCCATGTGCTGGGTGATGAAGTAGTTGCGCACGAGGATGTCGCCGAGCGCGATGCGGACGTCGCGCAGGAGCGCGGTTGCGTCCTCGCGGTTCATGGCCTCGAGCGGTGGCACCTCGCCCGGCCGTTCCAGCCCGAAGAACACGTAGGTGTCGCACCGGGGGAACAGCAGGTAAGCATTGAGAAAGTCCGGGCCGCTGAACGGGTAGAGCAGGGTGCGGCAGCGGTCGAGCTCGGCACCGAGCACCTCGTCCCGCCAGCCCTCGATCACGCTGAGGCGATCGCGCCGGAGCCGTTCCCATTGGGGGGCGAGCGTCGCGCGGTGCTTCTGCCACGCGTCGAGCGACGCGACATGCGCGTGCGGCTCGTAGGCCGAGCTCACGCCGGCGAGCAGCCGCGCGGTGGACGTGATCCGCGGATCCGGCGTCGCGATCTCGGTCGCGGGCGCCTGCGCGCACGCGCACGCCGCGGCGCTCGCCAGGAGGAACGCGGCCGCAGCTCGCGCTACAGCGTCGGAAAAGCAACGATATGCCGTCATGCAGACACGCTTCCAACTCGTGCAGGGCGCGAGCAAATCGCTCGTTCCCTCATGCGAGCAGAACGCGTGCCAACGGCGCGCGGTTGACGCGCGGCGCGCGAGTGCCAACTATTCCCGGCGCGCCGGCGCCGACGGTGTGGAAGCGCCGACGGCCCGGGCCGTCGCCGGAAGGACTAGCTCAGCCGGACGTACTCGTACTCGACCGGCAGGTTGTTGATCCCGCGATCGGGCGGCGCGATCCACGCCGCCATCTTCCCGGGCTCGATCACGCGCCGCATGAGGCTGCGCACGTGAGCGCGATCGGTTTCGCTCGGCAGCCAGTCGCGCACCCCGGCGGCGTAGGCTTCACGCGAGATCGGCGTTCCATCGGGCGCGGTCGGCGTCTCCGCCCACGCGCCGATCTGCCGGCGGAAGCGCGTCGAGGGCAGCGAGAGCTTGAGGTCGTGCCCGGCGCGCTGGATCTGCATGTTCCAGCGCCGCAGGCCGAGCTCGCAGTCCTTCACGTAGGCGCCGCGGACGATCTCGTTCATCGCGTTCCGCGTTGCTACCATCTCGGTCTTCACCCCGCCGGTGCCGTCGGGCACCTCGATCGGGGTCGTCGAGCCGAGGGCGACGTGGTCCTCGTACTGCGCCTCGTCGGGCCGGCCCTTGATGCCGTTTGCGAACGTCGTGGCGGCATTGGAGGAGTTCTCCGAACCGAAGAGGTCGAGCGACGACGAGAACCAGAAATTGAGGTAGCGCTGCAGGAGCGGCAGGTCGATGCCGCCTGCGCGCCGAATCGCCTCCGGATCGTCGGTCCCGAGCTCCTTCATCAGCTCGAGCGTGCGCTTCACCACGCGCCCGAGCCCGGTCTCGCCGACGAACATGTGATGCGCTTCCTCGGTGAGCATGAACCGGCAGGTACGGGCAAGCGGATCGAAGCCCGACTCCGCGAGGCTCTTCAGCTGGAACTTCCCGTCGCGGTCGGTGAAGTAGGTGAAGCAGTAGAACGACAGCCAGTCCGAGATCGGCTCGTTGAACGTCCCGAGGATGCGCGGCTTGTCGGCGTCGCCCGAGTGGCGGGCGAGCAGCTCCTCGGCCTCCTCGCGTCCGTCGCGCCCGAAGTAGGCGTGGAGCAGGTAGACCATCGCCCACAGGTGCCGGCCTTCCTCGACGTTCACCTGGAACAGGTTCCGCAGGTCGTAGAGCGAGGGGCAGGTGTGGCCGAGCAGATGCTGCTGCTCGACCGAGGCCGGCTCGGTGTCGCCCTGGGTCACGATCAGCCGCCGGAATTGCGAGCGGTACTCGCCCGGCACCTGCTGCCACGCCGGCTGCCCGTAGACGTCGCCGAAGCCGATGGTGCGGTCGGGGATCGGGTCGGCGAGGAAGATGCCCCAGCGGTACTCGGGCATCTTCACGTAGCCGTAGCTCGCCCAGCCCTGCGCGTCGACGCCGACGGCGGTGCGCAGGTACACGTCGTTTCCGGCGAAGTCGTGCGGGCCCATGTCGCGCCACCAGTCGAGGAAATGCGGCTGCCAGTGCTCGAGCGCGCGCTGCAGCGTCCGGTCGTTCGCCAGGTTGACGTTGTTGGGGATGCGCTCGCTGTAGTTGATGGCGGTCATGAAGTGGCTCCGATCGGGCTCTAGACCCGTTCCCAGTTGAATTTCGCCTTGCTGCCCGTTCCGAACACTTTCAGCGCGCCCTGCTCGCCGACAGCGTTCGGCCGGTTG
>Ga0335084_10005779_pt1 | contig 12257 bp, 13 predicted proteins | sample Lox_Sample_44_FD_206721 | JGI IMG/M metagenome (GOLD analysis project Ga0335084, IMG submission 206721) | Soil microbial communities from Loxahatchee National Wildlife Refuge, Florida, United States - Lox_Sample_4.4 | ecosystem: Environmental > Terrestrial > Soil > Wetlands | place: USA...
GCCCACCGCGTGGCCTGGAGCGCCGTGAAGAAGCGATACCGCAAGGTCGACGGCGCCTGGATCCCCAGGACGGTCGCCGCCCCGGCGTAAGCTCTCGGCCGGCCCGCACTCAGGCCGCTGCAGGTGCATCGGGCGGCGGCACCCTCTTCAGGAACTCCCGCACGAGGCGATCGCGCTTGAGGCTTGGCGCATCGGGCCGTCGCTCCCGCGCCGGATGATGCTCGACAAAGTGCTGCAATACGAGCTTCAGGGCGAGGACGTGCCGGCGATCGCCGCGGCGCTCGGCCGCCGCGATGTCGTCGGCAATCATCCGCTTGATCCGGGGCACGCCATCGGCGCCGTGAATCAGATAGTTGCCCAGCTCGGCCGCGACGGTCATCGGCAGATGTTCGTGCTCGGCGATGGCGGCGATTTCCTCGTCGGTCAGCTCGGATAGCGCGACACAGTCTTCGAACGTCAACATCGGCAGACTCCCTGTCAAAAAAGCCATTTCGCCCATCTCCGGCGCCGACACCTTGATTTGGCTCAATCCGCCGCTCCCGCCGGCTGTCGTACTCTTACGTCGGACTTGTCCCGGAGGGCACCATGGCAGCCGACGAGAAGCAGGACGACGTTCGCGCCCTGCGCGACGAAGTGGCGAGGCTCAGGGCCGATATCGCGGCCTTGGCCAAGGATCTGCGGAGCCTCGGAACAGCAGCCGCCGGCGCCGCCGAGCAGGCTGCACAGAGCGGGGGTGAGCGCCTCAAGACGGACCTCGACGAGGCCATAGCGGCGCTTCGACGCCGCGCGGAAGAAACGCTGCGAGACGCCAAGGCGGGCGTGGAGGAGCGCCCGCTGTTCGCCGTTCTCATCGCGCTCGCGATCGGCTTCATCCTTGGCAAGGTCCTCGATCGCCGATAGCGCCATGTCGATTCTCGCGACCCTTCTGATGTCAGCGGCGCGGGCGGCGATCTCGCGGCAGGCTGCGGGCGCCGCGATGGCGCGCGTCGCTCTCTCCTGCGTTCTCATTCTGATGTCCGTTGTCCTGGCCCTGGCGGGATTGGGATTTGGCCTCTATGCGGCGTTCATCGCGCTCGGTCTGTTCATGCCGCCCGCGCCTGCCGCCGCAGTCATAGCGGCGGCGACGATACTGATTGCGGCCGCGATGGCGGCGCTTGCCTTTCGTCGACCGAGGGCGACCCGACGCCCGGGGGCGGATGCCGCGACGGCGGCCAGCGAGGCAGTCGATTCGCTTATGAGCACTCTCGGCAAGTGGGTGCAGGCCAATCCGGGACAAGCGACGGTGCTCGCCCTTGCCATCGGATTCATCGCCGGGTCGCGCCGTTGATACGGCTTTTGCCGGTTCATCCAGTCGCGGGCGCGATGAGAACCGGACAGGGCGCGTGGCGCATGACCTCCTCCGCCACGCTGCCGAGCAGCACGCGTTGAACGCCGCCCCGACCGTGGCTGCCCATCACAATGAGGTCGGCCGGCCACCTCCTGGCGATCTCTACGATGCGGGCGGCCGCGTGTCCGCATTCCACATACTCCACGGTCGCGGCCGGCAGCGCCACACGCCCGCGCAGATCGCGGAGCAGCCGCTCGCCGTCCCCGATGGCCCGGCCGATCAGTTCCTCCGTCGTCGCGGCATTCTCCGCGGCATAGCTCACGGGAATCGCGACGCTGTGGACGAGAGCGACTTGCGCCCCGAGCGAACGCGCGAGGTCGGCGCCGATCTCCGCGGCGTGCGCGGCCTCTCGTCCGCCATCGACTGCAATGAGAATCTTCCGGAAGGCCACTGCTGTTTCCCTTCGCGAGACAGTTCATCAGGATTCCGCGCGGCTGGATTTGACGTACATCAAGGCCCGCTTGACCGGAGCCGGCCTAGTGGACGCTTGGCGCCATCGCTGCCTCAAGCCGGATGTTATGATCGCTCGAGTCCTCCCGCCCTCGTCCCAACAACGACAGGGCCCGCCCGACAAGGCGGGGCCACGCGCCGCTGCGCAGCTGCGCTCGCTGATGCGGGCGCTCATGGCTTCGCCGGCGCGGAATCGGATCGCCCTGCTGGCCCTGGGACTCGCCCTCGTCATCTGCGCGAACGCCGCCGGACAGATCAGGCTGAACAGCTGGAACGGCGACTTCTATGACGCGCTCCAACAGAAGAACGCCGCGGCGTTCGGCCTTCAGCTTTTCGTCTTCGTGCTCATCGTCGGCAGCCTTCTCATACTGGTGGTCATGCAGACCTGGCTGGGCGAGCGGGCCAAGATCAGGCTGCGGGAATGGCTCACGCACGATCTCCTCGACCAGTGGCTCGCGCCCAAGCGGGCCTATTTCATTGCCTTCGACGGCGAGATCGGAAGCAATCCGGATCAGCGGATCCAGGAGGACGCCAGGCATCTTTGCGAGCTCTCAGCCGACCTCGGCGCCGGCCTGCTGCAGGCGTCGCTTCTGCTGGCGAGCTTCATCGGGGTGCTCTGGTTTCTCTCCACACTCGTCGTGTTTGCGGTCGACGGCCAGCAGTATCAGGTGCCCGGCTACATGGTCTGGTGCGCGCTCGCCTACGCCCTCGCGGGCTCGTGGCTCACCTGGCGGGTTGGTCGGCCGCTGATCCGATTCAATGCCGACCGCTATGCCCGCGAAGCGGAGTTCCGCCTCGCGCTCGTTCGCATCAGCGAGCGCGCGGAGGGCATCGGGCTCTATCGCGGCGAGGCCGATGAACGCCGGCTCCTGAACGACGCGGTCAACCGCGTCGTCGCCAGCATGGTTCGCCTTGTGGGCGGATTGACGCGGCTCACCTGGATCACCTCCGGCTATGGCTGGCTCGCGATCGTCGTGCCCATCCTGGTCGCGGCCCCCGGCTACTTCGCCGGGAGCCTGTCGCTCGGCGGCCTGATGATGGTCGTGGGAGCATTCAACCAGGTTCAGCAGGCGTTGCGCTGGTTCGTCGACAACTTCCCGCGCATCGCCGACTGGCAGGCGACGCTGCTGCGCGTGGTCGCGTTTCGCGACGGCCTCCTGGCGCTCGATCTGCCGAACGGCGGCGTCAGCCGGATCGCGGTCGACGACCACCCCCAGGGCCATCTCAGCCTGGAGCAGCTCACGGTGTTTCACCCCGGCGGCGGAGCGATGCTGGAAGATCCGAATGTCGAGATAGCGCCGGCCGACCGCGTCCTCATCGTCGGCGACCCGGGTTCAGGCAAGAGCACGCTCTTCCTCGCCATGGCGGGTCTGTGGCCCTGGGGCAGCGGCCGCATCCGCTTGCCGCCGCGAGAGTCCATGATGTTCATGCCGCCGCTGCCTTACCTGCCGCCGGGGACGTTGCACGCAGCGATCGCCTATCCCGCAGCACCGGGCCGCTTCGGGACCGCCGCCATCGAGGAGGCGTTGCGGCGCGTCCGCCTCGACCACCTCCTGCCCTCGCTGGACCGGGAGGCACGCTGGGATCGGGAGCTTTCACTCGACGAGCAGCAGCGGCTGGCCTGCGCCCGCATGACCCTGCATGCGCCGAAGTGGATCGTGCTCGACGACGCGATGGGCGCGATCGCCGAGGCGGATCGCCCTGTCATCATGGCTCTCTTCGATGGGGCACTGGCCGAGTCCGCCGTGATCTGCATGAGTCGCGTTGCCGCGAAGGACTCCTTCTATAAGCGGGTCGTCCGTCTTCACCACCTGACCGCGAATGGCGCCTTGCCGCTCGCCGTCTCAGGCCCGCAGAACCAGCGATCATAGCCCCCATGCCTGGCCGAGACACTCCGGACCGGCCGCCGGCAGTGGATCACACCACCGCCACGAGGGCGCCGTCCGACGGGATCCGTCACCGGACGAAGCGGGCTTGGCTTCGGTTTGCGCCGTGGGCCCTGGGACTGCTGGTCTTGGCGGCCGTGGTCCTCGTCATCCTGCGGCTCGGCGAATTGCGCCAGTTCGCCGAGCTGGCAACGCGGGCGCGGCCGCAATGGCTCCTGGTCGGCCTGCTGCTGCAGGCCGGAACCTACGTCTGTGCCGCGGGCGTCTGGTATCTCGTCCTCGATCGCGCCGGCGCCCATCGGGCCATGATCGACGTTGTGCCGCTCGGCTTGGGTAAGCTATTCGCCGACCAAGCCATCCCTGCCGGCGGGATCAGCGGGACGCTGTTCGTCATCCAGGGCCTGACGAGACGCGGCATATCGTCGGGACTGGCCATGGCCGCACTGCTCGTTGGGCTCATTTCCTATTATGGCGCGTACTTGCTCGCGGTGATTGCGAGTCTTGGCGTTCTCGCCGCCTTACACGCGCTCGGCCCTGCCATCATGGGAGCGGTCGGCGTCTTCTCCCTGGCCGCGATCGGCATTCCCGCCACCGTCCTCTTGTTCAGGAACCGGCTGCGCAAGACGCCTCTGAACTACCTGCGACGCAGCCCGACGGTTACCTTCCTGCTCGACGCCATCGCCACTGCGCCGTCCGCATTGGTCCGGAACCCCCGTCTCATCGGCGCGACCTTGTTTCTCCAGCTCTCGGTCTTCCTGCTCGATGCCGCGACGCTCTATGTCATGCTCCTCGCCACCGGGATTGCGGCCGCGCCGGCGGGCGTGTTCGCGAGCTTCATCATGGCTTGCGTCGCGGCCACGATCGGACCCATGCCGCTCGGGCTTGGGACGTTCGAAGCCGTCTGCGTCACCATGCTGACGCTGACCGGCGTTCCCCTGGAAGCGGCCCTCGCGGCCACGTTGCTCTTGCGCGGCCTGACCTTCTGGCTGCCGATGCTGCCGGGCCTGTGGATTGCCCGGCGCGAGCTTGGGCCCACCTTCGGCCACACCGAGCGATAGGCGCAGTTGCGGCTATTCCCGCGGGAGAAGCACGGCCGACTCCGTCGGCCAGGTGAGCCAAACCTGGCGGCCACGGGTCTCGGCGTTGTCGAGGGAGCGCTGCGCGTTTTGCAGGGCGACGGCGACGCGGCGGGTCAGGCCGGCGACCTCGACGTAGTAGTGGCTGCGGTCGCCGAAATAGGCCTCGGCGTCGACGCGCCCGATAACGGCGTTGGCGGCTTGGCAGGGTTGCCAGGCGATCTGCACCTTCTCCGGCCGGACGGCGACGGTGACGGCGGCGCCCGGTTCCAGCCGCTGCTCGCCCATGGGGACGCGCAAGCTGCCGGCCGAGCCGACGTCGACAATGGCGTGGCCGTTGTCGATGCCCTTGATGGCGCCGTCGAAGAAGTTCATGGAGCCGATGAAGTCGGCGACCTCGCGGCAGTTGGGCGCCTCGTAGAGCCGCGTCGCATTGTCGATCTGCAGCGCCTTGCCCTTGGACATGACGGCGATGCGGTCGGAGAGCGTCAGCGCCTCTTCCTGGTCGTGGGTGACGAACACGAAAGTGATGCCGACCGAGCGCTGCAACTGGCGCAACTCGATCTGCATCTCCTCGCGCAGCTTCTTGTCGAGCGCGCCCAGGGGCTCGTCGAGCAGCAGCACCTTGGGGCGGCAGACCAGTGCACGCGCGAGCGCCACGCGCTGGCGCTGGCCGCCGGAGAGCTGGTGCGCGCCGCGGCTGCCGTAGCCGGCCAGCTTGATGCGCTCGAGCGCCTGATTGACGGTATCCGCGATCTCCTGCTTCGACAGGCCCTTCTTGCGCAGGCCGTAGCCGATGTTCTCCGCCACCGTGAGGTGCGGGAAGATGGCGTAGCTCTGGAACACCATGTTGGTCGGCCGCTCGTTGGGCGGCACGGACGACATCGGCTGGCCGTCGATGAAGATCTCGCCTTGGGTCGGGAACTCGAAGCCGGCGAGCATGCGCAGCAGCGTGGTCTTGCCGCAGCCCGACGGCCCCAGCAGCGAGAAGAACTCGCCGCGCCGGATGTCGAACGACACGTCGTCGACCGCGCGCACTGCGCCGAAATGCTTGGAGATGCCGCGCAGGGAGATGAAGGTGTCGTCGCTGCTTGCCATAACCGCCTAGCCCATGGCGCCCACGGTCGAGGGGACGCCGCGCTTGCGCGCCAATTCCGATACGATGACCGCGATGAAGGAGATCACGAAGATGCAGCTGCCGAGCGCGAGCACGTCCGGCAGCTTCTGCGGGAAGCGCAGCTGGCTCCAGATGAAGATCGGCAGGGTCGCGTCGTTGCCGGAAAGGAAGGAGGCGATGACGTATTCATCCAGCGACTCCGTGAACGACAGCAGCAGGCTCGACACGATGCCCGGCAGCGCGAGCGGAAAGGTGACGCGCCAGAACGTGCCCCAGGCGCCCTCGCCGAGGTCGAGCGAGGCCTCTTCGAGGCTCTTGTCGAAGCCCTCGAGCCGCGACATCAGCACGAGGATCGAGAACGGCGTGCAGATCAGGACATGGCCCGCGCCGATGGTCCAGAGCGACAGGTCGAAATCGAAGACCTTGCGCAGCACGACCAGATTGCCGACGCCGAGCACGATGAAGGGAATGACCAGCGGGATCATCAGCAGCCCCATGACGACCTGGCGACCGGGCAGCCGGTAGCGCGTCAGCGCCTTGGCGCCGAGCAGGCCGAGGACCGTGCTGATGATGGCGACGGGGATGCCGACCTTGAGCGAGCTGACGAGCGCGTTCATCAGCGGGCGGCTGGTCGCCATCTCGTAGTACCACTTGGTCGTGAAGCCCTTGAAGGGGAACGCGATATAGATGTTGTCGTTGACCGAGAACGCCGGCAGCAGCAGCACCGGCCCGTACAGCAGCACGACGAAGAATACGGCATAGATCATCAGCGGGTTGACGGTGGCATGCGGACGCATGGCCTAGGCCTCCCGCTGGCGCATGCGCCGGTAGCCGACCAGCGACAGGAAGATCCAGACCAGCAGCCCGACCACGGCCATCATCACGATCGATACGGCGGCGCCGAGCGGCCAGTTGTTGGCCTTGCCGAACAGGGACTGGATCACGCTGCCGATCATGATGCCGGAGGTGCCGCCGACGAGACTGGGCGTGATGTAGTCGCCGACCGTGGGCACGAACACCAGCACGCTCGAGGCGATGACGCCGGGCATCGACAGCGGCAGGGTGATGCGGAAGAAGCGCGCGACGCGCCCGTCGCCCAAATCGGTCGCCGCCTCCAGCAGCGAGCGGTCGATCTTCTCCAGCGACACGTACATGGGCAACAGCGCGAAGGCGAGCCAGGCGTGGGTCAGAGTGATGATCACGGAGGTGGGATTGTAGAGGATGAACTCGAGCGGCTCGTTGATCAGCCCCAGCGACAAGAGGCCGGAGTTGACGACGCCGTTGAAGCCGAGGATGACCTTCCAGGCGAAGACGCGCAGCAGATAGCTCGTCCAGAAGGGGATCGTGATCAGCGTGATCCACAGCAGCTTGTGCCGGGTGACGCGGAAGGCGAGGAAGTAGGCCGCCGGATAGGCCATCAGGATGATGATCACCGTCGCGACCAGCGACATCAGGATCGAGCGGAAGAGCAGGATGACGTAGATCGGCGTCTGCAGGACCGGCAGCGGGATGAAGCCGAACGCATAGGTCCATTCGCCTGTCGGCGCGACGATCGTCCAATAGTTCAGCAGGGTCGGCGTGCAATCCAGCTTGAAATAGATCTGCGTGCAGAAGCTGATGCCGACCAGGCCGCCCATCGGCGCGATGAGCAGGATCAGCATCACCAGCAGCGTCGGCGAGAGCAGGAGATAGCCGCGCAGCGGCTCACTGCGCAGCAGCAGCGCGCGAAAACGCTCGCCCAGCGACGGCGATCGGGAAACGCCAATCGCCAGCGCACCGCTCGCGCTAACCATCGGTCACGCTATCGGTCTCATGCACGCTGGCCTCCCAGGCGAGGCTTGACCGCCCCGCACTCGTTGTTTCGACTGTAGCCAACCGCGGCAGCCTTTTGAACGGCTTTTTTCGACCATTTCCGGACCATTACGCGAAGGGCGCGTTGCCTTGCACATATTGCAGGCGGCGGCCTACAGTAGCCGTTCAGCGTGACCATCCCCGGCAAGCAACGAAGGCACGATCGTGCGGAAACCGGAGTTCACCGACCGTCTGGCCGACCCGGGTTTGTCCCGCCGGGCGCTGGCGCGGATGCTGGCGACGGCCGGGCTGGCGATGGTCGCGGTGCCGCTCGTCGGCCGACCGGCGCGGGCACAGGACCAAGCTGTCTATTTTACCTGGCGGGTCTACAGCGATCCCGCGTTCTTCCCCGGCTATGTGCAGAAGCACGGCGCCAGCCCCGACACGGCGATCCTGAGCGGCGACGACAAGGACCTGGCGAAACTGCGCTCCGGCTTCGCGTTCGACGTCGCCCATCCCTGCAATTCCGGCCTCGACAGCTGGTACCAGACCGGCCTGCTGCAGCCGATCGACACCACGCGCCTGCCGCACTGGCCCGACCTGTTCGAGCCGCTGACCACGCTCAAGGGCGCGCAGCAGAACGGCCAGCAGTATTTCGTGCCGATCGACTGGGGCACGACCTCGATCATCTACCGCTCCGACCTGCTGAAGCTCGACGAGCAATCCTGGTCGCTGCTGTGGGACGAGCACTACAAGGGCAAGCTGTCGGTCAGCCGGCGCGCCGAGGAGACTTGCGCGATCGCGGCCATCGTCGCCGGCGTCAAGGACCCCTTCAACATGACCGACGACGAGGTCGCCCAAGTCAAGGAGCTGCTGCTCAAGCAGAGGCCCCTGCTCCGCTTCTACGCCAGCGACAGCAAGAGCGTGCAGGACGCCCTCGCCGACGGCGACCTGGTGGCGGCGACCGGCTGGAACAGCTCGATCGCCGAGCTGCGCAAACAGCGCGTGCGCGTCAGGGTCATGCAGCCGAGGGAAGGAATTCTCATGTACTGTTGCGGCCTCGTGCTGGCGAAGAATGCGCCGCACCTCGACGCCGCCTACGACCTGATGGACGCCATCATGGCGCCAGAGGCCGGGACTTGGCTGATCGAGCAGCTCGGCTTCGGCCACGCCAACCGCAAGACGTTCGAGGCGATGGACGAGAAGGTGCTGACCGACCACGGGCTGCCGAAAGACCCGACGGACCTGCTGTCGACCGCCATCCTGCTGCAGAGGAATGCCCGCATCGACGAGCTCTACACGATGTTCGACGCGGTCAGGGCCGGGTTGTAGCGCAAATCGACCCGGCAACAACAACAAAGGCTAACAGAGAGGGAGACTTCCATCATGAAAAACACCGAACTGCGCGCACGCCTTGCCGACGGCGCGATCTCGCGTCGGCAGCTGAACCGGCTGCTGGGAGCGGCCGGCATCGCCATGGTCACCATGCCCCTCACGCCGCGGCGGGCGCGGGCGGAGGACCAGGTGACCTACTTCACCTGGTCCGGCTACGACGTGCCCGACTTCTTCCCCGGCTATGTGAAGAAGCACGGGGCCAACCCGAACCTGCCGATCTTCAGCGACGAGGAGGAAGCGTTCCAGAAGCTGCGCGCCGGCTTCTTCGCCGACGTCGCCCATCCCTGCAGCGGCCGCATCCACCGCTGGCGCGACGCCGGCGTGCTGCAGCCGATCGACACCTCGCGCCTGTCGAACTGGGGCGACGTGTTCCCGGTGCTGAAGACGGTGAACGGCGCGGGCGACGACGGCAAGCAGTGGTTCGTCCCGGTCGACTGGGGCAACACCTCCGTCCTCTACCGGGCCGATCTCGTGGAGGTGAAGGAGGAATCCTGGACCCTGCTGTGGGACGAGCGCTACAAGGGCCGGCTGTCCGTGGGCGAGGATATCACGGACACCGCCATCATCTGCGGCCTGGTGGCGGGCGTGCAGGATCCCTACAGCATGACCGATGCCGACATCGCCAAGGTCAAGGCGCTGCTGATCAAGCAGAAGCCGCTGCTGCGCTTCTACTGGAGCGACACGACCGTGCTCGAGCAGGCGATGGCGAGCGGCGAGGTGGTGGCCTCCTCGGCGTGGAACGCCTCGATCGCGGCGCTGCGCAAGCAGGGCATCGACGTCAAGTACATGAACCCGAAGGAGGGGCGGCTCACCTGGTGCTGCGGCCTCATCCTGACCGCCGAGGCCAAGGAGATCGACAAGGCGTATGACCTGATCGATGCCATGATCTCGCCGGAAGCCGGCGTGTGGCTGATCAACCTCGGCTACGGCCACTCCAACCACAAGGCGTTCGAGCAGGTGTCGGAGGAGGTGCTGGCCGAGCGCGGCCTGGCGAAGAACGCCGAGGAGCACCTGAAGAATGGCCTGTTCAGCCGCGACAACACGCGGCTCGACGACCTCCAGCAGATGTTCGAGGCCGTGAAGGCGGGGGCGTAAGCGCCGCTCCGAACCATCGCGTTCGACCGCAGGGGCGATCCGTTGGCCGCCCCTGCGGCGTGTGTAGAGGATAGCGTGCGAGCATGCTGACCAACTTCAAGTACGACACCGCCGACCTGCGCGAGCAGGACCGCGAACACATCATCCACCCCTGGATCGACCTGGGCACGGCCAAGACGCGCGAGCCCATGGTGATCGCGGAGTCCGAGGGCGCCCACATCTACGATTCCGACGGCCACAGGATGCTCGACGGGATCGGCGGCATGTGGTGCGTCAATATCGGCCATGCGCGCGAGGAGATGGCGCAGGCGATCGCCGACCAGGTGCGGCGGCTCTGCTACTATTCGCCCTTCGGCCTGATCTCGACGCCGCCCTCGATCGAGTTCGGCACGAGACTGGCCGCCTACGCGCCCGGCGACCTTAAGCACGTGTTCTTCACCACCGGCGGTTCGACGGCCGTCGACTCCGCGCTGCGCTTCGTGCAGTTCTATTTCAACTTCATCGGGCAGCCGCAGAAGAAGCACATCATCACGCGCGAATACGCCTATCACGGCAGCACCTATCTCTCGGCCTCGGTTTCGGGCAAGCCGGGCGACCGCGGTCATCTCGATTTCGTGACGGACACCGTGCACCACCTGCCGACGCCCAATCCCTATCGCCGGCCGGACGGCATGTCGGAAGCCGCGTTCTGCGCCGCCAAGGTGAAAGACCTCGAGGACAAGATCCTGGAATTGGGGCCGGACAAGGTCGCCTGCTTCATCGCCGAGCCGCTGCTGGCCTCCGGCGGCGTCATCGTGCCGCCCGAGGGCTATCAGAAGGCGACGCGGGAGGTGTGCCGGAAATACGATGTGCTCTACATCTCCGACGAGGTGGTGACCGGCTTCGGGCGGCTCGGCGAGATCTTCGCCTCGGAGCCGGTCTTCGACATCGTGCCGGACATCATCACCTGCGCGAAGGGGCTGACCTCCGGCTACATTCCGCTCGGTGCGTTCCTGCTGTCGGACCGGCTTTACGAGCGCGTCACCGGCGAAGGCGCCAAGGGCAAGTTCTTCAGCAACGGCTTCACCTACTCCGCCCATCCCGTGGCCTGCGCCGCCGGCCTCAAGAACCTGGAGATCATGGAGCGCGAGAAGCTGTGCGAGCGGGTGCGCGAACTCGGGCCCTATTTCCAGGAGCGCTTCCAGACGTTGGCGGACCTGCCGCTAGTCGGCAACGTCCGGGGCAGCCATTTCATGGTCTGCGTCGAGTTCGCCAGCGACCGCAAGACCAAGGCGGTGCCGCCGGCCGAATGGGAGATCGGCCTCCGCACCATGCGCAACACGATGCCCAAGGGGCTGCTGGTGCGGCCGATGGCGCACCTCGTCGTGCTCTCGCCGCCGCTGATCGTGACGCGCGCCCAGATCGACGAGTCGGTCGAGGCCCTGCGCGCGGGAATCAAGGACACGATGGACGAGTTGACGCGCGAGGGCCTCTGGCGCGGGTGACATGGCCGGCGCCGTCATCCGCCCCTACCGGGAGACGGACCGCGCCGCCGTGATCGCGGCGGAGATCGACATGCAGGAGTATGAGCGCACGCTGCACGACACGCGACTGCCGGGCGCCGGCGTGATGGACGCCTATCTCGACCGCCTGCTGCAGGAGGTCGCCGCACAGTCGGGGGCGCTCCTGGTCGCAGAGGAAAATAGCCGCCTGGTCGGCCTCGTCGCCTGCACGGTCGTCGAGGACGACGCCGTGCAGGAGACCGCGGACTCGAATGTCCACGGCTACGTCAACGACATCTACGTGGTTCCGGAGCGCCGCGGCAGCGGACTGGCCCAGGCTCTCCTGCGGGCGGCCGAGGACCATCTGGCGTCGACGGGGATCACCCGCGTGCGCATCAACGTGCTCGCCGCCAACGCCATGGCGCGCCGAGCGTACGAGAAGCACGGGTTCAAGCCTTACGAGGTGATGTACGAGAAGCGGCTGCGCCGATCGACCTGAGCGCCACCTGCCCGCAGGTGTGGTAGTCTGGCGCGCGAGGGTGGGAGGATCCACAGCGCAATGAGCTCCGACAAGAAGGG
>Ga0335084_10005780_pt1 | contig 12256 bp, 12 predicted proteins | sample Lox_Sample_44_FD_206721 | JGI IMG/M metagenome (GOLD analysis project Ga0335084, IMG submission 206721) | Soil microbial communities from Loxahatchee National Wildlife Refuge, Florida, United States - Lox_Sample_4.4 | ecosystem: Environmental > Terrestrial > Soil > Wetlands | place: USA...
CCACCCTCCCTCGAAGGGGGAGGGGAGATGCAGGGAAATTTCAAAGATTCTTAGTTGGATTTTCCTTTCAATTGATTTCAGACAGGTTTCTTATCTTTTTGATTTTTGGCCATTTACATGGTAAACATTGAATATAGGCTTCTTGTCTAAAATAAGTTTTCACCACGGAGACACAGAGAGCACAGAGAAGCAATCCTTTATTTGGCGGGGAGATACCCGCCAAATAAAAGCCTTGTGTCTACGAAGAAAACTGAATCCCGTGTTGTAGTACCCTTTCGCTTATCTTGAGCAGCAATGATATAAGTTCATTTATAATAACAGGAGGAAGACGATGAAATGTTATGTTTGTGCGAAGCAGGGAGTGGATAAAGATGCTGTGGCCATCTGTATCGTCTGCGGCATGGGACTCTGCATGGGGCATGCTTTTAAGGAGGAGTTGCTGGTAAGAGATATCATCGATTGGGGATTCGGAGAGGAGCAGGTCGAATATCCCCACACGCTCCCTCGGTTTATCTGCGCTGAATGTAAACTGGCCAGAGAGCAGAGAATCAAGGTCACCAAAAGCAAGAGTCAGATTTAAGGGGGAAAGACTTCGAAGAAGGATTTCGTCGATGAAAAAATAAGTTGTGTTTTGACAGGAGATTATCGATAATAATCTTATGAAAAAGATTTTAGTCGTCGAAGATGAGGAGAGCCTCAGGCTTCTCTACGAGGAGGAATTGAAGGGGGAGGGATACGACGTCCTGACGGCCAGGAACGGGAGAGAAGCCATTCGACAGTTGGAGACGGGGAAGCCCGATTTGATCATTCTCGACATTGTCATGCCGGTGATGGACGGGATGGAAGCTCTCGGTCGGATTGTCAGCAAGGAGAGGAAGATCCCCGTCATTCTCAACACTTCCTATTCGGGGTACCGGGAGAATTTTATGAGCTGGGCCGCCGATGCTTATGTCACCAAGTCTCATGACCTCACCGAATTGAAAAAGAAGATCCGGGAACTTTTGGAAAAGGGCAAGAACCGGTGAAGAAAGTCTTAGCCATGGTTTTGGCAGGAGGCCGGGGGGAGAGGCTCTATCCTCTCACCCGGGATCGAGCCAAACCTGCTGTTCCTTTCGGGGCCATCTACCGGATCATCGACTTCACCCTTTCGAACTGCGTCCATTCCGGCGTCCGTCGCATCTATCTGCTCACCCAATACAAATCAACCTCTCTCCACCGTCACATCCAGTTCGGCTGGAGCATCCTCTCCGCCCCTCTGGGAGAGTTTATCGAAGCGGTTCCCGCGCAGCAGAGAATCGACGAGCACTGGTATCAAGGAACGGGCGACGCCATTTTTCAAAACATCAACATCTTGCAGGATGAGAGACCCGACCTTGTGTTAATTCTTTCCGGGGATCACATCTATCGAATGGACTATCGGAAAATGATCGCCTTCCACCTGGAGAAAGGCGCGGACCTGACCGTGGGTGTGATCCGGATGGATCGAAAGCTTTGCAGAGAGTTTGGCGTGGTCGAGGCGAATGCGGATTGGCGGATGGTGGGTTTTCAGGAGAAGCCCGAAGAACCCAAAACGATTCATGGAGACCCGGGAGGGATCATGGCCTCCATGGGAATTTATGTCTTCAATACTGAGATATTAGTCAGGCGATTGATCGAGGACACGCGATCGGATTCAAGCCATGATTTCGGCAAAGACATCATTCCCATGATGATCGGAAGGGATCAGGTTTTTGCTTTCGATTTCAGACGAGGAGATTACGGGGGCACCGGATACTGGAGAGATGTGGGGACGATTGAAGCCTACTACGAAGCGAACATGGATTTGATCTCCGTCACCCCGCAGCTCAACCTTTACGATTCCGGATGGCCTATTCTTTCCTATCAAGCTCCTTCTCCGCCGGCAAAAACCGTTTGGATCGAGGAGGGAAGGGTGGGGACTGCGCTGAACTCGATCATCTCCAACGGCTGCATCATCAGCGGGGGAAACGTGAAGCGATCGATCCTCTCACCCAGGGTGGCCATTCATAGCTTTGCAGAGGTCGAAGATTCCATTCTTCTCGAAGGCGCGGACATCGGGAGGAATGCGAAGATCAAGAGGGCGATTATCGATAAGGAGGTCCGGATCCCTCCGGGAATGCAAATCGGTTACCAGTTAGATGAAGATGCGAAGCGGTTCACGGTGACAACCTCAGGGATTGTGGTTGTTCCCAAAGGGATCAGACTTTAGCAGGCTGCTGAAAAACGCCCATCTGCGGCGTTGCCCTCATCCTTCGTCGTTGCGACGTACCCCAAAGTACGCCTCACTCCTCAGGATTTCGGGTGCCTTGCATCTTGGCATTTTTGAGCAGCCAGTAAATAATGAGTTTTTCAGCAAGCTGTTAGTCTTCACTCGTTTCCTCACAAGCTTCTCTTTCCCTTACATCACGGGTTTCTTTTTTTCCCGCTCTCGTGCAGAAATAGATCGTTCCTCGGGGGAAAGGAGCGTTCATCGGGTAGAACGCTCTTTCTCACGGGGCTGCTTGTCGCTTTCACAGGACGAAGATTCTCCTTGACAAAAGAGCGGGCTTTTTGTATAAGCTTTTGGTGAATCCTGATGGTTCAGAATAGTGGAATAGAAGAACGCCGATTTGAGAGTCCAAGCAGAGTCCCGGGGGGGCCTATAAAATCTTTCCAAAAGCAATCCACCAAAATCCTGTCACGAAATCTGTTCCGCTTTCTTCTCCATCTCGATTGGCATTTTTCGGTCAGTTCCTTTAAATAATCAAAGGAGTGGAAATGGAAACACTATTTCGCATTCTTGTCAAGATGAGCAAAATCCTCAGTCTAATCGGCGGCGCAGCGCTGACCTTCATGATGTTTTTGACGGTTGCGGATGTGCTGCTGCGCGCCGGCGGTCATCCGATTTTGGGCACGTATGAACTGGTTTCCTTATCGCTGGCAATTGTAATTGGGTTTAGTATTCCGAAGGTCTCTTTGGAGCGGGGGCATGTCTTTATGGAAATCCTGCTAGAGAAGCTCTCGAAACGAGATAGAGCCATTATGAACACGTTTACAAGGATTCTGGCTACCGTCCTGTTCGGGATCATCGCGTACAATCTCCTTTTGATTGGCAAAGAGTACCATATGTCGGGCGAGGTCTCGTCCACGCTGAAGATCCCCTTTTATCCGGTCGTTTATTTCGTCGGGATCTGCTGCTTTGTCGAGTGTCTCGTCTTTCTGTCCGATATCGTGAAGGTCTGGAGGGGTGAATATGAATGAGATCACTGTAGGCGTAATGGCCCTCGTCGTTCTCTTGCTTCTTTTCGCCACGGGCATCGAGTTAGGCATCGCCATGGCGTTGATGGGGTTTGTGGGGTTTGCTTACCTCAACGGCTTTCAACCGGCTATGCAACTGGTAGGCCGAGACATCTACGATGTCATCACCAACTACGGGTACACAGTCTTCCCCCTCTTCATCCTCATGGGACAAGTCGGTTTCAACGCAGGTATCGCGGTAAGACTGTATGATGCCGCATACAGGTTCATCGGCCATATCCCCGGTGGGCTTGCAATGGCTACGGTCGTGGGAGCCACTGGTTTTAAAACCATTTGTGGCTCCTCAGCGGCTACCGCGGCAACCTTTGCCAGCGTCGCGATCCCCGAAATGGACCGGTACGGATACGACCGGAAACTATCGACGGGGATCGTTGCGACCGTCGGATCGCTCGGCTGCATCATCCCCCCCAGCGTAGGGCTCATTATCTTCGGCATTATCACCGAACAGTCGATAGGACAGCTTTTCCTTGCCGGCTTGATCCCTGGACTGATCGTGGCCGCTCTTTTCCTCGGGATCATCTATGGATGGGTGAAGATCAACCCAAAGATTGCCACTATTTCAGAGCGTTCGACGTGGAAGGCCAGGTTTCGCTCGCTACCGGAGGTGGCCTGGATTCTCGTTGTCTTCCTCCTGGTCATCGGAGGGATCATGCGGGGCTTTTTCACCCCGACCGAAGCGGGGGCGGTAGGGACATTTGCCATTCTCCTGCTGGCGGTGGTGAAACGGAGTTTGAGTTTCAGCGGATATATGAAATCGCTCTCTGAAGCCCTTCGTACGGCAGGGATGATCCTGATGCTCATCGCAGGCTCGGCCATCCTTGGCCATTTCATAGCCGTGACCAACATTCCCCAGAGAACAGCGGATTGGCTAGTAACGCTGCCTCTTAACCGCTACCTTATTATCATACTGATCTGTTTCATTTATGAGATAGGGGGATCGTTCATCGACGACCTAGCATTCATGATCCTTGCCACCCCTATTTTTTTCCCGGCGGTACTGAAGCTGGGTTTCAATCCTATCTGGTTCGGGATATTGATCAGTATTGTCGTGATGATCGGTGTGGTCATCCCGCCGGTGGCCGTTTGCGTGTTTGTGGTAAAGAACATCACCAAGGAGCCTCTTGGGCGGATATACAAAGGCGTCGCTCCGTTCTTGATCTCTATGATCCTTGTCTGGGGCCTTCTGTTCTTCTTTCCCAAGCTTGCCCTCTGGCTCCCGTCGTTGTTTTACAAATGAAAGGGGATGTAAAGAACGGAAAGATATATTCGCCCAAACCTACTTGGTGGGTGTGTTTAAAAAAGGGAGATCATAGATCACAACTTAACGCAGCACAAGGAAAGGAGGCACTAAAATGGGAAGAAAGGTCGGGTTGGTCGTGTTTGTAATGTCTTTTTTGTTTTCAATGGTTTCTTCTCCCTATGCAGCCGAGGTGATTAAGCTCAAGTTTGCCAATTATTTTCCGCCCACACACATGAATTCGACCCTCATGGGTAAGTACTGCGAGGAGTTGAATAAGAAGCTCGCGGGTAAGGTGGAAATAACGCAATACACGGGCAGCACGCTTCTCTCGGCGCCCAAGATGGCCGCCGGCGTCGCTACCGGTATTGCGGATATCGGCCTCTCGAATCTCTCCTATACGAGGGGGCGATTTCCCGTCATGGAGATTATGGAACTTCCCCTTGGGTTTCCGAGCCCCTGGATCGCCGGCCACGTGGCCAACGACTTTTATAACAAGTACCAACCGAAAGATTTTGACAGCTATCAGGTGCTGATGCTTAGCAATGCTCCGATTAACATCGTTCAGACAATCAGCAAACCCGTGAAAACATTGGATGACATGAAAGGCTTGAAATTGAGGGGGACAGGAAGGATCGGAGACATCGTCAAAGCGCTTGGGGCTGTCCCCATTCCCCTTGAGACGCCCGATCTTTATGACGCTATGAAAAGGAATGTGGTGGAGGGTGCCCTGCTTTCCATCGAAACGATGAAGGGATTTAAGACAGGCGAGTTAATCAAATTTGTCACCCCGTGCTGGAGGGTTGGGTGTGCCTATTGCTTTTATGTGCTGATGAATAAGCAAAAATGGAACAGCCTGCCTGCCGATGTTCAGAAAGTGATAACCGATTTCTCCAGAGAATTTATCGAACGCTGGACCGTGGAATGGGTTAATATTGATATTGAAGGCATGGAGTTTTTCAAGAGCAATGGCGGCAAGGAGATCCCTATTCCCGATGAGGATAACCCAAAATGGATAAAGGCGGTACAGCCCGTGATCGGAGACTACAAAAAAGACGTCATCGCCAAAGGCTATAAGGCCGGCGATGTCGACGAGTGGCTCAGCTTCGTCAATAAACGGATTCAATACTGGAAGGGCGAAGAAAAGGCCAGGAAAATACCGCTGGTGTTCAAGTACTAACGACTGTTTAGCCTTAGCTGTGAAAGGGGCGCTGGCACTCCGGCCTGAATCGGGCCGGAGTGCAACCTTATGTATAGATACAGTTTGAGTTTTCTGAGGCAAGAGGCGTCATCCGTTCGCAAGGACACCTCGGAAAGAGCTGAGTTTTTTCGTGTCCCTCCGCACGTAGGTTTCATCGATCTTCTCCTGGAGTCTCTCTCTTATCCTGGTTGATAGCAAAGCGGCGCTATGTTATATAATTTTGACTAAAGCGGGCTAATCATGTGAAGAAGTGAACGAACTGACACGAAGAACGGATCGCTGGCTGGGCGATTCGATACCGATAAAACCGAGAATGAGGTGAAACCCATGAATGAGGAAGGAAAATATTGGAATCCGGCTGTGGAGACATTGCCGAGGGAGAAGCTTGTGGAGATCGAACTTAAGCGTTTCAGGGAGCTTCTTCGATGGAGTCAGGAAAATTCTCCTTTTTATAAGAAGAAATTCCACGGGATCGAACCAGAAGATATTCGAACGCTTGAAGACGTCTCAAAGGTTCCCCTCACCGAGAAAGACGAACTTCGAGAGGCGCAGGTGGGAAAGGAACCCTATCTTTACGGTGACCTTCTGGCTGTTCCTACCAACCAACTCTCTGTCTTCCATCAAACCTCGGGTACAACCGGCAAACCTGTCTACATCCCGGATACATACGAAAGCTGGCAATGGGTCGTGGAGGTTTGGTGCTACATCCTTTATGCAGCGGGCTTCCGGCCTACCGACCGGGTATTTCTTCCTTTCGTTTATAATGTCTACATTGCATTCTGGCAGGGGCATTACGCTGCGGAAAAGCTGGGATGCGAAGTGGTTCCGGGAGGAGGGCTTGAGACAAAGGCCCGCATTCAGAAGATTAAGGAGGTCAAGGCGACGGGTCTGATGAACACCCCGACTTATGGCCTTCACATGTTGGAAGTGGCTAACGAGATGGGGATCGATCCCAAGCGAGATCTATCCGTCAAGAAAATGATCTGTGCCGGCGAACCCATGCCGGAGCCGACTCGACTCCGTTTGGAGGAAGGGTGGGGAGCGGATGTCTTTGACCATCTTGGAGGGACAGAGCCAGGGGGATGGGCAGGGATGTGTTCTCAGAAGAAAGGGATGCATGTGATCGAGCCCCACTTTTTGTTGGAAATGATAGACTTAGAGACTATGTCGAAGCCGATTCCTCCAGGGACGAAAGGCGTAGCGGTGATCACTTCTCTCTGTCGGAGATCCATCCCTCTCATCCGATTCAACTTAAAAGATATGATGATGGTCAGGGATGAACCCTGTCCATGCGGAAGAACTTCCATCCGGGTTGATCAGGTAGGGGGACGGGTCGACGATCTCAGAAAGATCAGGGGCGTTTTCTTCAGCCCGAGCGTTGTGGAAGAGGTGATCCGGGGGAAATTCCCCGAGGTGGTGGAGTTTGAAACGATTCTGACACAAGAAGGGATCATGCCGGTTCTGACGCTCAAAATAGAGACGGATGCGTCTCTGGGCGAACCCCAGCAGAAAGAGCTCCGAAAAAGAATCCGCGAGGGGCTTAAGATCAGGACGAATCTTACCTTCGATGTCGAGTCCGTCAAACCGGGGGGGCTGCCCCGCTATACGTTGAAGTCGGCAAGGTTCAAGGACATGACGAAGAAGTAAAGCCTGTCGAAAATTTCAGTTGCTGGGGACTCGAAATAGACGTGCGTTTGTTAAAACCAGAAAAAACAAATTAGTTGCTGAAAACAAGTTCAGCATCACATAGCGGTTCGGTTCTGTTTTTTTTGTCCTCCCGAACATGTTTCGGGATCTCACCGGGTGAGAGGGAGAGAAGGCATGGAATACGATTTGAAAGCCATGGATTTAGAGATTAAGGCGATCGAGGAGAGAACGAAGAAGCTGAAGGAATTAGGCAACGGATTTGTGGCGGTTGAGCGGAATGCAGATTCGATCCTGACCTTTGTCTACCTTCTCAAAAAGAACATTTCCGACTTGGTCGAGTAGAATTAAACACCATCGCCCCCTGTAGGAAAGCCTGCACGTAACGTGCGCTGTGACGGGCTTTAATCCGGGACATCCTCACTATTAAAGCAGGTCTTTCACATCGCTGATGTTGATTTCCAGCATCTTCACCGAGGCAAGGATTCGGACGACGTTTCGGTCGACGGCCGGGATTTTGCGCGAGAGTTTTTTCAACTCCTGAGCCGCTTTTTTAATCGATTGAATTCGGGTGTCAAGCTTCTTAATCTCTCTTAAAGTCATCGTCCACCTCTCGTTTCACAAATTCGAAATCCGAAACTGTTCAAACTCTAAACACTAAACTCTAAATCCTAAATAAATCCAAAATTTAAAACTCAAAAGGTTATTTCGACTTCTCAACAATCGAACCAAATATCTTCGTGAGTTCGGTTGCTTCTTTGATCAAATTCTGTTTCTCCATAACTTGCTCTTCTTTTGGTTCGGTTAATTCAAGCCAATACCCACTCTCTTTTGCTTCTTTTCTTGATATTTTTATTCTCATTACAAAATCTTTTCTGCTTAATGCTTCTTCGGCCTCAATATAGTTGGCCCCACTGAGCCAGAGGCTTTGATAAGCTGTCTGGCATCTTCCGTATTGCTTAGAGTCTTTGGTAAATTCTTTACGTAGTTTCTTACCATTTTTGCAAATCTAAACGTCCTTTCCCTTAGGTCATATGTTTTTGAGTTTTGTGTTTGGGACATTTGAGTTTGTTTAGAGTTTAGGGTTTCGAGTTTAGTGTTTAACATCATGGTTTCGTCCCTTGCCGGATTTGACGTATGGATTTGCCGTCAACCATGTTTCCTCAGGTCCTTGAATCGTTTGGCCTTCACCTCGTATCGAGGCAGGGAATTGAATGGGTGGACTTCGATGTTGTAGCCCAGGTTCGTTTTTAATCGGAGTTGGTCCTTCAGTTGGGTGAGGATAGGTTCTCGGTTCCCTTCCTCTTCGGGAAGCATCTCGATCTTGAGCGTAATGTCGTCGAGGTCCCCCTTCTTCGTGACGACCACCTCAAATTCACTGCTCAGTCCTTTGATGGAGCGGACCACCTCTTCAATGGCGGAGGGGGCAATCAAAACGCCTTTGATCTTTGTGATGTCATCCGCTCTTCCGACCACGCCGCCTCGAATAATCCGGAAGGTCCTGCCGCAGGCGCAGGGATCCGTCGCCCATTCCGCCACGTCCTTGGAGTCGAAGCGGATGCAGGGCTGGGCGATCCGGTCAAGGGCGGTGATAATGATTTTCCCCTTTCGGCCCGGTTCTTCAATGATCTCTCCCGTTTCAATGTCCTCTAATTGGACCAGAAACATGCCTTCATTGATGTGAAGCCCTCCGGGTTGCTCCTCGCATTCATACCCCCAGGCTCCGATTTCTGTGGCGCCCACATGATCATAAACCTTGGCGCCCCAGGCTTCTTCCATTCTTTTCTTGGTTGCCGGAATGCTGGCCCCAGGCTCTCCCGCACAGGTGATCTTCCGGATGGTGAGGTCCCGGGGAGGGTCGATTCCTAATTTCTTTCTCGCCGTATCAGCCATCCCCAGCACGTAAGTGGGAGTCGCCATCATGGCGGTCGCCCGAAGCTCCTGGATCTTTAGAATTCTGGCCTCCGTGTCGAGCACTCCGCCCGGAATGACTTCGCATCCGATCTTTTCAGCGGCGTAATGGCCGGCCCAGAAGGCAACGAAGATGTTGTAGCCAAAGGGCAGGAAAACTCGATCCGTTTTTCGGTAACCCTGCGAATAGAGGATGTAAGACCAGCACTCGGACCACCACTCCCAGTCCTGCCAGGTATCGGGCTGATAGACGGGTAACCCGGTCGTACCGCTGGTCTGCCGAAATTCAGTGACCTCTTCCAGAGGAACACAGAGGGCGTCTCCATACGGAAAAGGATCTTTCCGCTGGATATCCCTCATCATGGCCTTTTCCACTTTGGGGACCTTGGCGACGTCATCAAAGGTTTTGATATCCCCGGGCTTCATTCCTGCCTCCTGGTAGAGCTTTCGATGAAACTTCGACTTCTCATAAGCCCATTTCAGGATTCTTTTGAACTTCTTGACTTGAAGCTCCTGTAATTGCTCAAGGGGGAGAGTCTCCATCAATGGATTCCAATATCGGTCTTTTTTGTTTGACAATGTTTTCATCTTTCCTCTCTTTCTTTGTCTTCTGCCCGGTTATGCATAGGGAAGAAATTCTTTGCCGAAAATTCCTTGCCCTATTTCCATTTTTAGTGTGGCACTGGCAATTTGGATACCCTTCACGTCCCTTAAATAACGCTCTAAGGGAAGTTCTCTCGAATAGCCAAGTCCCCCATAGACATCCATCGCATCATTCACCACTTTATAGGCGGTTTCCCCTCCGAGCAAATTCGCCATCGCCGCCCAGGTGGACGCCTCCGCAGCATTCTTCTCAATGAGATGGAGAGCCTGAAAGCAAGTCAGCCTCGCTGCTTCAAGCGAGGTGAAATCCTCCGCCAATTTGAATTGGATGCCTTCGAATTTGCCCAGCTCCTTTCCAAACACTTTACGTATCCTGGCGTATTCGACGGCTTCTTTCAGAGCTTGCCGGGCCGTCCCCAGAGCGATCAGGCCCGTCAAGGCTCTTTGCTCCTGCACCGCGGGCTTCAACATCGCTAAGGCTTTTGTCTTTTCTCCGATCAGATTTTCCGCCGGCACTTGAACGTCACTGAAAGCAATGCTTCCCCATTTCGTGGACCTCCAGCCAAAGCCTTGAAGACTTTGGATGTCTATCCCCGGTCGATTCGCTTCCACGAAGATACAGCTCATGCCCTCCCTGTTTCCGCCATCCTCTTTGACCAACACTACAAAGCCTTGGGCAACTTCTGCAAAGGTGATCATCGACTTTTCGCCGGTCACCACATAGCTATCGGCCACACGCTTTGCTGTCGTTCTTATGGCTCTTATGTCTGAACCGGCCTCGGACTCCATGGCGGCAAAGGCAAGGATAGATATTCCCTTCACAATGTCAGGTAAGTAGCGACGTGTCACATTTTCTGAACCATGTAAGAGCACTCTTCCAGTAATATTACAGCCGCAAAGGATGATGGCACAGTTGGAATCGAATCGAGCGATCTCTTCTAGGGCTATTCCGGAGGTAATCAGGTCAGCTCCCATCCCTCCATACATGACTGGCAGACGTAACCCAGTCAGACCGATTTCTGCCATCTTCCTGACGGCCTCCCAGGGGAACTCCTCACGCATATCCCAATAAGAGGCTTTCGGAGCCAATTCCCTTTCGGCAAAGTCATGAACACTTTTTTGAATCAACCGTTGCTCTTCATTAAGCTCGAACATGAAAAATCCCGATGATTCGCTTCTTCGTTAAACATATTAGCAATGAACAGCAAGATATGCAACTCAAATGAATGAAGAATCTCTGTCCAGATTCTGCTTGATTCGAAGGTCGATGGGTCCTTATATCGGCAGCTCCTTTTTTCGCAGAAGAATCTCTCTCATTGCGATTTCTTTTCCCGTGGGGGTTAAAAACCATGGATCGATTCTTTTTTCGAGGAAGAGAAGATACTGGCTGCGAGGGACACGGAACCGATCCAAATCGATGGCCAGACCTTTTCGAGAATACCGGAAAAGTTTATCCGCATCCTTGACAATTCGGTCGTTTTGAGAGATCGGCCGCTTTCTCGAATCGTGCCCTTGGACAATCCGGCAGATTTCTCTTGCTTTTTTGCGGGAGTAGCGGGCCTCCTCCAGGATCGATCGGGCGATCTTAGCTCCCTCCCGTTCATGCACTCTGACCAATTTCGGATTGGATGGATTTGGACCGAAGGCGGTAAGCTGCAGATGTTCGGGAAGAGCCTTCCAGCCCACATCGTGAAGAAGGGCTGCCGGGATCACCACGCCTTCGTCGCCTTTTTCCTCTTCGAGGAGTTTTAATGCATAGCGGAGCACAATCTTTGTGTGGATGAGGTTCTTTCGAGTCCGCAGGAAGGGTTTTGCCCGGTCAAAGATTTCCTGGTAAATCGGTTTCATCCTTCCAACTTTTGATGGTCGACTCGGAACTTTAAAAACTCTTCATCATCTCGCCTATAATGAAGGGGAGGTCAATCCGTCCTGTCGGAGCGAGGATTCGGCTGCTGTAGTTGGTTACATAGTTGGACGTCAAACTTTTTGTGACCCGACTGAATTCGGGAGTCTCAATGGCCTTGGCGATCTCGACAATGCTCGCCGCCGTCCCCTCAGCCACAATATGGGGGCCGGAACCTACCACCACGCGCCACCCACCGGTCATCTTTATCCCCAACTTCTCCATAGTCGGAAGATGATCTTCCAGAACAAACTTGGTATACTCCTTTTCTCTTCCGGCGATGATGTCATAATACTGGTTGAATTTCCAAACCCCTAATTGGATGCTGTATTTATTTACCTTCACCCTTCCTGTTGGTTTAAGAATCCTGCTGTCGTAATTAACCACGTACTGTTGGATCTCGACCGTAATCTTTTCAAACTCCTCCGTCTCCAGGGCCTTT
>Ga0335084_10005781_pt1 | contig 12254 bp, 12 predicted proteins | sample Lox_Sample_44_FD_206721 | JGI IMG/M metagenome (GOLD analysis project Ga0335084, IMG submission 206721) | Soil microbial communities from Loxahatchee National Wildlife Refuge, Florida, United States - Lox_Sample_4.4 | ecosystem: Environmental > Terrestrial > Soil > Wetlands | place: USA...
CGCGCCAGGTACTCCTCGAGCGCCTGGCTCTCGAGAGGCGAATACAGCGTGCGGGGTCCCGCCTCCACCAGCGCCGCGCACTCGGCCGGCACCCGCCCGGCGGTGGCGAGCGTCACCTTCTTCGTCGTGAACCCGAGGCTCTCGAGCGCGCGCCGGAATCGGCCCACGCCGTGCTGCTCCATGAGCACGATGCCGATTCCTTCGGCGCCATGGCTGTGGGTGTGCACACCCTCGAAGTGCGTGTGGTACTCCATGTTGTCGATGTCGTACTCCCGGTGTCCCGTCGCGAAGCAGATCGTCTTCTCCTCGCTCCGGGTCAGCCGGAGGATGCCGAGGGCCAGGTCGCGGTCCTCCGTGCTCGCGACCTGGATGCGGCGGCCGTCGGTCTCCAGCACGGCCACGTTGTACCCGCGGACCCCGTACTGGGTGGTCAGCGCCGGCTGCTGATCCGGATCCACCGTGCGCACGTGCAGCCGGGGGCTCGTGCGTCCCATGGTCTCGACCATCCGCTTCGCCGCGCGCCCCGCCGGATTCGGCTTCTGGTAGGCCGCTGCTACACGCCCAGGAATCGCTGCTGGATCTCAGGGTCGGCGCGGAGGGCGTCAGGGGTCCCCTCGAACTGTATCCGACCCTGATCGATGACGTAGAGGCGGTGTGAAAGCGCCAGCGCGACCTCGAGGATCTGCTCGACCAGCAGGATGGTCGTGCCGCGCCGGTTGATCTCGCCGAGGATCCCGGTCAGGTTTTCGACGAGAATCGGCGAGAGTCCTTCCGTCGGCTCGTCCACCAGCATGAGCTTGGGACGCGCGACGAGCCCCCGCGCGATGGCCAGCATCTGCTGCTCGCCACCCGAGAGCGACTTGCCCTTCTGCTCATAGCGCTCGCGGAGGCGCGGGAAGTATGTGAGCACCTCCTCCACGGCCGCGCCATTGTCGCCCTGGGTGGCGCGGGGTGTGCCGAGCATTCCCAGCCGGAGGTTCTCCGCGACCGTCAGGTTGGGCAGGATGCGGCGCTCCTCGGGCACGTAGGCGACGCCGGCCCTCGCCACCTCGTGGGTGGGCAGGCGCGTCAACTCGCGGCCGTCGAAGGTGATGCGCCCGCCGCGCGGCGGGACCAGACCCATGATGCTCCTGAGTGTCGTCGTCTTGCCGGCGCCGTTCCTGCCGATGAGCGTGACCACCTCGCCCGCGGCGACGGTGAGCGAGACGCCCTGGAGGATGTGCGCCTCGCCGTAGTAGGTCTGCAGGTCCTCGAGGGCGAGCAGCGTCACTTGCCGGCGCCCAGATAGGTCTGCTGCACGCGCTCGTTGGCGCGGATCTCGGCGGGGCTGCCCTCGGCCAGCACCTGGCCCTGGTGCAGCACGGTGATGCGGTCCGAGATGTTCATGACGACCTTCATCTTGTGCTCGACGAGAACGACGGTGCGGCCGGCGGCGATGCGGCGGATCAGGTGGATGGTCTCGTCGGTCTCTTCGGGGCTCATGCCAGCGGTGGGCTCGTCGAGGAGGAGCAGCGTCGGCTCGGTCGAGAGCGCGATGCCGAGCTCGAGGTGCCGCTTCTCGCCGTGCGAGAGGTAGGCGGCCAGCTGCTCCCGCTTGTCCCAGAGCCCGACCTCTTTCAGGATGGCGCCCGCCTTGTCCCGGACGGCCGTCAGCGCTGCCGCCCGGCCCCAGAAGTTGAACGAGAGCCGATAGGTCTGCGCGGCCACCCGCACGTTCTCGAGCACGGTGAGGTGCGGAAAGACATTGGTGATCTGGTACGACTTGGCGACGCCGAGGCGCGACACCCGGTGCTGCGGCATGCCGGTGATCTCGCGCCCATCGAGCCAGATCCGGCCCGCCGACGGCCTCATCTCACCCGAGATGAGACGAAAGAAGGTCGTCTTGCCTGCGCCGTTCGGGCCGATGATGGATCGCAGCTCGCCGCGCTCGACCTGGAAGTCGACCTGCGCGACGGCCATGAGGCTGCCGAAGCTTCGCGTCAGACGCTCGGTGCGGACGATGGGAGAAGCCATGGAGGGAGAGCCGGGCCGTAACATAGCAGGGCGCTTTTTCGAGTGTCAAGGTAGGATTCCCGCGTGAAACCCGCTCCTTTCGTTTACCACCGGCCGACCTCGGTGGACGAGGCTCTGGCACTGCTGGGGCGCTACGGCCCCGACGGCCGTCTCCTGGCGGGCGGCCAGAGTCTGGTGCCCGCGCTCAATATGCGTCTGGCCACGCCGGCCGCGCTCATCGACATCAACCGCCTGCCCGGGCTCGGCGGGATCAGCCTCGGGCCGGAGGGACTCGTGATCGGAGCGCTCGCGCGGCATGATGCCGTCGAGCATTCAGCGCTCGTCGCCCGTCATGCCCCTCTGATCGCAGAGGCCATGCCCCATGTCGGCCATCGGGCCATTCGCACCCGCGGCACCGTCGGCGGCAGCATCGCGCTGGCCGATCCGGCCGCGGAGCTGCCCGCCTGCCTCGTGGCGCTCGATGCCCTCATTCGCGTGCTCGGACGGGATGGGTCGCGCGAGATTCCCGCTGCGCGGTTCTTCCGCGGGATCTACACGACAGACCTGGGACCCGGAGAGATCCTGACGGCCGTGGTCGTGCCGCCCATTCAATCGGGATGGCGCTCGCGCTTCGACGAGCTGGCCCGGCGTCACGGCGACTTTGCCCTGGTCGGGCTGGCGGCCCATTGCCGTGTCGAGAGCGGCGCCATCGCCGAAGCGCGGCTGGCGTTCTGCGGCGCGGGCACGACCCCCGTGCGCGCCGCGCGAGCCGAGTCTGCGCTGGCGGGTCGCCGGCCCGGCGCCGATGCGCTGTCGGAGGCCGGTCGCGCGCTCGACGCCGACCTCGACCCGCCGGCCGATGTGCATGCGAGCGCGGCGCTGCGGCGTCACCTGGCGCGCGTGCTGCTCGGCCGGGCCGTCGCCCGGATGCTCGGTTGAGATGGATCTCACCATCCCGATCTCGCTGACGGTGAACGGCGTGTCGAGCCGCGCCAGAGCCTGGTCGATTTCCTCCGCTACGAGCTCGAGCTGACGGGCTCGCACGTGGGCTGCGAGCACGGCGTCTGCGGCGCCTGCACGATGCGGGTGGACGGGGCCATCATGCGCGGCTGCCTCATGCTGGCGGTCCAGGCCGACGGCTGCCGCGTGGACACAATCGAGGGCGTCGCGGGCAGCGGCGAAGTCGGAGATCTCCAGCAGGCCTTCGCGCAGGAGAACGCGCTCCAGTGCGGCTTCTGCACCCCAGGCATGCTGCTCACGGCCCAGGATCTCCTCGAGCGCACCCCGGGTCCGTCTGCGAAGGAGATCCGCGAAGCGCTCTCGGGCAACTACTGTCGCTGCTCCGGCTATCATGCCATCGTCGAGGCGGTGCGCAGGACCGCGGAGGCACGGGCGCGCGCATGAGCCGGATCGAGCAGGGCCGGAGCTATATCGGCGAGAGCGTGGTCAGGCCGCAGACCGCACGGCTGCTCGCCGGCCGCGGCGTGTTCACCGACGACGTCACGCTGCCGCGCATGCTCCACGTCGCGTTCGTGAGAAGTCCCCACGCGCATGCCCGGATCGCCTCGATCGATGCGACGCAGGCGCGGGCTCTCCCGGGGGTCGCCGCTGTCGTCACCGGTCCCGAGATGGCCTCCGTCTGCTCGGGCTGGGTGGGCACCCTCGCGCATTTTCAGGGCATGAAGTCCGCCCTGCAGCGACCGCTCGCCGTCGGCAAGGCCTCATGGCAGGGGGAGCCCGTGGCCGCCGTCGTGGCGGAGAGCCGCGCCATCGCTGAAGACGGTGTGTCCCGCGTCCGGGTCGAATGGGAGCCGTTGCCGGTCGTTAGCGATCCCGAGACCGCGCTCGATCCTGCGACGCCGGTGATCCACCCGGAGCTCGGCGACAATCTTGCCTTCAAGCTCGAGCTGAACTCGGGAGACCCGGATCGTGCCTTCAAGGAGGCCGACGCCGTATTGAGCGAGACGTTCACCATGGGACGCCACACGGGGGTGACGCTCGAGGGGCGCGCCATCCTCGCCGACTTCGATCCCTCGGAGCGGCGGCTCACCGTGTACCACTCCTTCCAGGCGCCCAACATGATGCAGGACATCCTGGCGCGGCACCTGGGGCTGCCCGAGCACGACGTCCGCGTCGTCTGCAAGGACGTGGGCGGAAGCTTCGGGATCAAGGTGCACATCTATCCCGACGAGATGGCGACGTGCGCGCTCAGCGTGATGCTGGGCCGCCCGGTCAAGTTCACCGCCGACCGTCTCGAGTCCTTCGTCAGTGACATCCACGCGCGGGAGCATCGGGTGATGGCGGAGCTGGCGGTCAGGCGCGATGGGACTATCCTCGGCATGCGGGTGGACGACCTCGCGGGCATCGGTCCCTACTCGGTGTATCCGCGCACGAGCGCCGTCGAGGGCAACCAGACCGTGCGCCTGACGCCCGGCGTCTATCGCTTCCGCGACTACGCCGCCAGCCTCCGCGTGGTGTTCCAGAACAAGACGCCCATGTGCCAGTACCGCGCGGTGGGCCACCCCATCGCCTTCGCGGTGATGGAGGCCATGGTCGACCGCGCGGCGAGGGAGCTCGCCCTCGATCCCGTCGAGATGCGCCGGAAGAACTATGTCACCGCCGAGATGTACCCGCACACCTCGCAGACCGGCTACTTCTTCGAGCGCCTCTCGCACGAGGAAGCGCTCGACAAGCTCCTCCAGATCTCCGACTATCGTGCCCTCTGCGCCGAGCGAGATGAGCTCCGGAAGCGCGGCGTCTATCGCGGGCTCGGCCTCTGCGCCTTCATCGAGCTGACCACGCCGGGCCCCGCCTTCTACGGCGTGGGCGGCGCACGCATCTCCTCGCAGGACGGCTGCACCATCAAGCTCGAGCCCTCCGGCAAGCTCACCTGCATGACGGGCGTGACCGAGCAGGGGCAGGGGACGGACACCATGATCGCGCAGGTGGTGGCGAGCGCCGTCGGCGTGGACCTGGACGACGTGCGCGTGCTCACCGGCGACACCATGGTGGCACCGTATGGCGGCGGCACCTGGGCCTCGCGCGGCGCCGGCATCGGCGGCGAGGCCGCGCTCCAGACGGGCAAGGCCATCCGGGGCAATATCCTCAGGGTCGCGGCGGCCATGCTCCAGTGCGAGCCCGAGGATCTCGACATCAGGCTCGGCAAGATCGTCGACGCGCTCACGGGCGAGGTGCGGCTCGAGCTCGCGGAGGTCGGCCGCGTCGCCTACTTCCGCCCGGACACGCTGCCCAAGGACTTCCAGTCGGAGCTCACGGTCACGCGCCACTACGTGCCGCGGCACCAGGGGTTCGCCTTCACCAACGGCATCCAGCTCTCCCATGTCGAGGTCGACGTGGAGACGGGCTTCGTGCGCCTGCTCAAGCATTGGTGCGTGGAGGATTGCGGACGGATCATCAATCCGCGCCTCGTCGACGAGCAGATTCGCGGGGCCATTGTCCAGGGCATCGGCGCCGCCCTCTACGAGCACCTGGTCTACGACGAGCAGGGGCAGCTCCTGACCGGCACCATGATGGACTATCTCGTGCCCATGGCAGCGGAGATGCCGGAGATCGTCGTGGGCCACGTGGAAACGCCGACCGCCTACGCTGAAGGCGGCTTCAAGGGCGCCGGCGAGGCGGGCACGGCGGGCGCGCCCGGCGCGGTGCTGAACGCCGTCAACGACGCGCTCGCTCCGCTGGGCGCGCGCGTGACGGCCCAGCCCATCACCCCCGAGGTCGTGCTGAAGGCACTCGGCGCGCTCTGAGGGGCGGTCGCGTTATTCGACGACTCGATCCGCGCGCGCGATGAGCGACGGCGGCACGGCGAGATTCAGCTGCCGCGCCGTCTTCAGATTGAGGACCAGGTCGAAGCGCGTCGGCTGCTCGATCGGAAGGTCGGCAGGCTTGGCGCCCTTGAGAATCTTGTCGACATGCGAGACCGATTGCCGCACGATCTCGTCGATGTTCGGACCATAGGAGAGAAGTGCCCCGTTCCGCACCCACGCTCCCCAGCCCGTCGCCACCGGGATCTTGTTCTTTGCCGCGAAGTCGAGGATCTGGGCCTGCCGAAGGAACATTTGGCGCGACGACACCACGATCATGGCTTCAGCGCGGTCGCGGGCCACCATTGCGAGAGCCCCGTCGAAATCATCGGCCCTGCGCACTTCGATGGACAGCAACCGGATCCCGAGCCGCGACGCCGCCTCCTGTGTGTCCTTGAAGTCCGGGTCGGGATGATCCGGATTCCATACGACCGCGACCCGCGAAAGTCGCGGCATGACCTCCCGCAAGAATTCGAGACGCTTGCCCGCCAGCTCGGAGAGAAGAAAGGTGAACCCCGTCAAGTTGCCGCCCGGATGCGCAAGGCTCGGCACGATGCCGGCACGGACGGGATCCAGGCTCATCGTTGCCACGATGGGAATGGTCTGGGTTGCGGCCTTGGCGTACGGGACCACGTCGCCGCCGAACGCGTAGATGACGTCCGGCCGGAGCTGTGCCAGCTCCTCCGCCAGCACCTTCAGACGCTCGGGCCTGCCCTCGGCATAGCGGAATTCGAGGACGAGATTGCGACCTTCGACGTAGCCGGCGGCGCGCAGCGCCTCGCGGAGGGCCGGCATACTGGGTTCCGCGGTCGGCGAGCTGTAGAGGAGAATGCCTACTCGATAGGTGCGTGTGGGCGCCTGGCCGTGCGCGTGGTGCGTCGTGGTCGACAGGGACAGGGCGGTGAGAGCCGCCACGAGAGCCATGCACCTCATCAGTCGTGGCGTCATGCAGCCACCATAGAGGATGGGCGAAGACCCGTCAAGCAGCGGCCGCTCAGGGCAGGCGCCGAAGCAGGGCGGGAACGTATACTGCCTCGCGGCCGGTGATCCGCGAGCCGGCGCGCGTGTAGATTCCTGCGACGTCGCTCCCCGCGAGGAAGACGCCGAAGATGAGGTGGCGCGCCTCGCGCCTCCAACCGCGACCCGTCGCCACGGGCACCCGGGCTCGAGTCACCTCGACTTGCTCCTGGCAGACGACCGGTCCCTTCACGAGCCGCCCAAGCTCTCGCGGCGCGATCTCGCCAGAGAACCGAACGCCGAGGCCTTCGCGCTCCAGATAGGGCTTGACGACGTAGGGCCTGCGGCCGAAGCGCTCCGGGCCAAGCGAGGTGCACGCGACGTAGCGCGTGACGGCAGCGGCCTCGGCGGGAGGGAAGAAGCCCTGCCCTTCGAGCTCCCAGAGGAGCGCGAGGAAGGCTTTGCTCTGTGGGATCAGCGCCTGCGCGTCGGGCAGCAGCGCGATTGAGCCCCGGGCGGCGGCGTCGAGCACCGGAGCCCATCGTGGGCCCGCGAGCCAGTCCAGTGGGTAATAGCGGAAGAGGACATCGATCCGTCTGCCGCCCAGCCTGACCGTGCCGTCGCCGGCCGTGAGGTCCTCCGGCCTGCCGGTGGCCAGGCTTGCGCGAGGCAGAGCGAGGCCGGCGGCGCGGGCGTGGGCGCGCAGCTGATCCGCGTCCTCGGGAGAGTCGAGCGCGCCGACGAGGCCGACACACAGCCGACGGCCCGCGGCGCCTTGGCCGAGCGCGCGCTCGACCGAGCGCCGCCAGCTCTCCACGAGCGCGGGCCAGAATCCGCGCGACAGCGGCGCCACGGCCCGATGGACCTTCGCCACTTCACCTTCGATGGAGCCGGTCTCCCACAGTCCCGCCGGGGTGTCGCTGTTGATCTCGAGAAGCGTCCAGCGACCGTCGGCCGTCCATGCCCAGTCGAAGCGCGAGAGAAAGCTCCACTCGTCGCCCGGGTCCGCGGCGACGCAGAGAGGTGCCAGACTCTCCGGGACACCGAGGACTCCCAGCAGCTCCGGCCGACCGCACAGATGAGCGAGCACGCGGCGGACGGCGCGGCCCAGGATACGCGTGGCGTGACCGAGCTCGTCCCATGCGCCGGGCGTGAGCGCGATCGCCGCGAGAGAGAAGTTGGCGAGACCGTCGGTCCACGTATTCGTATAGCCGCGAAGCGCGCCGCCGTCGGCAATGTCCCGCCACGTTCGGCCGACGCCGTGGCCGCGCATCTCGCGCATCACGTTCGCGACCGGTTCCAGCACGGCCGGAGGCGCGGCCCGCTCACGTCGAATGGCGAGTGGCGCCCACCACACCGTGGCGTCATCGGTGAGCGGAGTCGGCTGGAAGCGCGGGCATATCCCTGCCGGCTCGCCGCCCGCGAGGTAGACGCCCCAGTTCACGTAGCCCGGTTGTCCGCCGGCAGGCGAGGGCAGCCAGCGACGGCGCGGCGGCACGAAGGCCTGAACGACCCAATCGGCCGGACTCGCGGCGGCGGCATCGAGCGCCGCCTGCCATTCCCCGGTCGAGGCGAGAGCGCCCGCGGCCACACGCTCGGAGTAGCGGCCCAGCACGGGCTTGAGCACCCAGTCCTCGGGCCGCGCCCGCGCGCGATCGAGCCAGCCGGCGTCGGACGCGAGGCCCGTCGGCGGCACGAGGCGCTCGACGAGCGCCGCCTCGGTGCGCGTGAGCCACCGGCATTCCCGGAGGAGGGTCCACAGCGCCGCAAGCGCGCTCTTGGACTGGGCGGCGACGGCGCGCGGGTGATTGAGCCAGAGGACGTGCGCTTCGAGCAGGGCGCGTGCGGCCGGGAGCTCGTAGAGGTACTCGGCGGGGTAGTGGCGGAGGATGATGTCGACCGGGAGGCCGTAGGCCACGGCCCGATCGCCCTCGACGGTCAGCGTGTGAGGATCCACGACCTCCCATTCCCATCCGAGCGCCTGCGCTTGGAGGCCGAAGAGGTACGCCAGCCTGAACTCTTCGCGATGCGCCGGGTCACAGAGGATGGCGAGCCGCGGCGACCGGCGCATGCGTCCCGCGTGGCGCCGCCAGGCGCTCGCGAGCTGGCGCCCGAAGCGTGCGCGGGCCCCCCGATTCGGATTGCCGCGCGTGGGGCCGATCTCCTCGGAGGCCCAGATCTCGCGCTGGCCGGCGGGCTTGTCGCAGTTGTATTCGAGGGCCGCGAGTCCGCCGCCCGCCCGCTCGAAGATGTCAAAGCGTCCCCAGAAGAGGGGCGCATGCAGAGGGCCCGGCGCATAGATGTCCTTGGCGAGCGGGAAGTCGGGGAGCGCGAAGCCGGCCAGCGCGGGGTCGCCCGCCAGGAGGCCGTCGGCCAGACGTCTCAGCAGCCGGTCGAGGGCGACGGCCGAGCGCGTGAGAGCACGTGCCTCGGACGGATCGACGGCGAACGGTGTGGACGACGCGACGCGAGCCTCGCCCGGCGCGCTCTGCTGGCACCAGGCGAGGAGAAGATGATCGGCGAGCCGGCGGCCGACGGCGTGTCGCGTCGGCTCAGGCGGCAGCGCTGGGCGCGCCATGGTAGCCGCCGCCCGAGGCGCCCGCCCTCGACCAGCGGCCACCCTGGTTCGAGTAGCGCGAGTAGGACGGCGGCTCGGAGTAGTAGTAATAGCTCCCGCCGAAGCCGGTTCGATAGAGCCTCCGGCCATCGGGCCGTTGCTCCCAGCAGCCATTGGGATCGTCCCAGCCCGCGGATCCCGGTGCGGTGGCGGGGGGCGCGCAATTGGGCGCCTTCGCCGATTCGGGACGGGAGTCGCATCCTGCCAGCGCCGAGGCTGCGAGGATGCCCGCCGCGAGCTTGAGAGCGAGCCGCTTGTCCACGCCACCGCGCTCAGCCACGTCGGCTCACCTCGTCGATCACACGGACGGGCATCCGCGCGCGGAGATAGTCGAGATATCCGGAGAGATCTTCACCGGGCGCGTCCCAGACCCAGGCGCTCACCCGGCGAATGCCCAAGGCCTTGAGGTGCTCGCGGCTCGGCGCGTCCTCGTCGCCCAGGGTGTAGCGGTTGTCGAGAGCGCCGGCCTTCTGCGCCGCATGCCGGGAGCTGTCGAAGACCAGGCAGCCGCGCCGGCGCGCGGGCAGACGCCCGACCCGCTCCCCGAGGGCCAGCAGGAGGGGAATCTCCTCGCTGCCGTCGAGGACGGCCCGCGGGTCGTACCAGCCGTTCCACGCCAGCGCCGAGGTCATGCCGAAGCGGCGCCTGAGACCATAGGCGAGCCAGAGAGCGAGGGGGCCGGGCAGATCGAAGATCCAGAGCGTATGAGGGCTGGGCGCGGGCAGCGAGCGGAGGAGCTTCTCGACGGAGGCGGGTGCGGTGAGACGGGGCCGCCGCGTCGGCCAGCGATAGTGATGCGCCGCCGCGAAGGGAGTCGCACGGAACCAGGGCTCGAGCGCGCCGACCCCATGGCGCCACGCTCGCATGGCCCGGAGCGCCCGTGCCTCCGGGATCGCCGCGGCCTCCGCCATCACCCGCCCAGGAAGTTCATCGCGCCGACCATGACGGCCGCCAGCACGATGAAGAGTCCCTCGAGCTCCATGCCGAGCATGCGGTTGTCGGTCTCGAGCTCGCTGGAGAAGTCGCGGGGATCGAGCCAGTCGTAGATTTTGAAGAAGATCAGCACCAGCGCCATGCTGATCACCGTGTCGATGAGCGCCCACATGAGGCTGCGCGTCGACTGGATGGCCGCCAGCGAGACGATGGCCAGCGCGATGTAGAGGCCGCGGAGGACATGTCCCACCGCCGCGTCCTTCTTCTGCGATGCCGCGCGCAGCGAGAAGGGGTTGAGCTTCCCAAACACCCAGCGCACCACGAAGGCCAGCACCATGAAGGTGATCGCCCACGCGACGGCGATGCCATAGCCCTGGACCAGATTCATCGGCGGCCTCCTGCCCCGGTGACGATGCGGTCCACGGGCCAGAAGCGGCCGACCGAGACGTCCACGAAGCCGCTCGGCCACGCCTCGACGGAGAGCCAGCCTCTGGGGTCGGCGTCCGATCGCAGGACCTGATAGGACAGCGTGTCACCGGGCGCCACATCCACGGGGCCGAGCACCCGCGAGACCGTGGCATTGCCCATCTCGGCACGCGCGTACATGCGCCCATTCCAGCTGGCGCGGCCGTCGGGGCCCACGGGCAGATCGACGTGGTCGTAGCGGACGATCCTGCCGTCTTCGAGGGCTATCCACGCGCTGTCGACGCCGCGCTCGATCTTCGCCACGGGCCACTCGCTCGAGACGTCGCGGTAGAAGAGCACCGCCGTCACGTTCCACGTCTCGCCACTGGCCTCCACGCGGTCACCCGGCATGACGCGAGCGAGGGCCTGTGGGACGTCCGCGGGCCTGCGTCCGGGGAAGCGGTCGAGCCAGCCCACAGTAGCCCTCCCTCGAGGCATCGAGACAGCGAGCACGGCTCCGGCCAGTATAGATGCCGCGCCCGCCCCTACCAAGAAAGCCGGCGCTCGACGGCTCGCGAGGCCTTCATACTGTTCGGAGGGCGAGAGCAGTCGCCCGGTCGATCCACATGGTTACCTGAAGGAGGCGCACGGGATGCCCGGGAAGGGTGCAGGCGCAGATTCGACGGCGGCGGCTCGACGGGACAGGATGCTCCTCGCCCTCACCTTTGCCGCAGGGTGCGTGGACGCGCTCAGCTACCTCGGCTTGGGGCGCGTCTTTACCGCCAACATGACGGGGAACGCCGTGCTGCTCGGCCTGGCCATTGGCCAGACGCAGGAGCTGCAGGTGGCCCACACGGCGGCGGCGATCGTGGGATTCGTCCTGGGTGTCCTCACGGGAGCCAAGGTCGTCGGTCCGGTCCGGGAGCGAGTCGTCTGGTCGCATCACGTTACCCTCGCCTTGAGGCTGGAGTGCGCCGTGCTCTTCGTCTTCGCGATCGGCTGGTGGCTCATCGGCCCGGGCTTGCACGGGGTGGGACTGATCAGCCTGATCCTGTGGTCAGGCCTCGCCATGGGCATCCAGAGCGCCATCGCGCGACGCCTCGCCGTGCCGGGCGTGGCGACGACCTACGTGACGGGCACCATCACCGCGCTGGTGGCGGAGCTGACGTCCGTCTCGGGGGCGGCGGGCGACCGGCGGCGCATGAGTGCGGTCATCGGCGCCATGGTCGCCGGCGCGGTGGCCGGCGGGATCGCGCAGGCCTATGTCCGTCCGGCCGCCGCTCTCGTGCCCGCGGTCGTGGTGGCGGCCGTTCTCGTCGCTCTCCGGGGCATTCGTCGTGCGAGGTGAGCCGAACAGCGGTAAGATGCCGCGAAACGCGTCCGAAGTCTCCCGAGTCGCGTCTCCCTAACCCTCGCGGAGGGGCCAACACATCGTGAGCCTGCGTCCACTGACCGTGCTGATGCCGTTCTACACGCCGTTCTATACACCGCTCGCCGCCGGAGCGGCCCTCGGGCACTTCCGCGAGGAA
>Ga0335084_10005782_pt1 | contig 12254 bp, 7 predicted proteins | sample Lox_Sample_44_FD_206721 | JGI IMG/M metagenome (GOLD analysis project Ga0335084, IMG submission 206721) | Soil microbial communities from Loxahatchee National Wildlife Refuge, Florida, United States - Lox_Sample_4.4 | ecosystem: Environmental > Terrestrial > Soil > Wetlands | place: USA: Florida...
TGCGCGGGTCGCTGAACAGCATCTTCGAGAGGACGTTGTAGGCCGGGTAGAGCGAGATCTCCATCGCCTGCACCGGCGCCGTCGACACCGAGGCGGGGAAGGTGGCGCAGTTGAACGTGCCGGGTGTCGGGTCGAACTCGACGTGCCGGAGCGCGCCGCCGATGGCGAAGTACTGGTCCCAGCAGAGGAGCTGGTTCAGCGCCACCATGATCGCGCCGCGCCAGCCCGAAAAGGTGGCATTCATCGCGCCGTCCTGCGGTGCGGTGCCCTCGTTCTCGAAGACGAGTCGCTTGCCCTCCTTGCGCAGGGTCAGCATCACGGTGTGCGTGCGCCGGTCGCCGGGGCGGCAGCACTCGACGTAGGTGCGGTCGCGCCACACGCCGTCGGGGAGGCGCTTCAGCTTGTCGAGGAACGCCCGCTCGGCGTTGTCGAGGATGCGCTTCATCACGCCCTTCACGACCTCCGGGCCGTAGCGCTTGATCAGCCGCAGGATGCGGTCCCGCGCGGTGGTGTTGCCGGCGAGCTGGGCGCGGAAGTCGAGCGCGACCGCGTCGGGCTTGCGCGAGGCGCGGAGATAGGCTTCCTCGATGTCGCGCCGGATCTCGTTCCCCTCGACGATCTTGATCGGCGGCAGGCAGATGCCTTCCTCGAAGGCGTTCTCGGCCGAGCCGCAGAAGGAGGACGGCGTCTTGCCGCCGATGTCGTACTGGTGCAGGCAGTTCGTCACCCAGCAGAAGAGCTCGCCCTTCCAGAACACCGGGCAGATCAGCATCACGTCCTGCTGGTGCGCCGCGCCCACCCACGGGTCGTTGGCGAGGAACATGTCGCCGTCCCGGATCCCCGGGTTGTCGCTCCGGTACTCGAGGATCCACTTCACCTGGGTGTCGGTGACGCCGGACATGTACTGCATGTACGGCCCGAAGTACACGAACTCGCCGTCCTCGGTGAGGATCGAGGGGTTGAGGTCGAGCGCGTACATCGCCACCGGCGACCCCGAGATGCGCTGGATGGTCGCGCCGTGCTCCTCGTTGACGTGCCAGAGCGAATGGCGGACGACCTCGTACGTGATCGGGTCGATGTCTTTCTTGTACTTCGTGTGCAGCTTCAGCTTCTTCGCGATCGCGAGCTTCTTCGGCGGGACGTAGCCGTACGTCTTCCCGTCGAACTTGACACCCTTCATCTCGCTCAGCTTGGTCACGACTGCCTCACTTGAACAGGATCTCGAAGTTGCCGAACGCATCCACCCGCAACATCCGCCCCGGCGGCACGACGACGTTGGTCTGCGACGTCTCGACCACGCACGGACCCTTGAGCCGGTTGCCGGGCCGCAGGATCGCGCCGTCGAAGATCGGCGTCTTCAGCACGCGCTTCGGCTCGGCCCAGTAAATCGGTCGGGCCCCGCGCTTGGCCGCCTTCGGTATGACGACCGTCAGTTTGCGCGCTTTCGTGAGCTTCGGCCGCGGGGTCGCCGCCGTCGCCCGCACCCGCATCGTGACGATCTCGAGCCGGGCGTTGCGGTAGGACGACCCGCGCCCGTAGAGCTGCTCGTAGCGGTCATAGAACCGCTGCCGCAACGGCTCGGCGAAGCCGCCTTGCAGCCGGGCCTCGGGCAACATGACCTCCACCTCGTTGATCTGGCCGCGGTGGCGCATGTCCAGCGAGAAGCTGAACTTGCGGCGCGCGGCGGCGATGCCGTCCTTCTCCATCTGCGCCTCGGCCCGCGCCTGGAGGTCCGCGAGTACCCGGTTGACCCGCGCCGGGTCGAACGGCGAGCCCTGGATGTCGACCTGCTCGTAGACATGGAGGATGTCGGCCGCCGCCGCGCCGAATGCACACCAGGTGGAGGCGATCTCGCGCAGCGGCACGATCACCTTCCGCACGCCGAGCTCCGCGCCGAACACGGCGGCGTGCACCGGCCCCGCGCCGCCGAACGCGAACAGCACGAAATCACGCGGGTCGTGACCCTTCTCGACCGTCATCTTGCGGATGATGTCGGCCATCTTGAACTCGGCGATCGTGGCGATCCCGCTCGCCGCCTCCGCGAGGGAAAGCCCGAGCTTGTCGGCCACCGACTGCACCGCGGCCACCGCCTTGGCCTTGTCGAGCTTCATCCGCCCGCCGAGGAAGTTGTCGGGGTCGATGTAGCCGAGCACGACGTCGGCGTCGGTCACCGTCGGGGTCGGGTTGCCCTTCCCGTAGCACGCCGGACCGGGGTCCGCGCCGGCGCTGTCCGGCCCGACCGTCAGCGTCCGGCCGAACTCGTTCACGCGCGCGAGGCTCCCGCCGCCGGAGCCGATCGCCTGGATGTCGACCTTCGGCAGGAAGTAGTCGTACTGGATGACGTTCGAGATGAACGAGTACTCGGGCTGACCGCCGGCGATGATGCCGACGTCGAACGACGTGCCGCCCATGTCGGTGGTGATGATGTCCGGCACGCCGATCAGCTTGCCGAAGAACACCGAACCGGTGACCCCGGATACCGGACCGGAATCGAGCGTGAGGAGCGGCGAGTCCATCGCGCGGTCGACCGAGATGGAGCCGCCGCCGCACTGCGTGATCTGCAGCGGTTGCTTGTAGTGGTGCGCCTTCAGCTCGCGGTCGAGGCTGGAGAGATAGCGCGACATCACCGGGCCGATGTAAGCGTTCAGCACCGTCGCGGTGGTGCGCTCGTACTCGCCCCACTTCGGCGCGATGTCGATCGAGCAGGAGATGAACACGTTAGGCGCGATCGCGCGGACCATGTCGCGGACGCGCCGCTCGTGGGCGGGGTTGCGAAACGACCACAGGAAACAGATCGCAATCGCGTCGCACCCGGCGCCGACGAGCGCGCGGATCGCCTGCTCGGCTTCCACCTCGTTCAGCGGAACGACGACTTCCCCGAAGCAGTCGACGCGCTCGGAGACGCCGTGGACCAGGCGTTTCGGCACGATCGGGTCCGGCTTCTGGCTCTCCGGGAAGTGGACGACCTTCGCGATGTCGCGCGAGGTCACGCCGCGCGAGCCGCGCATGATGTGGATCGCGTCCTCGTGGCCCTTGGTCGTGATCAGCCCGACCTTCGCGCCCTTCCGCTGGATGAGCGCGTTGGTACCCACGGTCGTGCCGTGGGTGAGGACCGAGATACGCTCGCAGAAGGCGTCGAACGGCAGCTCGAGCCGTTCGGCCGCGATCCGCATCGCGGCGAGCATCCCTTCGGCGAAGTTGCCCGGGGTCGAAGCGGCCTTGGTGGCGGTGATGTTGCCGGCGCGGTCGAGGACGACGCAGTCGGTGAAGGTGCCGCCGATGTCGACACCGACGAGATACGGGCCCAACACTTCCTCCTTCGGCGTCGCTTGTCGTTGTCGAGCGCGGCGTGAGCCGCGCCGCTTACCGCGTCAGCTTGGCGAGCAGATCGTCCAGGTGCTCGTGGCTCATGTAGTTGATCACGAGCCGCCCGCTGCCTTTCTTTCCGGTCTTGATCTCGACCGTCGTGCCGAGCTTCTCCGACACTTCTTCCTCGAGCCGCTGGATGTCGCGCCCAGTGCGCGCCTTCACCCGGGCCTCGCGCGCCTTCGGGTGAAGGATGTCGTTTACGAGCTGCTCCGTCTCACGCACCGAGAGGCCTTTTGCCGCCACCTTCTTCGCGGTGCCGGCCTGCACTTCGGCGTCGAGCGCGAGCAGCGCCCGCGCATGGCCCATATCGAGCTGCCCGTCCAGGACGAGCGCCTGCACGCTCTGCGGGAGGTTGAGGAGCCGCAACAGGTTCGTCGTCGCCGCGCGCGAGCGGCCGATCGCGTCCGCGGCTTCCTGGTGGGTGAGCTTGAACTCGGCCACGAGCCGCTGGACGCCCTGCGCCTCCTCGAGCGGATTCAGGTCCTCGCGCTGGATGTTCTCGATCAGCGCCATCGCGAGCGCCGCCTGGTCGGGGACGTCGCGAACCACGACCGGAATCTCGTCCAGACCGGCGAGCTGCGCGGCCCGCCAGCGCCGCTCGCCGGCGATGATCTCGTAACGATCGGCGCCGGCCGGCCGCACGAGGATCGGCTGCATCAGGCCCTGCGCCCTGATCGACGCCGCCAGCTCGTTCAGCGATTCGGCGTCCATCTTCGTGCGCGGCTGGTAACGCCCCGGCTGTAGACGATCGAGGCGGGCCGTCCCGAGCGATTCGGCCGCAGGCTGGCTGCCCTCGGCGTCGAGCAGCGCATCGAGGCCACGCCCCAGGCCTTTGTGCTTGATCATGCCCCCTCCTCCCCGACAATCGCCGGCGCCGCGCGCGGCTCGCTCCGTCCGAGGATTTCGTTGGCGAGCTCGACGTAGGCCTGCGAGCCCTTGCACATGACGTCGAATTTCACCGCCGGCACGCCGTAGCTCGGGGCTTCGGCGAGCCGCACGTTGCGCGGGATCACCGTGCCGTAGACCTTCTTGCCGAAGTGCTGCTCGAGCTGCGACGAAACCTGTAGGGCGAGCGTGTTGCGCGGGTCGAACATCGTCCTGAGCAGGCCTTCGATCTCGATCCCGGGATTCAGGTGCATGCGGACCTTCTTGATCGTGTTGATCAGGTCCGACAGCCCTTCGAGCGCGTAGTACTCGCACTGCATGGGGATCATCACTGCGTCGGCCGCGACGAGCCCATTCAGCGTCAGGAGGTTCAACGCGGGCGGACAGTCGATGAGGATGAAGTCGTACTGCGATGCGACGCGCTCGAGCGCGCTCTTCAAGCGCAACTCGCGATGGTCGAGCTCGACCATCTCCACTTCCGCGCCGGCGAGGTCCCGGTTCGCCGGCAGCACATCGTAGCCGCCCGTTTCCGAGAAGACGCGGACGCTGTCGCTCGTCGCCAGTCCCAGCAGGACATGGTAGACGGTCTGCTTGAGCGCGCGCTTGTCGACGCCCGAACCCATCGTGGCGTTGCCCTGCGGGTCGAGATCGACGAGGAGCACGCGCCGTCCGGCCAGCGCGAGCCCGGCCGCCAGGTTCACGGTGGTGGTGGTCTTCCCGACGCCGCCCTTCTGGTTCGCGACCGCGAGCACCCGGGTCATGCCGCCGGCTCCGCGAGGACGAGGTGCCGCTCGGCATCGAGCAGCGGCACGTCGAGCTTCAGGATCTCGCGCACGCGGAAGCCTGCCGGCAGCCGCTCGATCTCGTCGTGGGGATGGACGCCCTTCATCGCCGCGATCGTGCCGCCGGGCGCAAGAAGACGCGCCGCCGCCGACACGAACTCGCCGAGATCGGCGAACGCGCGCGAGACGATCGTGTCGTAGCGGGCATCCGTCTGCCATGACTCGACGCGCGCGGTCACGACGGTCGCATTCGCGAGCTGGAGCTCGGCGACCGCCTGCTGCAGGAACGACGCCTTCTTGTGGCTGGAATCGAGCAGCGTCACCCCGAGCTCGGGCGACGCGAGCGCGAGCGGGATCCCGGGCAAGCCGGCCCCGCTGCCGACGTCGAGCACCCGCGGGCCCCGCACGTGCGGCAGGATCGCGAGCGAATCGAGCAGGTGGTGCGTGACCATGCGCTCCGGCTCGCGGATCGCGGTGAGGTTGTAGACGCGGTTCCACTTCTCGAGCAGCGCGAGGTAGCGCTCGAGGCCTTCGATCTGCTGATCGCTCAAGCCCACGCCGAGGGCAAGCAGACCGCGGCGCAGCGGCTGCGGCGCGTTCATCGGACTGCCCTCGCGCCCTGCGCTCGGGGTTCGCCCTTGGGGCGGCCCGGCGGGCTCATGCCGCGCGCCGCTTCAGATGCACGAGCAGCAGCGAGATCGCGGCTGGCGTCACGCCCGAAATGCGCGATGCCTGCCCGATCGTCTCCGGCCGCTGCTGCGCGAGCTTCTGCTGCACTTCGAACGACAGCCCGCGCACCGCACGGTAGTCGAGATCCGGCGGCAGGCGCGTTGATTCGTGCGCTTCGTTTCGCGCAACTTCGTCGCGCTGGCGCGTGATGTAGCCCGCGTACTTCGCCTGGACCTCCACCTGCTCGGCGACCGCCGGATCGCTCACCGGTGTTCCCGCACCGGCCAGCGTCATGAGCGCGCCGTAACCGATGTCGGGGCGTCGGAGCAGATCCAAGAGCGTGTGGTCGCGCTCGAGCGGCTTGCCGAGCACGCGCACCGCCTCTTCCGGCGGCAGCAGGCGCGGGTTGATCCACGTGGACTTCAACCGCTCGGTCTCGTGCGCGAGCGCGTCGCGCTTCCGCGCGAACGAGTCCCAGCGTGCATCGTCGACGAGACCGAGTTTGCGGCCGGTCTCGGTGAGGCGCAGGTCGGCGTTGTCTTCACGCAGCGTCAGCCGGTACTCCGCGCGGCTAGTGAACATCCGATAGGGCTCGGACACGCCGCGGGTGACGAGGTCATCCACCAGCACACCCAGATAGGCCTCGTCACGGCGCGGCGCCCAAGCCGGATTGCTGCGCACAAGCCGCGCAGCATTGAGCCCAGCGAGCAGGCCTTGCGCCGCCGCCTCCTCGTAGCCGGTAGTGCCGTTGATCTGGCCGGCGAAGAACAGCCCCGAGATCGCCTTGGTTTCAAGCGAGGACTTGAGTCCGCGCGGATCGAAGTAGTCATATTCGATCGCGTATCCCGGCCGGAGAATATGCGCGTTCTCTAATCCTTTGATCGAGCGTACTAAATCTAGCTGAACATCGAACGGCAGACTGGTCGAAATGCCGTTCGGGTAGATCTCAGACGTGGTCAGACCTTCGGGCTCGAGAAAGATCTGATGGCCTTTCTTCGCCGCGAAGCGGTGGATCTTGTCCTCGATCGACGGGCAATAGCGCGGTCCGACGCCTTCGATCTTGCCGGTGTACATCGGTGAGCGGTCGAGGCCCCCGCGGATGATCTCGTGGGTCCGCTCGTTGGTATGGGTGACCCAGCACGGCAGCTGCCGTGGATGCATGTCCCGTCGGCCCATGAATGAGAAGACGGGTTCTGGCTGATCCCCCGGCTGAACCTCCATCATCGAGAAATCGATGGTTTTGCCGTCCAGGCGGGGGGGTGTCCCCGTTTTCAGGCGTCCAACTGGCAGTTTCAGCTCCCGGAGCCGTGCTGCCAGGCTGATCGAAGCCGGATCCCCTGCCCGGCCCGCCTGGTAGTTCTGTAAACCGACGTGGATCAGGCCGGAAAGGAAGGTTCCGGTGGTCAGGACGACCGTTTCTCCGCGGAAACGCACCCCCAGCTGGGTGATGACCCCGACAACCCGGTTGCCCTCGAGCACCAAGTCGTCGACCGCCTGCTGGAAGAGGGTCAGATTGGGGTGGTTTTCGAGTCGCCCCCGGATGGCCTGCTTGTACAACAGGCGGTCCGCCTGGGCGCGGGTGGCCCGCACTGCGGCACCCTTGCTCGAATTCAGGGTCCGGAACTGAATTCCGGCCTCGTCGGTCGCAAGCGCCATCGCACCGCCCAGCGCATCGATCTCCTTCACCAGATGGCCCTTGCCGATCCCGCCGATCGACGGGTTGCAGGACATCTGCCCGAGCGTCTCGATGCTATGGGTTAGCAGGAGCGTCCGGCATCCGATCCGAGCGGCGGCAAGCGCCGCCTCGGTGCCGGCGTGGCCGCCACCGACGACGATGACCTCGAACTGGGCTGGGAAGAGCATGGTCTGGAGGACGCGAATGATACGTGAATGTTCCACGTGGAACCAAACGACCGTGAATGTTCCACGTGGAGCACCCAGCGCTAGCCCGGCCGTCGAAGAACTAAACCACTGAATTAACTGGCGGAAGAGCCCGACGGCCTTGTATGAACCAGATCAGCGCAACCAGCAAGCCTGCCGGGATGAATATCCAGTTCTGGGATGGCCGGGCCGGGTTCGGCAGCTCGATCGCGACGATCTTGTAGCCTTGTTCGATGCCGAGTTTCCTCGCCCGGCTCCCGAACTTCACGTTCGAGATTTGCAGCTCGTTCCCCGAGCCGACGATCGTCACGCCAGCGTCGCGAACGCGCTCGCGTCCGTTTGCGCCCTCGCCCATGGGCAACGCCACCGTCTTGGCGATGTCGTCGCCCTCGACATTAGTGCCCTGGATCTTCATCACCAGCCACTCGTCCTTGTGGAGCGAATCGGCGACCACGTAGAGCTCGCTCGGCGGGGCCGTGAGGTGCTTGGGAGAGAACTGATCGATGACCCAGTCCGGCCGAAAGAACAGAAAGGTCCCGACGAGCAGGAGACCGATCTCCCACCACCGGCAGCGCGCCCGAAAATAGCCCATCGTCGCGGCCGCGAAAAGCAACGATGCGATGGTGGCGGAGAGCGACACGATGACCACTTCCCACCAGCTGCCGACACCGATGAACAGGATCTGCGGGTTGAAGATGAACACGAACGGCAGCAGCGCGGTCCGGAAGCTGTACCACGTCGCCTGCAGCCCGGTCTTGTTGGGGTCGTCGCCGGAGATCGCCGCCGCGGCATAGGAGGCAAGGCCCACCGGTGGCGTGACGTCGGCCATGATGCCGAAGTAGAAGACGAAGAGGTGCACTGCGATGAGGGGGATCACCAGATCGCTGCGCGCGCCGAGCTCAACGATCACCGGCGCCATCAGCGTCGCGACGAGGATGTAGCTCGCGGTCGTAGGGACGCCCGCGCCGATCAGCAAGCAGACCGCCGCCGTCAGCACCAGCATCGCGAGCACATTGCCGGCCGAGATGTACTCGACGAAGTCGGTCATCATCAGGCCCATCCCGGTCAGCGTGACGGCGCCGACGATCAGGCCCGCGCTCGCGCAGGCGACGGCGATCCCGATCATGTTGCGCGCGCCGAGCACGAGACCCCGCCAGAGATCCGCGCAGCCCTTGCGCCATGCGGCGCCGATCGCACCGGTGCGGCGGAACGCGGCGAGGAGCGCGGGCGTCGCGACGACCATCGCCATCGTCGTTGCGGTGGCCCAGAACGCCGATGTCCCCGGCGACAGCTCCTCGATCATGAGACACCAGAGCAGCACGACGATCGGGACGAAGAAGTGCAACCCGGCGCGAGTGGTCGGCCATGCTTCGGGCAAATGCACGACCGGCGCGTCCGGATCGTCCTGCGGCAGGTCCGGATAGCGCGCCGAGAACGCGAGCAGTCCGACGTACGCAACCAACGTCAGCCCGGCGAGCGCCCATAGGGCCACATCACCAAACACCCAGCGCACGAACGTGATGACGTAATAGATCGCGGCGCAGGCGGCAACGGTGCCAGAGAGGCCGAGCGTCCAGCTGGTCGCGCGAGCCCGCAAGCTTTGCCGGCGCGTTCGCGCGATCGCCTTGAGGTCGTACTTCAGCGCCTCGAGGTGCACGATGTAGAAGAGCGCGATGTACGAGATCACCGCCGGCAGCGCGGCGTGCTTGATGATCTCGCTGTAGGGAATGCCCACGTACTCGACCATCAGGAACGCCGCCGCGCCCATCACCGGCGGCATGATCTGACCGTTGATCGACGACGCCGCCTCGATCGCGCCGGCCTTCACGCCCGAATAGCCGGTGCGCTTCATGAGCGGGATGGTGAAGATGCCGCCCGAGACGACGTTCGATACCGACGAACCCGAGACCAGGCCGTTCAGCGCCGACGACACGACCGCCACTTTCGCCGGACCGCCGCGCAGGTGGCCGAGCAGGGCGAAGGAGATCTGCAGCATGTAGTTCCCGGCGCCGGCGAGATCGAGCAGCGTCCCGAACAGCACGAAGAGAAAGATGAACTGCACCGACACGCCGAGCGCCACGCCGTACACGCCCTCGGTCGTGAGCCACATGTGCGACACGAAGCGCTGCAGGGACGCACCCTTGTGCTGGATCACTTCGGGCATGAACGGCCCGGCGAAGACGAAGAGGATGAAGAGGCCGGTCGTGATCAGCATGCCCATGCCCATCGCGCGACGGGTCGCCTCGAGCATGATCGCCACGCCGACCAGGCCGACTGCCAGATCGAAGCGGCTCGGCTGTCCCGGCCGCGTGGCGAGCTCGTTGTAGAAGAGAAAGAGGTAGCCGGCGCAGAACGCACCGATCAGCGCGAGCACCCAGTCAGTCCAGGGGACGACCGCGCGCGACGATGACCTGAAGGCCGGGAACGCCGCGAACGCAAGGAACACGGCGAACGCGAGATGAATGGCGCGCGCCTCGGTGTCGTTGAAGATCCCGAAGCCGATGACGAAGGGGAGCGGCGAGGCGTACCAGACCTGGAACACCGACCAGGCGGCGGCGACGAGTGCAAGAAGCGCTCCGACCTTCCCCGCCGGCTCGCGGCCCCCGAGGTCCGCCTCCTTGACGAGCTGCTCAAGGTCGGGGCTGAGTCCCGGCGCCGTCGTCGCCATGGTTACCTCCTCCGCCGGACTAGGCGCTTGCTAGCGCCTTGATCGGTGCGCTACCTCGCACCGTCCAACCCGCTCTCCGATCGCGGGGAGTAAAAGCGGAAAGGGGCGCAAGTCCGCGCCCCTTGTGGCATACACCGTCAGCGAATGCTTACTTTAGCCAACCCTTTTCCTTGTAGTACTTGACGGCGCCGTCATGGAGCGGCGCCGACAGCCCGTCCTTGATCATGGTTTCGGACTTGAGATTGGCCAGCGCGGGGTGGAGCTTCCGGAACTCGTCGAAGTTGTCGAACACCGCCTTGACCACCGCATAAATCTGCTCCGGCGGCACCTTGCTCGACGACACGAACGTGGCGAGCACGCCGTACGTCTGCGTCTCCTGCGGGTTGTTCGGGTACAGCCCGCCGGGGATGCTCGCGTAGGCGTAGTACGGCTTTTCCTTCACCAGCTTGTCGACGGCCGGCCCGGTCAGCGAGACGAGCTTTGCGCCGCAGGTCGTGGTCGGGTCCTGGATGTTCGCCGACGGGTGCCCAACACCATAGAAGAAGCCGTCGATCTTGCCGTCGCACAGCGCCGGTCCGTGCTCGTCGGCCTTGAGCTCAGAGGCGAGAGCGAAATCCGACATCTTCCAGGCGAGGGCGGCGAGCAGCTCCTCCATCGAGGCCCGCGTGCCCGAGCCGGGATTGCCGACGTTGAAGCGCTTGCCCTTGAAGTCGGCGAAGCTCTTGATGTTCGCCTCCTTGCGCGCGACCACGGTGAACGGCTCGGGATGGAGCGAGAACACCGCGCGCAGATCGCCGTAGGCGCCGGCGTCCTTGAAGTTCCCGGCGCCCTTCACCGCGTTGTACTGGACGTCCGACTGGGCGACGCCCATGTCGAGCTCCCCGGCCTTGATGGTGTTGACGTTGAACACCGAGCCGCCGGTCGATTCGACCGAGCAGCGGATGTTGTGCACCTTGCGGTCCTTGTTGACCAAGCGGCAGATCGCGCCGCCAGCGGCATAGTAGACGCCGGTGACGCCACCGGTGCCGATCGTGATGTACTTCTGCTGTGCCTGGACAACGCCGGCGGGCAGCGCGAATGCGGCACCGAGGGCCGCGGCCATCAGAACTTGCGTACGCATGCGGGTCTTCCTCCGTTGTATGGCCCGTCGGGAAACGGCTCGAATCTCTTCGGGAACGCGTTCGCGGCGCGCGTTTTCGACAGCCCCCGCCGTTCGGAGTCTGAGAGGCTCTCGCCCCTTCTTGTTCGACGGCGTCTAGTCTATCGGCTCGGGCGCCGGAAGGGGCAGGCTCGCCGCGATCGCAGCGTCCACCGCCCGCCCGAGCTTCTCGACCAGCTCGTCGAGCTGGGCCTCGGTGACGATGAACGGCGGCGCGAGGAGCACGTGGTCCCCGCGGGCGCCGTCGATCGTCCCGCCCATCGGGTAGCACAGCAGGCCGTTCTCCATCGCCCGCTGCTTGACCTTGGCGTTGAGACGCTGCCCGGGATCGAACGGCTGCTTCGTGCCGCGGTCGGCGACGAGCTCCAGGCCCCAGAAGAGCCCCCTCCCCCGGATGTCCCCGACGTGCGGATGCGCGCCGAAGCGGCCGCGCAGGCGGGCTTCGAGCGCCTGGCCCAACCGCCGAACCTGCGGCAGCAGATTGCGTTCGCGCAGTGCGCGCTGCACTGCGAGTGCGGCCGCGCAGGCGATCGGATGGCCGAGATAGGTGTGTCCGTGCTGGAAGAACCCCGAACCGCTGACCACCGCCTCGTACACTTTCCCGCTCGCGAGAAGCGCGCCGATCGGCTGGTAGCCGGCGCCGAGCCCCTTCGCGACCGCGATGAGGTCGGGCGCGATCGCCTCCTGCTCGCAGGCGTACAGCGTCCCCGTGCGACCCATCCCGCACATCACTTCGTCGAGGATGAGCAGGATGCCGTGCCGGTCGCACAGCTCGCGAATGCCGCGGAAATAGCCCGGGACCGGAGGCACAGCGCCGAGCGTCGCGCCCACGACGGTCTCT
>Ga0335084_10005783_pt1 | contig 12254 bp, 11 predicted proteins | sample Lox_Sample_44_FD_206721 | JGI IMG/M metagenome (GOLD analysis project Ga0335084, IMG submission 206721) | Soil microbial communities from Loxahatchee National Wildlife Refuge, Florida, United States - Lox_Sample_4.4 | ecosystem: Environmental > Terrestrial > Soil > Wetlands | place: USA...
GCCGGGGTCGGTCACGGTGACCTCCGCCGTGCGCGGCCTGTTCCGCAACGACGCGCGGACCCGCCAGGAGGCGATGGATCACATCGGGATGCGCTGAGCTCAGCCGGAGAGGACCGGCGAGATCGCCGCCACCCGGTCGAGCCACGGTGTCGCGCCGAGCGTGGTGAAGATCTGCCGCGCATCATCGAGCAGGTCGGCGGCTTCACGCCCGCGGCTCGACGCGACCAGCCATTCAGCCAGCTCGAGCTCCGCTCCGCCCAACTCGAACGGCAGCCCGAACTCCCGATAGAGCCCGATCGCGGCCTTGAGGTTCGCCTCGACGCCGGCCGTCTCCCCGCGCGCGATCGCGATCAACGCCGCATACCGCTGGAGATCGGCCCGGGTCTTCGGCGCCGGACGTCCGGGCGGCATCGAGGCCACCTCACGGAGCAGGTCCTCCGCGGCTGAGAGATCGTCCTGGGCGAGTGCCGCCGTCATCGATTCCTCGAACGCCCACTTCACCCACCCATGGGACATCCCCTCGTCGGGGTAGGCGTGGAACGCAGACCGAGCAGCGCGGAGCCACTCCGGGCCATCGCCCAAGGCTCGTGCGCGGATCGCCTTGGCCCCTTCGACGACGAGCCGCCGCTGCGTGTCGTCCGTGCTCCCGCGGGGATCGCTCCATCGATCGATCAGCCGGATCGCTTCGTCCGGGTCGCCCCGTTCGACGCTCACGATCGCTGCACAGGTGGCGAACGCTTCGGCGCCGACCAGCACGGCTGGCTCCTCCTTCGGGTCGGGGAGCGAACGGGTCATCTCTAAGAGCTCGTCCCATCGCCCCTGCCGCAAGGCGTTCCCGGCGACGTGCTGGCGGAGGAACCACTCCTCGCTGAGGAAGCCGAGCCGCCGGCAGGTGTCGATCCCTATCCGCATGTACGCTGCGGCCTCGTCGATCCGGTCCCGTCCGTCCGCCTCGTACGACAGGTTCGTGGCGGATCGGACGATCGCCCGCGGGATGTCATGCTCCTGCGCCAGCTCCAGGGCCCTGCGCAACAGCGCCATCGCCTCTTCGTTCCGGCTCCACGTGCCGAGCAACAGGCTCTTCGTGTTCAGCGCATCGGACAGCACGTCGGGCAGCCACAGATCCTCGGCGATCCGCAGCGCGTGTTCGATCATCGTGAAGGCGACGTCGAGGTCGCCGTGGAAGAAGCGGAACCGGGCGATCTGCGCCGCGAGCCACGCGAGGTCGCGGTCCGGTTCGTCGCCTTCGAGCACGGCGAACGCCGCTTCCATGCGCTCGAGGGCCTCGGTGACGCGGTTGTCCAGCCAGAGTGCCTCGCCGCACTTCCCGGCTACGCGTGCGGCGTCGTGCGTCAGTCCGACCTCGTTGAAGAGCCGCTCCGACTCGTTCCACAGCTCGGCGGCTTCGTGCGAGGACCCGCTCGTATGCGCCATCGCGCCGGCGCGCTCCAGCAACTCGGCGCGCATGCGGGTGTCGTGCGTCAACCCGGCGGCCTGTTCGTAATACCCGCGTGCGCGGCGGGTCGCGGCGAGCGCCTCGGCTCGACGCCCGGCCTTCTCGAGCGCCGCCGCCGCCTTCGCCTGGATCTCCGGAGCATCTGGCGCGTCGGGCGCCAGCTCGTACGCGGCAAGGCGATGCGCGGCGACGACCTCCACGATCTCGTCCTCGTCGCCGGCCCACGACGACTCGATGTGCTCGGCGATCGCGAGGTGCTTCGATCGCCGGTCCTTCTTGGCGAGGGTGTCGTGCGCGACCTTCTGGACGAGCGACTGGAGGAAGCCGTACTGCCCGCGCTCCGGCGATCGCGGGTCCAGCTGGACGCTCAGGAGCTCCTTGCGGACGAGGGCGTCGAGGAACGGCTGGACCTCCTCCGGCGTCATCCCCGCCACGGCGGCCAGCGTCTGCGGATGGAACGTCTTCCCGAGGACGGACGCGTCCTGCAGGAGCGAGCGCTCCTCGGCGGGGAGCGCGTCCAACCGGGCGGCGATCAACCCGTGCAGGGACGCCGGCACATCGAGCTGGCCGACCTCGCCCACCAGCTCGAACCGGCCGTCCGTGCGGACCAACGCGCCCCGGTCCAGCAGCATCCGAACGGTCTCGACGGCGTAGAGCGGGATCCCCTCGGCGTAGGCGTGGATCCGTGCGAGGAGCTCCTCCGGCATGCCGGGGACCATCCCGGCCAGCAAGGCGTCCATCGCATCATCCGACAGCGGCTCCAAGAGCAACGAGGTGAAGCCGCGTGAGCGGGTCCCCCAGTCGCCGCGGCGCTCCAGCAGCTCCGGACGAGACAGCGTCACGACGAACAGCGGCCGGTCGCGCGAGAGGTCGAGCATCGTCTGGATGAAGTCCAGCAGCGCGTCGTCGGCCCATTGCAGATCCTCGAAGACGAGCACGGTCGGGCCTCGCTCGGCGATCCGCTCGAAGAACATCCGCCACCCCGCCGAGAGGTCTTCCCGCGCCGCGGTCGTGTCGTCGTCGTAGCCGAGGAGCGCCGCGAGCCGTGGCCCGATGTAGCGGCGTTCCTCCTCGTCGGGGACCCACGTCGCCAGGGCGTCCGCCAGCTTCGACGCGCCCGCGGACGGATCCTCCTCCTCGGCGATGCCGACGCGCATGCGCACCATCTCGGCGAGCGCCCAGAAGCTGACGCCCTCGCCGTAGGGGATGCAGCGGCCGCGATGCCAGTACACGTCGTCGACGACGCCGTCGACGTACTTCTCGAACTCCCACGCGATCCGGGACTTGCCGATCCCCGCGATGCCGTGCACCGACAGGAGGTGCGCGCGGCGTTCGTCGGCGGTGGCGTGGAAGAGGTCCTTGACCAGCCGGAACTCGCGGTCGCGACCCACGAACGGCGACTCCAGCCCGGCCGAGCGGAGCGCTCCCATCCTGCCGGCGATCACGCGGACGGCGCGAGACAGGTGCAGCGGCTCGGCCTTGCCCTTCAGGTCGTGGGTGCCGCCGTCGTCGTAGACGACGGCGGCTTCGCTCGCGCGGCGGGTTCCATCGGTCACGAAGACGGTGCCGGGCGCCGCCGCCGACTGGACGCGCGCGGCGGTGTTCACGAGGTCGCCGGCGACCATGCCCTGGCCCTCGGCGTGCAAGGTCACGGCGGCCTCGCCGGTGGCGACGCCGGCGCGAGCGTTCAGATCGGGCGCGCCGACCTCGGCGCCGAGCGCCGCGACCGCGGCGACGAGGTCGAGCCCTGCCCTGACGGCGCGCTCCGCGTCGTCCTCCCGGGTGAGCGGCGTTCCCCAGACCGCCATGACCGCGTCGCCGATGAACTTCTCGACCGTCCCGCCGTAGCGTCCGATCAGCGTCTGCGCCGTCTCGAAGTACCGGGACAGGAGCTCGCGGACCTCCTCGGCGTCACGCGCCTCCGACAGCGTCGTGAAGCCGACCAGGTCGGCGAACAGGACCGAGACCAGCCGCCGCTCCGCGACGCGTTCGGGCCGGGCCACCGATGCGGGGGCCTCGGCGTCCGCGCCGAGCGCGCTGCCGCAGTCGCCGCAGAACCGATCGCCGGGGTCGTTCGCAGCGCCGCACGAAGGGCACGCCGCCAGGAGCGCCGCGCCACAGTTCGCGCAGAACTTCCGGCCCGCCTTGTTCTCTGTGCCGCAACTGGTGCAGGTCATCGGCAGCCTCCGATGGGCCGAGGGTACCGCGGGCACGAGCGTCTCGCGCGCGCACCTACACGGTTCCGGCCCGACCCGCCCCTGAAGAGGTGTGGTGCAGGATGCGGTGATGACGGCCGAGCCACGGGACGCGGTCGAAGGGGTCTGGCGCGACCAGGGCGCGAAGCTCTGGCGCTCGTTGGTGGCGTACACCGGGGATCGCGAGGCGGCGAGCGACGCGATGGCCGAGGCGTTCGCGCAGGCGCTCGGCCGCGGCGACGCCCTGCGCGAGCCCGACCGGTGGATCTGGCGGGCGTCGTTCCGGATCGCGGCGGGCGAGCTGGCCCGGCGCCGCCGCGATGCGGCCGCGGCGCCACGTGAGGTTGCGGGCGACATGCCCGAGCCCGTCGCCGATCTTGTCCGCGCGCTCGCGACCCTGAGCCCGAACCAACGAGCCGCCGCGATCCTGCACCTCTACGCCGACCTTCCGACCCACGACGTCGCTCGCATCCTCGGATGCAGCCAGGCCACGGTCCGTGTGCACGTCTCGCAGGCGAAACGCCGCCTGCGCCCGCTCCTGGAGGAGAACGATGCCTGATCTTCCCGACCGCTTCCGCGCCCTCGATCAGCTCGAAGTCCCCGACATCGATTCGCGCGCCCGCGCCCTCGGATCTCGTCCGCCGACGGAACCGGACGGTCCGTCGCCCAAAGGGCGTGCCGCCATCATCGCCCTGGCAGCCATCGTCGCCCTCGTCGGGGTCGGGTTCGTGGTGCAGGCGTTCCGCGGCGACCGAGCCGGGATCCCCGATCGGCCGCAGCCGGCAGCGCCTGGCGTGCACGAACTGATCGCGTTCTCGACGATCGGGAACGGCGTCGGAGGTTCCAAGCCGACGATCGGCTACTCCATCGCGGTCGTCAACGCCGATGGTTCGGGGTTCCGCTACCTCACGCAGGCATCCGCGGACGCCCCGGACCTGACGGACGACCCATTGATCCAACGCTACTCGTTCGCGTCGGACGACTCGCCGACGTGGTCGCCGGACGGCTCCACGATCGCGTTCGTCAGACACTATGCCGAAGGCGTCGACTCGCTCTGCACGATCGGCGTCGATGGCTCCGACTTCCGGGTCGTCGTGCGCGACTTCCAGGGGGCCGAGCTTGCCTGGTCACCGGACGGGTCGACCTTCGCGTTCTACTCGGAGCGCGACGGTGGCGTCCACCTCGTGAACGTCGCCGGGACGAACGAACGAGCGCTCGATCAACGCACGAGCGGACCGAACCAGAACACGCCGTCGTGGTCGCCGGACGGGCGATGGATCTACTTCGCCGCTCGAGACGTTCGCGCCGCACATCCCGATGGCTCCGGCCTGCACGACGTGTTCGATCCCTCATGGTTCGTCGGGAGCGCCTACCTGTCTCCCGACGGCTCGACGATCGCACTCCAACGGTTGGATACCGACCCAGTGACCGATGGCGGCTCTGTGTGGCTGGTCGATGCCACCGGCTCCGATCTGCGGCGGCTGACGCCTGACGATGGCGTCACGTGGTCCGCGCTCGGCTGGTCCGCGGATGCATCCCGCGTGCTGCTCGCTCGACCCGGGCCTCACGACGTTCCCGGGCTCTGGACGATCGGAGCCGACGGGTCCGGCCTGGCGCAGGTTGACCTGCCCAGGGGCGTCGGGCCGTTCGGCTCGGCGGCCTCGTGGGCGCCGAGCGGCTGAGCGGCCACCCGCCCGCCGCCGCATCTACGATGGCTCCGTGACCGACGGAGCACGCACCTGGATCTGCGGCGACGAGGCGTTCGCGCTCGGGGAGCGCACGCTCGTGATGGGCGTCGTCAACGTGACGCCCGATTCGTTCAGCGACGGGGGCATGTTCGCGACGGCCGAGGATGCTGTGCAGCGCGGGGCGACGCTCGCGGACGAGGGCGCCGACCTGCTCGACATCGGTGGCGAATCCACCCGACCGGGTTCCGATCCGGTGTCGCTGGACGAGGAGCTCCGTCGCGTGCTGCCCGTGATCGAGGGGCTCCGCAAGGCCCGGCCGGGAACGCCGGTCAGCGTGGATACGCGCAAGCACGAGGTCGCTCGCGCCTCGATCCGGGCCGGCGCGGTCGTGGTGAACGACGTGACCGGCGGCCGCGATCCCGCGATGCTCGAGGTCGTCCGCGACGGCGGCGTCGGGATCGTCCTGATGCACATGCTCGGCGAGCCAAAGACGATGCAGGACGACCCTCGCTACCACGACGTGGTGACCGAGGTGCGCGACTACCTGCGGGAACGGATCGAAGCGGCGGTCTTCAAGGGCATCGCCGAGGAGCGGATCTGCGTCGACCCCGGCATCGGGTTCGGCAAGAACGTCGAGCACAACCTCGCGCTGCTTCGCGGCGTCCCGGAGCTGCGCACCCTGGGTGTCGCCGTCCTCGTCGGCGCCTCACGGAAGCGCTTCATCGGCACGCTGAGCGGGACCGAGGATCCGGCGGAGCGCCTCGAGGGGTCGATCGCGGCCGCCGTGCTCGCCGTTGCGTACGGAGCCGACCTCCTTCGCGTCCACGACGTGAAGGAGACGGTCCGCGCGTTGCGGGTCGCGGACGCGATCGTGCGCGGAGGCGCCGGGTGACGGACGTCGCGTTCGAGGAGCTCGGCGAGGGCGAACCCGTCCTGGTCCTGCCCGGGTTCCCGTTCGGCGCGTACGCGTTCCGGTGGTTGGCGCCGATGCTCGCCACGCGGTTCCGCACGATCGTCGTCGACCCGACGCCCTTCGCCGGAACGGGCCTGAAGGAACAGGCCGCCGCCGTCCACGACCTCCTCGCGCGGCTGAGCCTTGAGCGCGTCGCGATCGTGGCGCACGGGACAGGCGGCGGCGTTGCGCAGCTGCTGGCGTTCGGCGGCGCCGACGTCGACGCGATGGTCCTGCTGGACTCGGTCGCGTTCGACGCGTGGCCGGCGCTTCCCGACGACCCAGCGGCCGCGCTGGACGAAGCCCACGTCGAGGATCTCGACCGGGCCGACGCCGAGGCGTACCTGTCGCCGTGGTCGAACGATCCCGAGGCGTACCGGCGCGGCCGCGCCGCGCTCGCCGGCGACGGGTTGATGGATCTCGACGCCGCGATGGGCGCGTGGGAACGGCCGGTCCTGCTCCTGTGGGGTGAGGAGGACCGCGTGGTGCCGGTCGGCGTCGCCGAGCGGCTCAACGACGCGATCCCCGCTTCGACGCTCGGCCTCGTGCCGGACTCGGGGCATCTCCTGCTCGACGACGCGTTCGCGTCGGTGGGCGAGATGATCGTCGAGTACCTGCGCGCGCGGTACCTGCGCGCGCCGCACGATCACGGCGGCATCACGATGCTCCAGCTGGAGCGGCGTCCGCCCCAGATCGACCTGGCGCCGTACGAGGAGGACGACGGCGAGCCGGCGCCGATCGATCCGTCGCAGCAGGAGGTGGGACCGAACGCATGACCCGCGCACGGCTGTTCCTGTCCGGGATCGCGGCCGACGGGCACCACGGCGCGCGGAGCGGTGAGAAGGATGCTCCGCAGCCGTTCGTGGTCGACCTCGATCTGGAGGTGAACGTCGGCGAGGACCGGATCGACGGAACCGCCGACTACCGCGAAGTGACCGAACGGGTCCGTGCCGTCGTTGAGGGCGGATCGTTCGATCTGATCGAATCGATGGCCGAGGCCATAGCCCGCGAGTGCCTGACGTTCGACCGCGTGCTGCGAGCCTCCGTGATCGTGCACAAGCCGAACGCCGCGGAGCGGCTCGGCATCCAGGGCGCGGCGGCCGCGGTCACGCTGCCGGAGGCTTGAGGCGCCGCCCGTGCACACGGCGACGCTCGCCCTCGGAGCCAACCTCGGCGACCGGCTCGCCACCCTCCAACGGGCCGTCGACCTGCTGGCCGAGCAGGGCGTCCGCGCGGTCCGGTGCTCGCGCGTGTGGGAGACCGATCCCGTCGGCGGCCCGCCCGGCCAACCGGCCTACCTGAACGCCGTGATCCGCGCGGACGCCGGCGACCTCCGTCCCGGCGACGTGCTCGCGGCCGCGCACCGGGTCGAGGCGGCGCTCGGACGTGTGCGCGTCGAACGGTGGGGGCCGCGAACGATCGACATCGACGTCCTGCTCTACGACGACGTGATCAGCGACGATCCGACGCTCACGCTCCCGCACCCGCGCATGACCGAGCGTGCGTTCGTGGTGCTGCCGCTGCTCGACATCGATCCGGACCCGGTGCTGCCGGACGGCCGGCGCATCCTCGACGTCGCGCTCGGCGACCAGCCGGCGCGGCCGGTGGCGCCGCCGCTCGTCCTGCCGCGCGCGGCGTCCTCGGGCGGCTCCGGGGGAGCCGCGCCGTGAGGATCGCGATGGTCGGTGCCGGCCGCGTGGGGACCGCCCTCGCGGTGCTGTTCGCGCGCGCGGGCCACACGATCGTGGCCGTGGCCGGGCGGGACGCGACGCCCGCACGGGCCGCCGCGTGGCTCCCGGGGGTGCCGGTGCTCGATCCCGCGGACGCGGCACGGCTCGGCGAGCTCGTGATCCTCGCCGTGCCCGACGACGCGATCGGCGACGTCGTCCTCGCGCTCGCCGAGCGCGACGCCCTCGCGCCGGGGACGTGGATCGCCCATACGTCGGGGGCGATCGGGCTCGATGTCCTGGAGCCGGCGCGGGCCGGGGATGCGCGCCGGCTGGCGTTCCATCCCCTCCAGACGCTCCCCGACGTCGAGCGGGCGATCGCGTCGATCCCGGGGTCGACCGTGGCCGTGACCGCCGACGACGAGGAGGGATGGGCGCTCGGCGGGTCGCTCGCGCGCGACCTCGGCGCGACGTCGTTCCGACTGGCCGACGAGCGTCGCCCGCTGTATCACGCCGCGGCCGTCTTCGCGTCGAACCACGTCGTGGCCACCTCGGCGGTCGCGGAGCGGTTGTTCCGCGACGCGGGTCTGCCGGATCCGCTCGCGGCGATGGAGCCGCTTCAGGCGGCCACGGTCGAGAACATCGCGCGGATCGGACCGCGGGCGGCGCTGACCGGCCCCGCCGTCCGGGGTGACGCCGGGACCGTGACCCGGAACCTCGAAGCGCTCGCCGCGGACGCCCCGGACGCTGTCGCGGCCTACGTCGCGATGTGCCGGGTCGCCCTCGACGTCGCGACCGCCGCCGGCCGGCTCGCGCCCGAGGGCCGCGCCGGCGTCGAGGAGGTCCTCGCCGCGTGGAGCTGATCGCCGAGGCGGATGCTTTCGCGCGCGTCGCGGAGGACTGGCGGGCGCAGGGGCTGCGCGTCGGCTTCCATCCGACGATGGGAGCGCTGCACGCGGGTCACGCGGCGAACATCCGGCTTGCGCGGACCCAGAACGATCGCGTCGCCGTCTCGATCTTCGTGAACCCCCTCCAGTTCGGCCCGTCCGAGGACTTCGAGCGATACCCGCGGCCCTTGCCGGACGATCTCGCCCTCGGCCAGCGCGAGGGGGTCGACGTCGTGTGGGCGCCCACGACCGAGCAGATGTACCCGCCGGGCGTCGCCCTCGTCGAGCCGGATCCCGGGCCGGTCGGCGAGACGTTCGAGGGGGCCGCACGGCCGGGTCACTTCGCCGGCGTGCTCACGGCGGTCCATCGGTTGCTCGACGTCGCCGGGCCGTGCCGCGCGTACTTCGGCGAGAAGGACGCGCAACAGCTGTTCCTGGTCCGGAGGATGGTCGAGGGGTCCGGCCTGGCGGCCGAGATCGTGGGCTGTCCCACGGTTCGCGAGCCCGACGGTCTGGCCGTGTCCTCGCGGAACGCCTACCTCGCACCGCAGGAGCGGCAGGAGGCGACCTGCCTGTTCCTCGGGCTCGCCGAGGCCGCCGAACGCGCCCGGGCGGGCGAGCGGGACGCGCGCGTGCTCGTGGCGGTGATCGCGCGCGAGGTCGGCGCGACGCCGCTCGCGCGGCTCGACTACGCGGCGGTGGTCGACGAGGCCACGTTCGAGCCGGTCGAGACGATCGAGCGACCGGTGCGCGCCATCGTAGCGGCCCGGTTCCCGAGCGCCCGGCTCATCGACAACGTGCTCCTGCCCGTTGCGGGGTAGGCCCGTCGAGCGGCACGCCGCCGGGCTAGAGTCCGCCTCAGCGGACCGGTCCGGAGGCTGAACGCATGCTGCTCACCGTCGACGTCGGCAACACCGAGATCGTCCTGGGCGTCTTCGACGGCGACGAACTCCGCCACACCTGGCGTCTGTCCACCCGGTCCGAACGCACGTCCGACGAGTTGGCGCTCCAGTTCTCCGGGCTCCTGGAGCATGCGGGACTCAACCTGCGCCGCGACGTCGACGGGATGTGCGTGGCGAGCGTCGTGCCGGATCTGACGAGCGCCCTCCGTGAGATGGCCGAGTCGTACCTCGCGTTCGAGCCCATCTTCGTCGGTCCCGGCACGAAGACCGGCGTGCCGGTGCTCACCGACAACCCGCGCGAGGTCGGCGCCGATCGCGTCGTGAACACGCTCGCCGCGTTCCGGCGTTTCGGCGGCCCGGCGATCGTCGTCGACTTCGGGACCAGCACGAACTTCGACGTCGTCTCGGAGCGGGGGGAGTTCGTCGGCGGGGTGATCGGCCCCGGCATCCAGGTCTCGGCGGCGAGCCTCGTGTCGCGGACCGCCCGGCTGCCCCGCGTCGAGCTGGTGGCGCCCCCGTCGGTGATCGGCACGAACACCGTCGCGTGCATCCAGTCGGCACTCGTGTTCGGCACCGCGGACATGGTGGACGGGATCGTGCGGCGCATCCGCGTCGAGATCGGTGAGGCGACGACGGTCGCCACCGGCGGCCTCGCGCCCGTGGTGATCCCGCACTGCCAGACGATCCAGCACCACGAACCCTGGCTCACGCTCGAGGGCCTCCGGCTGGTCCACGAACGGAACCTGGAGCCGGCCGATGGCTGAGGAGCCCGAGGAGCCCCACGAGGGGCCCGAACACGAGGAGGCGACCGGCCGGGAGGCCGAGGTCCTCGCCGCCCGGCGCGCGTCGCTCGAGCGCCTGGGGCCCCATCGCGCGTTCGCGCTGAACCTCCGGTCGGTCCTCGGCGTCGACCGACCGGCGTCGATCGCCGACCTCCGCGCGGCGCACGCCGATCTGGGGCCCGACGCGATGACGGAGGCGCGCGCCGTCCTCGCCGGCCGTGTCCTGCTGAAGCGCGATCTGGGCAAGCTGGTGTTCGCGACGATCCGTGACCGCGACGCCGAGCTCCAGGTGGTGTTCGACCGCGGCCGGCTCGAGCCGGACGCGTTCGCGTTGCTCCGCGAGCTGGACCTCGGCGACATCGTCGGCGTGGAGGGCCCGGTGGGCACGACGCGACGCGGCGAGCTCAGCCTGTTCGCCGAGCGCTGGGCGATGCTCACGAAGGCCCTCCGGCCGCTCCCCGAGAAGTGGCACGGGCTGCAGGACCTGGACCTGCAGCAGCGCCGCCGGTACCTCCACCTGATCACCGACGAGGCGCCGCGACGAGCGGTGCTGGCGCGAGCCGCGGTCCTGCGCACGATCCGCTCGGTGCTCGAGGAGCGCGGCTTCGTCGAGTTCGAAGGACCGATCCTGCAGACGGTCGCCGGCGGCGCGAACGCCCGGCCGTTCGCTACGCATCACCACGCGCTCGACATCCCGATGAAGCTGCGGATCTCGCTCGAGCTCTACCTGAAGCGGATGCTCGTCGGGGGCTTCGACCGCGTGTACGAGCTGGGCCGCACCTTCCGGAACGAGGGCATCGACCGCGACCACAATCCGGAGTTCACGATGCTCGAGGCCTACGAGGCCTACGGCGACTACGGGTCGATGATGGAGCTGTCGGAGACGCTCGTGGTCGAGACCTGCCGGGCGGTGGATGCCGTGATGGGCCGCGACCCGCAGACGCTCACCGTCCCGTTCCGCGGCCGCGAGCTCGATCTGTCCAGACCGTTCGAGCGGATCACGATCCTCGGCTCGGTCTCGGAGGCGACCGGCGAGGAGATCACGCTCGACCGCGCGGACCTGCCCGCGGTCGCCGCCCGCCACGATGTGGCCGTCGATCCCGCGTGGGGCCCCGGGAAGATCGTGCAGGAGCTCTTCGAGAAGCTCGTCGAGGGCGCGATCTGGCGGCCCACGTTCGTGTGCGACTTCCCCAGGGAGGTCTCGCCGCTGGCCCGCCCGCACCGCGACGATCCCCGGCTGACCGAGCATTTCGACCTCGTCGCCGGCGGCGTCGAGTTGATCACCGCGTTCTCAGAGCTCACCGACCCGATCGAGCAGCGCGCGAAGTTCGAGCTGCAGCAGACGATGAAGGAGATCCTCGGCGACGAGGTGCATCCGATGGACGAGGACTTCCTTCGCGCGCTCGAGCACGGCATGCCGCCGGCGGGCGGGCTCGGCATGGGCATCGACCGCCTGTTGCTCGTCCTCACCGACGCCCCGAGCCTGCGCGACCTCATCATGTTCCCGGCGCATCGGCCGGAGTAAGCTCCAGCCCATGGACGAGGCCGAGGTCGCGCGACGCCTGCGGACGGTGCCGTTGTTCTCGAACGTGCCGGACGCCGACCTGAGCAGGATCGCCGCCCGGATGAAGGAAGTGCGGTTCGCTCCCGGGACCGCGGTCGCGGAGCAAGGACAGCAGGGGGTGGGGTTCCACCTCGTCGTCGAGGGAACCGCCGACGTCGAAA
>Ga0335084_10005784_pt1 | contig 12252 bp, 13 predicted proteins | sample Lox_Sample_44_FD_206721 | JGI IMG/M metagenome (GOLD analysis project Ga0335084, IMG submission 206721) | Soil microbial communities from Loxahatchee National Wildlife Refuge, Florida, United States - Lox_Sample_4.4 | ecosystem: Environmental > Terrestrial > Soil > Wetlands | place: USA...
CAGAGCGCTCGCGCTCACCGGGACGAGCCGCGATCCGGACCTGCCGGACGTGCCGACGCTCGCCGAGAGCGGCTATCCCGCCGTCACCGCGACCTCCGTCACGTCGATCGTCGCGCCGCCGGGCACGCCGCGCGAGATCGCGGCGCTCCTCAACGCGCGCCTCAACCAGCTGCATCGCTCGCCGGAATTCAAGGCGAAGATGAAGTCCTTCGGCGCGGTCACGCGCGCGAGCACGCCGGAACAGCTCGCGGCCTGGACGAAGCAGAACCTCGCCACCTGGCAGCGCGTGGTCAAGGCCTCGGGCGCGACGCCGAACTGAGATGGCCCGCCTCGCCGCGGCGTTCGGCTCTTCCCACAGCGTGATGCTCGCGGCGACCGCGGAAGACTGGACGCGCTTCCGCGAGAGCGACCCGCGCATGCCGTATTACGACCGCGACGGCAGCCCGCTCGGCTACGCCGACCTCCTCGCGCGCGCGCCGCGCGACGCGGCGAGCCGCGCCACGCCGAAGCTGCTGCGCGAGCGCTTCGACGCCGTGCAGCAGGCGATGGCGCGCATGAAGGAGGAGATCGCGTCGGCGAAGCTCGACGCGCTCGTCGTCGTCGGCGACGACCAGCACGAGCTCTTCCAGGACCAGCACATGCCGGCGCTCGCGGTCTACTACGGCGAGTCGATCCGCAATGCCGCGCAGCCAAAGGAGCCGCCCGCAGACTGGTATCAACGCGCGCAAGCTCGGCGGCGCGAGGAGTCGGGCGACGTGCACTATCCCTGCGACGCGAAGCTCGCGCGACACCTGATCGAGGGACTGATCGAGCGCGAGTTCGACGTTTCCGCGGTCGCGGCGCTCGGCGAAGGGCAGTTCGAGGGGCACGCCTATTCCTTCGTGCATCGCTGGTACCTGAAAGGCGCCGTGGTCCCGATCGTGCCGGTGTTCCTCAACACCTACAACGCGCCGAACACGCCGCTACCCAGAAGATGTCTCAGCCTGGGCCGGGCCCTGAAGGCCCTCGTCGAAAGCTACGGCGAGACGGAAACGCGTGTCGGCATCATCGCCTCGGGCGGCCTGAGCCACTTCGTCTGCGACGAAGAGCTCGACCGCGGCGTGATCGACGCGCTCGAGCGCAAGGACTTCGCGCGCCTCGCCGCGCTCGACCCGCGGCGCCTCATGGCCGGCAGCTCCGAGATCCGCAACTGGATCGTGGTCGCCGCGGCGGCCGCCGACCTGAAGCTCTCGTGGATGTCCTACACGCCGGTCTACCGCACGCCCGCGCTCACCGGCATCGGCATGGGATTCGCGCGATGGAGCTGAAGCCGCCTTTCCGGGCCGACCAGGTCGGAAGCCTGTTGCGACCCAAGGAGCTGCGCGACGCCCACGAGCGGTTTCTCAATCATGACTTCCCCGTGGGGAAGCTTCGCGAGCTCCAGGACCAATATATCAGGCAGGTCATCGCGTACCAGGAAGAGCTGGGATTCCAGGCCGTGACCGACGGCGAGTACCGCCGCACTTCCTTCAGCAGCGACTTCATCGAGAAGCTCGACGGCGCGAAGAGCCCGGGCTCGCTCGAGCTCAAGGTCAACGCGGGCGCGGGGCAGTTCGCGCCGCGCGCCTTTCGCGTCGAGGGCAAGCTGCGGCACTCGCGTCCCATCGAGGTCGAAGGCTTCGCATTCCTCAAGGCGCACACTCGCCGCACGCCGAAGCAGACGATGCCCTCGCCCACCATGCTCCTGCGCGGCGGGCGCGAGGCGGTGAGCCGCGACGCCTATCCCGACCTCGCCGAGTTCCGCGCCGACGTGGCGCGCGTGTATCGGGAAGAGCTGAACCAGCTCGGCGCGGCAGGCTGCACCTATGTGCAGCTCGACGACACGAACTTCGCCTACCTGTGCGACGAGAAGCTGCGCGGCACGTTCGCGCAGTGGGGCTACGATCCGGCGACGCTCGCCGGGGAGTTCGCCGCGCTGATCAACGCGTCGATCGCCGGTCGGCCGAAGGGAATGACGGCGTGCGTGCACATCTGCCGCGGCAACTCGGCGGGCAAGTGGGCCGCCGAGGGCGCCTACGAGCCGATCGCCGACACGCTCTTCAACCGGCTCGAGGTCGACGCCTACTTCCTCGAGTACGACGACGCGCGCTCGGGCGGCTTCGAGCCGCTGCGCCACTATCCGCAGGGCTCGCGCAAGAAGGTGGTGCTCGGACTGGTGTCCACGAAAACTCCCGAAGTGGAAGCCAAGGATTCGCTGAAGCGGCGCATCGACGAGGCGGCGAAGTTCGTGCCGCTCGAGAACCTCTGCCTCAGCCCGCAATGCGGCTTCGCCAGCACCTGGCGGGGGAATCCGGTCGGCGAGGACGTGCAGCGGCGCAAGCTCGCGCGCGTGGTCGAGGTCGCGCGCGAGGTCTGGAGAAACGCGTAGCGTTGCGGCCGGCGTCAGGCCGTCGCGGGCTCGGGCCTGAAGCCGTGCACCTTGATCACCGGAGTGAACGCCGGCGGCGTCCACGGCCCGCTCGCGCGCCCGGCGATGTGCTCGGCGAGCCAGAGCGCCTGCGAGCGGATCGGCGAAACGAACGGAAACAGCCTGCCGTCGATCTCCGCCACGTCGCCGACCGCGTAGATCGCCGGGTCCGCCGTGCGCAGGTATTCGTCCACCACGATGCCGCGCCCGGTCGCGAGTCCCGCCTCCTTCGCCAGCTCGATGCGCGGCGCGAAGCCGGTGGCGACGATCACCGCGTCGTAGCCGCGCGGCAGCTCGTTCAGGTTCTGGTTGTAGCGCACCTCGATGCCCTGCGCGACGAAGTGCTCGTGCAGCGCGCGCGACTGGCTCTCGCTGAGCTGCAGCTCGATCAGCCGGTCCTCGCGGTGGAAGAGGGTCACCGCGTCGCCCGCCTTGCGCAGGTCGGAGGCGACCTCGCAGCCGATCAGGCCGCCGCCGACCACCGCCCAGCGCGGCGTCTTGCCGCGCGCGAGCAGCTTCGCCCGCCGATGCCGCAGCGTGAGCAGGTCGTCGAGGCTGTTCAGCGTGAGGAAGTCGGGCCGGAAGGGAGCCAGCGCGGGCGGAATGCGCGACGCCGAGCCGGTGGCGAGGATCAGCACGTCGTAGTCGAGCGCTTCGCCGCTCTTCAGGACGAGCTGGTGCTTCTGGCGGTCGATGAGCCACGCCTCGACGCCCGGGAGCACGCGCACCGGCGCGAGCTTCCCGTACGGCTTCAGCACGATCTTCGCCGCCGCGGCGTCGTCCAGCGCGAGGCCGTGCGAGAGCCGCGGGCGCGAGTAGTAGCCGAGCGTCTCGGCGCTCACCACCGTCACCGCGTTGCCCGCATCCTTCGCGAGCGCCTCGGCGACGGTGACGCCGGCGAGGCCCGAGCCGACGACGACGACCTTCACGCCGTCACTGCCTTCAGGCGGGCCATCACGGCGGCGGACGGGTCGTGCGGGAAGAGCTTGCGGTCGCGGCTGTGCGGCTCGAAGAAGATCATCGCGGGCCCCCTCGGCGGGAAGCCTACCGCATCAGCGGGCCTTCTTTCCCCAGTGCGCCCAGTATTCCTCGCCGCGCTGCTCGACCGTGAACCGCACCGCCGTCTCGACGTCGATGCCGAGCACGGTGCGCGCGCGGTCCTCGGGCAGGCGGCCTTCCAGCGGCTCGCCCTGGACGAGCAGGCCCTCGGCGCGCTCCTGCTTCATGGCGAGCTTGCAGTGCTCGAGGCGCTCGCGGCCCGCCGCGGTGTCCGACCAGGGACGCGCGCCGTCGGTGTTGGGCGCCCACAGCAGGCAGCTGCAGGCGCCGCCGCTCGTGCGGATGGCGGCCTGCCAGAGCGCCATCACCACCATGCCGTCGGCCTTGCGCACGCCGCTCCAGCTCGTGCGCGGATCCTCCAGCCAGACGCCGCGCGTGCCGAACGCCTTGCCGCGCGGCAGCAGCTTGCGCTGCCCCTTGGCCTTGCTCCGCGACGCGGCGCCGCTGCTCGCCGGCCCGCGCGCCGGGCGCCGCTTGAGCATCTCGCCGCACAGCGCGGCGAGCTCGACTTCACCCAGCCGCTCGGCATTGGCGCGCAGGTTGAGGAGGTCCTGTTTTCCGAGCTGGTCCAGTCGCTCGCGGGTCCACGCGCTCGCGCTCGAAGCCTTGAACGGAAATGGCGGCATCTTCGCTCCTTCGCTCACTTCCTGCGGAACGGGAACTTGCGCCGCGCGACGGCCGGCGGCGGGCTGTCGAGGTGGCGGAAGTTGATGCGGCCGCGCGTCACGTCGTAGGGAGACATCTCCAGGCTGACGCGGTCACCGGCGATGATGCGGATGCGGCGCTGGCGCATCTTGCCGCCGGCATACGCGAGCACGTCGGCGCCGTTCGTCAGGCGCACGCGGAACTGGGTATTCGGCAGCACCTCCTGCACGGTGCCCTCCATCTCGATGAAGGCTTCCTTGGCCACGCCACTCTCCTTTCAAGGTGCTGAAAAACAAGAGCCCGGTTTCCCGGGCTCAGGATCACGCGCAGCGGTTGCGCGCGCTGCTCACAGCGGCTTGATGTTGGCCGCGGCGGGGCCTTTCTGACCTTGCGTCACGTCGAACGAGACCTTCTGCCCCTCCTTGAGGGACTTGTAGCCGCTCATCTGGATCGAGCTGTGGTGCGCGAAGAGATCCTTGCTGCCGTCGTCGGGCGTGATGAAGCCGAAGCCTTTCGAGTCGTTGAACCACTTTACGGTGCCGGTTGCCATGTTGATGCTTCCTCTCGTGATGCGGCGGGACGAGTCCGAGCCCCGCGTACGGGCATGACGCTCAAGGAAGGAATTGAACTGCCACTTCGGCGCCGCAACGCGGCGTTGGAGGGACCGAGCACTTCAACGCTTGAAGATCACTGCGCGGCCATTGTACCACGCGCGCGGCGCGGCCGGCGCCCGGGCCGGACGGATCACCGGTCGCCGGACCCGCGGCGCAGGACGAAGACCTGGTAGGCCACCATGTCCCACACGTTGTGGATGGCGAGGAAGAGCAGCATGAGAACCGCCGCGGCGACGCCGAGCATCGCCTCGTGGACCCGCGCCACCGCGACGAACGCCGCGGCGAGGACGACGGCGTACGCGCACCAGGGCAGCACGGCATGGAACAGCCAGTCCTCGCGGTCAGGCTGATAGGCCTTCTGCCTGCGCATGCGCCGGACGACGATCGCGCCGTAGACGACGCCGCCGAAACCGACCAGGCCCCACACCGAGGCGGCGGCGGTGATCGTCTTCCAGGGAACGCGCAGGATCGCCGAGAGGAGCAGCACCGCGGCGAAATGCACCACCGTCGGGGTGGCGAAGGCCGCGCCGCCCTCGGGCGTCGCCGCGCTCGGCCGGTCGGCGATCAGCGTCATGACGACGAACTGCAGGCCGATCAGCGCCGCGGCGGCGGTGCCGACGATGACGTAGAAGCTCTCCCACTCGTGGAATCCTTCCATGCTTCCCTCCCTGGACGGCTTCAGAAGCGCTCGAAACGATACGCCAGCCTGGGCCCGCCGGGACGCTCGTAGGCGAGCTGGGCGACGAGCAGCGCGAAGGGCTCCGCGTGCCGCGCGACGCGCAAAGGTCCCGCATCGAGCGGCGCGAAGCCGATGTCGCGGATGAGGCGCGCCGCCACCCGCTTGGCGCGCCGGTCGTCGCCGCAGTAGATGAGGCACGGCCGGCTCCGGCGCCGGCGCGCCGCGTACACGTCGAAGAACACTTCGCTCGGCACCGTGCCGAAGGCCGCCACCAGCCGGGCTTTCGGCAGCCTCCTCGCCAGCCGCTCGGCGCCCGAGGAGCTGCCGCCGACGACGAGCCGGGTGTTCGCCGCGTTCATCGGCAGCGAGCAGCTGATCACCACCTTGCCCGCGAGATCGCCCGCCTGCCTGAGCACGTCATTGAAACGCAGCCAGTGCACCGCGAGCAGCACCGCGTCGGCGCCCTGCGCCGCCTCGCGTGGCGTTCCGGAGCGCGCGCGTCCGCCCGCCTGCCGCGCGAGCCGTTTTAGCTTGGCGTCGCTCCGCGCGTAGCTGAAGACGACGTCGTGGCCGGCGCGCGCGAAGAGCGTGCCGAGCTTTCCGCCCATCAAGCCGGAGCCGAGGATGCCGATGCGCATGTCTAAAGTTACCTTACCTTGGTCTTGCTGTTGCCTTACTATTGGCTTGCAGATGGCTATCCTTCCCAAGCTGGTTCTCAGCCTGGGCGTACCCCGCTCCGGCACGACCTTCGTGTTCAACACGCTGCGCGAGCTGTGGGCCGCGCGCGGCGTGGAGTTCAAGTCGGTCAACGCGAACTACCCCGAGACCTCGGAGTTCCTGCGCCGCTACGGCTTCAAGCGCCACGTGCTGCTTCACGCGCACAACGTCCAGCCGGAAGTGCAGCGGGTGCTGGACCGGCCGGACGTGCGGGCCTTCTTCAACTACCGCGATCCGCGCGACGTCGTCGTCTCGCTGATGAAGCTGCACGATTACACCTTCGAGACGTGCCTGCGCCTCGCCGAGATTTCCTTCGAGCAGTACCGTGCGGCACGGCGCTTCGCCTCGGTCATGTTCATCGCCTATGCCGCGGTCGTCGGCGAGCCGGCCAGGGTGATCGAGGAAGTCGCCGACCGGATGGGCATTCCGGTGAGCGCGGCGGAGATCGCGCGCGTCGGCGAGGCGACGAGCATCGAAGCCCATCGCCGCGTCATGCAGGCGGTCAGCACGGACCGGGTCCCGGTGCAGATCCGCGCCAACCCGCAGCGGCTGCTCAAGGAAAGCAGCACGCACTTCATCACCGACCGCCACATCCAGTCGGGGGTCGACGGGCGCTGGCGCGAGGAGCTGAGCGCCGGGCAGCAGGAGGTCGCGCTGCGCAGGTTCGGGCCGCTGCTGGTCGAGCTCGGCTACGAGCGTTCTCCGCTCGCCTAGCGCCGCGCCCCTGCCGCTCCCTCAGCCGGAGACGACCGCCGCTCGTCCGGCGAGAGCAGCGCGGCGAGCGCGAGCGCGGCGCCTGCAGGCTGAACGAGAGGCCGAGCGGGGTTAAGCGGCGCTTAAGGGCAGGTAGCCGAACGACTACAGGCGCCCGGCGTCAGCGATAATCGAGCGGCTTGAACCGCGCCGCGGACTTCGCCGCCCACACGCCGATGATGCAGCAATGGCTGCGCATCAAGGCGGACCATCCCGACATCCTGGTGTTCTACCGGATGGGCGACTTCTACGAGCTGTTCTACGACGACGCCGAGAAGGGCTCGCGGCTGCTCGACCTGACGCTCACCACGCGCGGCCAGTCGGCGGGCGAGCCGGTGAAGATGGCCGGCGTGCCGGCGCACTCGGTGGAGAGCTACCTCGCCAAGCTCGTCAAGCTCGGCGAGTCGGTGGCGATCGCCGAGCAGGTCGGCGACGTCGCCACCGCCAAGGGCCCGGTCGACCGTCAGGTGACGCGCATCGTCACGCCCGGGACGCTCACCGACTCGGAGCTGCTGGACGACAAGTCCGACAACATCCTTCTTTCCCTTTGCCGGGACAAGTCGACGGTCGGCATGGCGTGGTTGTCGCTGGCGAGCGGTGCGCTGCGGGTGGCCGAGATCGCGCCCCAGGCGCTGGACAACGAGCTGCGACGCATCGCCCCCGCGGAAATTCTTTCCAGTGAAGAAGGAATGCCCGGGTTCTTCTGCACGAAGCTCGCGCCGTGGCAGTTCGACGTCGAGGCGGGGAAGAAGCGCCTGCTCGCGCAGCTCGGCGCGGCGAGCCTCGCCGGCTACGCATGCGAGGACCTGACGCTCGCCATCGGCGCGTGCGGCGCCCTCCTCGACTACGCCGCGAAAACGCAGGGGCAGGTTCTGGCGCACGTGACCGCGGTGAGCGCCGAGCGCAGCGGCGAGTACCTGCGGCTCGACGCGGCGACGCGCCGCAACCTCGAGCTCACCGAGACGCTGCGCGGCGAGACCTCGCCGACGCTCTTCTCGCTCCTCGACGAGTGCGCGACCGGCATGGGCAGCCGGCTGCTGCGCCACTGGCTGCACCATCCGCTGCGCGACCGGAATTCCCTCGAGTCCCGGCACGAGGCGGTTGCCGCCCTCGACAAAGACGCCGCGGCGGTCCACAAGGTGCTGCGCACCTTCTCCGATGTCGAAAGGATCACCGCGCGCGTCGCGCTGAAGAGCGCGCGCCCTCGCGAGCTTTCCGGCCTGCGCGACAGCCTGGCCCTGCTTCCCGAGCTGAGGCAAGCGCTCCCCAAAGCCGGCGCGCTGCTGCTGCAGCTCACGGCAGACCTCGCGACGCCGCAGGAGTGCCTGTCGCTCCTTTCGCAATCGATCCAGCGGGAACCGGCGGCGCGCGTCATCGACGGCGGCGTCATCGCCGACGGCTACAGCGCCGAGCTCGACGAGCTGCGGCAGCTCCAGTCTCACTCCGGGGATTTCCTGATCGCCCTCGAGCAGAAAGAGAAAGCGCGCACCGGCATCCCGAACCTGCGCGTCGCTTACAACAGCGTGCACGGCTATTACATCGAGGTCACCAACTCGCACGCCGACAAGATCCCGACCGATTACCGCCGCCGCCAGACGCTGAAGAACGCCGAGCGCTACCTCACGCCCGAGCTGAAGGCCTTCGAGGACAAGGCGCTCTCGGCGCGCGACCGGGCGCTCGCGCTGGAGAAGTCGCTGTACGACGCGCTTCTTTCGCAGCTCGGCTCCTTCCTCAAGGAGCTACAGGCGATCTCGCGCGCTCTGGCCCAGGTCGACGTGCTGTCCGCCTTCTGCCAATTGTCGGCGAAGCGGAACTACGTCAGGCCCACGTTCGGCGCTGAGAACGAAATCCAGATCGAAGGCGGCCGCCACCCGGTGGTGGAAGGCCAGATCGAGCACTTCATCGCCAACGACTGCCGCCTCTCGCCGGCGCGCCAGCTGCTGCTCATCACCGGGCCGAACATGGGCGGCAAGTCGACCTACATGCGGCAGGTGGCGCTGATCGTGCTGATGGCGCACGTCGGCTGCTGCGTGCCGGCCAGAGCGGCGCGCCTCGGGCCGGTCGACCAGATCTTCACGCGCATCGGCGCCGCCGACGACCTCGCCGGCGGGCGCTCGACCTTCATGGTCGAGATGACCGAGAGCGCGGCGATCCTGCACAACGCGACGCCGAGCAGCCTCGTGCTGATGGACGAGGTGGGACGCGGCACGTCGACCTTCGACGGCCTGGCGCTCGCCTGGGCCATCGCAGATTTTCTATTGAGAAAAAACAAATCCCTGACCCTGTTTGCCACGCACTACTTCGAGATGACCCGCCTCGCGCTCGAGCACAAGAGCGCGGCCAACGTGCACCTCGACGCGGTCGAGCACAAGGACACGGTGGTGTTCCTGCACGCGGTCGAGGAAGGCCCGGCGAGCCAGAGCTACGGCCTGCAGGTGGCGGCGCTCGCCGGCGTGCCGAAGCCGGTGATCCGCCAGGCGCGGAAATACCTGCAGGCCCTCGAGGAATCGGCGCTCGCCCCCGCCGGGCAGAGCGATCTCTTCGCGCGCAGCAAGGCCGAGGAGCCCGAGCCGCCCGGCGACCCGCTGCGCGACGAGCTGGCGAAGATCAATCCCGACGATCTTTCGCCGCGCGAGGCGCTGGAGCTCGTGTACCGCCTGAAAAAGCTGCCCTAGCTATTGCCTGGGCTTCATGCCGAGCAGCTTCGCCGACTCGGCGAGCTGCTTGGTCTGCTCCTCGATCGAGGCGGCGAACTCCGCGGCGTTGCCCGGCACGTTGAGCTGCGCGGTCGCCGCGAGGCGCCCGGCGAGCTGCGGATCGGCCGACGCGGTCTTCACGTCCGCGGCGACGCGGTCGGCGGCGGCGCTGGTGAAGCCGCTCGAGCGCGAGGCGATGATGCCGACCAGGCCCTCGAAGTTGAGCCCGGGATAGCCGAGCTCGGACACGGTCGGCAAGTCGAGGCCGGGCACGCGATGGCGCGCCTGCACCGCGAGCAGCTTCACCTTTCCGCCCTGCACCTGCCCGCGCACGATCGCGTAGGCCGAGCTGTAGAGCTGGATGCGCTCGTTGACGAGGTCGTTCACCGCCTCGGCCGGCTGCTTGTAGCGCACCTGCGCCGCCTCGATGCCCTGCGTCCTGAGGAAGCCCTCGAGGATGATGTCGGTCATCGTCACCGCGGTGGTCCAGTTGAGCCAGCCCTGCTTCTTCTTCGCGGTGTCGAGCAGGTCCTTCAGCGACGCCACGTTCATGCTCGCCGGCACGCCGAGCGTGACGACCGTGCCGGTGACGCGCGCCACCGGCATCAGCTCGTTCGGGTCGTACGGCATCTTGTCCAGCGCGTAGGGGTGGCCGACGAAGTTCGCCGTCGGGCCCCACAGCAGCACGTGGTCGTCCTTCGCCTGGATCACGGCGTTGATGGCGATCACGCCGTCGCCGCCGGGGCGGTTCTCCACCACCACCGGCTGGCCCCAGGCCCTGCTCAACCGGTCGGCATAAAGGCGCGCGCCGAGGTCGGCGCCCGAGCCGGGTCCGAGGGAGACGATGAAGTGCACGGGCTTCGAGGGCCAGGCCTGCGCGGCCGCCAGCGCCGGGACCGCCGCGAGCGCCGCGGCGAGCGAAATGCGCATGAGTATTTTCATTGGCTTCTTCCTCCTAGACGCAAAGCTATACTCGACGCCGGGATGAGCGCAATACATTGTGTCGACATCGGCGCGAACCTCGGCCACGCGTCGTTCGCCGCCGACCTCGGCGAGGTCGTGGCGCGCGCCCGGGCGGCCGGTGTCGAATCGATCGTGGTCACGGGCGCGAGCGTCGACGACAGCCGCCACGCGGCCGAAATCGCCGAGCGCTTCGGCCTCTCCTGCACCGCCGGCGTCCACCCCCACCATGCGAAGGATTTCGATTCGCACACCATTGCGTCCTTGAGGGAGATCGCCAAGCACCCTCGCGTGGTCGCCATCGGCGAGTGCGGCCTCGATTTCAACCGCAACTACTCGCCGCACCCGGCGCAGGAGGAATGCTTCGCGGCGCAGCTCGAGCTTGGCGTCGAGTTGCGCAAGCCGCTCTTCCTGCACTCACGGGACGCGCACCCGCGCTTCGCGGCGATCGTGAAGGAAATGAACATCGAGAGAGCGGTCGCGCACTGCTTCACCGGCGCGCGCGAGGAGCTGCGCGCGTATCTCGATCTGGGCCTCTACATCGGCATCACCGGCTGGATCTGCGACGAGCGCCGCGGCGCGCATCTCGTCGAGCTGGTGCGCGAGATCCCGCGCGAGCGGCTGCTGCTCGAGACCGACGCGCCCTACCTCACGCCGCGCGACCTGCGCCCGCAACCGAAGGCGCGGCGCAACGAGCCCGCCTTCCTGCCGCACATCGCGCGCGCGGTCGCGCGCGCGCTCGGCCGCCCCGCCGAGGAGGTGGCGGCGGAGACCACGCGCAACGCGCAACGCCTGTTCGGCCTGCATGAATCTCGTTCATCTGCTCCTGCGCAGCGCCCGCTGGCTGCCTGAGCGGCCGGCGCTCGCGCTCGGCCCGCGGCCGGTGCGGGCGTATGGCGAGATGGCCTCGAGGGTTTCCCGCCTTGCCGCCGGCTTGACGCGGAAGCTCGCCTTGAAAAGCCGGGATCGTGTCGCCCTGGCGATGAAGAACTGCCCCGAGTATTACGAGCTGCTGTTCGCCTGCTGGCACGCCGGCCTCACCCCGGTGCCGATGAATGCCAAGCTCCATCCGAAGGAGTTCGCCTACATCCTGGAGAACTCGGGCGCGAAGGCCTGCTTCGTCACGCCCGACCTCGAAGCCGCGGTTCCCGGAGGGATTGCGATCTCACAACTGGAGAGTTTGTTGTCAGAGGCAGAACCGGTGGCCGAGGTCGCACCGGACGACATCGCCTGGCTCTTCTACACCAGCGGCACCACCGGCGTGCCGAAGGGCGCGATGCTCACGCATCGCAACATGCTGTTCCAGACCCACGCGTACTTCGCCGACATCGACAAGCTCGGCCCGGGAGACGCCGCGCTCCATCCTGCGCCGCTCTCGCACGGCTCGGGCCTCTACGGCCTGCCGCACTTCGCGGCCGGCGCGGTCAACGTGATTCCCGAGAGCGGCTCGTTCGACCCCGAGGAAATCTTCGCGCTGCTCGACCACTGGCCGGGCGCGTCGTTCTTCGCCGCGCCGACCATGCTGGTGCGCCTCATGGCGAGCGGCGCGGCGCGCACGCCGCGCCACCTCAAGACCATCACTTACGGCGGCGCGCCGATGTACGTCGCCGACTGCCTGCGCGCGCTCGAGCTGTTCGGGCCGCGCCTGTACCAGCTGTTCGGCCAGGGCGAGGCGCCGATGAC
>Ga0335084_10005785_pt1 | contig 12252 bp, 7 predicted proteins | sample Lox_Sample_44_FD_206721 | JGI IMG/M metagenome (GOLD analysis project Ga0335084, IMG submission 206721) | Soil microbial communities from Loxahatchee National Wildlife Refuge, Florida, United States - Lox_Sample_4.4 | ecosystem: Environmental > Terrestrial > Soil > Wetlands | place: USA: Florida...
AAGTTCACCATCCCGTGGGCCATCGTCAGCTTGTTTGTCTTCGTGCATGTGTTGCTGATTTTCTTGATCGGCGTCCGTTTTGTCACGCCGTACTCGACCGAGGCCCGGGTCATCCAGCACACGATTCAGTTGACGCCGCGCCTCTCGGAACCAACTCTCGTCACGGCGGTGCTCGTCGAACCAGATGTGCCGGTGAAGAAAGGTCAGCCGATCTTTCAGTTCGACCGCCGCCCGTACGAAGACAAAGTCCGGCAACTGGAAGCCCAACTCGCGGCGGCGAAGCAGAACGTAAAGGTGCTCCAAGCCGATGTCGCGGTGGCCGAGCAGACTCTGGCCAAAGCGAGAAGTGAAGTCGAATTCGCGAAGTATCAGAAGCAGGTCGCCGAGAAACTCGCGAGTGTATCAGCCGGAACCCAGGAACAGGCGGAAAAGTGGACAATGCAGTTGCACGTGGACGAAGCGGCGGTTACTGAATCTGGCGCCGAACTCGAACGCGCCCGGATTCGTTACCAGTCCGAGATTGACGGCGTGAACACAACGGTCGCCGCCGTCCAAGCTGAACTTGAACTGGCCCGGTACTACCTCGACAACACCACGCTTGTTGCGCCGGAAGATGGTCGCATCATCAACCTTCAGGTTCGCCCCGGCATGGTCGCAGGTGACTATCGCGCCGGTGCCATCGCCTCGTTCATCTGCGACGCCGAACGGTACCTGCTGGCAAACTACAACCAAGAGTCGCTCAAGTACGTCACCACTGGCCAGCCGGTGGAGGTCGCGCTGGATTTATATCCGGGCCAGATCTTCCGCGCAAAGGTCGAAGCGATTTGGAAGGCGAGCGGCACGGGTCAACTGTTGCCGAGCGGTCATCTTCCCGACTTCGAACCGCAGCCACCGAAAAAACCGCAAGGACAATACGCCGTGAAGATCCTCTTTGAGGACAACGATCAATCCAAGTTTCCCATTGGCTCGCAAGGAGCGGCTGCGATTTACACCTCCGGCCTGCGAGGTCCGTGGGCCGCTCTTCGCCGCATCGGCATCCGCACCTACTCATGGTTGAACTGGCTTTACCCGATGCCGTTTTGACGTTTGGCCATCTCTGCGTGCGGCGTTGGATTGGAGAATCGGTTGTGAAACTTGCAGGCATGGACGAACCGGCTCTGCTTGCATTGTTTTAGGAGGCGAAGAAGACGAGCTCTCGAAACCCGCCTTCTGCATGGACAACCATGACTTGACAACTTCGATTCGTTGTTGAATTCTACGGGTGGCGTGTGTTGCAGTGGAGAGGGAGTTTGACTTGGGGCGTCAGGTCAGCGAGGTCGCAGTCGCGTGAACTCTCAACTAACGGTGCTACAACACAACTTTCGTACGACATCGACGGCATGCTTGTGCCGTTCGTTCCCCTTTGTAGATCAGATTTCGCTGGCCCAAGTCCGCCGGCCGGCGAGCGTTAACAGTCGCGGAGCAAAACAATCCACAAAAGGAGTCAGTCATGTGTAGACCATCCACACCACGACGCTGGATGCGCGGTCTCGGGGCCGTTGCACTGGCGTTGACGTTCGCCTTAGTGATCGCTGCTGGCAACAGCCACGCGGCAGACAAGAGACCCAACATCCTGATGCTGATGCAGGACGATACCGGCTGGACTGATTTCGGCTGCTACAATGGTGGTCAGGCGCTTGGCCATCCGACTCCGCACATTGACCGCTTGGCTGCGGAAGGTGCGAGGTTTACGTGTTGGTACGGGCAGGCGAGCTGCACTGCGGGCCGGGCCTCGTTCATCACCGGGCGGATCCCCATCCGTTCGGCGCTGTCTATCGTGGTCGCCCCGGGCGACGAGAATTACCTCCGACCCGAGACGCCGACGATTGCCGAGTGGTTCAAGAAGAACGGCTACCAAACGTACTTCTCTGGCAAGTGGCACCTCGGTGATAAACCAGCGTCCTACCCAATCGAACACGGCTTCGACGAGATGAAGAGCTTCGGGGCCTACTATCCGGGCGTCTATACTTACTCGTACACGTCGCCGTGGTTTCATCCGTGGTTTCCCTCGTTCAATCGACAGTTCTCGAACGAGTACTTCAGCGTCGTGAACATGTACGAGTGGGAAGGCGAGGCCGGAAAGCCAGCAAGGAAGGTTGCGTATATCACGTGGGACTATCTCGCCGAATTCGACCAAAACCAAACCCAGCACGCCATTGACTACATCAAGAAGCACGCCAAAGACGACAAACCGTTCTTTATGGACGTGAACTTCTTCAAGATGCACAACCCGAACAATCCGGCGAAGCAGTTCGCAGGTAAGACACACCTCGGGCGGTACTCCGATTCGATGCTGGAACTTGATGACAACATCGGGCGGATCATGGACGCCATTCGCGCGGAGGCGCCGAACACCATCGTGATTACCACGGCCGACAACGGCGCGTGGCAGGACGCGTATCCTGATGCCGGCACCAATCCGTTCCGGGGCGAGAAAGGTTCGTCGTTCGAGGCTGGTTGGCGGGTCCCGGGCATCATGTGGTGGCCGGGGCACATCCCGGCGGGCGCGGTGTACGACGAAATGATGTCGCACATTGACTGCTGGGCGACGCTGTCTGCGATGGTTGGCGTCACGCCGCCACCGCACGGCGAGTGGAAGGGCAACGATGGAAGGCCGATTTACTTCGACAGTATTGACAACAGCGCCTACATCCTCGGCAAGGCGAAGCACTCGGCCCGAAATTCTTGGATCTACATTGACGGCGAGGTTTTTCAGGCTGCGCGCTTTGACATCGGTGGCGACCCCAACAATGACGATGTCCACATTGCGTGGAAATACACGTGGACGGCGAAGGACACGTGGCTTGGCCCGAATCAGGACTTGGGGTCGATCGGATCGCTGTACTGCCTCACCATGGATCCGTATGAGAAATACGACATGGTCTTCAATGGTGCGATGGCATCGCGTCTGCCCAAGTCCTCGCCGGGTCAGTATGCGGGAGAAGACAACGGCTGGGTGTTGGCGCTGATTTATCCCGTGATCATCGACTTCGACACGTCGATCATGAAGTACCCGAGCATCAAGCGATTCCCGGGCGGAGCGTCGAACGACCTGAAGCCGAACCTACAGAATCCCGAAAACCCCGTACCGGCGCTCGATCCGAGCCACCCGCCACAAATCAAGGGCGGCGGCGACTAATCGCGGTTGAACAGGTGCTGTGAAATTGTTCACTGCGCGGCAGCAACCGAAGAATGGAGGCAACATGAAAGCTAGACGTTGGCGATGGTCAGACATTTCTCTGCTGGCTGTTCTCACATGCGCAGCGTTTGTTAGCGCGCCCGCTTTACGGGCTGACGAGGCGGCCACGGAACAGACCGAGGCCGAAAAGGAAACGGAAACTGCGAAGCTGCAGCGCGAGACGCAGAACCCCGTCGCCAATCTCATCAGCGTGCCGTTCCAGAACAACTTCAACTTCAATACAGGTCCCGAGCGCGTGACGCAATGGATTTGCAACTTCCAGCCGGTCGTGCCCATCAAGTTGAATGACGACTGGAATCTGATCACGCGCACGATCGTGCCCATCATCAACCAGCCGTCGCTGGCGCACGGCGTGTCGAGCGCGTTCGGCTTGGGCGACATCAATCCGACTTTGTTCCTTTCGCCTGGCAAACCCGGCAAGCTGATCTACGGGTTCGGCCCGACGTTCACGTTGCCGACGGCGACCGACTCGGTTTTGGGCTCGGGCAAGTGGAGCGCCGGCCCGGCGGCGGTCGTGCTCATGATGGAAGGCCCGTGGGTGTTCGGCGCGCTGGCAAACAATCAGTGGTCGTATGCTGGCTGGGGTCCCCACAGCGTCAACGGGATGTTGGTACAGCCGTTCATCAATTACAATTTGGACAAAGGCTGGTACTTCACGACGTCTCCGATCATCACCGCCAATTGGAACGCGGAGAAGAGCGATGTGTGGACCGTGCCGCTTGGCGCCGGGGCGGGAAGGATTTTCCGGATCGGCAAGTTGCCGGTCAACGCGCAGCTCGCGGCTTATGACAACGTCCACACGCCCGTGAACGGACCGGACTGGCAGCTCCGGTTTCAGTTTCAGTTCTTGTTCCCGAAATGATGACCAAGCGAAACACGCCGAAGGAAAGGAAAACCAACATGAAACACAGATTTACTGCATTAACATTCGCGGCCGGACTCGCACTGGCCGCTGGCTGCACAACCACCGAGACGACAGATGATACGCAAACCTCCGATTCCGCGAGGGAACTTGCCGTCAAAGTCCAGGTCGCCGGCAAACCCGTCGCCGGAGCGACGGTGACGTTATACGCGGCGGGCACGGGCGCGCCGGTGAAGGTGGCCGAAGGCCAGACCGACAACAACGGCGGCTTTAGTCTGAACGCAATTCACGCACCCGGCCAAAGCGTCCTGTATGTTGTCGCTAAAGCTCCCAATGAGGCGGTCGAGTTGTTGTCGGTGCTCGGCTCGACAGCGCCGGGGAAAGTTACCGTGAACGAACTCACGACTGTGGCGTCGGCGTTTACGTCCGCGCGATTCATCAATGGCGAAACAATCTCCGGCAACCCGCTTGGACTGCGGATCGCTGCCGGCAACGCGCCGAACTTGGTTGATCCCGCGACTGGCGGGTGGGGGAAAGTGATTCTGGATCCGATCAACATCACCCAAACCACGACGCTGGCGAACTTGAACACGTTGGCCTCATTGGTGGCGGCCTGCGCCACAGCGGACGATGCTTGGCGCGGGCGTTTCTTCAAGGCAGCTACACCGACCGGCGCAGCGACGCCAAAGAACTCGCTCGAAGCGGTGGCCGGTATCGCTCGCGAACCGTGGAACAACGCGAAGGAACTTTATGCGTTGTTTGACGAAGCCTATCCGCGGCCCAAGGACGGCGCGCGTCGTGCTGCTCCATTCGTGCCGTATCTGGCGTGGGAACCGCCGGACTTCATGCTCAGCCTCTGCTTCGCGGGCGGCGGGATGTGCGCCAACGGGCGCTTCATGTTCGATGCAGACGGCAACCTCTGGAGCGGGCAAAACTGGATGCCGGGGTCGCAGTCCGGCACGATCCGCAGCATCGGTGGCGGCGTGATCAAGGTCGCACCCAACGGGACCGTCCTTTCTCCGCCAATCACCGGCTTCAGAGGCATGGGCCTCGACGGAGTCGGCTGGGGCACCGCCGTTACGCGCGAGCACGTCTGGGCCTCGAGCTTTACCGGCAAGATCCTCGTCATGGATTTCCAGGGTCGCCCGGTTGCCAAGGAGGACGACTTCCCATTCAAGGAAAAACTCTTTGGCCTGATGGGCATCGGTGTCTCCGCCAAAGGCGACGTCTGGGTTGCCGACGGTTCGGGCGACCAGTTGCTGTATTTCCCTGGCGGGCGCATCAAGGACGGGCGCATCGTCAAGGTCAAGGGGCTTAAATCTCCCTTCGATATCGTCATCGACTCCAAAGATCGCGTGTGGGTCAGCAACTCCCAGTCGGACACCGTCCTGCGCTTCCCCGCGGACGATCCGGCCAAGGTGGAAACATTCCGGGCCGGGATCGCCGTCCGCGCCCTGGCCCTCGACTCGAAGGAGAACGTCTGGGTGGCAAGCAATGTGTCCCTGGACTTCCCCATCCCGAAAGTTCCCGACGGTGCCTCCATCATGGAGCAATTTCGGATCATGGCCGGCGCGATGTTGCGGTACCCCAAGAGCACCGGCGTGATTAACATGATCCGCCCTGACGGCACCCAACTTGATCCGATAGGCTTCACGGGCGACGGGGCGGTTGACGTCCCGTGGGGCCTGAACATTGACGGTAACGACGACGTGTGGATTGGCAACCTCGGGCCACACAACAACGGGGTGGTGCTCATGGCCGGCGCCGACGCCAAGGGACATCCGCCGGGGACAAAGCCCGGCGACGTCATCCACGTTTTCCGGAGCGGTAGCATTCAACTATTGACCGACGTGAACATCGATCCGGCGGGCAACGTCTGGGCGGCGAACAACTGGAATGACCCCCAAGCGGCCGCCGAGCCGGATCCGCCCAGCCGCATCTCGACCTGGGGCGGCGGGTCGGGGTTGACAGTGATCTATGGAGTTGCCGCACCCGTGAAGCCGCCGCGCATGGGCAAGGTGCGGACGTATTAACAAAAGCACGGAGAAAAATCATGACAACAAAACGATGTAGGTGGCGCACGAAATTGCCGGTCGCAGCTTTGACGCTTGCTTCGATTCTGAGCGCAAGCGCGGCAGATAAGAGACCCAACATCCTCGTCATCTGGGGTGACGATATCGGATACGACAACATCAGCGCCTACAACCTTGGCCTGATGGGCTACAAGACGCCGAACATCGATCGCATCGCGAAAGAAGGTGCGCTGTTCACCGACGCGTATGCGCAGCAAAGCTGCACGGCGGGACGCGCGTCGTTCATCCTCGGCCAGCATCCGTTTCGCACCGGGCTGCTGACCATCGGCATGCCGGGTTCGCCGCAAGGCATCCCCGACTGGTCTCCGACGATTGCCGACTTGCTCAAGCCGCAGGGGTACGCAACCGGCCAGTTCGGCAAGAACCACCTCGGCGACCGCGACTCGCATTTGCCGACGGTACACGGCTTCGATGAGTTCCTCGGCAACCTCTACCACCTGAACGCGGAGGAAGAGCCGGAGACTTATTACTACCCGAAGGACCCGGAGTTCAGGAAGAAGTACGGTCCTCGTGGCGTGCTGCACACCTGGTCCGACGGCAAGGGCGGGCAGAAGATCGAAGATACCGGGCCGCTTACGCGCGAGCGCATGCCGACCGTTGACTTGGAAATCTTCGATGCCGAACAGAAGTTCGTGAACAAGTCTGTCAAGGACGGCAAACCGTTCTTCATTTGGTTCAACACGACGCGCATGCACGTCTGGACGCATTTGAAGAAGTCTGCCGAAGGCAGGACCGGCATCAGCGTTTATGCCGACGGCATGGTGGAGCACGATGACATGGTTGGTCAGGTGCTGAAGCAACTCGACGATCTCGGCATCGCGGACAATACAATCGTCGTTTACGGTACTGACAACGGGGCCGAAACGGTGACGTGGCCCGATGGCGGCTGCACCCCGTTCCACGGCGAGAAGGGCACGACTTGGGAGGGCGGCTTCCGCGTGCCGATGCTCGTTCGTTGGCCGGGCGTGATCAAGCCGGGTACGATCATCAACGACATCTTCTCGCAAGAGGACTGGATGCCGACGTTGCTCGCGGCGGCCGGCGAGCCGGACATCGTCGCGAAGTTGGAGAAAGGCTACCAAGCCAACGGCAAGACATTCAAGATTCATCCCGACGGCTACAACTTCCTGCCGTACTTCAAGGGCGAGACCAAGAAAGGCCCGCGCGAGGAAATTTTCTACTTCGGACAGGGCGGCGACTTGAACGCGATTCGTTGGAACGACTGGAAGGTTTCGTTTGCACTCGAGAATGGCAACATCGCTACCGCGACCCGCGACGTGCCGGGCTGGCCGGAGATCGTTAACCTGCGGGCCGATCCTTACGAGAAGGCGCCCCGTGAATCGGGCATGTATATTCGCTGGTATGGCGATAACATCTGGCTCTTCGTGCCGGTGCAACAGAAACTGAAGGAGTTTCTCATGACACTGCCGGAGTATCCGTTTCAGCAGGGCAGCAGTCTGAACGCCGCAGGCATTAACTACAACTCTCTCAAGGCGATGGATGCGATGAAACGCCTGAAGGAGTTGGAGAGTCTCGGGTCACCGAGCAACTAACACTCAATTAGCGGAAACACTGATTCGATCAACCGGACCGCACCCGTCCCAACCGGGTGCGGCCTGCTTCCTTCTGCCAATGCCCATCAAGCGGCGGAAAAGAAAAAGGCGGGCTCGCGAAACCCGCCTCTTGCATGGACAAGCGTATTTTGGTTGAAGATTAGTGTTTGAAAGTTATGACGCACGTTTTGGCAACGGCTTCCTACTTGCAGCAGGCCACGACTTGACAAATCCGATTTGCTGTTGAATTCTACGGCTGGCGTGAGTCGCATCGGAGGGGGAGTTTGACCTGAGGCGTCGGGTCAGCGAGATCGCAGTCGCGTGAACTCTCAATCGATCTTATTGCAGGAGGAGCACAATAAAATCAATCATCCACGCTATTGGTGTCCCGTTGTTCTTTTCGTAGGACGCGGTAGTCCAGTTGTAGGCGAACTACACATCAGATTCCGATGTGCGAAGTCCGTAGCACAGCGAGCGGTGTCTGGAGCGGACAAGACCTAAGCCAAAGGCCTAACCCAAAAAGGAGAAACGTATGAGACCGAGCTATCGTATGCGGCGCAACGTGACGCTGTTCGCGGCGTTGGCGTTGGCGTCGTTGATGACCGCCGGCAGCAGCCAGGCGGCCGACGCAAAGAAGCCGAACATCCTGTTCATCATGGGCGATGATGTAGGTTGGTTTAACATCGGCGCCTATCATCAGGGCATCATGTCCGGCAAGACGCCGAACATCGATCGGCTCGCCCGCGAGGGGATGCGGTTCACTGATTACTATGCCGAGGCCAGTTGCACGGCGGGGCGCGCGAACTTCATCACCGGCGAGATTCCGCTGCGGACGGGCCTAACGACCGTGGGACAAGCCGGCGCCGATGTTGGCATTCCGGCTGAGGCATGCACGCTGGCCACTGCTCTTAAAGCGCAGGGCTACGCGACTGGTCAATTCGGCAAGAACCACCTCGGCGACCTGAACAAGTATCTGCCGACGGTGCATGGTTTTGACGAATTCTTCGGGTATCTGTACCACCTCGACGCCATGTCAGACCCGTACTGGTATTCGTTTCCCGTTGACGAGAAATACTACAACACCTACGGACCGCGCAGTTTGGTGCACTGCTATGCGACCGATAAGGATGATCCAACCGAGATGCCGCGCTGGGGCAAGGTCGGCAAGCAGAAGATCGTGGACGAGGGGCCTCTGCCGCCGTTCCCGGACATGTCGGACGTGCCCAACATGCACGACCTGCCGTTCCTGAAGGCGAAATACAACATGACCACCTTCGACCCTGTGCTGGTCAAGGCTTCGTGTGACTTCATGGACAAAGCCAAGAAGGACGGCAAACCGTTCTTCATCTGGCACAACACCACTCGCATGCATGTCTGGACGTTCCTTTCGAAGAAATACCGGGACATGCAGAACAACGAGACCAACTACGGCCTTGAAGAAGCCGGCATGGCCGATATGGATGACAACATCGGCGCGTTATTAAAACACCTGGATGACATCGGCGAGGCCGATAACACCATTGTGGTCTTCACCACCGACAACGGGGCGGAAGTGTTCACGTGGCCGGACGGCGGTATGACTCCGTTCAAGAGCACCAAGGGCACGGTTGGCGAAGGCGGCTTCCGAGTGCCGTGCATCGTCCGTTGGCCGGGGCACATCAAGGCAGGCACGGTCGAGAACGGCATCTTCTCCGGGCTCGATTGGTTCCCCAGCTTATGCACTGCGGCCGGCAACCCAAACATCACCGACGAGTTGCTCAAGGGCGTCAAGCTCGGCGACCGGACCTACAAGAACCATCTTGACGGGTACGATCAGACGGCTTTGCTGACCGGCACGGGGCCGTCCAAGCGCCACGAGGTTTGGTATTTTGGCGGGCCGCATCTCGGTGCTGTGCGACTGGATGACTTCAAGTTCACCTTCTTCCAGCAGCCGTACGGCTGGCCGGGCGAGAAAGTCACCACCGATATGCCTTCCCTGATCAACCTCCGCCAGGATCCGTTCGAGCGCACACCCTTCCTTCGCAATGAGACCTGGAACACGGGAGCGCCGGCCTACGTCAACGACTTCTTCGCGAGGGAGTTCTGGCGTTTTGTCATGGTCCAGCAATATGTGACGAAGTTGGCGATGACAGCCATTGACTATCCGCCGATGCAGGCACCGGCTTCATTTAACCTTGATGCCGTGAAGAAGCAAATCACCGAGATGATGAAGGCGCACGAGGGACAATAGCACTCCCGAACGGCGCGGCCGGCGATTGCCTGAGCCGGTCGGTTCGAATGTGATACGCGCGGGCTGCGTTGTTCGGAGCGCAGCCCGCGACTTCGCCGCCGGACATTGAGTTGTGAATGCGCGCTGCATGATCTGGTTGGCCGCAATAGCCATTGTGCTTTCTACGGCTCACGCCGTGCCTCAGCCCGGCCCGGCCCCGGCAGGCATGGTTTGGATACCGGGCGGCGAGTTTACGATGGGCACGGACGAGCGGGAAAGCTATCCCCCGGAGCGGCCGGCGCATCGCGTCAAGGTGGATGGGTTCTGGATGGACAAGACCGAAGTGACCAACGAGGAGTTCGAGCGATTCGTCAAGGCCACCGGCTACGTGACCACCGCGGAGAAAAAGACCGACTGGGAAGACCTGAAGAAGCAAGTCCCGCACGGCACTCCCAAACCTTCCGACGAAATGCTGGCGCCGGGCTCGATGGTGTTCGTCCGCCCCGAAAAGGCGGTGGACTTGCGGAACATTGGGAATTGGTGGCAGTGGATGCCGGGTGCGAACTGGCGTCATCCCGAAGGGCCGAAGAGTTCCATCAAAGGCAAAGAGAAATATCCGGTCGTTCAAGTCTCGTGGGACGACGCCGTGGCCTATGCGAAGTGGGCCGGCAAGCGATTGCCGACCGAAGCGGAATGGGAATTTGCCGCGCGCGGAGGACTGGAAGGCAAACGCTACGCGTGGGGCGACGAGTTAAAACCCGGCGACAAGTGGCTGGCCAATATCTTTCAAGGCCACTTTCCGGACAAGGATACCGGTGCGGACGGTTTTACCGGCTTGGCACCGGTCGCCAGTTTCCCGCCGAACGGATACGGCTTGTACGACATGATCGGCAACGCGTGGGAATGGTGCAGCGACTGGTATCGTGTCGATACCTACAGCACGCTCGCAAAGCAAGGAGGCGTCACGGTCAATCCGACCGGCCCGTCGTCCTCGTACGATCCTGAATTTCCGCTTCAACCCGAACGCGTGACTCGGGGCGGCTCGTTCCTGTGCAGCGACCACTACTGCCTGAACTATCGTCCCTCAGCCCGGCGCGGAACGGAATCGGACAGCGGAATGTCGAATGTCAGTTTCCGCTGCGTAAAAACACCGGACAAGAAATAGAAAGGAGATCAGAACCATGAAGACACACAGACTGCTCAACGCAACCTCAATCGCAACCATTGCGGTCATCTCAATTGCCGTGGGAGCCTTGGCGGATCCGCTGCCGTCCTGGAACGATGGGCCGGCCAAACAGACCATCGTGAGTTTCGTGGCCAAAGTCACCAATGGGGGCTCGCCGGATTTTGTGCCGCCTGACGAACGGATCGCCACTTTTGACAATGACGGTACGCTCTGGTGCGAACAGCCGATGTATTTTCAACTGATCTTCGCACTCGATCGGGTGAAAGAGCTTGCCCCGCAGCATCCGGAATGGAAGGACAAGGAACCGTTTGCCTCGCTACTCAAGGGTGACGTGAAGGCCGCGCTGGCCGGAGGCGACCACGCAATCGCCGAGATTGTCATGGCCACGCACGCCGGCATGACGACGGAAGAGTTCGAGAAAATCGTCAAGGAATGGATTGCCACGGCGAAGCATCCGAAATTCAAGCGACCCTACACGGAGTGCGTCTATCAGCCGATGCTTGAGTTGCTCGCGTATCTGCGGGCCAACAGATTCAAGACCTTCATCGTGTCCGGCGGCGGCATCGAATTCATGCGGCCATGGACGGAAAGAGTGTACGGCATCCCGCCCGAACAAGTCGTCGGCAGCAGCATCAAAACCAAATACGAAATGCGCGACGGCAAGCCGGTACTCGTCCGGTTGCCCGAGATTGATTTCATCGACGACAAGACCGGCAAACCGGTCGGCATCAACTCCCACATTGGCCGTCGGCCCATCGCCGCATTCGGCAACTCCGACGGTGACCGGCAGATGCTGGAGTGGACGCAAGGCAGCGGCAGCCCGCGATTGATGATGTTGGTGCATCACGACGATGCCGAGCGCGAATTTGCTTACGGCGCGGATTCGAAGATCGGCACATTCAGTGATTCACTGATGGCTGAGGCGAAGAAAGACGGCTGGACCGTCATCAGCATGAAAAACGACTGGAAGCAGATCTTCGCCTGGGAGAAGTGAATTCACCAATGCCGATGCCCTTTCAGCAGACTATCGCAGCCCACGGTTGCGAATTTTAGAAATCTGTAGTGAAATACCAATCCACATCCGAAGTCAATTGAAGTCATTCGGTGGCAT
>Ga0335084_10005786_pt1 | contig 12251 bp, 8 predicted proteins | sample Lox_Sample_44_FD_206721 | JGI IMG/M metagenome (GOLD analysis project Ga0335084, IMG submission 206721) | Soil microbial communities from Loxahatchee National Wildlife Refuge, Florida, United States - Lox_Sample_4.4 | ecosystem: Environmental > Terrestrial > Soil > Wetlands | place: USA: Florida...
GGCGACCGCCAGGCCCATCGTGAAGATGGGCCACTCGAAGTTCTGCAGGAGCCTACGGTCGATTCCCGGCATACAGATCCGCCTCGCCCTCGAGGAAGCGCGTCACGACTTCGCGCGCGATCGGCGCTGCGGCGCTGCCGCCGTGCCCACCGTGCTCGACGAGCACCGCGACCACCAGACGCGGCGCCTCGGCCGGGACGAAGGTCACGAACCACGCGTGGTCGCGCTCCTCGTGCTCGACGTCCTCGAGGTCGGGGCGCGCACCCGCGGGCAGGCCCACCACCTGCGCGGTGCCGGTCTTGCCGCCGGCGATCACGCCGCCCGGCAGGTTCTTCATGATCGAGCCCGTGCCGTGCGGCTCCTGCACGACGCCGACCAAGCCGGACTTCACCGCCGCGAGCGTCTGGGGCGACACCGGCAGCTCGCCCAGCACCTCGGGGTCGACCTGGCGCACGATCCGGCCGTCGGGCTCCTCGAGGCGCTTCAGCACGTGGGGCCGGTAGCGGATGCCGCCGTTCACGATCGCCGCGTAGGCGTTGGCGAGCTGGAGCGGCGTCCACAGGTTCATGCCCTGCCCGATCGCCAGCGAGACGGTGTCGCCCTCGACCCAGGGCGTGCCGTCGCGGCGCTCCTTCCACTCTTTGGTGGGGACGAGCCCGCCCATCTCGCCGGACAGGTCAATGCCCGTGCGCGAGCCGAGCCCGAGCGCGCGCGCGTAGTAGGCGAGCCGGTTGACGCCGAGGTCGAGGCCCACCTTGTAGAAGAACACGTCGCACGACTGCACGATCGCCGTGTGCAGGTCGACCACGCCGTGGCCGCCGGGCTTCCAGCAGCGGTAGGTGCGGCGGCCGAGCCGGAACGAGCCGGCGCAGGTCACCTCGACGTGCTCGTTGATCAGCTTCTCCTCGAGCCCGCCGATCGCGGTCACGACCTTGTAGGTCGAGCCGGGCGGATACTGGCCCTGCAGCGCGCGGTTCACCAGCGGCGTCTGCGGGTCGGTGTTCAGCTGGCGCCAGCGCGCGGGATCGATGCCGATCGCGAACTCGTTCGGGTCGAAGGCGGGGCGGCTGACCAGCGCGAGGATCTCGCCGTTGCGCGGGTCGAGCGCGACGACCGCGCCCGACTTGTGCTCGCGGTCGAGGCCCTCCTCGGCGGCCTCCTGCAAGCGGTGGTCGACGGTGAGCACCACGTTGCGGCCCGGCTCGGGCTCGACCGACGACAGCAGCTGGAGCTCGCGGCCGTGCGCGTCGACCAAGAGGTTGCGCCCGCCGGGCCGGCCGCGCAGGTCGGTGTCGAGCAGCTTCTCGATCCCGCCCACGCCGATGATGTCGCCGCGCCGGTAGTTCTGGAACTCCTTCCGGTTGAGCTGCTCGGCGCCGATCTCGCCGAGCCAGCCGACCAGGTGCGCCGCGCTCGCGCCGTAGCGGTAGCCGCGCACGGGCGTGACCTGCGTGATCACGCCGCCGAGCGCCCACAACCGCGACTCGACCATCGCCAGCGAGTCGCGGTCGAGGTCGTGCGCGACCCGCTGCGGCTGGAAGCGCATGCGCCCGCGCGGCTCGCCGTAGCTGGTCTTCACGGTCTCGAGGTCGCGGCCGGTGAGGCCCGCGATGCGCGCGAGCGTGGTGGGCACGTCGTCGGTCTCGTGCGGCACGACCAGCACGTCGAACGACGGCCGGGAGCCGACCAGCACGTCCCCGTTGCGGTCGGTGATCACGCCACGCGGCGCATCGACGCGCTGGGTGCGCACGCTGTTCCGCTCCGCCGACACCCGGTAGACGTCGCCCTGCACGACCTGCAGGTAGAAGAGCCGGGTCAGGAGCAGCATCCAGACGGCGACCACCAGCACGGCGATCCCCGTGAGTCGCCGCTCGACGGTCGCGTCGGAGGGCGCGCCGGTCGCGGTCAGCCGGTTCACGGCCGGCCGCGCGAGCTCTGCGTCGCGAGCACCGGCCAGGATCCGTCGCGATCGGCCTCGACGAGCAGCCGCCGGAACAGGCCGAGCAGTGGCGCCGCGCACAGCGCCGTCAGCACGGCCGAGCCGGGTGCGCGGACGACGAGCAGCTCCCAGGGCAGCGCCGCGGCGGGCGCGAAGCTCTTGAGGGCCAGCCCGCAGAGGGCGAAGTTCGCGAGGGCGTAGACCCCGACGTAGGTCGCCCAGGGCGCGGCGGCGCGCAGGTAGAGCGCCCGGTCGAGCAGCCGGGTCGCCGCGCACGCCGTGCCGCACAGCAGCGCGAACAGGCCCGGGGGGGATCCCGACAGCACGTCCTCGATGAAGCCTGCTCCGAAGGCCAGCAGGAGCCCCTGGAGCCCGCCCCCGCGCAGCCCCATGGCCAGCGCGTAGACCAGGACGAGGTCCGGCTGGACGGCAACCGGCAACATCAGGTGCACCAGCGCCTGCGCCAGCAGGAGGGCGAGCCCGACCCCGACGAGCCGCAGCAGCCCGCTCATTCCTGGGGCTCCTCGGGCGCGGGCGCCGCCGGCTGGGGCGCGCCGGGAATGACCTCGGGGAGAGCTTCAGGCGGCGTCGGGGCGGGCGGAGCCGCGGCCGGGGCGGGGACGGTCTTCGGCTTGGGCTTCGCCGCGGGCGCCGGCTTCGGCGGCGCAGCCGAGGCCGTCGCCTCGGACGGCTTCTTGGGGGCAGACGGCCAGAGGCCCTCGTCGGCTGCGGAGAAGGCCTCCTCGTCCGGGATCTGGCGCTGCTCGAGGATGACGAAGACCTCCTCGAGCCGGGTGAAATCGACGGCTGGGGCGATCCGGGCCGACAGGAACAGCCCCGAGGTCTTGCGGTCGACGCTGGCGACGCGCCCGACCACCAGGCCTTTCGGGTACACGGTGCCCAGGCCCGAGGTGAGCAGCAGGTCGCCCTCCTCGATGTTCTCCTGCCGCAGGACGTACTCGAAGTCGGCTTCGTGGCCGGAGTTGCCGCGGACGGTGCCGCGGGCGCGGGTGCGCTCGACGTAGGCGTCGACCCGGCTCTGGGGGTCCACGATGAGCAGCACCTTCGACGCTCCCGGGGTGGTGCCCGAGACCAGCCCGACGACGCCGGAGTCCGTGATGACCGGCATGCCTGGCCGGATCCCGGCCGCGGCGCCCTGGTCGATGATGAGCGACTGGAACCAGGCCGACAGGTCCTGGTGGATCACGTTGGCCGGGACCATCGGGATCTCGCGCTGGGCGCGGAAGCCGGAGAGCTTCTGGAAGCGCTCCGAGGACAGGATCGCCTCGCGGTATTGGTGGTTCTCTTCCTCGGCGCGGGCCAGGCTGCCGCGCAGGCGCTCGTTCTCCTCGCGAACGCCCACCAGCGCCACGTAGTCGCCCCACACGCCGCGCAGCTCGGACACCGGGACCGTCACCATGCGCTCGAGGGGCAGCGTCAGGTTCAGCACCAGCCGCGGCGCGAAGCCGAGCTCGCGCGGCGCGTGCTGCGACGCCATGGCCAACGCGCAGAGCGACGCGAGCGCGAAATAGCTCAGCCCGTAGCGAAACCGTCTCAGCAGCTCGCTCAAGTCGCTCGGCGCCCCCGCCCCGCGTGTTCCGGTGTCTCAGGCCTTGTCGGTCACGTCCCGAAGGAGGTCCACCTCGTCGAGGCAGCGCCCGCAGCCCATCACCACCGCGGTGAACGGGTCCTCCGCCAACATAATCGGCAGACCGGTCTCTTCCCTCAGCAGAATGTCGAGGTTCTGGAGCAGAGCGCCACCGCCGGAGAGCACGATGCCCTTGTCGGCGATGTCCGCGGCCAGCTCCGGGGGAGTTCTCTCGAGGGCGATCTTGGCCGCCTCGACGATGGCGTTCACGGGCTCGGTGAGCGCCTCGCGGACGTCCTCCGTGTGGATCTCGAGCGTCTTGGGCACGCCCGCCACCAGGTCGCGGCCCTTCACGACCAGGGAGCGCTGCTCGTCCGAGGGGTATGCCGTACCGATCTCGATCTTGATCCGCTCTGCGGTGCGCTCGCCGATCAGCAGGTTGTACTTGCGCTTCACGTAGTTGAGGATCGCGTCGTCCATCTTGTCGCCGCCGACGCGCACGCTGTTGGCGTACACGATGCCGGACAGCGAGATGATCGCGACCTCGGTGGTGCCGCCGCCGATGTCGATGATCATGTTCCCCGACGGCTCGGTGATCGGCAGGCCTGCGCCGATCGCGGCGGCCATCGGCTCCTCGATCAGGTAGACCTCGCGCGCGCTCGCCGAGAGCGCCGACTCGCGCACGGCGCGCTTCTCGACCTCGGTGATCCCCGACGGCACCGAGATGACGATGCGCGGGCGCAGGAACGTGGAGCGGTTGTGCGCCTTCTGGATGAAGTAGCGCAGCATCGCCTCGGCGATCTCGAAGTCGGCAATCACGCCGTCGCGCAGCGGCCGCACCGCCTGGATCGAGCCGGGCGTGCGGCCGAGCATGCTCTTCGCTTCCTTGCCGACGGCGCGGACGCGGTGCTTCTCGGTGTCGACGGCGACGACGGAGGGCTCGCTCGAGATGATCCCGCGGCCCTTGGCGTAGACCAGCGTGTTCGCGGTGCCCAGGTCGATGGCGAGGTCGTTAGAGAAGATGCCGAGGACTCGGTTGAGCGCCTTCAGCATGGCGTGCCCACCTCGCCGCCCCCTTAACTCGAGACCGCACTGGCCGAGCGGTAAGCAGAGGGCATAAGTGTTGATGAAATCGCGGGTTTCGGGTGCTCCTTGCGCCCCGGCGCGATTCTACGGGGGCGGCTTTCGCTGTGCAAGTTTTGGGGTTGTCGGAGCCCGGGGAAAAAGGGCAGCCTCCCCGGACTCGAACGGGAGATCGACATGGGCCGGGCCTGGATCTGGATCCGCAACGCGCTGCTGTTGGCGGTGCTCGCCGCGTTCGCCTTCTTCTTCGGGCAGCCGAAGGGCAGCGACCGCGAGGCGCACGGGCGCAACGTGGTGCTCTCCGTGAACGGCGAGGAGGTCCCGCGCGACGTCTTCGAGTTCTTCCGCGAGCAGAACGAGGAGACGTTCAAGCAGTACGCGCAGCAGGGCGTCGACACCGCGCAGCTCGGCAAGCTGATCGACGATCAGACGCGCAGCTCGCTCCTGCGCCGCTATCTGATGTCGCAGGAAGCCGAGGAGCTCGGCCTGTCGGTCTCCGACGCCGCGCTGAAGGAGGACTTCCAGCGCGCGTTCACGAAGGACGGCGTGTTCGATCGCGAGCTCGCGGAGCGCTACCTGAACCGCACCGGGCTGGGCGTGCGGGAGTACACCGCGCAGCACCGCCGCGACATGCTGCTGCGCAACTTCTCGCGCTTCGTGGCGTCGCCGGTGCGCGTCTCCGACGGCGACGTGCGCGACGAGATCCTGCGCAACGACACCAAGCTCACCCTGCGCGTGGCCACCGCCAGCAAGGCCGCACTGCGGGAACACATTACGGTGACGCCCGAGGACGCCAAGGCGCTGGTCGAGAAGGAGCCCGAGCGCGTGAAGGGCGCCTACCAGATGCACATCACCGACTACACCAGGGAGGAGCAGATCCACGCGCGCCACATGCTCTTCACCGGCGACGACGCCGAGGCGCAGGCGATCAAGGCGCGCGCGCGGCTCGACGCGGGCGAGAAGTTCGCCGACGTGGCCAAGCAGGTCTCGGCCGACCAGGCGACCCGCGACGAGGGCGGCGACCTGGGCAGCTTCCCGCGCGGGCGCATGATGCCGGCGTTCGACGAGGTGGCCTTCGCGCTCGAGGTGGGCAAGCCGAGCGGGCCCGTGAAGACGGACCGCGGCGTCCACCTGATCCTGGTGGAGCGCCACGACCCGGCCAGCCAGACGCCGTTCGAGGCGGTCGCCGAGAAGCTGGCCGCGGAGCTCCTGCGCGACGAGCGCGCCGCCGAGATGGCGCGCATGGCGACGAACCTCCTGCTCGAGAAGACCGCCGCCGGCGAGCCGTTCGTGAAGGCCGCCGACGACGTGAAGCTGCCGGTCACGGTCACGCCGCCGTTCACCGTCAAGGATCCGCAGGTGCCGGGCCTGGCCGGGGTTCCCGACGCGCGCGAGGCCGCGTTCGCGCTGAGCCCGGAGCATCCGGTCGCCCGGCGCGTGTTCGCGGACCCCGAGAACCTCTACGTGATCGCGCTGCAGACGCGCGACGCGCCGAGCGAGGAGCAGATCGCCTCGGAGATGGCGACCACCCGCGAGCGCCTGCAGCAGCGCGCGCGGGCGCTCACCACCGGCGCCTGGTTCAACGCGCGGCTGAAGGATCTCGAAGCCGCGGGGAAGGTCCAGCAGTTCGAGATCGCCGCCGGGCGCTGAGGGGCCCCGGGCGAGGCGCCTACGGGATCGTTCCGCAGGTACCCGCAGTGCCGAACGCGCAGTCGATCGGGCAAGTCGGGCACTTTGGTCCCGGCTGTTTCGTGTTCAGCGACCGGAACTGAGTCAGGTCACTCGTCGAGATCGTGAGGCCGCTCTCGTCCAAGTCGAAGATCGCGCACGGGTGGGTACCCGCAGTGCCGCACGTATCGGTAGTCCGGTTCTTGGTGTTGCTCGCCCGGAACTCGGTCAGGTCGCCGGTGTTGACGGTCACGCCGGACACGCCCGGGAACTTCGCGTCGCACTTGTTGCCGTAGCCGTCGTGGTCGTCGTCGCGCTGACCGCCGGTGAGCGTGGCCCACGGGTTGGCGGCGAGGTACGCGGCCTCGCTGGGGGCGAGGCTGGGGAACACGCGCGGGTTCGCGATCGTGACACAGTTGTCGCACGCGTCACCTACGCCGTCGCCGTCGGTATCCGTCTGGTTGCCCACACCGGGCACGGACGCTTGGGCGGGTCCGTTGGGGATCGTCGGACAGTTGTCGGGGGCAGCGTCTAGAACACCGTCGCCGTCGGTGTCGGTGTTTCCGTCGACGGATGTTGCCAGTGTCTCGCCTGCCGCGCCTGTCGCGACGTTCGCCGCAGCGAGCTTGGCCGTGACATAGAGGTTGCCCGAGACGGTGACGTTGGAACCGGCGGACGACGCGCTCACCACGAGCGTGCCGAGGCGGTGGACGCCGGTCTCGGCGCTGATCGGATCGCCGCCATTTGCGCGCAGGACGTTTCCAGAGATGTTGGAGACGATGTCCGACCCGGGGTTCGGGACAAAGCTCAGGAGCGTGATGCCAGGTCCAGAGGAGACCCAGATGTCCCAGCCGCAGACCTCGTCACCGTCGCCAGAGAGACAAACCTTCGAGGGATCCGAGACATTGCCCCCGAACTGCTGATAGAAGAGGTTCAGCGATACCGCTGGACCGCCCGCGCTGATGCTCACTGGCGGCGCGCCAGTCGTTCCCAAGTTGGTAGGGTCCTGGAATACCGTGATCCCGGCCCACGACGAGCTTGCGGCAACCACCGCGCCGAGGAACAACACTCGCTTCAGCCAGCGCCGCAACATCGCATCTCCCTTAGAGTCGAACGAATCTGACCACGCTCTCGGACAGTGGTCAATCGCCTAAATCGGTTGCGGAGCTTCCAGGGCTGAACGCGCCGCGGGCCCCGACAAACATGAGGGGCGGCACCGCATTCGCGGTGCCGCCCCTAGAGGCGCGACAGCCTCGGACTCAGCAGATGATCAGGCAGCGCTGCGCCGCACGAATGCGAGCGCACCCAGACCGAGACCGAGCAGCAGCAGGGTCGCGGGCTCCGGGACGGCGGGGTGCGTGCTCACCGAGAAGAGGCTCGTGTCCGTGATCGCGGCACCGTTCGGGGTGTACAGGGTCGCGGACTGAGCATTCAACTCGGCCGGCCGCAGCAGAGCGCTGGTTCCACCGGACAGGGTTGCCAGCACGGCGTTCACGACGCCGGGCGCAACGATCGTCTGATTCGGGAGATTGTTCACCGCACCGAACGCCTGGCCGGGCCCGATCGCGTCGGGGGTGAGGCCGCTGTCGTCGGGGCTGATGGCGGCGTTTTGCGTGTTCACCACCATCGAGGTCAGACCCACGACCTCGAAGTTGACCGCACCGATCGGCGTCGAGCTGTTGTTGTTGACAGAGAGCGTCCAGTCTGAAGACCCGGGGCCATTCTGGGTCAGCAAGATATCGATCGAAGCAGCATTCGCGGCGCCCGCGATCCCAGCCATCAAGGCCGCCAGTACAAGCAATTTCTTCATAACGCGTTCCTTCCCTCCATGCGTAGTTGAGCGGACCCTGCCAGAACCCCTAGATGCCTCGAATTTCTGCCAAGAGCCCGTCGGATCTCTGCGCGATCCTATCACACCGATAACGTCCCGGGTCAAATTTCCTTCGGCTCCCCGAAGGAAATTTGACCCGGGAACCTGTCTACCCAATGAGCCTCAAGGACAACTTCCTGCGGTTCCTGCCTCACAGAACAGCGGACAGGACGGGCACTTCGGACCCGGCACCTTCGTGTTCAGCAACCGGAACTGAGTGAGATCGGCCGTGTTGATCGTCAGGCCGGTCTCGTCCAGGTCGAAGATTGCGCACGGTTGATTGGTCGGTTGCGGGTTCGTGCCGCAGGTATCCCCCGTCCGGCTCTTGGTGTTGGCCGAACGGAACTGCGTGAGGTCGGCCGTGTTGACGGTGACGCCACCGGTTCCCGGGAAGTCCGCGTCGCACTTGTTCCCGATGCCATCGTGGTCGTCGTCGCGCTGACCGCCCGTGAGCGTGGCCCACTGATTGGCAGCCAGGAACGCCGCCGCGTCGCCTGGGTTACCTGCGGTCCCGCCAACGCGCGGGTTCGCAATGGTGCGGCAGTTGTCGCACGCATCACCCACCCCATCCAGGTCGGTGTCGGTCTGGTTGCCTACGTTCGCAACGCCCGCCTCGGCAATGCCGTTCCTGACGGTCGGGCAGTTGTCGACAGCGCCAAAGCCCGAGACGTCGCAAACACCGTCCGCGTCGGCGTCCACCGGACACCGGCTGCACTCCGCCGAGTTGCCAATCAGCGGACAGAAGGTGCTGTTGACCTTCACCAGGATGTCCGAGTTCTGGGAACCGAGGACGCTGATGTCCCTATAGGTGAAGGCCGCGGCCGAATTCCACATGATGGGCCCGGGGCTTGTGTAGTTGTACGGCGGGCCCATGAAGTGGGCAATCGCGGCCGGCGTCGGGCCGCGCGCCTTGAAGCGTGAGAGCACCGCGCTGATCGGCCCCGTCGCGCCGCCGACGTTGTACGTGGGTACAACATCGTCTGCGCCCGTTGCGTAGAAGGGATCGTCTTTCGAACCCGACGTTCCCTTGCCTAGGTGTTGGTTGCACGCCTCGTCGCCGTTGTGCTGCGCGATGGTGTCGTTCGCGCACCCAGGGATGCCGTCCGGGCCCGGGCCACGATCGAACACACGGTTGAACTGGAAGCCCGCCGCTACGGTCCCGACCTGGTCCTGTTGCCAGGAGATCGACGAGCCGCCGGCCGGCGCGCGCGGGGTGGGCGAGCAGCAGTCCTCCTTGATGTTGAGTTGACCCGAGCCGAAGGTGCCTCCGCTGCCGACGCCCACGGCGAATCCGGCGCCATTGTTTCCGACCGGACCCATGTCGGACAGGTCGAAGGTGCCTTGTTGCGTTCCCGCAACGTCGCGGAAGTCGGAAGCCGCGAAGCCGGTCGTCCCCACGACGAACAGCGGCACTCTGACCGCCGCCCCAAACCCTGCGATGCCGCCAATCCGCTGGCCAGCGATGAGATCGAGCTCGGGGAGACCGTGAGTGTTGTAACCGAGGGGTAGACCCTTCGGGTTCGTCCCGGCGATAACCGGACCGATGCACGCGTTGCAACTGCCACCTTGCCCAGTGCACTTCGAGTTCGGGTTGGGGAGAAGCGGGTCGCAGCTGTTGACTCCGTCGGAGCAACGCCCGACCTCGTTGGGGTCTGCGTTGCCCCAGCCGCCCATGCGACAGCGCATGTCGACGACGTTCAGCCAGGTCATCGAGGTCACGACTGCGACACCAATGCTGTCGCCCTTGCCCGCGTACGGGCCGTCACCGCTCTGGATCGCGAGCTGGGCGCCCGCATCCGGGTCGGCGGCGCCGACCTGGTTGAACGCCTCGAGTTCCACCGTCGTGATGTCGAAATCGCGCTTGCACGCCGGCGGGCACGGGTTGGAGGCCTGCTCGGTCGAGGTCAGGTCGCGGTTCCAGATGAACGCGTAGCCGTCGCGACCTGACTGGCTGCAGTAGAGCCCGTTGGGAAGCTTCGAGTCGGTCCTGTAGTTGGTGTTCGGCGGGTCGCAGGGGTAGACGACAATGTGCGTGTCGAATACACCGGTCACTTTCGCCGACACGTACGCCCAGTCGTTCCAGTACGAGTCGCCGAAGCTTTTCACCTTGGTCACGCCGAAGGCGGTGTTGAAGGTCGGGTCGATTTCGCGCGCGTCCGTCGTGCGCGCCTTGTGGATCGGGGTCAGCGGAGCGTTGGGGTCGGTCGGGTTGCCCGGGCGGCTGCCAAGGCTGCCCGCTACGCGCTGCGGCTCGAGCGTGTCGTTGCTGGCCACGTCCTCCTGCGCGTAGGGCGGGGAGGTGACGGCGCCGTGAACGCCGTTGATCGACGGACCCATGTTCGCGTAGGTGAGCGGGGGATCACCCGTCTGGCCGCCGTTGCGCTCGACGCCCAGGGCCGTGCCGTAGCCGCCGACGTCGCGGTCGGGATCGCCGTCGGAGCAGACGGGCTGGACTGAACCTGTTTCCCCGATGCTGCCGCAGACCTTCTGCTCGTAAATCGGCGAGTTGGGGTCGTCACCGACGCATTGGCAGTCGGGGCGGAACCCGTCTCCGTACGGGTCGCTGGTCATGTCGCAGGTGTTGTCGCTACCGGTGCCGGAGCACATCGCGGCCGGACCGTTCGGCGGATTGCTGCCCCCGGGGCTCGCAATGTAGGCATCGGTCATGCAGCCGACGTGGGTGTTGCCGACGCAGCGGCCCGCACCGTGCGGCCACACGCAGGTGTTCGTGCCGCCCGGGCCACCCGTCGTCGAGAGGCTTCCGTAGGTGCAACGACCCTTCGGGACGACCTGCAGGTCGCACATCTGAGTTGGATGGTCAGAGCAGCGCGCGCCGGTTCGGTCGTAGCAGCCCTCGCCGGGTCCTGACCACGTGCCCGTAGAGATGGTGCAACCCACGCAAGGTGAGTTGTCACACGAGTCGCCGTTCGAGTCGAACGTGTTGTTGTCCCCAGCTTGGCCTACGGCCTCGTACGGGAACACGAGCGCGTGCGCTGGCAGCGCGAACCCAAGCGCCAGCAGCAGCGACAGAAGTCGTAGAGCGACCATTTCCCCTCCCTTTGCTTTCAAACCTGTCTCCCTCAGCGCCACGAGCGCCCTGGAAGCCTCTCACGCCAAGGGATGTAATCCAAGTGTTTTTTGGGGCCCGAACCCCACCCCTCGGAAGCTCAAGAGGCACTCCTGGGTCTTAGTGGGAAGCCCCGCACGGAACGTGGCGCGCTTTTCTCGTGCGGAGCTGCCGGCGAGTTGCCGCGGCAACTCCGAGGACGCGTTCGCCTGGCCGAAAAAAGAAACCCCCGGGGTGGATGACCCCGGGGGCTGTACGCTAACGGGCTTCCGATCGGGTCGCGGAACTAGAGCTCGGCGAATGCCTCCAGCAGGCGCTGTTTCGACGAGTGGCGCAGCTTCTCGATGGCGCGCGCCTCGAGCTGGCGCACGCGCTCGCGCGAGAGGCCGAGCTTCTCGCCGATCTCCTCGAGCGTGTGGTCCTGCTCTCCCTTCATGCCGAACCGCCAGCGCAGGATGTTCCGTTCGCGCTCGTTGAGCTGCGAGATCGACTCCTCCGTCGCGCGCTCCAAGCGCAGGCGGTCAAGACCCTCGAGCGGCGAGACGGTCGCCGGGTCCTTCACGAAGTCCTTCAGCACCTTCGAGTCGGTTCCCTTCACCTGCGTCTCGAGGGACACCGGCTCGCGAGTCATCTTCTGCAGGCGCTCCGTCTGCTCGAGCGAGATCTTCAGCTCCTTGGCGAGCTCCGAAGTCTTCGGCTCGCGGCCGAGTCGCTTCGAGAGCGCGTTGTAGGTGCGGTAGTACTTGAGCAGCGTGTCGTGCATGTGGCTCGGGATGCGGATCGTGCGCGACTGGTTCTGGATCGCGCGGATCAGCGCCTGCCGGATCCACCACAGCGCGTAGGTCGAGAACTTGTGGCCGCGCCGGTAGTCGAACTTCTCGACGGCCCGGATCAGGCCGAGGTTGCCCTCCTGGATCAGATCCTGGAAGGCGATCCCCATGTTCCGGTAGTCCTTCGCGATCGCGATGACCAGCTTCAGGTTGTGCTGCACGAACTTGTTCTTGTGGAACATCAGCCGCTCGTAGGCGAGGTCGAC
>Ga0335084_10005787_pt1 | contig 12250 bp, 13 predicted proteins | sample Lox_Sample_44_FD_206721 | JGI IMG/M metagenome (GOLD analysis project Ga0335084, IMG submission 206721) | Soil microbial communities from Loxahatchee National Wildlife Refuge, Florida, United States - Lox_Sample_4.4 | ecosystem: Environmental > Terrestrial > Soil > Wetlands | place: USA...
ACACCCGCTCTTCAAGACGCAGGAGCACGACCTCTACCTCGAGCTCCCGGTGACCCCCTGGGAGGCCGTGCTGGGCGCGGCGATCGAGGTGCCGACGCTCGACGGCCGCGTCAAAGTGTCGGTTCGCCCGGGCTCGCGCGCCGGCCAGAAGCTGCGCCTCGCCGGCAAGGGCCTGCCCAAGCCGAAGGGCGGGAGCGGCGACCTCTACTGCGTGCTCCAGATCGTGGTGCCGGCGGTCGTATCGGACCGCGAGAAAGTGCTCTACGAGGAGCTTGGCCGGCTCGCCACCTTCAATCCGCGCGGCCACCTCGCCTGAGCCGGGCAGCGGTCCCGGGCCGGTGAACAATCCCAAAATCCGTGAAAAGCGTCACACTGGCGGCCCGGCGCCCGGGGGCAGGATTGACGGTTCGGACTCGGGCGGCAATCCGTGCAACGCGACTACTACAGCCTTCTCGGCGTTAACCGTTCGGCGACTGCGGACGAGATCAAGCTCGCCTACCGCCGCCTCGCGCAGCGGCTCCACCCGGACGTCACCCCGAACGCCCAGGACGGGGAACGCTTCAAGGAGATCACCGTCGCCTACCACGTCCTGCGGGACGCGGAACGGCGCGTGCGCTACGACCTCGAGTCGATGGAGGCCGATCTCGATGCGAGCGAGCGTGAGCTCAACGCGGCGAAGGAGATCCTCGCTAACGGTCACGCCGCGGCGGCCGCGACGACCGTTCCCCCGTCGGCGCCCGATCCGCCCGCGGCGTGGGAGAGCGACTTCGGCGGCGAGCACGATGTGCCGCCTCCCGAACGGGCCGGGGGCCTGTTGCGGCGCCTCGCGCGGCGCCGCTCCGAGCGCGCCGCGTCCGCGGGTTACCGGACCGCGGGTGACGATTACGAGGTGCTCGGCGAAATCACGTTCGAAGAGGCGGTGCGTGGCGGGATCGTCGCGCTCACCTTCGCCGTGCCCGAGCGCACCGGCAACGGCGGCACCCGCGAAGTCGAGCGGACGGTGGAGGTGCGCATCCCGAGGAACGCCTTTCCGGGCCAGCGCCTGCGGCTGAAGGGCAAGGGCGGCTCGGGCGATCGCGGCGGCCCGGACGGCGACCTGCACGTCGAGATCGCGTACAAGCGGCATCGACTGTTCCGCGTCCGGGATTTCGACATCTGGTTCTACCTCCCGATCGCGCCGTGGGAAGCCGTTCTCGGCGCGGTGGTCGAGATCCCGACCCTGGAGAAGCCGTTTCGCGTGCGCATCCCGGCGGGCGCGACCTCGGGCCAGACGTTCCGCCTGCCCGAACGCGGCCTGCCGAAGCCCGACGGCGGCCGCGGCGACCTCCTCGCCTGCCTGCGCGTCATCACCCCCGAGCACCCGACCGAGGCCGAGAAGCAGCTCTACCTGCAGCTCGCGCGCCAGTCGCGCTTCAACGCGCGGCGCGGATTCGGCTGACGCGGCGGGCGGCCTATACTCGGGCGCGATGATCCGCGCCGCGCTCGTCCTCGCCTTGGCGCTCGCCGCCGGCGCCCTGCTCGTCCCGGGCGCTGCGCGCGCCGATGCGCTGCCCGCCCCGGTCGCGCAAGCGCTGGCGCGCGCGGGCGTGCCGCCCTCGGCAGTCGGCCTCTACGTCCAGCAGGTCGACGCGGCGCATCCCACCGCGGTGTTCAACGCGTCGAAGCCGATGAACCCCGCCTCGGCGATGAAGCTCGTCACGACGTTCGCCGCGCTCGAGCTGCTCGGGCCCGCGTACACGTGGAAGACCGAGGCCTACCTCGTCGGCCCGCTCCGGGGCGACGTCCTCGACGGCGACCTCCTGCTCAAGGGCTACGGCGACCCGAAGCTCACGATCGAGAACTTCTGGCTCTTCCTCCGCGCGGTGCGCGCGCACGGCCTGCGCGAGATCCGCGGCGACCTGGTCCTCGACCGCAGCTTCTTCGACGCCGGCGAGCACGACCCGGCCAGGTTCGACGGCGAGGGCCTGCGGCCGTACAACGTCGGCGCCGACGCGCTGCTCGTCAACTTCAAGGCGGTGCGCTTCTTCTTCCTGCCGAACGCGGCGGCGCAGGGCGTGAGCGTCGTCCCCGAGCCGAAGCTCGCGCAGCTCGAGGTCGCCTCGAGCGTCGCGCTCCGCGACGGTCCCTGCGGCGACTGGCGTGCCGGTCTCAAGTACGATCTGCAGCAGAGCGGCTCGAGCGCGCGCGCGAGCTTCTCCGGCGCGATGCCGGCGAGCTGCGGCGAGCGCGTGTGGAACCTCGCGCCGCTCCCGCACGACCAGTACGTCCTCGGCCTCTTCAAGTCGCTGTGGCAGGAGCTCGGCGGCACGTTTGCGGGCGGCGTACGCGACGGACGGGCACCGGCGGGCGCGAAGCCGTTCGCGCAGTTCGAATCGCCGGCCGCAGCCGAGGTCCTGCGCGACATGAACAAGTTCAGCAACAACGTCATGGCGCGGCAGGTCTTCCTGACGCTCTCCGCCGAGACGCTCAAGCCCCCGGGAAGCTACGACCGGTCGACGCGGGCGGTGAAGGCCTGGCTCGAGGCGCGCAAGTTGGACCTCCCCGAGCTGGTGATCGAGAACGGCTCCGGCCTGTCGCGCACCGACCGCATCAGCCCCGAGGGCATGGGGCGCCTGCTCCTCGCCGCGTATCAGAGCGCGGTGATGCCGGAGTTCATCGCGACGATGCCGCTCGTTGCCTACGACGGCACGATGCGCAGCCGCATGCGCCTCGAGGACGTCGCCGGTCACGCGCACGTCAAGACCGGCTCGCTCAACGACGTCCGCGCCGTCGCGGGCTATGTGCTCGACCGCAACGGCCGCCGTCACGCGGTGGTCATGTTCGTCAACCATCCGGCGGCGAACGCTTCCCAGCCCGCGCAGGACGCATTGCTGAAGTGGGTGCACGACGTGGCCCGGTGACGCTTGCCGTGTGCAAGCGCAACGCCCGGAGGCGTACGCTTTTGTCGCAGCGCGCTGCGCCGCCGCGGTGCGCGCATCGAGAGGATGTAGACTTGAGCGACCGTCCCCCTGGAGCCGCACGAATGAAGTATTCTCGTCGAATGCCGCGCGTCCGCGCCTGGCCGGTCGTTGCCGCGGTCGCGATCGCGGCCTGCGGCATGGACGACGGCAGCAAGCCGGCAACGCCGGTCGCAGTGAAGGTGAATCAGGACGCGATCACGGTTCAACAGCTCAACAACGCGATGGCGCAGTTCCGCAACCTGAGCCCGGAGCAGCAGAAGGCGGCCAGCCGGCAGGTCCTCGAGCGGATGATCGACCAGGAGCTCCTGGTGCAGAAGGCGATGGAGCGAAAGCTCGACCGCGACCCGCGCGTCATGCAGTCGATCGAGGCGTCCAAGCGCCAGATCCTGTCGCAGGCCTATCTCGAGCAGCTCTCCGCGCAGGTGCAGCGACCGAGTGCCGACGAGGTGAAGAAGTGGTACGGCGAGCGGCCCGAGCTCTTCGCCGAGCGCAAGATCTACCGCCTGCAGGAGCTCGCGATCCCGGCGCGCCCCGAGATCACGCAGCAGCTGCTCGAGGAGCAGATCCGCAAAGCGAAATCCCTGAACGACATCGTGATGTGGCTGAAGTCGCTGAACGCGCCGTTCAACGCGAACTCGACGGTCAAGGCGGCCGAGCAGCTGCCGCTCGAGGTCGTGCCACGGCTCGCGCAGCTCCAGGTCGGCCAGGTCATGCTGATGCCGGCCCAGCAGGGGTACCTGCTCGTCCAGGTCGCGGCGACCGAGAAGCAGCCCCTCGACGAGCAGCAGGCGCAGCCGTTCATCGAGCAGTTCCTGATGAACCAGAAGCGGCTCGAGCTCGCGCGCGGCGAGGTGAAGACGCTGCGCGAGGCGGCGAAGATCGAATACATGGGCGATTTCGCGGCCAATGCGCCGGCGAAGGCGGAGAAGCCGGCACCGGCGGCAGGCGAGAAGAGCGCCACCGACAGGGGTGTGACCGGGCCGCGGTAGGGACGGACGCTGCTCGGCGCGGACGTCGTGACCGTCGAGTGACCACCGACAACGGCTAGAAGAAGATCACCGTCGACCTGCCGGATCCGGTCGGGAGAAGAACCCGGCGCTTCATACGGACCCGACGTGAATCGTGCCCCAGCTCGAGCGCTTCATCATCCTCCCGCCGCTCGGCGTCCGCCTCGCCTCGTCCGGCGTCCGGCTCGCGCGCCGCGCGTTGCCGCTCGAGCACTTTCTCGCCTCGCTCGCTCGTCCCCGGAAGCTTGCCAGGCACGCGGTCGAGGGTGCAGCCGTGAGGATCCTCGATTCGGTCCACGCGGACGGCGCCAAGCTGGTTGAAATGCGGCCGGCGGACGTGATGAAACTGCGCGCTGCGCAGCCGGGCGTACGCGTCGTGCCTGAAGTCTTCTTCCGTCCCGCGCGGGCGCCGCGACCGCAGGTGCGCTCGGTGACGGCCACCGCCGTGCGCAAGACGGTGAGCGTGACGCTGCGCGTGGTGTCGCGCGCCGACGGCAAGCCGGTCGCCGGCGCCGACGTCGTCGCGGTCACCGATTACGACGCGCGCGAAGGCGGGCAGGGCCGCACCGATGCCGCTGGCAGGGTCCGGCTCCGCTTGCGAGCGACGGCGAGGAAGGTCGAGCGGTTGTACGTGTTCCCGGCACTCGGCTTCTGGGGCGCGCTCGGCAGGAACGTCGCGGTGAAGACGGAGATGGAGGTCGTGTTGCGGCCGCTTGATCTCGCCGCACCCGACGCGCTCCGCCACTTCTACGGCTTCACGCCGCTCGCGATGGGGCGCGCAGTCACCGTGGGGATCATCGACACCGGTGTCGGGGATCACCCCGATCTCGACGTGGCGGGCGGCGCGAACACCGTGCAAGGCGAGACGGAAGGCGACTGGCGCGACAACGGCGCGGGACACGGCACGCACGTCGCCGGGATCGTAGCGGGGCGGGGGACGAACGGGCGCGGTGTTCGCGGACTCGCACCGGGCGTGCACCTGCGGAGCTACCGCGTGTTCGGCATGGGAGCCTCCGGCGCTTCGAACTACGCGATCCTCAAGGCGCTCGACCGCGCGGTCGCGGACGGCTGCGATCTCGTGAACATGAGCCTCGGCGGGCCCGATCAGGACGAGGCGACGCGCTCGGCGATCGTCGATGCGCGCGCGCAAGGCACGCTCGTGATCTGCGCGGCGGGCAACGACGGGCGCGGGGCGGTGAGCTATCCCGGCGCGGAACAGCCCGCAATCGCGGTGAGCGCAATGGGCCGCAAGGGCACGTTCCCGGCCGATTCGACGCACGCGGCGGAAATCATGGCGCCCTACGGCAGGGACCGGGCGAACTTCATCGCCGCGTTCTCGAATGTCGGCCCCGAGATCGACCTCACCGCACCGGGCGTCGCGATCGTGTCGACGGTGCCCGGCGGGTACGCCGCGTGGGACGGGACGTCGATGGCGTGTCCCGCGGTCACCGGCGCGGCCGCGGCGCTGCTCGCGCGCGAGCGGCTCGCGCTGCGCATGGTACGGAGCCAGGCGCGCTCGGACGAGATGGCCCGGCTCGTGTTCGCCGCGACGCGCGCGCTCGGCTTCGGAGTGAAGTTCGAGGGTCGCGGGATGCTATGATGGCCGCGCCGATGTCGAAGAAATTCATCCTCCGCTATTGCGGCAAAGGTGCGAAACCCGCCAACGCGGTGGCGCGCGTGAAGGCGTCCGATGCCGTGAAGGTGCTGGACGACTCCAGCCCGCGGATGCTCCTCGTCGAGGGACCGAAGCAGGCGGTGGAAGCGCTCGCCGGGACGCTTCCCGACTGGGTGATGAGCGCGGAGCGAACGGTGAAGCTGCCGAACCCGCGGCCGCAGCTGCGATCGAAGCGGGCGGCCTAGCCCGCCCCGTATCCCTCCGGATTCAGGCGCTGCCAGTTCCAGGCGTCGCGGCACATCTCGTCGACGCCGCGCGTCGCGACCCACCCGAGCTCGCGCGCAGCGAGCGATGCGTCCGCGTACACCTCGGCCACGTCGCCGGGCCGGCGCGCCGCGATCCGGTGCGCGATCGAACGGCCGCTCGCTTGCTCGAACGCCTTCACGACCTCGAGGACGCTGTAGCCGCGCCCGGTGCCGAGGTTCGCGGTGAGGAGTCCGCCCGCCCCGGCGCGCTCGAGCGCACGCACGTGGCCGAGCGCGAGGTCGACGACGTGCAGGTAGTCGCGGATGCCCGTGCCGTCGCGCGTCGGGTAGTCGCCGCCGAAGACGCGCAGCTCGGGCAGGCGCCCCACGGCGACCTGCGAAACGTACGGCATGAGGTTGTTCGGGATCCCGCGCGGATCCTCCCCGATCAGGCCGCTCGGGTGCGCGCCGACCGGGTTGAAGTAGCGCAACAGCGTGATCTTCCACGACCGGTCGGCCGCGGCGAGGTCGCGCAGCATCTGCTCGCCGAGGAGCTTCGTCCAGCCGTACGGGCTCGCCGGCGCGAGCCGCGCCGACTCTGGAATCGGCACCCGCTCCGGCGCACCGTACACGGTCGCCGAGGAGCTGAACACGACGTGCTTCGCGCCCGCCTCGCCGAGGAGGCGCGCCAGGCTCGCGAGGCTCCCGAGGTTGTTCTCGTAGTAGCGGAGCGGCTGCTCGACCGATTCGCCCACCGCCTTGAACGCCGCGAAGTGAATCGCGGCGTCGATGCCGCCGCGAATGGCCGCGCGCACGCTGTCCTCGTCCTGCACGCGCGCGCGCACGAACTCGACGCGTCGGTCGGCGATGCGCTCGATGCGCCCGATGACCGCCGGGCTCGCGTTCGACAGGTCGTCGAGGGCGACGACGTCGTGGCCGGAGGCGAGGAGCTCGACGCAGGTGTGCGAGCCGATGTAACCGGCGCCGCCGGTGACGAGAACCTTCATTGCCGCTTGACTGGCAGGCGATCAGGTGCCGGGCAGGCGGAGCTGGTCGTAGACGCGCAGTACCCGCGGCACGTAGGCCTGCGTCTCGGCGTACGGCGGAACCCTGCGGCCGTAGCGGAGGACGACGTTCTCGCCGGCGTTGTAGCCCGCGAGCGCGAGCTTGAGGTCGCCGTCGAACATCCGGATGAGGTCGGCGAGGTACTGCGCGCCGGCCTTGATGTTCTTCTCCGGATGCTTGATCTCCTTGTCCTTCACCCCGTAGCGGCGCGCGGTGTCGGGCATGATCTGCATCAGGCCGACCGCGCCCTTGTCGCTCACGGCGTTCGGGTTGTAGTTCGACTCGGCGGTGATCACCGCGTGGATCAGCGCGGGGTCGAGCTGCGTGTCCTTCGCGGCCCCGATGACCTGCTCCTGGAACGGCTTGCCTTGGAGCGCCGGGTTCTCGAGCAGGTCGGGCCTCTTTCCCCACGGCGCCCGCAGGCGAAAGTCCCCGGGGTTGCGGAGGTTGCGGAACTCCTTCGTGTCGCGCAGCTTGTATTCGGACGGCTCGCGCAGGTACAGCTTGTAGCGCGGATCGTCGGGCTGGTTGGAGAACCGGACGGTGCCGTCCTCCTCGACGAACGAGTAGACGTCGGCGCACGCGGGCGCCGCGCCCGCGAGGAGCGCCGCGAGGGCCGCTGTCGGGCCCAGGGTGCGAAGCGAAATGTGCCGTCGGTCGATCATCGAACGGTGGATGGTACCTGCCGGGCAGGATGGACCAAGCAGCCCTTGTGCCGGAGCGGGAGTTTCCGCCGCCCGGGCACGGCCGCGACGCCAATTATTGCCCATCCGGCACACTTGGGGGGTAAAGGGATGGCGCACGGAGAAACCATGTTTCGTGCCAGGTGGTTCGCCGCAGCGGCGCTCGCCGCCGCCCTCGCCTGCAACGCTGCGGCCGCGCAGCAGCAGTATCTGTACGTCTGGACGGCCGGCGTTGACGGTCAGGGCGACGGTTCCGACAAGCTCGTGACGGTCGACGTCACGCGCCGATCGGACCGCTACGGGAGGATCGTGCACACGCTGTCGGTCGGCGGGCGGGGCGAGCTCGCTTCGCTCGGTCTGACGCTCGACGGTCGCGGCCTGCGCGCCGCGCGCGCAAGCGACGGCAGGATCTTCGAGTTCGACGTCGGATCGGACCGGTCGCGGCCGCGCCTGCGACGCGTGACCGTGGGCACCGCGGCGGGCAGCGCGGTTGCCGACGGCGCCCCGCGCGAGGCGCGCGACGACCGGCGGGTGTTCGCCGCCGGCGTGCGACTGCGCGACGATCCCGATCCGGTGCATTTCGGGCGCGCCTACGAGCGCGACGGCGAAGCGCTCACGATCGCGTTCGAGATCGACTTCCGCGCATCGCGCCTCGGGTTGCCGCGCGCGGTGATGCTGCTCGGCCCCTAGACCGGGCTAGACATACATCGGCCGCTTGTCGCGCAGGCGGAGCCAGCCTCGCGCGATGCGATAGATCAGCCACAGCGTCAGCACGATTAGGATCGGGACGCCGATGAGGGCCCCGAGGATCGTGATGATCAGCAGCCACGCGATCCCGAACCACAGCACCGCGAACCAGAACGTGCGGATCTGCCAGCGGTAGTGCGACTCGAGCCAGGTGCCGCGCGCGTCGCCGCGCTTCACGTAGTTCATGATCACCGCGACGATCGACGGGACGCTCCCGATGAAGCTGCCGATCACGGTCGCGGTGCCGGCGATGCCGACGACGATCGCGAACGTGTGCAGCGCGTAGACGATGTGCGCCACCGTCACTGCCGACGGCAGCGGCTCGACGTCCGGTCGACTCTCGGGGGTGCTCATCTAGACGCCCGGCTAGACGAGCCCGGTGCCGGCCGGCTTGCCGTCGTTCAGTGCGAGCCAGCCCTTCACCACGCGGTAGATGCCCCAGACCGTCACCGCGAGCAGGATGAGCCAGCCGATCAGGATCCACACGGTGCTCACCCCCACGATCCAGCCCGCGAGCCCGATCCAGAACGTCTTGATCTGCCAGTCGAAGTGCGACTCGATCCAGGTGCCGCGGACGTCGTCGCGCTTCACGTAGTTGATGATCACGCCCACGATCCAGGTGAGACCGATGACGAACCCGACCGCCTGCAGGACGTACACGAGGAGCGCCAGCTCCTTCCCCTTCTTCTCGTCGGCTTCGGTCATTCTCGATTCTCCCGTTTGGTTGTCACCTCGTGTCACGACGTGCCCCGGTGCGACGGCAGCCGCCCCCTGCAACCCAGCCTACAGCCCGAGACCGCCCCAGAGCTCGTCGACGCGCTTCTTCACCGCCGCGTCCATCGCGATCGGCCGGCCCCACGCGCGCGCGGTCTCGCCCGGCCACTTGTTCGTCGCGTCGATGCCCATCTTCGATCCGAGGCCCGACACCGGGCTCGCGAAATCGAGATAGTCGATCGGCGTATTGTCGACGATCGTGACGTCGCGCGCCGCGTCGACCCGCGTCGTCAGCGCCCAGATCACGTCCTTCCAGTCGCGGACGTTCACGTCGTCGTCCACGACCACGACGATCTTCGTGTACATGAACTGCCGCAGGAAGCTCCAGATGCCGAACATCACGCGCTTCGCGTGGCCGGGGTACTGCTTCTTCAGGCTCGCCACTGCGAGCCGGTACGAGCAGCCCTCCGGGGGCAGGTAGAAGTCGGTGATCTCCGGAAACTGCTTGCGCAGGATCGGGACGAACACCTCGTTCAGCGCCACGCCGAGAACGGCGGGCTCGTCGGGCGGTTTGCCGGTGTAAGTGGAGTGGTAGATCGGGTCGCGCCGCATCGTGATGCGCTCGATCCCGAATACCGGGAAGCGTTCCTGCTCGTTGTAGTAGCCGGTGTGATCACCGAACGGGCCCTCTAGCGCCATTTCACCCGGACGGATCGCGCCCTCGAGCACGATCTCGGCCGACGCCGGCACCTCGAGGTCCGAGCCGATGCACTTCACGACCTCGGTACGCGCGCCGCGGAGGAGCCCCGCGAACTGGTACTCGGACAGCGTGTCGGGCACCGGCGTGACTGCACCGAGGATCGTCGCCGGGTCGGCACCAAGGGCGACCGCCACCGGGAACGGCGTGCCCGGGGTCGCCTCGCAGTGGTCGCGGAAGTCGAGTGCACCGCCGCGATGTGCGAGCCAGCGCATGATGACCTTGTCGCGCGCGATCACCTGCTGGCGGTAGATGCCCAGGTTCTGGCGCTTCTTGTGCGGCCCGCGCGTGACCACGAGTCCCCAGGTGATCAGCGGACCCGCGTCCTCCGGCCAGCAGGTCTGGATCGGCAGGCGGCCGAGGTCGACGTCGGCGCCCTCCCAGACGATCTCCTGACAGGGCGCGCTCGAGAGGCTCTTCGGCGCCATGTGCAGCACTTCGCGGCCGATCGGGATCCAGCGCTCGATCGCGTCGCGGAACCCCTGCGGCGGCTCGGGCTCCTTCAGGAACGCGAGCAGCTTGCCGACGTCGCGGAGCGCTTCCACCGAGTCCGCGCCCATGCCGAGCGCGACGCGCTTCGCGGTGCCGAAGAGATTGCCGAGCACCGGGATCGCGTGCCCCTTCGGGCGCTCGAACAGCACCGCCGGCCCGCCCGCCTTCAGGACGCGGTCGCAGATCTCGGTCATCTCGAGCCGGGGGTCGATCGCCGCCGCGACGCGCTTCAGCTCGCCCATGCGCTCGAGCTGGGCGACGAAGTCGCGGAGGTCGCGGTACTTCACGCGGGCGGTCTTCCCGCCCCCGGCAGCGCTCGCCCGACCTCGGCGATGAACTCGTGCAGCGCCCGGTCGCGGCCGAGCTTCGCGAACTCGACCTCGCCGCCGCTCGCCGCGAGCGTGACGATGGTCCGGCCGATGATGCCGAGCGCGATCTTCGCGGCCGCAGCGAGCAGCAGGAGCCAGCCGATCACCGGCAGCGCGCGGGTGATTGCCGCGGCCGCGCCGACGAGCCGCTGCATCCCCTGGGCGACCTCGTGCCCTTCGGCATTGTCGCGTTCGGCCTGTGCCGCCGGCTCGAGCGCGGTGGCCTGGGCGAGCAGGAACGACCGCGCCGGCGAAGTCACCGCGAAGAGGATCATCGCGATGACGATGGCGATGACGGCGAACACGAAGTCGCTCACGATGTACTCGAACCGCACCCGCACGAGCGAGATGTGCGCAAGCGGGAGGCTCTGCTCGAAGTTGTGACCGGTCACGACGACCCGCCGATCGGTGAGGACCGCGGTGTCGGCGCCGAGCCGGACGTCGGTGATGGTGCGCTCACCGGTACCGAGCTGCGGATAGACCGGTGCGGCGAACCGGGCGAGCAAGGGCGCGAGCGCGCTCACCCCGCGCCCTTCACACCACGATGGGCACCGCGGCCCCGTCCATCGCGATCACCGCGCCGCTGACGTAGCTCGCCCTGTCGGACGCGAGGAACAGGACGACGTTCGCGATCTCGTCCGGCTCGGCGAGCCGTCCGAGCGCCACGCGCGCGGTCGCCCGCTTGAGCGCCTCGTCGGTCGTGATGCCCGCGGCCTTGGCGTCCGCCTCCATGCCCTGCTTCAGCCGGTCGGTGAGCGTCGCGCCGGGGTTGACCGCGTTCACCCGGATGCCGTGGCTGCCGTACGCGTTCGCGAGGCCCGCGGTCACGAGCATCAGCGCCGCGTTCGCCGCGCCGCCCGGGAGATGAGTCGGGCTTGCGACCTTGCCGCCCGAGCCGATGACGTTCACGATCACCCCGCGCTTGCGGGCGGCCATGCCCTTGATCACGGCGTCGATCGCATGCACGTAGGTGAAGTACTTCGCGTCCATCGCGGCGCGCCAGGCCTCGGGCGTCAGGTCGTCCGGCGGTGTGCGCTTCGCCGCGCCGGCGGAGTTGACGAGGACGTCGATCGCCCCGAGCGCCTGCTCGACCTCCGCCGCCATGCGCCGCGCGTTCGCGGGGTCGATCAGGTCGGCGGCCACCTTGACCACCTCACCCGCCTGACCGGCGGCCTTCAGCTGGCGGTCGGCCGCGACGAGGTTCACCTTGCTGCGCGAGACGATCGCGACCTTCGCGCCCTCGGCGAGGAACGCCCTCGCGCACGCGAGTCCGATGCCCTTGCTGCCGCCGGTGACAAGCACCACCTTGCCGTTCAATCCCAGATCCATGCTTTCTACCCTGCTCCGGTTGCGAAGCCCCAGCGCGGCCACGCGCCGCCGAGCGCGTACGCCGCCACGATGCCGGCGAAGATCGCCGCCCCGACCCAGTTGTTGTGGAGGAACGCCCTGAAGCAGCCCTCGCGCGTGCGGCCGCGGATCAGGGTGTAGTGGTAGGCCATCATGGCGGCGGCCACCGCGAGCCCGGCATAGTAAGCGAGCCCGAGCTTCTCGTACATCCCGACCCAGACCAGGATCGCGAGCATCGTCGCGTAGCAGA
>Ga0335084_10005788_pt1 | contig 12250 bp, 10 predicted proteins | sample Lox_Sample_44_FD_206721 | JGI IMG/M metagenome (GOLD analysis project Ga0335084, IMG submission 206721) | Soil microbial communities from Loxahatchee National Wildlife Refuge, Florida, United States - Lox_Sample_4.4 | ecosystem: Environmental > Terrestrial > Soil > Wetlands | place: USA...
GTATCCCGGCGTGCAAAAAGCGCAGTCGGGCATTCTCGAGCAGAGTTCACGGATGGCACTCGAATCGCTCACCAACTCCGATTGCAGCTATCACGACCTGCACCACACGATCATGGTCACCGACGTCGGTCAGTCGATTCTGTGGGGCCGCCTCACGTCACAAGGCGACGTGACGGCGCACGATTGGCTGCACGCGATTCTCGCGATGCTCTATCACGACGTGGGATTCATCCGGGGCATCTTGAAGGGCGACCGCGGCGGCCGCTACATCGTCAACGAGTTCGGTGACACCGTCGCACCGCCGCCCGGTGCGACCGACGCCTATATGGCGCCGTATCACGTTTCGCGCAGTTGCCTTTTCGTCAAAGAGCGCTTTGCAACGGAATCGTTGATCGACGCGGGTACGTTGATCCACTACATCGAAATGACGCGATTCCCGGTACCGCGCGACGCGTTCTATCAGCGGGTCGGCGACTTCGCCGGACTCGTCCGCGCGGCCGACTTGATCGGTCAGATGGCGGATCCGCAATACATCCAGAAGCTTTCGAAGCTGTTCATGGAGTTCAGCGAAACCGGCGAAGCGGAGCGGCTCGGCTACGATCATCCCGGCGCGTTGCGCGCCGACTACCCGTCCTTCTTCTTCGAGCGCGTGCGCCCGTACATCTCGGAAGGGCTGCGGTTCCTGCGCAAGACACAGGAAGGGCAGCTGTGGATCGCGAACCTGTTCAGCCACGTCTACAGCGAACAGCAAAGCGAGCCGTCGTACGGACCGGAGCGTCGCCAACGCGACGAGCCGACCGGCGAGCGCCGCCGCGCAAGCGACCGAGTCATTCCGCAGGTGGCGGTCAACCGCAACTGACCGCATGCCGCTCGACGTGCGCGCGAGCGACGATTTCATGGTGGAGAAGCATCGCGGCCACGCGGTCGCGAAAGGCGACCGCCGACGTTCGCGAATCGGAATGCCCGCGTTCCAACGTCTCCGGTTTCCGCCCTACTGCTGCGACAACTGCAGCATGTTGCGTGGCTGCGCGCCGGTCAGATCGGAGATCTTGCCGTAATTTTCCGCGATGTCGTCAACCGTCGCATCGGTGCCGAGATCGATTCCGGAATTCTCTACGATGCACGCGACGGAGTACCGTCCGCCCGCCGCTTGCAAGACCACGCCGTTCGGCGCTTTTTCGCTACACAGAAACAACACTGCCGGCGTGACGAGTTCGGGTCCGAGGCGCTTCAACGCTTCGGCCGGCATGAGGCTTTCCGTCATCCGCGTCGCCGCAACCGGCGCGATCGCGTTCGTGAACACGTTGTTCTTTGCGCCCTCGATCTTCAGCGAATTCATGAAACCGACTAACGAGAGCTTGGCGGCGCCGTAGTTCGTCTGGCCGAAGTTGCCGTACAGGCCCGACGGCGACGTCGTCATCACTATGCGGCCGTAGTTCTGCTCGCGCATGATCGGCCACACCTCTTTCGTGCAGTACACCGAACCCATCAGATGCACGTCGAGGACTGCGCGGAAATCCTCCATTGTCATTTTCGTGAAGCTCTTGTCGCGCAGAATACCGGCGTTGTTGATGAGGATGTCGACGCGCCCCCAGGACTTCATTGCGTCTTCGACCATGCTCTTCGCTCCGCGAACGTCCGACACCGAACCGCCGTTCGCGATCGCTTCGCCGCCAGCCGCTTTGATCTCCGCAACGACGTTCGCCGCGGCTTCGGACGATCCACCGGTGCCGTCGACCGCGCCGCCCAGGTCGTTCACGACGACCTTCGCCCCGAGTCTCGCGAGTTCGATCGCATGACAACGCCCGAGCCCGCCGCCCGCGCCGGTCACGATTGCAACTCGCCCCTCGAAACTGATCGTCATCGAACTGTGCTCCGTGTCTGGAAAAATCGCGCGCCGGATTTTACACGCTTCGGCCGCGCCGCAAGCAGGCGGCGTACCTCAGGGTCGCATCGGGAACGCGGTCGGCCCCAGCAATGCGGCGAGGCGGGGTCGGATCCAATCGACCCACCGGCACAACACGGCGCGCGTTTCACGCGGATCGATGAGTTCGTGGATCGCAAACGATTCTGCACGCGGAAACGGCGAACGCGCCGCCTTCAAGCGCTGTTCGAGCTCGGCGCGTTTCGCCTCCGGATCCGGCGCGGCGTCGATTTCGCGGTGATACGCGACGGCGACACCGCCCTCGATCGGTAGTGGTCCGGACTCCGCCGACGGCCACGCGAGCACGTACGCGTCCGGGGCATAGTGAGCCGCCGTGGCTACGCCAAACCCTTTGTGGATCTGAATCGATGCCCACGGAATTTTCGCTTGCGCGGCAGCCGCGACCGCCGCCATCCCGAACCGAATCGTGCCGGCGCGTTCGGCTTCGGGGCCGATCATGAAACCGGGTTGGTCAATGAAGTTGACGATCGGGACGTGGAACGTATCGCACGTCTCTACGAACCGACGATACTTCTGCGCCGCGGCAGCGGTCATCGCCCCCGCGTAATGTCGGCAGTCGTTCGCGAGGACACCGACGCTCTGTCCGGCGAGTCGCGCAAGCCCGCAGATCTGACTCGGCCCGAATGTGGCGCCGATCTCGAAGAACGAATGCTTGTCCACGACGAGCTCGATGATGCGGCGCATGTCGAAAGGCGCATTCGAGTCGCGCGGCACAATCGACAGCAGCTCCTCCTCACGTCGCCCGGGATCGTCGTCGCAGTGAACGCGCGGTGCCGCCTCCCACACGCTCGACGGCAAGTACGACAGAAAGCGGCGAATTTGATTGAATGCATCCTGTTCGTCCTCGGCGACGTTGTCGATTACGCCGCTCTTCGCGTGCACGTCGACGCCGCCGAGTTCTTCCTTCGTCTTCTTCACGCCCAGCGCCCGCGCGACGAGGGCGGGACCGCCGATCAGAACCTGCGCGGTATGGCGAGTCATGACGGCGAAGTGCGACGAGACGAGGCGACCGGCCGGGAAGCCCGCCACTGCGCCGAGCGCGGCGGACGCGATCGGGATTTGGCCGAGCGCGTCGGCGATGATGCGAAATCGCGGCTCGGCGAATACCGGTTCGCCGACCGTACCGCCCTTGGCGCCCCTACCGCGCACGCTGCCGCCGCCGCCTTCGAGCAAACGAATCAACGGCACCCGATATTGGACAGCGAGATGTTCCGCATAGACGCTCTTACGCAGCCCTGCAGCGTTCGGTGATCCACCTTTCAACGTGAAGTCCTCGCCGCCGACCACGACGCGTCGGCCGGCGACGTTGCCGAAGCCGACCACGTAATTGGCCGGTACGAAATCGGCAATGTCCCCCGAGTCGGTATATTCGGGAATCGCCGTCGCTCGACCGTGTTCCTCGAAGGAACCAGGATCGAGCAATGCAGCGACACGTTCGCGAATCGTCAAGCGACCGTGCGCATGCTGTCTCGCGATACCTTCCTTACCGCCCTGCCTCAGCGCGAGCCGTCGCCGTCGCTCGAGTTCCTCGACCTCACGTTCCCACGACATGCCAACGACCCAACAAAGGGGGCGACCGATCAGGTCGGATTCTTGAACGCCGGCGGTCGCTTCTCGAAGTTCGCCTTCACCGCCTCGACCTGATTCGGCGTGCCGATCAGCGAACCCTGCAACGATTGCTCGAGCTCCAGACCGGTGGCCGGATCGGCGTGCCATGCAACCTCGAAGAGCCGCTTGGCCGCACGGATCGCGTCCGGAGATTTGCTCGCGATCTCGCGCGCGAGGCTCATCGCAGCCGCGAGCGGGTCGTCCGCCACACGCGTGACCAAGCCGAGCGCCTGTGCTTCGGTACCGCTCAGCACGCGTCCGCTGAACGTGAGCTCCTTCGCCACATCGAGCGGCACCAGATCGCGAAGCGTCTGCGTGAGCGACATGTCGGGGATCAGTCCCCACTTGATTTCCATCACAGACAACTTCGCGTCCGGCGCGGCGATGCGGATATCGGCGCCGAGCGCGATCTGGCAACCGCCGCCGTACGCAACCCCATGGACCGCGGCGATCGTCGGAACGGGCAAGCGTTTCCAAATCATTGCCGGACGCTGCGCGCGGTTCTCGGGCTGGTCGGCGGAACGCCTGAACAAGCTCGCCGGTGCGCTCGTCCGCGGTTGTCGCTCCGAATTGCCGGCCATGCCCTGGAAGCTCGAGAAGTCGAGGCCGGCGCAAAAGCCGCGCCCGTTGCCCGACAACACGACGACGCGCACGTCTTTCGCATCGAGCAACGACTCGCCGGCCGCGACGATCGCCTCGAACATCTCTCCACTCAAAGCGTTGTACTTGTCCGGGCGGTTCAGGCGAACGTCGGCGATGCCGTCGGTGTTGGTGATCGTGACGAGGTCGGACATGACTTCCCCCCTGGTTTGGAATGCGATTTGCGCGCGAGTCTGACACACCACCGGAGGCATGACAAAACGCCGACTGCAACGGCAGCGCTATGCGATGACGACCAGTATCTGGCCTTCTTCGACGGTGTCCTGCGGCCTCACCAACAGTTCGGCTATGCGGCCGGCCACGGGACTCTCGAGCGGGATCTCCATCTTCATCGACTCGAGAATCAACAACACGTCGCCGGCGGATACCGGATCGCCGACGTCGACGACTACTTTCCAGACGCTGCCGGTGACCTCGGATTCGACATGGTGGTTGGCCATCGCGACTAGCCCGCCAACTGCGATTGGAACTGATTCATGTCGAAGTAATCACGCCACGCGGTGATCTTGCCGCCGCTGACCTCGAAAGTTCCCATCACCGGCAGCCCCACCCATTTGCCGTTGATGAGAAATCGATCGACGCGCTCGGTCATCACGACGTTGGCGCCGCTCTGCGCGATGTTCAGCAGTTGCCAATCGACCTGCGTCGCCATTCCCATGAAACGTTCGATCACGCCGCGAATTGCGGCCGTGCCCGAGACCGGCGCGATCGGAATGTTGTGATAGACCGCATCACTCGCAAAGTGACCCATGATCTTCGCGAGGTCGCTCGCGTTGAACGCCGCGATCAAGCTCTGCACGACGGCCGTTGCATCGTCCATCTCGATTTCCTCCCCGACTGTTGGTTTCACGCGTTCCATGTAATTCGCATATTCGCGCCACGCCTCTCGAAATCCGCCCAAACCACGCGTACGCGTAGCCGCCGTCGTCCGACCGCCGTCGATCGCTGCATCGATCGCCGACGCGATCTCGGACGCTTCGTATACCGAAAGTGACAAGACGAACATGTCGGTACCCGCCCCGCCCCGATGATCAACCGGCTTTGCAAGCGGCGGTGCCACGAGCGCGCGACCTAGCGCGGCCGTCAACTGCGGCTCTCCGACCAGCAACTCCATGCTCTGCTCCAACATCCAGCGCGAGAAGACCGGCGGAGAATCACACAGCCGTTTGTAGTCGTTCCAGTCCATCCGCCACAATCAAAAGCGGTCGAGGTCGAGCGGCGATCCGGTGAGTCGTCGGTACGCTTCGAGATACCGGTCCATGCTGTTCCGCACGACGTCGTCGGGTAGCGTGGGGCCGGGCGGCGCCTTGTCCCAGCGGCCGTCCCTCACCAACGACTCTAGATAGTCGCGAACGTACTGTTTGTCGAAGCTCGGCTGCTCTTCGCCGGGGAGCCAACGATCCGCCGGCCAAAAGCGCGAACTGTCCGGCGTGAAGATCTCGTCGACGAGCAGCGGGCGGGACTCCCCTTCGATCCGACCGAATTCGAACTTCGTATCGGCCAAGATGATGCCGCGCTCGAGCGCATGGGCGGCCGCACGGCGATACAGATCCAGCGTCGTATCTTTGAGCCACTGCATGAGCTCGCGACCGACCAGCGCGGCGCCTTCGTCGAAGCTGATGTTCTCGTCGTGACCGGTCTCGGCCTTCGTCGACGGCGTGAACAGCGGTTCCGGTAGCCGGTCTCCGTTGCGCAGCCCCTTCGGAAGCGGGGTGCCACACACGGAACCGCTGCGCTGGTAGTCCTTCCAACCGCTTCCGGTGATGTAGCCGCGTGCGATGCATTCGATCGGCACCACGTCGACCTTCCTGCACAGCATGATGCGCCCGCGTAGGGCGCGCCGCTGTGCTTTCGTCAGGCCCGGCACGTCGCCGACGTCGGTCGAAACCAAATGGTGATCCACGCTGTCGGCGAAGTGCGCAAACCAGAACTTGGAGATCTGTGTCAACACGATGCCCTTGCCGGGCAGGCCGTTGGCCATTACGACATCGAACGCGCTGATCCGGTCCGTCGCGACGATCAACACACCCGGTTCACCGTTCGCGAGCGTGACCCCGTATATGTCACGAACCTTGCCGGCGCGGCGGCCCGGCAAAGCGAGATCGGTCGTCATCAAAGCTTCGCGCACGCTCGTTACCTCGCTCTGCTGCCGCCGTCGGCCATATACACTGAACCCGTGACGAACGCGCTGTCGTCGCTCGAGAGAAACAGCATCACCTTCGCGACGTCGTCGGGCATGGCGTACCGCTGCATCGGAATTTGGCTACGGATCGCTTCCTTCGCCAATTTGGCGTCGCTCGGCGAGATGCCCGATTCCAGACTGCGCATCATCCGAGTCTCCACGGGCGAAGGGTTGACCGTGTTGACGCGGATGTTGAACGGCGCGCCTTCGAGCGCCGCGGACTTCATCATGCCGATCACCGCGTGCTTGCTGGTCACGTACGCAGACAACCCTGGCGAACCGCCGACTCCAGCGACCGACGAGGTGATCACGATGCTGCCACCGCCGCGCTTCTGCATCGCGGGCATGACCGATTTCAGGCCGAGCCAGACGCCGCGCACGTTGACGGCGATGACCTTGTCGAAGACCTCGACGTCATACTCGGGAATCGGCTTGACGATCCCCTCGACTCCGGCGTTGGCGAGAAATATATCCACACCGCCATAGCGTTCCACACAAACGCGCACGAACTCGTCGTTGTCCCCCGGCTTCGTCACGTCACCGACGCAATAGCTCGCGCTATTGCTGCCGATTTCCTTGACGGCGTCCTTGAGCGCGGCCTCCGACACATCCGTCAGCAACACGTTCGCGCCCTCGGCACAAAACAGCCTTCCGGCGGCGCGACCGATGCCGCCGGCTCCGCCGGTGATGATCGCGACCTTCCCTTCCAAACGCGCCATCGTCTGCGTCCCCCTCAACCAGATCCGTCCAACGCCCGCTCGAAATCCTCGAGCAAATCATCGGTTTCTTCGATGCCGACCGAAATGCGGATCAACGAGTCCGCGATTCCCATGCTCGCCCTTCGCTCCGGTCCCATCTCGTGATAGATGGTATGCGCGACCGGGATCGCGAGCGTGCGATTGTCGCCGAGGTTGCTCGACTTGATGACCACGTCGAGCCGATTCAGAAATTCAAACACGTCGATGCGCGGGTCGAGTTCGAAGCCGAACAAGGCACCAGGATGACGAAACAGCTGCTTCGAAAGCGCGTGCTGCGGATGCGACTCAAGACCCGGATAGAACACCTTCGCGATGCGCGGATCCGCATCGAGCTTTTGCGCGAGCACCTTGCTGTTGTGACATTGCCGCTCGAGCCGCAGCGCCAACGTCTCCGCTCCGATCGCGATGTGGTGCGCGGCCTCCGGTGCAAGTGCAGCGCCGAGGTCTCGCAACCCTTTCTTCTTGATTTGCTGGAGTCCCCATAGCTGCGGATTGCCTGTTCGATATTCGGGCGCGATGTTCGGAAAGCGTTGCCAGTCGTAAAAGCCGTGCTCTGTGAGGCTGCCGCCGAGCACGTTGCCGTGGCCGGCGATGTACTTCGTCAATGCGTTGACGACGATGCTCGCACCCACGGCCCGCGGCTGGAACAAGTACGGCGACGTCATCGTATTGTCGACGACGTAGACCAGGCCTTTCGATTTGCACAAGGCGCCGATTCTGTCGAGGTCGGCGACCTGCGTACGGGGGTTCGCGATCGTCTCGACGAACACGAGCTTCGTGTCGGGTCGAATCGCGGCTTCGACCGCATCGACCGACGTCGCGTCGACGAACGTGACGTCGACGCCGTGATTCGCAAAGCTCGCAAACAGACTGTTGGTGTTGCCGAAAAGGAAGGCGCTCGAGACGAAATGGTCGCCGGCGCGCAACAAGGCAAACAGCATCGTGCCGATCGCGCCCATGCCGGTCGAGAAACACACCGACGCGACGCCGTTTTCCATCTGGGTGATCTTGTGTTCGAGCGCTTCGACGGTCGGATTGATCTGACGCGCGTACGAATACCCTTTTTGGCGTCCTTGAAACACCGCCGCGAGGTCGCGCGCGTCGTCATATCCGTATGCGACGTTCGAATGAACCGGCTTGTGGAGCGAGCCGTGTTCGATCGGATTTCTGCGATCGGAATGGACGATCGTGGTGGTGAAGCCCGCCATGACGAGTCTGGAAATCGGAAAAGGCGCGCAATGTTACGTGACCGCGCCCGGGCGGACCAGTGTCACACCGCGGTGGGGACGGATTCGCTCTCTGGGTCCGACTTGACCAATCGCACGAACGGGTTGCGTAGCAGCAACGACTTGAGTTCGGCTGCCGGTATCGGCCGGCTGAAGATGAACCCCTGCACTTCGCGGCAGCCTTGCGAGCGAAGGTATTTCAGTTGCGTGCGCGTCTCGACGCCCTCGGCGATTAGATCCAGCTTCAGACCGCGCGCCATTGCGACGATGGCATTGATGATGCTGGCATCGCCCACGTCTGCGCGGATGTCGCCGACGAAGCTTCGGTCGATCTTCAGCGTATTGACCGGGAAGCGCTGCAAGTACGACAGCGACGAATAGCCCGTGCCGAAGTCGTCGATCGCGATTCGAACGCCGCCTTTTCGCAGCACGCGCAGCTTCGGAACGATCACTTCCATGTCCCGCATGATCGCGTTCTCGGTGATCTCGATCTTCACGCGATCGGCGGCGAGACCGGACGCATCCAAATTGCCGAGAAATCGTTCTAGGAACGCATCCTGCTCGAGTTGCTGCGACGACATGTTGACCGACAACCGCACATCGCCGAGTCCCGCGCGCCGCCAGTCGGCGACCTCGGCGAACGAATGCACTTGCACCCACTCATCGACCTGTGTGATCAGCCCCGTTTCTTCGGCGACGGGCAGGAACTCGGCCGGTTCGATCAATCCATGCCGCGGATGTTGCCAGCGCACCAGCGCTTCGACGCCGACGATGCGACCGTCGGTGAGATCGACCTGCGGTTGGTAGTACACGCGCAACTGACCGGTCGACAATGCCGCGCGCAATTCGCGTTCGAGCGACAGGCGCGTGGAGAACTTATGGTTCATGTCGTCGGAGAAGAACTGGTAGCCGTTCTTGCCTCGACCTTTGACGTGATACATGGCGATGTCGGCACTTTGAATGAGCGCCTCGACCGAGTCGCCCGCCTCCGGATACATCGCGATCCCGATGCTCGCCCCGACGAACAATTCGTGGCCGTCGATGACGAACGGCGCCGCAAGCTTGTCGAGAATCTTGCTCGCGATCACGACGACGTCGTCGCGGGTACGCACTTCGGGCAGCAACAGCGTGAACTCGTCGCCGCCGAATCGCGACAACGTATCACCGCCCCGTAGGCACCCCTGCAAGCGATTCGCGACTGCCTTCAGCAAGCGATCGCCCATCGTGTGTCCGAGCGTGTCGTTGACGATCTTGAAACGATCGAGATCTAGGAACATCACCGCCAAGCGACGCTTGTTCCGCTGTGCCTGTGTGATCGCGAGACTCAGCCGGTCCTTCAATAGCGCACGATTCGGCAGATGCGTCAGCAAATCGTGGTAGGCCTGAAAGTTGATGACCTGTTCCGCTTCCTTGCGCTCCGATATGTCGCGAGCAGTGCCATAGGTGCCGATGAAGTTGTCGCGCGTACGCTCATCTGGAGGGTAGTAACGCCCCTGAGCCGTGAGGTCCATCCAGACGGTCTGCGTCTGAAAGGCGCGGTCGACGCTGCGAACGCGCCGACTACGCACACGCAGTTCGACGTTGAGGTTGGCACGATCGCCGGTGCGGCGTTCGTTGAATAGATTGCGGGCCCCCTCCAGATCGTCTTCGAATATCAGTTCGGAGTAGTGCTTACCTATGAGTTCATCCTTGCGATAGCCGAGTAGGCTCTCGACGCGATCGTTAAGGAATGTGAAGCACCCATTGCGGTCGAGCATGTATACGAGATCAGGGGAGTTGTCGACGATGAAGCGATGCAACGCTTCGGAGCTCTTGATTTGCTCCTCCATCAATTGATTGCTGCGCTCGAGACGCCGATGGCTCAACGTCTTCTCGAGCGTCGCGATCAGTTCGGCGGGCTCGTAAGGCTTCTTTACGAAGTACGACGCGCCAGCCGTCAGCGCTCGTCTAACGCCTTCGAAGCTCGAGTCGCCGCTGACCACAATGAATTTCGCGCTCAGCTTGCGCGCCGCCGCGAACTCCAAGACGTCGTGCCCGCTCACGTCCGGCATGATCAAATCGAGCAGTACGACGTCGAACTCACGCGTGTCGAGCAGCTCGAGCGCCGCTTTCCCCCCGAGCGCTTCGGTGACCTGATAGCCGTGCAACCTAACGACTTCGGACTGGCTCTTCAGCATCTCGGGTCTGTCGTCGACGAGCAGCAACCGAGCCTCTTCGGCGCGTCCTGGCGGCGCGGTTCTTTCTTCCGAGGGGCGAATCGTCAGCGCGGGGCGCGGCATCGCGATCTGGCTGTTCGAGCCGATATCGGCCTTCTGACCCATGAGGCTCCCGATTCCTACGCACTCCCCGCGAAGACCGTAACCCGAAGGCCGTTGCTTTTCCAGTACTTAGCCGTTCGAAGCTCAACTGGTTCCACGCCTCTGCGCTGCCCAACGAATTCGTTGGGGCGAGCGGCATCGCGCGAGCCGACGGCAGAATCTACGGCGACCGTGTCCAACCAGACGCCATTTAACTATTTGAAAATCATATAGAAATAGGCCGCATCTTCAACATGGCATCAGTCTGACATCATTCCCCGCCGCGGCGCCTATGGCTAAGCTACCCGCGGGAAGACCGGGGAGACACATCATGATGAACGAGCCCATCGATCGTTTTGTCGTTCGCTTTCCGCGCAGTTTGCGTCGTCGCGTGGAGGAAGTGGCGAAGTTCTATCGCCGTAGCATCAATTCCGAAATCATCCTACGCCTAGACCATTCACTGAACGGACTTCCGGATCTTGATTCGGAGCACGCCGTCGAACCACCGATGTTCGCGGCGATCGAACGCTCGCTGCGCAGCAATCTGTCGGACGAAGAGCAAACCCTGGTACTCGCGTTTCGCCGATTGTCCGGCCTGAAGCGTAAGGCGTTGCTTGCGTTGCTGACTTGATGGTCGACGACCGATGAAGCCCAATAGGCTTCACGTCCAATGGTTGATATTGCGCGACCATGTGTTACGCGCAGCGTCGGAGAGCGTTCGCTTCGCACAACACCACATGCCGATGCTCGGATGGGTCGGAGTGGTATGTCTGATCAGCTACTATTTCATTTGGACCATGGTGTATCCCGACGACTACGAGAGTTTCGTCGTCCGGTTCATCGGAGCCTTGGTCTGTATACCCGCGACTCTTTCGAAGAAGTACGAGAAGCAGATGCAGCCCTGGCTGCCGCTCTATTGGACTCTAGGTCTCACTTACGTCTTGCCGTTCGTCTTTGGCTTCATGCTGGCGCAAAACGCCGCGCACGCCTCGTTCGTCGGCCAAACAAATCTGGTCTGGCCCCTCCAGAATGTCGTCGCGTTGGTCATGTTCATCTTACTGGTCAACGACGGTCTGCTCGCAACGCTTCTATGGCTCGTTTGTACGATGTTCATTCTGGCGATGGTTTTCACTTTCGACGACACGCCGAACGTCGACGAACTGACCCGCGTGTATTTGGAGCCCATGCCGTTGTACGGCTTCATCCTCGTCGTCGGCAGCCTCGCAATCAGAAATCGAAAGATCATCGAGCTCGAGAAGCTCCGTGCAATGTCCGGCGTGACGAGCAACATCGCGCACGAGCTGCGCACGCCGTTACTCGCGATCAAGGCGTTGGCTCAAGGAATCGGCATGCACTTGCCCGGGCTGATTCGCGCGTACGACCTCGCGATCGCAAACGACTTCGGCATCGAGCCGATCAGGCGCCGCCAACTCGAGCGACTGCGAACAAGCCTTCGAGAAATCGAGATCGAGACGGATTATTCGAACGTCATCATCGATCGATTGTTGATCAATACCACCGAGCGGCCGTTTGAACATCACGCCTTCGAAAACGTTTCCGCTCAGCAGTGTGTG
>Ga0335084_10005791_pt1 | contig 12247 bp, 11 predicted proteins | sample Lox_Sample_44_FD_206721 | JGI IMG/M metagenome (GOLD analysis project Ga0335084, IMG submission 206721) | Soil microbial communities from Loxahatchee National Wildlife Refuge, Florida, United States - Lox_Sample_4.4 | ecosystem: Environmental > Terrestrial > Soil > Wetlands | place: USA...
GCATCCAGGATGGGGATCGATGTGAAGGTGAGACCAGCCGGATTGATGACGATGCCCGAACCGCTATCGATCGCCTCGTGAATCCAGTCGATGAGCTGGTATTCGGCATTCGACTGCCGGAACTCGCTCGGGTGGGCGCCTGCGGCTTCGCGACACATCGCCTCCACCTCGGCGAGCGTGGTCGTACCGTAGATCTCGGGCTCTCTCTTCCCGAGCCGGTTCAGGTTCGGGCCGTTCAGGACGTAGATCGGCTTGGTCATTTCCTCACCCTGTAGATGGCAAACCTCTGTAGCGCTCCGCCCCGCTTTAAGCTCTTCTATGTCTTAGAGTGTAGGGCTTCGGCCGGTCCCCGACACTAGGAGGAGGTCCATGGTGCTCTCGCGCAGCCGGTTCATTGCGGCGCCTGGCGATGAAGCGGGCCAGGTCGCATGCGCCGTAGTGGGTTGCCTCAGGGCGATCCTTGCGGCAGCGTTCACGCTGTGTCTATTCCACCCCGCGATCGCGCAGCAGGCCACCCCCGCGTTCGCAGTTCCGTACTCCGGCACGCTCAAGAAGATCAACGATTCCGGTGTCATCCGGATCGGGCATCGAGAAAACTCCCCGCCTTTCGCGTTCCTGGACCCGACCGGCAAGCCGGTCGGGTACGCGCTCGACCTCTGCGAGGTCGTCGTCGAAGAGATCACCGCCGAGCTGGGAAAGGACATCCGCGTTGCATACCGGCCCGTGACGCCGGAGAACCGGTTCGACCTGCTCCAATCGGGCGAGATCGATCTCGAGTGCGGCTCGACCACGAACAACGCCGAGCGCCGCAAGAGCGTGGCCTTCTCCCCGACCATGTTCGTGACCGGCACGAAGCTGCTGGTGCGCAGGGACAGCGGAATCCGGTCCATCCGCGACCTGCAGGGGAAGACCGTCGTGCTCACGCGCGGAACCGTGCAGGCAGAGACGATACCCGGGCTCGCCGAGCGCCAGAAGCTAGCGATCAAGTTCGTCACCGGCGGCGACCACAAGGAGTCGTTCCAGGTCCTGGCGTCGGGGAACGCGGACGCGTTCGCCAACGACGATGTCCAGCTGTACGGGATGCTCGCCGAGACGAAGACCGGCGCGCGGTACCGGGTGGTCGGCGATTTCCTCACCTACGCCGACTATGCGCTCATGCTGAGAAAGGACGATCCGGAATTCGACGAGGTCGTGAAACGTGCGTTCACGAAGCTCTCGGGAAGCCGAGAGATCGTCGCGATCTACGAGAAATGGTTCCTCAAGCCGCTGCCTTCCGGGGTCCGGCTCAATCTCCGGATGAGCCCGCATCTCGAGGAGCTGTTTCGCGTCCAGGGATTGCCGCGCGACTAGATTGGTAGTCAGCGCCCCGAGATAGTCCACTGAAGTCACGTCAGGAGGAGCACATGGCACTGGATACGACCGCCGCGGCGGCTGCCGCGAAGAAGAAGCCCCTCTACAAGAGCCTCTACTTCCAGGTGATCGTCGCGATCGTCCTCGGCGTTCTGCTCGGCTACTTCTTCCCCGAGACCGGTGCTGCGATGAAGCCCCTTGGCGACGGCTTCATCAAGCTCATCAAGATGATCATCGCGCCGATCATCTTCTGCACCGTGGTGGTCGGTATCGCCGGGATGGAGGACATGAAGAAGGTCGGCAAGACCGGGGGGCTCGCGCTCATCTACTTCGAGGTTGTCAGCACGATCGCTCTGATCGTCGGGCTCGTGATCGTCAATCTCCTCAGGCCGGGCGCCGGGATGAACATCGATCCCGCGACCCTCGACACCAAAGCGATCGCGGCCTATGCCAAGCCGGGGCAGATGCAAAGCACCGTGGAGTTCCTGCTCGCCGTGATCCCCAACACGGTCGTCGATGCGTTCGCGAAAGGGGAGATCCTGCAGGTGCTGCTGTTCTCGGTCCTGTTCGGCTTTGCCCTGCACAAGTTCGGCGGTCGGGGAACCCTGGTCTTCGACGTGATCGAGAAGTCCTCGCATGTCCTGTTCTCGATCGTCGGCATCATCATGAAGGTGGCGCCGCTCGGGGCGTTCGGCGCGATGGCGTTCACGATCGGCAAGTACGGCGTCGGCTCCCTGGTCTCGCTCGGCAAGCTGATGGGAGCGTTCTATCTCACCTGCCTGGTGTTCATCTTCGTCGTGCTCGGCACGATCGCGCGCCTGCATGGCTTCAGCATCTGGAAGTTCATCAAGTACATCAAGGAGGAGCTGCTGATCGTCCTCGGCACGTCATCGTCCGAGTCGGTGCTCCCGAGGATGATGGCAAAAATGGAGCTGCTCGGTGTCAAGAAATCAGTCGTCGGACTGGTGATCCCGACCGGCTACTCGTTCAACCTGGACGGGACGTCGATCTACCTGACCATGGCAGCGGTGTTCATCGCCCAGGCGACCAACACCCCGCTCGATCTCACTCATCAGATCACGCTGCTCGCGGTGTTGCTGCTCACATCCAAGGGCGCGGCCGGGATCACCGGCAGCGGTTTCATTGTTCTCGCGGCGACGCTCTCGGCGGTCGGCAACGTCCCGGTCGCCGGTCTCGCCCTCATCCTCGGCATCGACCGATTCATGTCGGAGGCGCGCGCGCTTACCAACCTGATCGGCAACGGCGTTGCTACCGTGGTCGTCGCCAAGTGGTGCAAGGAGCTGGACGAGACGACGATGCGGAAGCGCCTCGACCAGGAGACCGAAGTGGAGGCCGAAGAGCCCGAGAAGATTCTCGACGCCGTGGAGGAACACATGCCGGCGTCGGCCAGAACTGCGAGCTAGCGCAATCCGGAACCGAACCAAGCCGCGCCGCAAGCCGCGCAGCAACGCGTTCCGACGGGACATAGTCCGGTTGGACTAGTTGCCCGTGATCCGGACACTTTTAGAGTGGAGGGGCGTCTAAGCACGCGAGCACGGAACGCCCTCCGGCTGGAATCACACAATCCGTGAAAGGATCGGACATGACGAAGAGAGTCATCTTCTGCGCCGACGGGACGTGGAATGGACCCGACAAGGAAACAGGCAGCTCAGTCACCGAGGGCCAGGATGACCGTGGCGAGGTGTCCGACACCGAGCGCACGAACGTCCTCAGGATTTTCGACAACCTCGCGGGAGAGGTAACAGCCGGAACGGTCGCACTGCACAAGGAGCGGGAGAAGGTAGCCACTGACGCCGCCGCCAACGTCACGCAGGTGGCGAAATACATTCACGGCGTGGGCGATTCCGCCAATCCGCTGGTGAAATTCCTCGGCGGCGTGTTCGGGGTCGGCGTGATCTGCAGGGTCATCCGCGGGTATACCTTCATCTCGCGCAGTTACTCGCCCGGCGACGAGATCCATCTCGTCGGCTTCAGTCGGGGCGCCTATACGGCGCGCGCTCTGGGCGGAATGATCGCGAAAGTGGGGCTGCTGAACCCGCGCACCTATGACCCGAGAGACAAGGAGGAAGCCTATCGCCTCGCAATAGCGGCCTGGGCGAGATCGAAGAGCCTGTCGCTCCAGGGCGCGGGCAAGCTCACCGACGTGGCGAACCACCTGCTGAGGTTCATCGAAACGTTCGTTGCGAGCCAGCTGCCGGCGAACGGCCTGATCCCGGACGTTCCGCTGAAGTCGGTCGCCGTGTGGGACACCGTCGGCTCGCTCGGGATTCCGGCGTACGCCGGAGACAAGCGGATGGACGTGTATCGTTTCGTGGACGCGAAGCTCAGCGACAAGGTCGAGCGCGGCTTTCACGCCATGGCGATCGACGAGATGCGGCGGGACTTTCCCGTGACGCGGTGGGAACCCCGCGACCGGATCGAGCAGGTCTGGTTCGTCGGGGCTCACGCGGACGTCGGTGGCGGCTATCCGGCTTCCGAATCGCGTCTATCGGACGCGGCGCTCGGCTGGATGATGAAGAAGCTCTCCGGTCTGGGCGTGGCGTTTGCGACCCCGCTCGCCCCTCGCCTCGATCCCCAGACGGTCGGACCGCCGGTCCACACCCCCTGGAACCAGCTCCCCTTTGTCGGACTGCCCATGGCAGCGAGGCGGGTCGAACCGAACGACGTCCTTCACGCGAGCGTGATCCGGCGCTGGAATGCAGACCTGCCGCCGCCCTACAGACCGGAGGCGATGTCAGACCTTGGGCCGCAGGGGATCGGCGGACGCAAGGTGGACGACTCGACCTTTCCCTGAGGGCAGGCGATTACGGAACGGTAACGATCCGGAGCCGGATTGGGTGGGATGATTTCGCCGCCGCGTGCCCGAGGCCGTAGAGCGGACCTTGGCCGCTTGCCCGATCACCGATCAGGTCATGAAAGCGATCGTCCTCCTGACTGCAGCGCTGCTGATCGCTGCCGCGGCGCATGCGCAGCACGAGCGCTATCACTCGCCGCATTGGGTGCTCGACGATCGCTATCACCACAACCACTACTACCCGGCTCCGGGCTACGCTGTGGCCGCCCTCCCTGCCGGTTACCTGGTCGTGAACCACCGCGGCGCGCGGTTCTTCTTTCACGCCGGCGTCTGGTTCCAGGCCGCAGGTCCGGGATTCGTCGTCGTGCGCCCGCCGGTCGGCGTGCTGGTGCCGGTATTGCCGCCGGCATATACGACGGTGTGGATCGGCGCGGTGCCGTACTACTACGCCAACGACGTCTACTACGCCGCGGCGCCTGGCGGCTACGCGGTCGCCGCGCCGTCTGCCGCACCGGGGGCGACGGCGCAGGCTCCGCCCGCTCCGCAAGCGGCACCCGCCCCGGGCGGCGCGCCTTCAGGCACCTGGTTCTACTGCGAATCGGCGAAGGCCTACTATCCCTACGTTGCCGAGTGCAAGGAAGGCTGGCACCCGGTCCCCGCTGCGCCTCCGCCTGCGCACTGACGCGACTCGCCGCCAGCCTATTCCTCGAGGTCGAGCTTGAAGAGCTTGATGGCGTTCGTGCGCCCGATCTTGATACGGTCGCCTTCGCCGATGCTCGCCGCGTCGAACCAGTCGGCCGCGTGGTCGATGTTCTCGAACGGCCAGTCGGTCGAGAACAGGATCCGGTCGGAGCCGATCTCCAGCATCGCGTCGATCAGGCTCTGCGTGCGGAAGTTTCCCGACGTCGTGATGTGGAAGTTCTGCCGGAAATACTCGCCGATCCTCTTCTTCGCGGGATAGGCCTGCCCGAAATCGACCCAGGCGTTGTGGAAGTCGACGCGCCAGATGCTGAAGGGCAGGCCCTCGCCCATGTGGCCTAGAACGATCTGCAGCCTCGGATGCTGGTCGAACAGGCCGCAGCCCATCAGCCGCAGTGCATGCACGGCGGTCTCCTGCCCGAATGCCCAGGCAGGGCCCATGAGCCAGCGGTGTCCCTCGTAGATCGCCGCGTCCCTGGGTAGCGGGTTGCGAGGATGGAGGTAGAAGGGCACGTCGAGCGCCTCGACGACGCCCCAGAAGGGCCAGTACTGCGGAAGATCGTAGTAGACGGCGCTGTTCGGGTCGCGGATCTGGGAGAAGCCGTTGACGAGCGCGCCCTTGAAGCCGAGATCCTTCACGCAGCGCTCGAGCTCGCGGCTCGCCATGTCCGGATCCTGCATCGGCAGGGCGGCGAACCCCCGGAAGCGGTCCGGCCGGCGTGCGATCTGCTCGGCCAGGAAGTCGTTGGCGCGGCGGGCGACCTCGTTCGCCTTCCCCACGTCGGGAATCGCCTGCACCGCCGGCGCGTTGAGCGACAGAATCATCATCTCCATGCCGTGCTCGTCCATGAGGCGCAGCCGCTTCTCGTGGATGTCGAGCAGGCGGTAGCTGAGCTCCTGCCAGTACTCCTTCGGCACGAACCCCGCCGAGTCCGCGAGCGTCTCCTGGATCGCGAAATGCTCTTCCAGGCCGATCTTTCCCTTCACTTCGATACCTCCCCGTTGGCGACGGCGATTGGGTCGCTCCCCATCCTCAGTACTGGCCCTTGGGCTCCGGACCGAAGCAATGCTGCCCGTACATCGCGCTCACCACGTCCCAGTTGAGGCTGATGTGATGGGAGACCGCGTTGACGTCGCGCCAGGCGCGCTGGATCCCCGAGGAGAGCTGCAGGCCGCCGCCGCCGACGACCTCGGTCAGGCCGAGGTCTTGACGCCGAGCTCTTTCAGCTCGCCCACCTCGGCGCCGTCCTCCATCGAGAAGCGGTCGCCGAAGTCGAAGAGATCCTCGTCCTGCAACCCCGGGTAGTACTGGACCTCCCACCAGTTGTGGTCGAGGTCCTCCATGTAGAAGGAGTACACCCCGTGCTGCGACACCACCGGCAGCACCTGGCGGATCTTGTACTTCTCCTTGTGCTTGAGCGCGTTGGCGTGCGCGGCGTCGACCTCCTCCTTGGAGCCGACGTCGACGCCCCAGTGGTTGAGCAGGTTCACCGGTTTGAGCGAATCGCCCACCTCCACCGCGATGATGTGGAACTTGAGCCCGCAGCGCACCGCGATCGCCGGCTTCGCGTGCCGCACGCACTCGAGGCCGAGGAACTCCTCGTAGAAGCGGCGCGACTCCTTCAAGCTGTACACCTCCATCGTGCCGTGCGACATCAGGTACGGCTTGACGATCGAGTTCTCGGTCTTGGCGTCGGCGATGCCGTCCTGGATCACTTCTCGGGTCTGGGGCATGGCGGTCCTCCTATCGGTAGGTTCAGGAAGCGGCCAAGGCGACCGGCGCCTTGTCCGCCTCGGTCAGGAAAGAATCGGCGTAGAACTCGTCGGCCGGCAATCCGCACTGCGCAGCGAAGTCCCGCCGCGCGGCCTCGATCACCACGGGCGCACCGCAGGCGTAAACCTGCACCCCCGACATGTCGGCGAAATCCTCCATCACCGCGCGGTGCACGAAGCCGGTGCGCCCGGTCCACTCGCATTCCGGGGTCGGGTCGGAGAGCACCGGGACGAACTTGAACCCCGGGTACTGCCACTTTGCAGGGACCTCGAGCGTGTACAGGTCGCGCTTCGCGCGGCAGCCCCAGTAGAGCGTCATCGGCCGGCTGGCCTTCTTCTCGAAAGCGTACTCGCAGATCGCCTTGATCGGGGCGAAGCCGGTGCCGCTCGCCACCATCACGATCGGCTTGTCGGAATCCTCCCGCAGGTAAAAGCTTCCCAGCGGTCCCTCGAAGCGCAGCAGATCCCGCACCTTGAGCTTGGCGAAGACATGGTCGGTGAACAGGCCCCCCGGCGTGTGGCGGACGTGAATCTCGAGCGCGGTGACGCCGCCCGGATCGGGCCGCGTGGCGAGCGAATAGCTCCTCCTCTTTCCGTCCTTCAGCAGCAGGTCGATGTACTGTCCGGCGAGGAAGCGGAAGTTCTCGTTCATCGGCAGGCGCAGGCCGATCACGGCGACGTCGGGCGCGGGCTTGTCCAGCCGCTCGACGCGGCAGGGGATGATGCGCGGGCGCACGCCCTCGACCTCGCGCACCTCGACCACGAGCTCCGAGAGCGGCTTTGCCTGGCAGAGCAGCGCGTAGCCCTTCGCCTTGTCGCCGTCGGACAGGTAGTTGGCGTGCACCATGCCGTAGTCGACCTTGCCCTCCAGGATCGTACCGCGGCAGGTGCGGCAGACGCCGGAGCGGCAGCTATAAGGCAGCATGAATCCGGCGTCGAGCCCGGCCTGCAGGACGTTGTTTCCTTCCTGGACGTCGTATTGATGGCCGCTCGGCTTGAGCGTGACGCGATGTGTCATTGCAGTTCCTGGTTCAGACCGAGATAAGCCCGCCGGATGTGCGGCTGCGCCGTGAGCTCGTGCGGTGCGCCCTGCGCCACGATACACCCCTCTTCGAGCACATAGACCCGCCGCGCGATCGCCAGCGCGCTCGCCACGTTCTGCTCCACCAGCAGCACCGCCACCCCGCGCGCGTTGATCTCGCGGATCACCCGGAACATCTCGAGCACGATCGCCGGGGCGAGTCCGAGCGAGGGCTCGTCGAGCAGGAGCAGCCGCGGCCGCGCCATCAGCGCCCGACCGATGGCGAGCATCTGCTGCTGGCCGCCGGAGAGGTTGCCGGCGGGCGCGTCGCGCCGCTCCTCCAGCACCGGAAAGATCGCGTAGACCTGGCGCAGCGACTCGGCGCGCTCGGCCCGCGCGGCGGAGCGATAGCTGCCGAGCACGAGGTTCTCCTTCACGCTCAAGCCGGTGAACAGGCGCCGCCCCTCCGGCACCAGCGCGATGCCCTCGTCGCAGTAGCGGTGGGCGGAGAGCCGGGACAGGTCGCGCCCCGCCATGTGGACCGTCCCGCTGTCGATCGGGTGCAGGCCGGCCAGGGCGTTGATCAGGGTGGTCTTGCCGGCGCCGTTGGGCCCGACCACCACCACCAGATCCCCCGGGGCGACGTCGAGCGACGCGTCGGAGATGGCGGGTGCCGCCCCGTAGCTCACGCGGACGGCGCGGACCTCAAGCATGCGCGGTCCCGAGGTAAGCAGTGATGACCTCCGGATCGCGCATCACGTCGCGCGGCGCGCCCGCCGCGATGCTCTTGCCGTGCGTCAGTACGACCACGCGGTCGGTGAGCTCCATCACGGCACGCATCACGTGCTCGACGAACACGATCGTGGCGCCCTGCTCGCGGATCGCGCGGATCAGGTGGATCGCCTCGTCCATCTCGGCGGCGGTAAGCCCGGAAAGCACCTCGTCGAGGAACAGCAGCCTGGGCCGCGCGGCGAGCGCGCGCGCGAGCTCGAGGAACTTCCGCTGGTGGAGATTCAGCGCGTCGGGCCGGTGCGCGGCCTTGGACGCGAGGCCGGTGAACTCCAGCCAGCGCCAGGCCTCGGCCTCCGCCGCGGCACGGTCCATGACGACCTGTCCGAACATCGGCGGCAGGGCCACGTTCTCGAGCACCGTCAGCTGCGGAAAGGGCCGCGGGATCTGATAGGTGCGGGCGATGCCGGCGCGCGCGATGCGGTGCGGCGCTTCGCCGACGAGCTCGCGCCCCTCGAACTCGATGCTCCCGCCGTCGGCCGGGTAATGGCCGCTCACGACGTTGATCAGCGTCGATTTCCCCGAGCCGTTCGGTCCGACCAGACCGAGGATCTCGCCGCGGCGCACCTCGAGCTCGACGTGCGCGAGCGCCTGAACGCCCTTGAACGCTTTCGAGACGTCGCGCACGACCAGGATCGGCTCGGAGCCCTTCGCGGCGACGGATACGGGCGGCGCGGGTGCCGCGCGCTTCGGCAGCGCCTTGCGCTGAGCGAATCGGCCGAGCAGACCCTGCGGCAGGAACAGGATGACGAGAATGAAGATCAGGCCCAGGGCCGCGCGGCCGGCCACGGCGTAGTCGCTCGTGGTGAAGACATAGAGGAGGGTGGTCAGCGCGGCCGCTCCGAGCGCCGGACCCAGCCAGTGGCGCGTGCCGCCGAGCGCGGCCATCAGGATGACGTAAAGGGCGGTCCAGCCCGAGAACGTCTCGCCGACGGTAACGTACGAAACGAACACGCCGTAGAGGCCGCCCGCGACCCCGGCAAGCGCGCAGGACAGGGCGAACGCCGCGAGCTTGAAGCGATAAGTCGGTACGCCCATCACCTCGGCCACTTCCTCGTCGTCGTGAATGGCGAAGAGACCGGTGCCGAAGCGCGAGTGATACACGGCGTAGGCGATCCAGACGGTGGCGACGGCGAGGGCGAGCGCGAGCAGGTAGAACGTGCCGGAGGGCGTCGGCGCGAGCTTCGGCATCGACACGGCGCTGAGGTACACGCCCGGACCGCCGTCGACCGGCGTGTTGAGGACGACCGTCGTGATGACGAAGGTCACCGCGAGCGTGAGCAACGCGAATAGCTCGCCCCGCAGCGCCCGCACCCGGAAGATGATGGCGCCGAGCCCGACGGCCAGGGCTGCAGGCACTGCCGCCGCGAAGGGCAGCGTCCACAGGAACGGCCAGTCGAGCTTGCCGGCGAGAACTGCGGCGGTGTAGACGCCGGCGCCGAAGAAGCCGGCGTGGCCGAAGGAAAAATAGCCCGAGTACCCGCTGAGGATGTTCCAGGAGGTGGCGAGTACGACCCAGTGGAAGACGAGATACAGGAACGATTCGTAGAACGCCGGCAGCCCGAGAAACGGGACTGCGCCGAGGGCGATGCCGGCGGCGACGAACTTCATCAGAACTTTTCCGGCCGCGCGAGCAGCGCGGCGATCAGCAGGGAGAACGAGACGAGCGGTGCCCACGCTGGCGCCGCCACCGCCATGGTGAGACCTTCGCTGACGCCGATCACCAGGCCGGCGAGGAGCGGGCCGACGGGGTTGCCCAGGCCGCCGATCATCACCACGGCGAATACGACCCCGACCCAGGCGTAGATCTGCGACGGCGCGAGGGTGTGGCTCAGCGCGAGACACATCCCGGCGACGGCCGCGAAAGCCGCGCACAGCCCCGACAGCACGAGCGAGAGCACCTTGTCGTTGACGCCGAACGCGGCGGCGATCGGCGCGTCCTCGGCGGTGGCGCGCATCGCCCGGCCGAAATCGGTGAATCGCAGCACCGCCCACGCCGCCAGCGCGAGGCCGCAGGCGATCCCCAGCGTGACGAGCTCGGGCAGCGGGACGAAGAGCTCGCCGATCTTCCACTTGACGTCGGCATAGTGGGATTCCATCCGCCGGAAATCGGCGCTCCAGACCCACTGGATCAGGCTCTCGATCATCACCGTGAAGCCGAACGTGATGAGCAGCGTGTTGAGCGGGGTCACCTTGAAGCGCGCGAGCAGCCAGTGGAGCGCCACGCCGAACAGAAAAAACACCGGAACAGTGAGCGCGAGCGTGGCGAACGGGTCCATGCCCGCGGCCGCGAGCTGATACGTGAGATATGCGCCGAGAAACACGAGCGCGAAGTGCGCCAGGTTGATCTGGCGCAGCATCCCCCAGCACAGCGTCAGTCCGAGGCCGAGCAGGCCGTACAGCGCGCCGATGAAGACGCCGGACAGGGCGGACTGGCCGAGGAGCGTGTAGCTGGGCACATCAAGGGCCGGTCAGCTTGGCGCCGGGGGCGGCGAACTCCTGCGGCCAGACCACCAGCCACTTGCCGTTCTGGAGCTGCTTCACCTTGTAGATGTCCTTGCCCATCACGAAGTTGGGCGGGCCGTCGGGGCTTCCCTGCCAGCTCAGGCGTCCCATGATGGTGTCGACCTGGTTCTTCCGGAGCCACTCCGCGAGCGCCTTGTCGTCGAAGCTCCTCGCCCCGTTGACCGCCGCCTCGAGCACCTGCCAGGACGCATACGCAATCGACGCCAGCAGGTCGACCGAGGTGGAAGGCAGCGAGGCCTTCGCCGCGCGCTCGTGGAACGCCGCGACGAATCGTGCGGCCCGGGCGTCGCTCGTGAATGGTGGATGCTCCTCGAACGTGGTGAGCGCGAGCGCGTTCGTCGCCTCGGGCAGCTTCGCCATCGGGCCGGGCGCGGGGAACGTGTAGAAGTGCATCGGCGGCTGGTAGTCGATCTTCTTCATCGCATCGAGCAGCAGCACGCCGTCGAGGCCGAGGGCGCCGACGAAGACGAGATCGGGCTTGGCGTCCTTGATGCGGCTCGCGATCGCGCCGAAATCGCGGTTCCCGAATTCGAACTCGAGGAAGAGCACCTCGGCGAGGCCGCGCTTCTTCGCCACTTCGCGCGCACCGACGGAGATGAGGTGCGCCGACGGAAACTTGCTCGTGACGATCGCCACGGTCTTCGGCGGCTTCGGCCCGGCGGCGACGGCGTCGAAGACCAGGCCCGGCCACACCGTTTCGGGGTCCCCGGCGCCGCCGGAGGCCGAGAACTGCATGTCGTACCTGGCGAGGCGCGGCGTGCCGAAGCTGTTGTGGATGAGGATCTTGCCGTAGCGCTGGGCGACGCCCATCGCCGAGAGGATCGAGGCGGTGCCGTACGGTCCCATCAGCAGGTCCACCTTGTCCACGGTGGCGAGCTGCTCGTAGAGCGTGCGCGCAAGATCGGGGCGGGACTGGTCGTCCTTCAGCACCCACTCGACCTTGCGCCCGAGCAGGCCGCCGCGACCGTTGAGGTCGTCGATGAACACCTCGATCGCGACCTTCTGGATCGCCCCGGCTGGGGCCAGCGGCCCGGTGAGGGACAGCGTGCTGCCGATCCGCACCGGATTCTGCGCGTGCACCGACGCACCGACGCAGAGCAGGGCCGCGGCAAGCGCGGCGCGCCAGATCGATTTCATGTTGCACCTCCTCCTGGAAAGAGTATAGCCTCGGCTCGGTGCTGCCGGTGTCGCGCTCAGCGGTCGGCATCGCGCTGGTGGCCTTCCTGCCGACCGGCGTCGCCGCCGATGCGCTCGCACGGATCTCGATCGCAGCG
>Ga0335084_10005792_pt1 | contig 12245 bp, 10 predicted proteins | sample Lox_Sample_44_FD_206721 | JGI IMG/M metagenome (GOLD analysis project Ga0335084, IMG submission 206721) | Soil microbial communities from Loxahatchee National Wildlife Refuge, Florida, United States - Lox_Sample_4.4 | ecosystem: Environmental > Terrestrial > Soil > Wetlands | place: USA...
CGACCGGCACCACGGGGGCCGGTGGGACCGTCCAGGTCGAGGACCAGCACGCGCCGTGGACGTTCTCGGCCACCGTCACGTCCGCGCGCGGGGAATCGGGGACGGGGACCGTGACCATCACTGCCGGCCCCGACGGCTTCGAGTTCTCCGGGTGCGACACCGTGGAAGACCACCACGAGTTCCATCCGGAGTTCTAGGGCGGCGGGTCCTTGTCCCTCGGGCGCACCCGCTGCTAGGGTCGCGGCTCCGTGAGCGAGCTGCGCGCCGCCCGACCGATCGGGCTCCGCCTCCTGAACGGCGCCGGCGCGGCGCTCCGGGGCCTCGGGCTCCCGCTGCTCGACCTGGATCCCGACGCCCTGATCGCCAGGGCGCGGCGGCAGACCGGCCTGGACGACTTCGGCGACGACGCCTTCCGCGAGCCGCTCGCGCGGCTCACCGCGTCCCTCGAGGACGAGGCACGGCTGACGACGCTCGGTCGCATGATCGCCCGCAGCGACTTCCTCCGCCTGCTCACGAATCGCCTGCGCGTGACCGACGTCCGCCGGCGGCACCCCGAGATCGCGTCCGGCAGGATCGTGCGCCCGCTGTTCATCCTGGGGCTGCCGCGCACCGGCACGTCGATCCTGCACGAGCTGCTGGCGCAGGATCCCGAGAACCGCGTGCCGATGACCTGGGAAGTCATGACGCCGGTGCCGCCGCCCGAGACGGCGACGTTCGAGCGCGATCCCCGCATCGACGAGGTCGAGCGGCACTTCGCTGGCATCGACCGCCTGCTCCCGGACTTCAAGTCGATGCACCCGATGGGCGCGCGCCTGCCGCAGGAGTGCGTCGCGATCACGCAGTACGAGCTCGCGAGCCTGGTCTGGCACACGACCCACCGCGTCCCGAGCTACCAGGCCTGGCTCGACGCCACCGACCATCGCCGGCTCTACGCCGCCCATCGCCGCTGGCTCCAGTACTTCCAGTGGAAGGCGCCCGCCCGGCACTGGGTGCTCAAGTCGCCCGGCCATCTCTGGACGCTCGACGCGCTGCTGGCCGAGTACCCCGACGCCTGCATCGTGCAGACGCACCGGGACCCGCTGCGGGTGATCGCGTCGCTGGTGAGTCTGATCTGTACGCTCCGCAGCATCGCGACCGACGACATCGACCCGCACGAGATCGGGGCCGACTGGACCGTGCGCCTCGCCGCCGGCCTGGCGCACACGATGCGCGTGCGGGCGTCGCTGCCGGCGTCACAGGTCTTCGACGTCCACTTCGAGGAGTTCATGCGCGACGAGATCGCGATGGTGCGCCGGCTCTACGCGCACGTCGGTCGCGCGCTGTCGCCGGAGGCGGAGGCGCGCATGCGCCGCTTCCTCGCCGACAACCGTGCCGACAAGCACGGCCGGCACACCTACCGTCTGGCGCTCGGCGGCCTGGACGAGCGCACCGAGCGGCGGCGCTACGCCGAGTACCAGCAGCACCACCAGATCCCGTCCGAGCCGGTGGAGTGAGCGGGCGCGCTACGGCTCGACGATGACCGGCGTGCCGATGCGCACCCGGTCGTAGAGCCGGACGATGTCCGCGTTCCGCATGCGGACGCAGCCGTGGCTCACGGCCCGTCCCAGCACCTCCGGATGCGGGGTGCCGTGGAAACCGATCTCCCACCCGTGCGCCTGGGCGAACCCGATCCAGCGCAGGCCGAGCGGGTTGTCGGGCCCGGGCGGGATCGTCCGGACCTCGTGCGACGGGTTCTTCCAGTCGAACACGACGAAGTCCGGGTTCACGATCTTGTTCCGGACTTTGTAGTGCCCGGTCGGGGTCGGGTACTCCTTGCGTCCGATCGCGACCGGGAACGACTCGACGTCGGCCGGCGTCGAGGGGTCGCCGTCGCCGATGTACAGGTAGAGGCGTCGCTCGTCGAGCTTGAGCAGCAGGTACGTGAAGCGGGCGTCGGGTCCGGCGTCGGCGGGGTGCTCGGTCGGCTTGTCGCTCGACGCGCGCGGGCGGAAGGCGTCGTCGTCGAACGGCGCGCGCAGCGCGGCGCAGCCGGAGAGGAGGAGCACCACCGCGGCGACGCGGACGCCGATCACGCCTTCCCCGTCGCGTCGGGCTCGCGCCGCACGAGCACGGTGGTCACGCGCCGTCCCTGCACCTTGTCGGCGACGAAGCGGAAGCCCTGGAGGCTGACCGACTGCCCCTCGATCGGGATGGTGCCGAGCAGCCCGAACATCAGCCCGCCGACCGTGTTCCAGCGGTCGTGCGGCAGGTCGGTGCCGATCAGCTCGTTCAGCTCGTGGATCGCCAGGCTGGCGTCGACGCGGTACCCGCCGTCGCCGATCGCTTCGACGTCCCGCTCCTTGACCTCGTGCTCGTCGGCGATCTCCCCGACCAGCTCCTCCAGCAGGTCCTCCAGCGTCACCAGGCCCGCGACCCCGCCGTATTCGTCCACGACGATCGCCATGTGGAACTGCTCGTGCCGCATCTCGCGGAGGAGGTCGCTGGCCTTCTTGGTCTCGGGGACGAAGTGCGTCGGACGGATGAGCTGCCGGAGCGGGATGTCCGCGGGACCCTGGTGGAGCGCCTTCAGCGCGTCCTTCGCGTAGAGGACGCCTTCGATCTTGTCGAGGTCGCGGCGGTAGACCGGCACGCGGGAGAAGCCGTGCTGGAGCACGACGTCGAGCGCCGCGTGCAGCGTGCTGCTCTCCTCCACCGCGACCACGTCGGGCCGCGGCACCAGGATCTGCCGGACGGTCGTGTCGCCGAACTCGAAGATCGAGTGGATCATCCGGCGTTCGGTCTCCTCGATGCTGCCCTCCTCGTGGCCGACCTCGGCCATCGACCGGATGTCGCCCTCCGAGACGAATGGGCCCTGGGCGAGCCCCTTGCCGGGGAGCAGCACGTTGGCGACGCCGATCAGCGCGCGGGTGGGGAGGGCGAGCGTCCGGCCGAGGAACCAGACCAGCGGGGCCAGCGCGAGCGCGGCGCGGTCGCTGTGGAGGATGCCGAAGGTCTTCGCCATCGCTTCGACGACCACGAAATAGCCGAGCGTGAACGCGACGGAGAGCAGCGCCAGGCCGAGGTCGCCGAAGTGGCGCTCGCTCAGCAGCGCCACCAGGATCGCGGCGCCGTTCTGTGCCACCAGCAGGGTCAGGTAGATCGGGTTCAGGTAGCGGGCCGGGTCGCTCTCGACCTCCTCGAGCAGAGCGGCGTTGCGATGGCCCTCCTCGCGCAGCGCCATGGCCCTCGCCCGCGAGAGTCGGCTCATGGCGGTCTCGGCGATCGCGAGGATCGAAGCGAACAGCACGAGGACGGCGATCACGGCGACGAGCAGGCTCATGCAGGGCGACGGGCCCAGTATGGCACGTGCTGGCAAAATGGCCTACGAGGGGCTACGGGAGTCGTCACAACCCCGCGACCAACGGAGCGCATCCCATGCACACCCGACGCTGGCAGCGAGTCTCTGCGCGAATCCTCCTGGCGACGTTCCCGACGTTCTTCGTCGCGTGCGGCGGCGGCCCGGGCGAGGCGCCGACCCCGACGACGATTCCGGCGGTCCAATCGCCGCCGCCCACGCCGCCGCCGACAGTCCCCCCCGCGCCGCCACCGACGCTGCCCGCGCCGGCGCCCACCCTGCCGACGCAGGCCCCGGCGCAGCTCGGCAAGCAGGAGCTGCGCGACCTGGTCGCGCCGGTGGCGCTCTATCCCGACGTCGTGCTGGCCTCGCTGCTGCCGGCGAGCACGAACCCGGATCAGATCCACGATGCCGCGCAGTACGTCGGGCAGGCGGCGCACGTCGATCAGATACCGGAGGACCGCGGCTGGGACGGCAGCGTCGTCGGGCTGCTCCAGTTCCCCGACGTGCTCCGCTGGCTCGACAACAACCCGGCGTGGACCGACCAGATGGGGCTGGCGGTGACGTACCAGCAGGCGGACGTGCTGAACGCGATCCAGGACTACCGGCGTTCGGTGCGGGACGTCGGTAACCTGAAGTCCAACCAGTACCAGACGGTCCGCGGCCAGGGGAGCGAGGACATCCGCATCGAGCCTGCGCAGCCGTCCGTCGTGTACGTGCCGTCCTACGACCCGGTCGCGGCGACCCAGCCGCAGCCGCCGCCGGAGCAGGCGGCGGCGTCGGGGATCAATCCGTGGCTCGCGTTCGGCGGTGGCGCGGTGGTCGGGGCGCTCGGCGCCTGGGCCCTCTACTCGGTCTTCGACGACGATGACCACGGCCACACGATCAACCACTACAACAACTACTACTACGGGAACGGCCGGCGTCCCCCGAAGAACGCCTGGCAGGCCCAGCCGCGCCAGTACCCGAATCGCGCCCGGAACGGCGACTGGCAGCGGACCCGTCGGCTCGACTACGCGCCGCAGACGCGGGCCGCGAAGGCGGGGTCGGGCCTGCGTCCTCCGATGACGGCCCCGGCCGCCACGGCGCCGACGCCACGCCAGGTGAAGCGCGAGCAGCGCCAGGAGCACCAGGCGCAGAAGCAGGAGCGCCAGCAGGAACAGCGGCAGCAGCGCCAGACCGAGAAGCAGCAGAACCAGGCCGAGCGCCAGCAGCGGCAGGCGGACAAGCAGCGGGCCCAGCAGGAGCAGCGGCAGCAGCGCCAGACCGAGAAGCAGCAGAACCAGGCCGAGCGCCAGCAGAAGCAGGCCGAGCAGCGGCAGCGCAATCAGGCGGAGAAGCAGCAGCGTCAGATGCAGCGGCAGGAGAATCAAGCGGATCGGCAGCAGCATCAAGCGGAGCAGCGGCAGCAGCGCCAGGAGAAGCAGCAGGCGCAACAGGAGCAGCGGCAGCAGCGCCAGGAGCAGCGCAAGCAGCAGGCGCAGGAGCAGCCCCAGCAGAACGGGAAGAAGAAAAAGAAGCAGGGCGAGAAGTAGCCGGTCGGGAGGAGCCACACGATGACACGCTCGGGACGTCGCATCTCACGCTTTGCATTCGCCGTCGCGCTGGCCTGTGCGCCCATGCTCGGGTGCGCGTACCAGGAGCCGGCCCCACCACCGCCGCCCCCGCCGGCGCCGCGGGCGCTCACCGTCACCGCGCAGCGGAAGCAGAGCCAGACGCAGCAGGACCGCGACAGCGCCGCGTGTCAGTCGCAGGCCTCGGGGCAGGCCACCTCGAGTCAGGAGTGGACCGTGATCTTCACGTCGTGCATGAGCGGGCGGGGCTACCGGGTGGATTGACGTCGGCGCTCGCCGCGCGGGTGACGGGCTACCGGCACTGCTCCCAGGGCTCGCGGACGAAGTAGAGCACGTCTCGCCCGTAGACCTGCACGCCGCCTCGCCTCCGCGTCCCCCAGCGCGTCACGAACTTCTTGCCGTTCCGATCCCGCTCGATCGCGACGGTGAAGTCGTTGCGCAGCTCCCGGTAGCACCCCTCCAGGTCGGTGAGGGTCAGGTCGAGCACGGGGAGGTCGACCTCGTCGGCTCCCTTGTTGACGACGAACAGCCCCTCGGAACCCCGCTCCATCAGGAGCACGGACGGGTCGTCGATCACCGACAGCACGTTCTCGTGCACGTCGCGGCCTTCCCGCCCCCGGTCGCGCATGATCTGGCGGAACCGGACGCCGTACTTGATGAACGCCACGGAGAGGTTGTCGACGTTGAGGACCAGCGGCGTCCCGCTCTCGCGAGCCAGCACGTAGGCCGTGGCCAGGTGCGCGTCGGCCGTGAACACGTACGGCTCGTAGGGCGTGCTGCTGATGTCCGGCGCGGTGTCGTGGTTGCGCCCGAAGGTCACGCTCCGCGCGTCGTCGAGCGCCACCATAGCTGAATGCCGTCCGCATGGTGTCGTAGAGCCGGAAGTCGGTGACGGCGGCGAGCGAGTCGTACTCCTCCAGCCGGGTGGTGTGGTCCTCGATCACCTCCAGATAGTTCCAGGTGTCGCGCGTGTTCGCCGTCGCGAGGTACTTCTGGAGCACCTCCTGCGGCATGTGCTTGGCGGCATCGAAGCGGAACCCGTCGATGCCGAGGTCGAGCAGCATCCTGAGGTGCGCCTGCTGGATCGCCTGCACGTGGGGGCGACGCACGTCGAGATCGGGGAGATGGTCGAGCCAGCAGCGGTGCAGCGTCGACTTGTCGTCGTAGTTGGTGACGCAGAAGGGCTGGAAGTCGGCGGGGCCGAAGGTCGGGAAGTGGTGGGTCTGATACTCCGGCAGGTCCGCCATGTGATTGAACACCACGTCGGCGATCACCTTCATGCCGCAGCCGTGCGCGGTGTCGATCAGCGCTTTGAGATCGGCCGCGGTGCCGCGCCCCTCGATCACGCGGTAGTCGACCGGCTGGTAGCGCGCCCACCAGGCGGCCGCCGGGTTGGACTTCTGCGCCGGAGCGACCTGGACGTGCGAATAGCCCTGGCTGCCGAGCGTACACACGAACGCCCGTACGTCGCTGTAGTACTGGTCGTGCGCGTGGAAGATGGCGGTGGGCTGATCGGCGGCAACGCCCGGGGTGAGGAAGCCGCACGTGGCGACGAGAGCGAGTCCGAGGAGCATGCGCATGGAGACACCTCCAATCGGGCCTGGGGGCTCGGCCCGCGATCAATCCCAAGAGCGTGACGAGCTCAGCGTGCGGATTTGACGAACACGAGCCCGCCGAGTGCGATGGCAGTGAAGACGGCGCCCGCAAGGAACGTCGCCGGGGGGCCGAGGCGGCTCCAGAGCAGGCCCGCGACGATGCTCGCCACCAGCGCGAGCGCACCCGTGACGAGATTGAAGAGACCGAAGGCCGTGCCGCGCAGGTCGACGGGCGCGGTCGCCGCAACCAGCGCGGCCTGGAGCCCCTGCGTGAGCCCCAGGTGGACGCCCCACAGCGCGACGCCGACGAAGACGATCGCCGGGCTCGTCGCCGCCGCGAGGACGAGATCGGCGGCGATCAATGCGCCCAGGCCGAGCGCGAGCAGCGTGCGACGGCTCATCCGGTCGGCCGCCACGCCGGCCGGATAGGCCGACAGCGCGTACACGACGTTCATCGCCACGAACACCAGCGGCACCCACGCCGCGCCGAGCCCGACGTTCGCCGCGCGCAGCACGAGGAACGCCTCGCTGAAGCGGGCCAGCGTGAGTACGCCGCCGAGGACCACGATCAGCCAGTAGCGCGTCGGCAGCCGTCGCAGCTCGGCCGGGGTGATCGGCGCGCGCGCCCCCGGGTGCGCGGACGGCGCGGGCTCACGCACGACGACGACGAGCAGCAGCACCGCCAGCACCGCCGGGGGCGTCGCCGCCCAGAAGACCGCGCGCATGTCGCCCGCCAGCCGCGCCATCAGAGCGACGGCGAGCAGCGGCCCGGCGACGGCCCCCACGGTGTCGAGGGACTGCCGCAGGCCGTACGCGGCTCCGTGCAGCTCGGGGGGCGTGATGTCCGCGACCAGCGCGTCGCGGGGCGCCTCTCGGATCCCCTTGCCGATTCGGTCCACGAAGCGTGCCCCGAACACCGATCCCACGGAAGTGGCGAGCGGAAAGATCGGCTTGGTGGCGGCGGCCAGCCCATAGCCGAGCACCACCAGAAGCTTGCGCTTTCCCAGGTAGTCCGAGAGCGTGCCGGAGAAGACCTTGGTGATCGCGGCCGTCGCCTCCGCGGCGCCCTCGAGCACGCCGATGGTGGTCATCGAGGCGCCGAGGACCGTCGCGAGGAAGACCGGCAGCAGGCTGTGGACGAGCTCCGACGACGTGTCCATGAGCAGCGAGGTGAACCCGAGCGCCCACAGACTGCGGGGCAGGCGAGCGAGGCCGTGCTTGGTTCCGTCCTTCAGTGTCAACGAGCGCTCCCGCGAGGAGGGGTTTGCGACTACTCGTCTATCATCGACGGTACCCCTGCTCGACGCCGAGCGAACGTGCCCGACCGTGACCGAGGGTGCGACCCGGCCGGTCCGCCGAAACCCGATCGGAGCTAGCAGCATCCGAGCCATCGTGGCTGATGGTGGAAATGCAGCGCCAACCACCCGCAGCGATTCATCGTGCGTGATCACGCGATCTTCTGAAGCGTCATCTGTACGTAGCATCCCAGGTGCGCCGACACTCGCGGAAGTCGGCGGTCCAGCAACGCGTAGAGACGCCAGAGGACCCGTCCCGGTCCTGTGAATTCCGTCACACGGTGGTGGACCGCCCACGATGCGATGCCTGCGGTGACGAATTCGAGGAGCCCGTAGGGCGCGAGCTGTCGCCTCAGCCATCCGAGCGGCATGGGCTTGTAGGGAAGCGGCGGCTTTGCCCGAATATGGTTCGCGATGACTCCCAGCACCGCCGTCCTGGATGTGGTAGAGCATGTGGGCCGAGTAGATCGCGTCGTAGCACGCGTCGCGAAAGGGAAGCTGGCACACGTCGGCATTGATCAACTCGTGGGGGACGGCGCTCGCAGCGAGGTTCGTGCGAGCCACATCGAGGCCTACTCTGGAGAAGTCGACGCCGGTGTAGCGCGAGCATTGCGACAGCAGGCGTACTTCCGGATGACCGCCGCAACCGCACTCGAGCAGCTTGACTCGATCTCCGGCCGCCGTCAGCGCGCGGTGGAGCCGTTGGGTGTGGAGGGCGTGCAGCTCCTTCCGAATCGGTCCGTTCTCCCCGGGACCGAAGAGCTGGGCTTCGACGGTCTTCCCGTCGCAGACTTCCCACCCGCGGTGGTCATAGAAGGACTTGGTGGCCAGAGTGCCATGGGTCTTGTTGGGTGCCATGGTGATTGACCGCTACACCCTGCCAGCGCAACGCGATAGGGGGGGCCTCCCGGGATGGCATGGCCGCCCTCGATCTCCACTCACGGGTGAGAGGCGCCGCCTCAGGCCTCTGGCGATCCCTGGCCAGCGCGTCGCGGGGCACCGTGTTTGGTTCCGTCCTGCACCCTCGACGAGTGATTCCGGGGCTGCTCAGGGGCGCGTGGGGTGCCCCGGGTCCCCACAGGCATCCTGGCCGTAGCGGAAGAGCTGGGTGTCGAACTCCTCGGGCGTCTCGCCCGGGAACCTCGCCAGCTCGGTGAGGCCGGGAATGTTCCCGAACAGCCGCTGGTCGATCGCCAGCACCCGGATGGGACGTCCTGGATGCTCCGCCTGCACCCGGGCCAGCAGCGCGGCATCGACGGGCACCGGCCGCGAAAAGGTGTCCCGGTCGCGCAGGAGGTCGTAGAAGAGGAACTGTGGCGCTGTCGTCGCCGAGGTGACGAGCCAGAAGCTGCTCGGGCATGCCGCGACCAGCCGGCGGACCGCGCGGAGGACCGGCAGCTTGTTGGGGATCTCTCTGGTGGTCATGGCATCGCGGTCGACGAGCGATCGCCAGATGTCCTTCGGCTTCCGCGCGAACGAGAACATCGGCAGCACGCACGCCCCGTACAGGAGCACCACCAGGGCACCGGCGCGGAAGGTGGACGACCGGTGCCATCGAGGGGCGAGGTGAAGCACCGTCGCGAGCGTGCCGAGCGCGAACGGGAGCATGAGGAACCGATTCACCCAGAGGGCGAAGCCGATCGTCTGGCAGGCGATCCCGAGCGCAACGACGCTTGCCGCGGCCAGCTGCCAGGGGGCGTGGCGGACGCGACCCCGCGCGAGCACGGCCGGGACCATGACCATCGCGACGGTGCCGACCGGCCCGAAGCCGTCCTGTGCTTCATGCCCAGCCTTGAAGAAGTCGAGCGGACGATCGAATCCCGGCACCAGGCCCTTGGTGTCGAGCCCCGTGACCGCGAGCATCCACCGGCAGGCTCGCTCGGCGGCTGCCGAGAGCATCCACTTGCGCCCCGCGAGCACGTCCGCCCCGATGTCGACGTTGTACGCGAGGTGCCGGACGAGATTGGCTGCCGCGCCCGCCAGCCCGTCGTTGTTGCGGAGGCTCCGGAGCCCCTCCGGGCCCAGGTAGTTGCCGAAGGTGAGCTCGGCGGCGACGTACGTCTCGATGCTGGCGAAGAGCGCTGCGAACAGCACCGCGACACCGATCCATTCCACTGCCCGCCGCCACTCGTTCCGGAGGCACCAGATGGACGCGATCCCCAGGCCGACGGTGATCGGAACGCCCGAGGTCTTGGCGCCCGCGCCGAAGGCCAGGGCCAGCGCGCTGATCACCAGGTCGAAGCGGCGGCCCGCCCGGCGATAGCGGCGCAGTGAGTCGAACCAGCAGAAGACGCCGAAGACCACCGCGACGTCGGACTTGAGGCTGGTCGCCTGGTACACCAGCGTCGGCAATGCGAGGAGCGCCAGCACCGACACCCAGGCCAGCTCGACGCCCTCCGCCTCGCGGACGTTGTGGAACGTGATGATCAGGATGCCGGTGAGGCACCCGAAGCTCGGCAGCGCGTACCCGAACCCGAGGCAGACGAACGGCCAGTGGATCGCGTCGAACGTCCAGGGGAACGCGATCTGGGTGAAGAACGTGAAGACGGTGTTGTGCAGCAACCCGCCCTGGCGGATCAGATACAGGCGAGCCAGGTCGTAGAGGTGGGCATCGGTGACGATCACGGGGGCGACGAGACTGTAGACGAGGTAGTAGCCCGAGAGGGCGAGGGCCACCGCCCGGGCAATCGCCGCCGAGCGCGTCATCGCTCCTGCCCTAGCGCCCGAGAAGCAGGAGCACGCGTGCGCCGAGCGACAGTGCGCAGAGGAGGACGAGCAACACGGCGGGTACGTCAGCCAGGGCGAGCCGCCAGCGGATCATCGTGGACAGGCTACCATGGCAGCGCGCCTGGCTCCTACGCTCCGGTCGCCACTCGGTTGGCGGAGAAGGGAAGGAGTCGAACCTTCCGTCCCTCACGAGGAGCGACAACGCGGTTTTGAAGACCGGTGAGGCCACCGGGCCCCATCCTTCTCCGTTCCGGGCGCCGGACGCATACCAGCTCGACCGCCGTCCGCAAGACCCGCGCGTTGACAGCCAGGCCGCCGGCCAGTAAGCGCGCCCGATGGCTGCGGGGCGACGGGTCGTGGTGGTGGTCGGTGAATTCGGCGGCACAGCCGGCGCGGCCCTCCGTCGCATCGATGCCGACGGGTTCGACGCGACGATGGCGACCCTCGCCGCGGCGGTGCGAGTCCCGTCCCCCAATCGGGTCGGTCGCGATCCCGCGCAGGCCCCGGCGGAGACGACGCTTCCGCTCCGCACCCTCGCCGACTTCAGCCCCGACGCGCTGGTCGCGGCGGTCCCGGGCCTGGCACTCCTCCGGCAGGCGCGCACGATGACGCCCGAGCCGGCGCGGCGCGGCGCCGGCGCGCCGCTGCTGCCGCCGTCGACCGGGGCGTGGCAGGCGACCGTCGACCGGCTGCTCGACGGCCACGTGCGCGAGCTGCTCCGGCATCCGCGCCTCCGGGCCGTGGAGATCGCGTGGCGCGGGCTGCATGCGCTCGTCCGCGGGGCGGCCGGGCTGCCCGACGTCGAGGTGCACGTGCTCGACGTGCCGCGCGCGGAGCTGGCGCACGCGCTCGAGACGCTGCCGCACGGGCTCGCGGCGGTCGTCGCCGACGTGGAGATCGGGACGACGTCCGAGGACGCGGCGCTGGCCGGCGCGCTCGGCGCGGCGACCGCGCGTGCCGGCGTGACGCTGGTCCTGGCGGCGGCGCCAGCCCTGCTCGACGACGCGGACGCGCTGCGCGCCCTGCGCGAAGCGCCGTGGGCTTCGCGCGTGGCGCTCGTCGGGCCGCGGCTCGTGCTGCGTCCGCTCTGGACGCCGGCGACGGTGACCGGCTTCGCCTTCGACGAGGCCGCCGAGCCCGGCACGCAGCGCCTCCTCGGCGGCGCGCCGATCGCGGTGGCGCTGGCGCTCCTGCGCGGTGGCGCCGCGTCGGGCGGGGATGCGCGGCTCGTCGAGTGGCCGGCGTCGCCGCAGCTCGAGATCGCGCTCTCCGACGCCGCCGTCGCGCGGATCACCGCCGCGGGATGCGTCGCTCTCGCGCCGGCGCCGGGCGGTGCGGCGCTCCGCGTCGCCGGCCTGCGGACGCTCGGCGGCACGCCGCTCGCCTGAGACGATTCGGGGCGCGCCCCGGCGAGCGTGGGCCGCCGCGATCTATGGACAGGAGGCCGGCGCCGGTGCGCCGGTCGCGGTGTAGGTCTTGTTGGCCTTGAACTTGGTCGTGCCGCCGAAGCTCATGCACGACGTGCGGCCGCCGACGGTCAGGACGATCGCGACCGGGTTCGGATTGCCGTCGAGGTCGTGGCCGAGGCTCGCCGCCCTCCCCACGATCTTCAGGGTCTTCCGCTTCAGCAGGATGTCCGTGATCGGGCCGGGCTTGCTCTTCCACTTGTAGCCCTTGTTGGCGCCCGCCTTGCCCACGTAGGCCCAGCTCGGCCCCGCGG